>Ga0105092_10000690_pt1 | contig 17686 bp, 12 predicted proteins | sample PPLLak2March2015_FD_87021 | JGI IMG/M metagenome (GOLD analysis project Ga0105092, IMG submission 87021) | Freshwater sediment microbial communities from Prairie Pothole Lake near Jamestown, North Dakota, USA - PPLs Lake P7 Core (1) Depth... | ecosystem: Environmental > Aquatic > Freshwater >... | reverse complement strand
TGTAACGCGACTCCAGGTTCGCTGCGTGCGAACGGGCACGACTCTGTAATGCGTCCCGCAACCCGTAACCCGCAACTCGCAACCCGCAACCCGCTCAACTGGTAACACCTCGTCTTTTGGGGTAGTTTTGTCTTTATGGAGCTTTCGGAGTTTAAGAGAAGCATTCAGGAGCAAAACCTTCCCCCTGGCGACTTACCCCGGCTGCTCCAGGCGCTTTGGTGGGACTGCAAGGGAAACTGGGACAGAGCTCATCAAATTGCTCAGGCCGCGGAAGGCCGGGAGGCGGCCCGCGTACATGCGTATCTCCACCGAAAAGAAGGCGACCTGGGGAACGCCGGTTATTGGTATAGGAAGTCGGGGCAAAAGGAGGCTGGAGAACCTCTCGACCAGGAATGGGAAGCGATTACGACCTCCCTTCTTCAAGAGGTTCGCAGCAAGTAACCCTTTATTTAACCCATCTCGACGATCACCTGGTGCGCCCGGCCGTCACCGGTCGGGCGTATCAACCCGTCGGCGACTTCTGCGCCGTCAACGGTAACGCGTCGAACGCCCTTCATCACCCGGTTGGCATTACGGACTTCAATCTCAAACCTCTCGCCACGGTAGATCCTTGTGAGTTTGAAACCCGTCCAATCAGCCGGGATGCAAGGATTCACGCGCAAGCCGTCGAAGTCCGGTTTGACTCCCAGGATGTGCTGCGTGATCGCGACGTAGTTCCAGGACGCCGTCCCCGTGAGCCACGAGTTTTTCGCTTCCCCGTGCCGCACGGCATCCTTGCCCGCCACCATCTGCGAATAGCAGTAGGGCTCGGTCCGATGGATCTCGCTGATATCCTCGAGATAGGCCGGGGCAATCTTACGGTAATACTCGAAAGCACGATCACCTCGTCCCACGATTGTCTCCGCAATCATGATCCAAGGGTTGTTGTGGCAGAAAATCCCGGCGTTCTCTTTGTACCCGGGAGGATACGAGGTTATTTCCCCCAGCTCGACGTGGTATTCGCTAAAAGCCGGCTGCTGCAGAACGATTCCGTACCTGGTGTCGAGGTGCGTCCTGACTGAATCAAGCGCTTTGACCGCCCGCCCGTCTTCGAGCCCCAATCCAGCCATGACGCCGTAACCCTGGGTCTCGATGAAGATTTTCCCTTCCTCGTTCTCGTGGCTTCCGACCTTTTCGCCGTAGTGATTGTAAGCTCGCAGAGACCAATCACCGTCCCAGCCATGGGTTTCCATGACCTGGCGCATGTCGGCCAGGCATTTGCGTGCGCGTTCAGCCTCGCCGGACAGGCCTCTTCGGCAGCAGAGATCGACGTACTCCGGCCCGATCGCCAGGAACATGGCGCCGATCAGCACGGACTCCGCCCGGCTTTCGACCGTACCCTTCGTGCACTGGAAAGACTCATCCGGCGTACTGGAGAAGCAGTTGAGATTGAGACAATCGTTCCAGTCCGCCTGTCCGATCAGCGGCAAGCCATGTGCGCCGCGGTTGTTCACCACGTGGTCGAAGGCGCGCTGCAGGTGCTCGAGCATGTTGCCCGTGATCGCAGGATCGCTATTGTACGGAACAACTTCATCCAGGATCGTCCAGTCACCTGTCTCTTTTATGTACGCCGAAGTGGCGAGGATCAGCCAGAGCGGATCGTCGTTGAAACCGCTGCCGATCTCGTTATTTCCTTTCTTGGTCAGCGGTTGGTACTGGTGATAGGCGCCGCCGTCCTCGAGCAGCGTCGACGCAAGGTCGAGCAGACGCTCGCGCGCCCGGCCGGGAATCTGGTGGACAAACCCCAGCAAATCCTGGTTGGAATCGCGGAAACCCAGGCCCCGCCCTATTCCCGACTCATAAAACGACGCGCTTCGCGACATGTTGAAGGTCGCCATGCACTGGTACGGGTTCCAGATGTTCACCATCCGTTGGAGCCGTTCGTCTCCATGTTCCACACGGTACCGGGAAAGGAGATCATCCCATTCGGAACGCAGCTCTGCCATCGCCTGGTCGACTTGTTCCGGAGTATGGAACCGTTCCAACATCTGGTGGGCTCGTTCTTTGTTGATAACGCCTTTCGCGGCCCATTTCCGATCAATCTCGTTCTCCACGTAGCCGAGAACGAAAACCAGGGTTCGCGTTTCGCCGGGGGCCAGCGTTACTTTCACGTGATGGGACGCAACGGGCGCCCACCCGCTCGCCACGGAGTTTCGCGACATCCCTTCCCGAACAACCGTCGGAGCCTGCAACCCCTCGTAAGGACCCAGAAAGGTCTCGCGGTCGGTTTCGAAACCCGCCAGGGGCGCATTGACCGCATAGAAAGCGTAGTGGTTACGGCGTTCCCGGTACTCGGTCTTGTGATAAAGGGCCGACCCTTCGATCTCGACTTCGCCGGTGCTGAAGTTCCTCTGGAAGTTGGTGCTGTCATCGACGGCATTCCAAAGGCACCATTCGACGAAGGAAAAAAGACTGAGCTGCCTGGCAGTTCCGGACGTGTTGGTGAGACTGACCTGATGAAGCTCCGCCGTGACCCCGGATGGCACCAGGAAGAGCAGGTCTGCTTTGACCCCGCCGCGCGAGCTGGTGATGCGCGTGTAACCCAGACCATGGCGGCATTCGAACAAGTCGAGCTCGGCCTGGACCGGCTGCCAGCTGGGCGCCCAAAAATTCGTACCCTCGCGAATGTAGAAGTATCGCCCGTTGCTGTCGAGCGGGATGTTGTTGTACCGGTAGCGAAGGATCCGGCGCAACCGTGCATCCTTGTAGAAGCAGTAACCGCCGGCTGTCTGAGAGATCAACCCGAAGAAATCCCGGGTCCCCAGATAGTTGATCCACGGCAAGGGAGTCCGTGGAGTCTGGATAACATATTCGCGAGCAGCGTCATCGAAGTATCCGAATTTCATGGCGTCACCTCAGGGCTCAAGGCAGCTAATATAGTTGGGCGGCTGCCGGGGTGCAAGGTTGGCAATGGACGACATGGACGTTATGGACCGTGTGGACCGCATGACCGTCCATTTCGTCCACAACGTCCATGTCGTCCAGTGCCGCCTGTAGTTTCTGTTGCCGCGGAATCGAATCCTGTCTAATATCGGGGCGGAGGCAACGAGAATGCGATGCCCAGAATGCGGGCTCATCAACCCTTCGACCGCCCTCCGTTGCGTTTGCGGACATTCCCTGGTCGAAGTCCGGCTTTCGGAGCTCGAAACCCGTCTGGCGAGCCTCGCCGCCCAGCTTCAAGAAGCGCGTACGGAAATCTCCGCTTTGCGGCAGGCTCCTCCTGAAGAGGCGGCTGCGCCTGAGACTCCGGCACCCGGAGTTCCGGCCCCCGAACCGCCTGCTCCGCCGCCACCGACCCCGGAACCCGTCGTGCACATTCCATTCCTGCCGCCCAGAACCGCGCCGCCGCCTCCTCCCCGGCAGCCGTCTCCGGAATGGGAAGCTCTGATAGGCGGACGCTGGCTCGCGAAGATCGGGACAGTCGCCCTTGTCCTGGGCGTCCTTTACTTCCTGAAGTACGCTTTTGACAATCAGTGGATCGGCAACACGGGGAGAGTCCTCATCGGCGGATTCTCGGGCCTGGCCCTGCTCTATGGGGGTGAGCGTTTCCAGACAAAAGGATACAAGCTCTACGGTCAGACGATAGCCGGCGGCGGAATCGTCGTCCTTTACCTATCCATTTATGCGGCCTTTAACTTCTATTCCCTGATCTCTCAGCTGCCTGCCATGCTCCTGATGGCGCTAGTGACAGCGGTCTGCTGCTCGCTTGCTTACCGTTACGAGAGCCGGACCCTGGCGACTATGGGCTTGCTCGGCGGCCTGCTCACGCCGTACCTGTTAAGTACCGGGAAGAGCAATCAGGTTGGCCTTCTGAGCTACCTCCTGGTGCTTGACTCAGGGGCCGGCTGGCTGGCCCGGAAACGAGGCTGGGGATTTCTCAATCTGATCAGTTTTGCGGGGACGGCGATCCTGTTTCTCGCCTGGGCGGCCACTTTCTACCAGCCTCAGGATGTTTGGCGGACCCACATCTTCCTGATCCTTTTTGCAGTCCTCTATCTCGGGCTTGTCTTCGACTGGCGTTCCAAAGCGGTTGAGCGGACAGGCAAGGAAGCTCACCTCGCTTGGGTCCTTGGCGGGATCGTGGTTTTCCTGTTCTTCGAGGCAAACGTCATTCTCTTTTTTGACGATGCCGGACGTTTCTGGCCGTTCATCCTGATCTTCTGCGCCCTCGGCTTGGGTTTGAGTGCATGGCTGCGTGCAAGCGCTGCTGCCCTGTACATTTTTCTCCTTCCTCTCCTGGTCGGCATCTGGCCCTGGTTAGGTGGAGGTTACCGAGAAGCCGATCTTCCGCTGACCATTGCCTCGCTCACGGTCTTTTGGATGTTGTTCGCGTTATTTGATGTTGTTCGAGTGCGCCGGGGTCTTGAACCGACAGAACCCAGCAGCCTGATACTTGGCTTTCTGAACGGGCTGGTCTACTTCGGAATGGCTTACTCAGTTCTCAGGGAGGATTACTCCGGGTGGCTGGGATTGTTGGCGGTTGGCGTTGCTCTGGCCCACTTGGTACTTGCTAACGCAATCAGAACGGGTCGCGGCCTGGACGCCGGAACCCGTTCGCTCGTCTTGGTTCAGGTCGGCGTTGCCCTCACGCTGACGACCCTGGCCATTCCTATTCAGCTGGAGCAGGATTGGATCACGATCGGCTGGGGCCTTGAGGCGATGGTGCTGATCTGGATCGGCACTGTCACGGCCTCCCTTCGAATGAGGCAGGCCGGCCTGGTGGTCCTGGTTCTTTGCCTGATGCGGCTGTTCGCCTGGACGGCACTGCGACCTCTGCCCGACTACACTCTGCTGCTAAACCGGCGATTCCTGGCTTTCCTTGCCGTAATAACCATCATCTGCCTGATCGCCGTGCTGTACCGAAAAAGCCAGGCAGGCGCGCGTCTTCGGGGGGATCTCGGTTGGAGTTTGAACGCCGCCCTGCTCCCACCTGCTCTTGTGATGCTGTCCGTGGGAATATTCGTCATTGCGGTGAGCCAGGAAGCGTGGACCTACTTCGGGCATCAACAAGCGGATCTGGATCTGACGCTGGCGCGAGAGCGGATCAACAGTACCGATTACTACAGGTCTTTCCAGGCTCTTTCCAACCGGCGGCAGTTAACACTTTCCCTCGTGTGGGGCTTCTGCTCGATCCTTGCGGTTGTGGCCGGTCTTGTAAAACGCTTTCGGCCTGTCCGGCTCTTCGGCATCGGGCTCTTTGTGCTGGCTATCGTCAAGGTTTTTTGTGTCGACATCTGGCGGCTGGAACAGCTTTACCGGATCATCTCGACGGTGGCGCTCGGAGGTCTGCTGCTTGGCGTCGCATTCCTCTATCAGCGGTTCAAAACTTTGATTATCAAGGCCTAGATGTGTCATGCGAATCTATCGAGCTTTTTGCCTGACTCTGTTCCTGGTGACCGGGGTCGGAGCCGGTTTTGAAGTAAGGGACTGGAAGTTCGAAGCCGCTATCCGGCTGCCGGCCGAGATCAGCTCCCCGCAGTTTGTCCGGCTGACACTCCCCGACTGGGTTTTGGCCAACGCCCGTGAGGATTTGTTTGATCTCCGAGTGATCAATGCCTCGGAAACCGAGATCCCCTACCTGATCCAAAAGGCCGAAACGCGGACTTTCCAATCCACTCTGCCGACATCGATCATCAACCGCGGCGTTGATCCGGGCCGATATGAGCAGATTGTCTGTGACCTCGGCGCGCGTACCGAGGTCAGTAACCAGGTGATCCTCTACACCCAAGCCGAGAATTTTGTCCGGAAGACGGATATTGCGGCGAGTGCCGACGGCCAGAAGTGGATCATTATACGGAGCGGCGCGTATATTTTTGACCAGCGCGACCAGACTCGCCACCTTCGCAACCTTCTAGTTTCTTACCCGGAATCCACCTATCGGTATCTGAAAATCATGGTCTGGTTTGATAACGGACCTCCACTCAACCTGACCGGGGCGGAAGTCCGAAGGGAAGAAAGCACACAGTTCCAGCCGGAAACTGCGCAGGCGCGCATCCTGCGGCGTGAGGAGGATCCGGAGCGCAAAACGACGGATTTGATCGTCGAGACGGCCATGGGGAAGCAGCACTTCGAGGAATGTTTCCTCGGCATCAGCGAAGGCAACTTCGAGCGTTCGGTGACGGTCGCTTACAAGGACTATCGAGGAGCGTGGGTCAACGCCGGCAGTGGATCAATCCACCGCTTCACCGTCGGCCCGGCCCTGGACGAGAGCCTGATGGTGCAGGTTCACGATCTGAATCAGAAGCAGTTTCGCATTCGCATCTGGAATTACGACAGCCCGCCTCTGTCCATCCGGTCTGTGACCCTCAGGCGGATGCCGCGATTTCTCATCTTTAACGGGACGCCTGGAGAGCAGTACCGGATGTTTTTCGCCAATCCTGAAGGCGAGCGGCGCGACTACGACTTGGGGCGCGCAATGGGGAGACTCGATTTGCAGAAGCTTCCCCAGGCGTCGCTCGAGCGAATGGCTGCCAATCGCGCGTTCTCCCCGCGGCCGCAGGAGAAGCCCTGGACCGAGCGCCACCCTGGGCTCATCTGGGCAGCGTTGGCATTAGGTGTGCTGCTGCTGGCCGGCATGTTGTTCAAAACGGTGAGGAATGTGAGTTAGGGGCAATACCGTGAACGGTATTGGAGTCAGGGGCGTCGACGTCAGGTGTCAGAGCCGACTGCCTCTCGCCTTTTTTAGTGCTACTTCCAAGTGCCCCGATCATTTAAACTATTAGCGTCATCAGACCTCAGCGGGCGAAATCACCACTCATGTCTAAAGAAACAAACCAAACAGCAGAAGGAATCCTCGAGGTTCTTCCCGAGGGTTTTGGCTTCCTCCGGCGACTGGAAAACCGGTACCAGCCGCATCCCGCAGACGTGCACGTCCCGCGTGGTTTAATTCGGAACCTGCAGCTGAAGGCCGGCTCCGAGATCAAGGGGAAAATCGGCTCACAGTCGGAAGGTGGGAGGAAGAAACAACTTGCGGAAGTCGAGATGGTTGACGGGGTGGACCCGGCCCAGGCCCGGGAGCGGCCTCAGTTCCGCTCGCTGATCAGTGTCGATCCTTTTGAGCGCCTGAAAATCGACGCGTTCAACGACGAGAGCATGCGGGTCGTCGATTTATTGACGCCAATCGGCAAAGGCCAGCGCGGGTTGATCGTCGCGCCGCCGAAAACCGGCAAGACGATGCTTCTGCAGAAGCTCGCGCAAAGCATCTCCGAGGCTCATCCCGAAGTGCACCTCATGATGGTCCTGATCAATGAGCGGCCGGAAGAGGTGACCGAAATGCGGCGGACCGTCAAGGGAGAAGTGCTTTACTCCTCGAGCGATGAGATGTCCAAGAAGCATGTCAACGTCGCGGAGATCGTTCTGGAGCGCGCTCGGCGGCTCGTCGAAAGCGGACGCGACGTGGTGATTCTGCTAGACAGCATCACCCGTATGGCACGCGCTTACAACATCGAGCACCGGGGGACGGGGCGGACAATGTCAGGAGGACTGGGCGCCGGGAGCATGACAAAGCCGAGAGAGTTCTTCGGGGCGGCACGCAAGGTTGAGGATGGCGGCAGTCTGACGATTCTCGCGACCGCACTGATCGATACCGGGAGCCGGATGGACGACGTCATATTCGAAGAATTCAAAGGCACCGGGAATATGGAGCTCGTCCTGAGCCGCGAGTTAGCCGATCGGCGGATCTGGCCGGCAATTGATATTCCGGCCTCGGGGACCCGCAAGGAAGAGAAGCTCCGGGATCCGGCCACCCAAAAGCGTGTCAACCTGCTGCGGCGGGCCTTGTCCGACCTGAGCCCGGAACGGGCTATGCAAGCGCTGCTTCGCAAGATCGGCGAAACGCCGAACAACCAGGCGCTCCTGGAAAAGATGGATACCGGGGCGTGATACCCCCTGGGAGCGCAGGCATCCTGCCTGCACTGGGGCCGCAGGCATCCTGCCTGCTCGTGCCCACTGCACGATCGATTGTATTTACTGCACGAGCAGGCAGGATGCCTGCGGCCCCAGTGCAGGCAGGATGCCTGCGCTCCCAGGGTTATCCCCTTCCCAGCCACTCCTTCAACCGCTGCAAGCCCTCTTCCATGCTGACTCGTGGGTTGTAGCCCAAGTCCCGGCGCGCGGCATCGATGTTGAACCAGTGCGAGGTCGCCAGTTCCTCCGCGAGGAAACGGGTCATCGGCGGTTCACCGCCGAGCTTCAGCGTCCGCCAGACGCTTTCGGCCACCCAGCCGGCCGTGTACGCGACGCGGGGAGAAACGCAGGCGCGGACCGGAGGGATTCCGGCCACTTCCAGCAGCCGGTTGATGAAATCCCACAAAACCACGGGCTCCCCATTGGTTATGAAATAAGCCCGCCCGGCAATCGGGCTGTTCGGGCTTAGCCGATCGGCGGCCAGCAAGTGTGCGTCCGCAGCATTGGTAATGTAGGTGAAGTCGACGCGCTTCGGTGTGTTTCCAAGCCTCTTGATTTTCCCAGCCCGGCCTCGCTCGAGGATTCCCGGAACCAGGTGCGTGTCCCGCGGTCCCCAGATCAAGTGAGGCCGCAACGCGACGGTCGCCAGTCCCTGATCGTTAGCCTCGAGAACCATTCTCTCGGCTTCGGCCTTGGTTGCCGGGTAGGCGGAGTTGAAATGCGTCGGATAGGGTTCCGACTCATTCGCGTTTTCCATATCAGCGCCGTTAAACACCACGCTCGGTGAACTGGTGTAGACGAGTCGCGAAATACCAGCGGCACGACACGCGGCAATCACGTTGCGGGTGCCTGTGACGTTGGCCTTGTAAAAATCCTCAAACCTGCCCCAAAGCCCGGCCTTCGCCCCGACGTGAAAGACGATCTCGCAACCCCGGCAGGCTTCACGAACTGCATCAGGGTCGGCGAGATCACCCCGCTGCTGCTCAACCCCCAAGGCCGCCAGTTCCGGGTACATTCCGCGCGAGAAACTGCGGACGCGGTCGCCTCGCTGGAGCAGGAGATCGACAACTGCCCTGCCCAGGAATCCTCCGCCGCCGGTAACAAGTGCTTCACTCATTGGGAACCTTCGTTTGAGCCCAGACCGCGAGCTTTTCCCTGAAGATCTTTGCATTATGCCGGATATCAACCGGGAATCGAGGATGGAAAAGGATGTCCCTGATGACCGCAGTTTGAGGCGAAGTGGCGCCTAGCCGGTGCAGCTCCTCCCCGATGCCCGCATCGCCCTGCCAGTTGCGCTTGTCTTCGAGCTCGACACAGAGAACCGGACGCTGCCCGGGCGGACGTCCCACGCCGACAAGCGCGGTCCTGAATACCGCTGGATGCTGATTAAAAACCGACTCGCACGGGATGGTAAACAGCGTGCCCACTTCCGTGATTACCCGGTGGGACTTGCGGCCGCAGAACCAGACTCTTCCCTGCTCGTCGATGAAGCCCAGGTCCCCCATTCGGTGTCGGACCTGCCCGTCGCTACCGTGAATCTTCGCGAGTCGGTCGGCCTCCGGCCGCTCGAAATAACTGCGCGAAACGTTGTCTCCCCAAACCACCAGCTCGCCAATCCGGCCATTTGGAACTCTCAGCTCGTCGGCCCACTCGGGAATCGGCTCGTCGGTGATCCCGATGACCGCCAATCCGACCCCGTTCAACGGGCGGCCGATACAAATCCCGCGGCCTACCTGGTTTTCCGCCAGCCGCTCTTTGCTCGAGATTGAGCAGACAGGCAGCGCTTCGGTCGCTCCGTACGGGGTGTGAACCAGGCTGTCCGCACCAAGCATCTTTTGAATGCGGACCAGAACGGAATCCGGGACCGGAGCTCCTGCGGAGAGCACGCGCTTCACTTGGGCCAGTTGAGCTTTCTGACTCTCTCCGTGGCGGCCCAACCGGTCCAAAAGGGCCGGAGATCCGAACATGTGGGTGACTCCGGACCGGACGATCGTGTCAATGATTCGGGCCGGATCAGCGTCGGCCGGCCGAGTAAAGTCCATCTGTGGAAAGACCGAGGTTACGCCCCAGGCGGCGTCGAAAAGCGCAAAAAGCGGGAAGGTTGCCAGGTCGACCTCGCCCGGCTTGATTTCAAATTGGCTCTGGAGAAGCGCCACCTGGGCTGCGAACATCCGGTGGGTGTAAACCACGCCCTTGGGGACTCCGGTGCTGCCCGAAGTAAAGACGATCGCGGCGGTCCGGTCGAGATCCACTGGATAAGTCGTTTCAAAACCGCCCACCCGTTTGAGCAGCCTCGGATAAGGAATCCAGCCGGGGAGACGGAGCGAGCCGACGCTGATCCGGATTCGGATGGTCGATCGTGCCCATCCGAACAGGAGACGACCGAGATGCGCCCGTGTTATCCCGACGAACGCTTCAGGACGGGCCTCGGCCAGACAGGCCTTCAGGTTGTCCCATCCCATGCCCGGATCTACGACTACCAGCACTGCTCCAGCCCGGACCAGGCCGAACGTGAGGACCATGAATTCGAGACCCGGAGTCACCATCAGGACCGTCCGCAAGCCGGGTGTGATCCCCGCCCGGGCCAACCCAGCGGCACACCGGTCGCTCAGCTGGTCAAGCTCACCGGCTGTGAGCCGACCCGTCGGCGAGACGACGGCGGGGCGAGATGCGTCTCGCCTCGCGAAGTCACGCAGGCAGCTGGAGATGTCTTTGTTTTCGATCGTCATGGCAGATGTAGCACTTTTGGCGACCCAGGGGCACAAACGCTCGAATCAACGGCTTTTGCCCCCGTTAGGGGGCAGATTTTTCAACCCGTAAAGAGGGCGCCCCAGCGGGGCGCGATGTTCTGTGCCCCTTCGGAACATCGCGCCCCGCTGGGGCGCCCTCTTTTCCTTGCCGATTGACTATAAACATCTGCCCCCTAACGGGGGCAAAAGCCGTCAATTCGATATTGTCCGCCCCAAAAACCTCTTCAACACCGGAATTATCTCGTCGAAAGCGTCCTCTGTCACGTAGTGGCCGGCCTTCGGGAATCGATGGACCTCGGCTTGCGGAAAACGCCGCATCCACTCCGCCAGGAAATCCCGATTGAAAATGAAATCTCTTTCGCCCCAGCAGATCAGGACCGGCGTCTCGGCAAAGTGCGCAAGACCGTTTTGCGCCTCGAGTACGGCCGCATAAGCCGGATCCCACTCAGACAGCGGAATGTCCTGCACAAATCGAAGCGTCACCCGACGCCGCTCTGGACTGTCGTTGATCGACGTGTAACCCCGCCTTACACCTTCGGGCATCGGCCGCGCCCGGCATCCAAGACGAACAGCCAGCCGCGTAAAGGCGTTGAACTTCATGATCAGCCAGGCCGCCAGACGCGAATCGCGCGCGATTCTCAGGGTCCATTGCAGTTGTTTTCCCCGAGGGACGAGAAAACCGGCCGTGTTAAAGACAACCAGCCGGGAGATACGTTCGGGATGGCGAGCCGCGTAGGCCATGCCGATCAGTCCGCCCCAGTCGTGCAAGACCAACGTCAACGGGCCTTCCAGCTCGACACGGGAAAGAAGAGCTTCGAGGTCGGCAACGCGACTCGAGAGCGTGTACTTGTACACGTCCTCGGAGGGAGTGTCGGACAGCCCGCAACCCGCGTGATCGGGAACTATCACGCGGTAGGATTCCCGTAGGCTCTTGACGAATCGCCGGTACAGGAAAGACCAGGTGGGGTTGCCATGAAGCATCACGAGGGGCTCCCCCGAGCCCTCGTCCACATAGTGGAGGCGATACCCGTTTCGCGGGAAATAGTGGCTGGCGAAATCGTAATCGGGGAGATTCGCGGCGTGTGGCGATGAAGTCAAGGTGTCGTTTCAAGAAGTCAGGAGTCAGAAGTCAGAATGAAACCAATACCTGAAGACGTTGTAGCACGCTGAAAAGGTTTAGAACGCGTTACAGAGCCGCTTACTCCGCTCCAGGCTGCTCCGCAAAAAAACGCTTCGCACCCCTCCGCTGCGTGCGCGGCTCTGTAACGCGTTCTAAACCTTGTAGGTTGCTTCTGACTTCTGACTCCTTTTTTAATACTCGAATGATGAAAAGGCGGTCGTGACGCCGGCGCTTCCCATCACCAAGAGCACTCGATTTCCGCGCGCCAGACGGCCCTCCTGCTCCGCAACGGCGAGGCCAAGCGGCAAAGACGCCGACACCGTGTTGCCGAAGCGGGCGTGGGTATCAAACACCCGGGACGGATCGAGGCTCATGAGTGCGACCGCGCGCGCGGTGGAAGAGACACTCACCGCATGTCCCACGATCAGATCGTAAATGCGAGAAGCGAGCGCCTCCGTCTCTTTGTAATGACTGACGAGCTTGCGGATGGTGAAAGACAAGAGCTCGCTTGGCGCCGTGAAAAAAGACATGGGTTTCAGGTAGGTGCCGTTGCCGTTCGAAGGCGCAAAATCGTCCGCATTGGGGAGTGTTATCTTGCACAGCCCGTGTTTCTCGCCCCAGGTCTTAAAAGAAAAGAAAAAGTCATCCTCGGCGTCGCCCGGCGCCACCAGAGTGGCGGTCGCCGCTTCACCGATGGTAAAGGCGGAAAAAGAATTCTCGAGGTCTTGTGCGCTGGAGATATCGAAGTTCGCGTATTCACGGAAATTGCACTCGCAGTTCAGGATCATGACCAGCTTGTGCACTTTCTGGGACAGGAAGCTTTTTGCAATCGCCAGGCTGCGAATCCAACTGGCGCAGGCATCGAGCACGTCGAAGCAGGTGGCGGATCGAAGGCCCAATTCGCTCTGAAAGAGATTGGCAGTGGCAGGCTCGACCCATCCTCTGCCCACCCCGGCATAGATCAGCAGGTCGACATCTTCCCGCTTCGCACCCGCCTTCTCCAGCGCGGCGTTGCCCGCCTGCAGAGCGAAATCGATGGCCCTTTCGCCGTTATTCCGATGAAAACGGGTCTGGGTCCCTGACATGGCGAAAAACCGGTTCAGCCGTTCCCTCAAGGATTCCTGCTCACTCTCCGGAATTCGTCCTCGGTTTCGCTCGAAGATCTCCTGGATGAGGTCCTCGTTCGTCACTCTTTTGCTCGGCAGCGCGTAGGCGATACTCAGGATCTTCATTCAACACTCCGGCCTGTCAATTTACTGCCTCCTTAGGCGGTCTCCACTCGACCCGCGTGCAACCTCTTGAACACGAATGAAGAAATGTATCAGGAAGTCCGGGTGATTTTCAATCTCGGATGAAAAATCGATACCAGACCCCACAAGGATCGCTCAAGTGATCGCTGAAAACCTCAACACAAACGTCATCGGGTTTGTCCGGTTGGAGCTCGTCGACGGTGCGGCCGTTTGCCTTACTCTCATGGCCCTGCTGGCTTCCCGCGTCCGGGTGCGGCACCCCTTCTCGTGCTCCCCGCTTTGTTTACTTTTTCCACACTTGTCTCAAGGTAACTCCCATCATGACAATGGTTTAGATCGATCATCTCCCTTGACAAGGTTGTCAACTTTTCAAAGAATCTCTACTGAAACCAAACGCCGCAGCAGTCCCGAGCGGCCATGCAGGGGAATAGAGGATGGAATTTCAGTTTTTGGAAAAGTTGCTGCTGACGCTGCTGCTCCTGACGAGTGGGGGCTTGTTCCTGTGGAATCTGAGGGCGAAAATCGGCCAGATCACCAAGGGTCCGACCGACCGGGTGCGCACGGACCATCCTGGCAAGCGGCTCGCACGCACGATGCGCGAGGTTCTGCTCCAGTCGCGTGTTATCGGCCAGCGACCGATTGTCGGAGCCCTGCATGCCGTCGTTTTTCTTGGCTTTCTGCTTTTCGCCATAGAGACCGTGGAGCATTTCCTCGAGGGTTTCGGGACGTCCCTTCTGAACCCGCTGCTCGGCTCGGCACTGCCTGGTTTCCGGGCGGCAATGTCCGTGGTCGCAGCACTGGTGGCAATTGCAATCATCGGGCTGGCGTTCCGGCGTTTCGTCCTGGTCCGGACTTCGCCCGATCCGCGCTCGGTCACCTCCGGGATTGTGGCCCTTTTCATCTTCCTGCTGATGCTCAGCTACCTGAACGGGATCAGCGCCAGTCCCCTGGCCCCGCATGCGAACTGGTGGTTGCACGCGATTATCATCCTGGTTTTCCCGCACCTGATCCTGCGCAGCAAGCACTTCCACATCCTGATGGCCCCGGTGACGCTGTTCTTCCGAACCGACCGGCTGGGCGACTATCTCCCGCTTGATCTGGCGGCATTGGCGGAAGCCGACGTCGAAGACGTCTGCCTTGGCCTGGAGAAGGTCAGCAGCCTGCCCTGGAAGATGAGGATGGATTTCCTCACCTGCGTGGAATGCCGTCGCTGCACCGACAGCTGCCCTGCGGCTCAAGCCGGTACCGGCCTTGATCCTCGAGGTTTCATTCTGGCCGGGCGTGAGGCTCTGCGCTCGGGCAGCCCCGACGATGAAGTCACGGAGACGGTGATACCCGACGATCCCCTCGGTTTCTGCGTGACCTGCGGTGCATGCGAAAACGGTTGTCCGGTCGGTGTCGAACACCTGCAGTTGATCGTGGGAGCCAAGCGGGCGCAGGCCTTGGCAACCGGGAAGGGAGTGGTAGCGAGCGACTATTTCCGGGCGATAGAGACCTATGGGAACCCGTTCGGGGTCCCTCGCGCTGACCGCCGCAAGCTCATTTCCGACCTGGGCATGCCTCGCTTTAGCGGAGGTGCCGGGGAGTGGCTGCTGTGGCTGGGATGCGTGTGGGGCTACAACCCGGAACTACGGCCTGCCGTTAAAGCCTTCCAGGAGGTCCTGGACGCGGCTGGAACGCCCTGGGGTGTGCTCGAGGACGAGCCGTGCTGCGGGCATCACTCGCGGCGGCAGGGTGAAGAATCACAGTTCCAGGATCTTGCTCGGCGTTCCCTCGAGGTTCTGCAGCAAAAAAACGTTCGCCGGATCGTAACCCCGTGCCCTCACTGCCTGCATACGCTTCGACGGGAGCATTCGAATCTCGGCAATTACAGTCCTCAGATTGTCCACTACTCGGAGCTGATGCAGTCGCTTGTGGCCGAGGGCAAGCTGCAATTCAAGACTAACGGGACGCGGCGCGAGGCTGCCTACCACGATCCATGCTACCTGGCCCGATACGAGGCCGTCACTGACGCTCCCCGCGCGGTCCTCGCCGCGGCCGGAACGACCGTGCGCGAGTTGCCTCACCGAGGTGCACGGACCCTGTGCTGCGGCGGCGGCGCGGCGGGATTCGTCAGAGAGCTGGAAAGTCATCAGCGTCTGGATCGGGTCCGGCGGGCCGAAATCGTCGGATCGGGGGCTGAACTGCTGGTCACAGCGTGTCCTGAGTGCCGGATGATGCTCGGGGCAGCGGTCGATCAGACCAAAGATCTCGCTGAAATCGTCGCCGAATCAATGCAGGCCGGCCGGGCGGCGACTCCTGCGGCTGAGCCGCAACTGGCAGCCATGGGGAAGTGATGGGCCGGAAAGCCGGGAAAGGAGGGCTTATGCTCTCAGCTGTTTCTACCGGAACGGATCTGACCACCCGAATCAGGGAGGTCTTCTTACAGTGCCCGGATGAGGAGATGCAACTCCTGAACATCGCGGGCCGAACGCGCTTCAGCGGCCACCTGCGGGATCTGAAGCTGACTGTCGAGCAGTTGGTCGCACAGGGACAACTGCAGGCGACAAGGCACGGAGGCGGCCGGTACTACCGGCTGCGGACAGAAGCTTAGCTTGATTGGGCCCGACGGCTTTTTTGGAGTGCGGTGGCAACGAGAGGCCGAGTTTTATCAGGCCTCGAGGCGACACCGCACTCCAAAAAAGCTGTCGGGCCCAATCTTTTTCAATACGGTCGGTGGGCAGCTCTGTTGATTGGTGCCGGTCCCCTCCTCCTGCGCTACAATGCTAAGAAAAGCGGGAGGAAATGATGCAGTTGGGACTGGCAGGAAAAAAGGCGCTGATCACTGGGGCGTCGCGAGGCATCGGACGGGCAATAGCCGTTGCCCTGGCCCGTGAAGGGGTGGATGTCGCCATCAACTTTCTGCGCCACAAAGCGCCGGCCGAACAAGTCGCCGCTGAAATCGAGGCGTGCTGCAGCAAGGCGTTGTTGCTGCGGGGCAATGTCGCGGACGAAGAGCACGTCAGGAGGATGTTCGCGGAGATACGCGAGATTTGGGGACGTCTCGATATTCTAGTCTCGAATGCGGCCTCCGGTGTCCTGAAACCCGCCGAAGAGCTTTCACTTCATCACCTGAATTGGACGATGAACATCAACGCCGGAGCGCTTCTGCCCCTGGTCCAGGGCATGCTGCGACTGCCTGCCGGAGACGCCGAGAGAGTCGTGGTGGCGGTATCTTCTCTTGGTGCAGTCCGGGCGATTCCCAATTACACGCTCGTCGGCGCCTCGAAAGCGGCGCTGGAATCGATGGTACGCCACCTGGCCGCCGAGCTCGCGCCCAAAGGAGTTCGAGTTAATGCGGTGTCGGCAGGGACCGTGGACACCGACGCGCTCAAGCATTTCCCCAACCGAGAGCAACTGCTCGAAGAGTCGCGCCGGCGGACTCCGGCCGGCCGCCTGATCACTCCGCAGGACGTTGCGAACGCCGTTGTCTTCCTGTGTACGGACAACGCCAGCATGATCCGGGGGCAGACAATTGTGGTCGACGGCGGCTATTCGATTGTCGCCTGACCGCCCTCTCGCCTTTTGATCAAACCCGCATTTTCCTGTAACTTGGAGTTACATTCGTTCTCCGGTGACTCTTCATTTCCCGCCGGACCAAACCCTGAGTATTTGACCGCAGGTGAACATGAAGGTTGTACGGTACCTGTTTGCGTCGCTGGCGTTCCAACTCTCTTTTCCTTTCGTTTCCGGCCTGGAGATCCAGAAGCCCGCTGCCGAGACCCGGCCCCCCGACACCAGTGCTTGGGTTCCCGACACCGACGATTTGACCGGCCTGCTCCGAGAACCCGAGCCCAGCGAAGAGCCTGAGGCGATCGACCGGCACGAACTGCTCGTATCGGTGGCCGCTCTCCGCGTGCCGTCGAAGGCCTGGAGACTCTATGAAAAGGGCCTCGAAGCTCGAAAGCGGGAGGACTTTGACAAAGCACTTCAGAACTTCGAGGCAGCTTTGAAGGCGTATCCGGATTTCGCCGCCGCGCTGGCGGCCCAGGGGACGACACTTCTGTGGCAGAAGAAAATAGCCGAGGCCCAGGAGGCGTTCCTTAAGGCCCTTGCCCTTGATGAGCAGACATTCGAGGCCGAATTGGGGCTTGGTCTGGCTCTCAACGCCACGGGACAGTTCGAGGGAGCGATCGATCACCTGCGTAAAGCTCTTTATTTGAACGGAGAATGCTGGCAGGTGCGGTATGCCTTAGGGCGCGCCTATTACGGCTCGGGGCAGTACCTGCAAGCGGAGCTTAACCTCAAGCTCGCCGGCGCCTGGCGGCCCAAGTACGCGAACGTTTACCTCCTGCTGGGGCTGGTGCTGCTCATGGAAGACAAGCCCACCGAAGCACTCACCGCCATGGAGACTTTCCTAACCGTTTCTCCGGAGGATCCGCTCGCTGGCCAGGTCCGCGAAAAGATCCAGGAGTTCAGGCAGAGCGAGACGGAGTGACCGGGTGACAAGGTGACAAGGTGAGGGGGTGACAGGGTGACAGGGTGACGGGGGTAACCGGACAGGGTGCACTATCGGAGGCCTGAAGGGCCGACGACATAATAGCCCAGGGCGGAGCGTTTTGTGCGGAGCCCTGGGTCACAGG
>Ga0105092_10000689_pt1 | contig 17689 bp, 15 predicted proteins | sample PPLLak2March2015_FD_87021 | JGI IMG/M metagenome (GOLD analysis project Ga0105092, IMG submission 87021) | Freshwater sediment microbial communities from Prairie Pothole Lake near Jamestown, North Dakota, USA - PPLs Lake P7 Core (1) Depth... | ecosystem: Environmental > Aquatic > Freshwater >... | reverse complement strand
TATGGTTTAGTATTTCAGTCCGGAAGCTGCTCATGCGAGCCTCCTTTGCTTCCATCAATGATTTGAAAGCAAAGGTTTTGTCGTTTGTCGAGTACTTCAACCAGACAATGGCAAAGCCGTTCAAATGGACATATCGAGGGAGAGCACTTACTGCTTAAAATTAAGCTTATTTAAGCCCAGATGTACTAGCTACAATGCCTGGCCGTTCCTTGCTCATCTCTTACCCACATTATGCTCACTGGCCCCGGCGCTCGTGTTCCGGTCCATCCAATTTCGCATCTCTGGGCCGCCAGGCGGGCCCGCGTGCACGCACGGGTGGCCGCATGAGGGCGCTGGGAGAATGCTACCAATGCAGCGAGGCAGGGGTGGGCTTGTCATCGGATGCTACAGAAAGTGAATTTAGATATCACGATACACAACGCTTCTATCACGAACGTGATGTATGATTATTTCCTTTGTTTTCGAATCAACTTCATATATAATTCGATAATCTCCGACACGTAGGCGATACAGCCTTTCGGCACCTGATATCCTTATTGACTGACTGGGAAACGGTTCAGATTTTAAGTTCTCAATTTTCTCCACCACTCGTGAGATAAGATCTTGCGGGAGATGACGCAGATCCTTTTCAACTGATCACTTGAAACTGATGCTATAATTTGCCATTTTTGTTGAGTCGTCGCTTCATTTCATCCAATCTGACGCATTCTTCATCTCTGCGTTCAGCAACAATCGCAAGATCGTGAAGATCCTCAGTCATCTGTTCATAGCGTTCTATGGAAAGGATAACTCCTTTCTTTTTGCCTTCCGCATCAATAACATATTGTTCATCTGGTATGCCGGCCATACATTCACCACTCAGACTTCTTTCATTATTTCAAAGACGTTTAGCAGCTCGGTTTGTTCCTCTTGGGGAGCCTGTCCCAAAGCATGGCAACCTGGAATGGCTGGCACGAAGGCTAGAAGGCTACGAATGTGCCGTCATCATCCGGGCGAAGGACTGCGGTGTAATCATAAAGTCGCTTCATTGCAGGTCATTTCTGCGCTATGCCAATATAGAGCTACTCTGCGATACCAGAAAAGAAATGGCGATTGGATTCTCGGCAGCATTGTTCTCTTGCAGCTTCCGGTTCCGGCTGCGCTCGTGGCTCGCAGCTCGTGGGACCGGGCCGTCCGGGCTCCGCATCTCTGGGCCGCCAGGCGGGCCCACGTGCACGCACGGGTGGCTGCATGAGGGCGCGGGGAGAATGCTGCCGGACAGCGAGGCGGGCGTGGGCTGTCCATCGGGCTTTGGTCAGCCAGCATACGTCGGGCGCAGCGTTGGATCATCCAGGTGAGCTTGACTACCGTTGGCGAAAACATATCAGCATATAGGGCAAATCAATTATATGTCCAAAGAGGCTTATTATGGGTGATCAATTATCTCCATGGGGTCAATAATTGAAAGTCCGAGCCGTCGTTAAGCTGGTAGAAGATGATGGATGGTTCCTTGATCGAACAAGAGGCAGTCACAGACAGTACAAGCACCATTTTAAGAGTGGGTTGGTAACCATCTCAGGAAAATTAGATGATGAAGTACCAAGAGGTACCTTGAACAGCATACTAAAACAAAGTGGCATTAAGGAGATCGGGAAAGATGACTGAGTATCTGATCATAATTGAAAAGGCTGAAAATAATTACGCAGCCTATTGCCCGGATCTGCCCGGTGTCATAGCCACCGGTCCGACGAGAAAGGAAACGCTAGAGTTGATGAAAGAGGCAATAGAGTTTCACCTGGAAGGGCTGAAGGCTGAGTCTCTAAATATACCCGAGCCAACTACCACGGCGGCTTCTGTAGAAGTTAGTGTATAAAAGCCAGGCGCTATCATTATTTACAGAGTCAATGCTTGCGGACTTGCTGGGCTCCCGGCTGCGCCAGCGGCTCGACGCCCGTGGGGCCGGGCCGTCCGGGCGCGTGCGTGGCCAGGCGGGCCCGCGTGCAGGCGCGGGTGCATGCAGCCAAATTAGCGAGGCGGTCGTGGGTTTGCTTCGTGCCAAGCATTGTGATTCATGAGGATAAACTGAGCAGGCCCGTCCCTCCGGCGGTTGAAAACAACGATTGTGTAAAAAGGAAACGGTGAAACGGATTTAGTGTGCTTTACTTTGAATCAAGCCACTCTTGCCGAGATATGTCTGCTTGCTTTAAGATTCTCGCAATCAGGCTGGCACCGATATCTTCACCACGATGCGAATTGGGAATTATGATCGATAAATCTCCCTTGGCCATAACTTCGTGTTTCGATCCAGGATATGGACCATCGAATCCCAATTTTCTCAATCGCCTTATAAGATCTCGCCGTGAGATCGGGGTTAGCTTATTCAACGACGCTCACCGGTTCTGACGAGACAAAGATTGAAGCTCCGCCGATTGTCGGAATAGATCTTCCGCTTCTAAGGCGGAAGGCAATCCAGTCTTCCAGAGCGCTCATGAGGTCATCCCTACAGGCTTCCAGCGTCTTTCCCGTGGCCCAAACGCCCTGAAGCTCCGGGATCTCGCCATAAAAGGGCTCTGGATCGTCAATAATCTCATAGACCGCTTTATCCAACGCCGCTTTGATGTACTCTGCGAACATTGCAGGGTCTATTGTCTGTGATGGGATATAGCTTTTAGCTCGCATTTCATTGTTTGGGGAGCCAACTATCACTCTGGCCCCGGCTGCGCTCGTGGCTTGCCGCCTGTGGGCCGGGCCGTCCGGGCTCGCATTGTTGGCCGCTAGGCGGGCCTGCGTGCACGCACGGGCGGCCGCATGAGGGGGCGAAAATATGCTACTGAGGGCCACCTTGGATGCTGGGTACCGTGATAGCAGGTTTTGGGTCGCTGCGAGAAATACGAGTGTTGCGCCTTATTCCAATAGCTTGCAGAAATCCTCTTCGCTTATGCCCAACTGCGTGAGGATTTCGTAAAACAGCCAGCCTCCGATTTCGCTGTTGCCGTGTATCGGAATAGTAGTCGCCCTGCCGTCTGGATGCTTCCATCTGGCGTGGCTGCCCTTTTGTCGGACCATCTGGAATCCGAGTTTTCTGGCGACCTTTTGCAGGTCCCTAGCTTTGGCAGGCATAAGTGGCCGACACATCAACATCTGCTGGAAGCATGCGCCCTTCTTCTTCGTGCTCTTCTTTTATCATTTCGAAGACGTTTAGCAGTTCGGTTTGTGCCTCTTGGGAAGTCTGTCCCCAAGCATGGCAACCTGGAATGGCTGGCACGAAGGCTACGAATGTGCCGTTATCATCCGGGCGAAGGACTACGGTGTAATCATAAAGTCGCTTCATTGCAGGTCATTTCTGCGCTATGCCAATATAAAGCTACTCTGCGATATCAGAAAAGAAATGGCGATTGGATTCTCTGCAGCATTGTTCTCTTGCAGCTTCCGGTCCCGGCTGTGCTCGTGGCTCGTTGCCTGTGGGCCGGGCCGTCCGGGCTCCGCATCGTTGGCGGCCAGACGGGCACGCGTGCACGCACGGGTGGCCGCATGAGGCGCGGGGGCCGGTCGAGCATAGGGGCCGAGAATCCATCAGGCAGCCAGTTCTGGTAAATGAGTATCAGGCTGCTACGTATTGTCGAATCTCCACTTGCGCTCCGGTTCTGGCCCGCTCTTCCGCATCCTTGAGCAGCTCGGTTGTGACCAATTCGCTGATGTATGCCTCTCCACAATTGGGGCAGACAAGAGCAGGCACGCATTTCACCACCATTGTCAGGCAACCGCGCTCAAGAGTAACTGTGGTTGTGCCGGGTTTCGTAGATGCATTTTTGCAGATGACGCATTTCATGAAATCCTCTTCCTGCAATCCGGGTCCCATTCGGAAGGATCGGGCTCATAGACTGTGATTATGATTATCTCCTCGTCGGTCAAATTATCTGCCGTCACAACGTGAATGAGACGGCCTTTATAGCATCCCATGATCAGGCGACTTGGATATGGTGTATCATCAGGGTACTCTTCGATCGCCTCCCCTGTCTCCAGCACGTAGCGAACCTCTTCTGCACTAATCTTGCGCTCGAACATCCGCTGAACCGCATGAAGGCGATAAGTGATTTTTTCGTAAATCATGGCCAAGCCGTCGTCAAATTATTTATGGTCCCATCCAATAAATCTTTTCTTGTTCTAATTCTAAGAGCACCACGATCGCTACGCCCGCTGTCTTGGCGGGCTCCCGGCTGCGCTCGTGGCTCGCCGCCTGTGGGCCGGGCCGTCCGGGCTGGCGTCGCTGGCCGCCAGGTGGGCCCGCGTGCACGCACGGGTGGCCGCATGAGGGCGCAGGAGCTTGTTGACGAGGCAACAAGGCGGAAGTCAAGACTTCAGCCCGCAAAGGACGCATATTCATAAATCCGATTTATTATGTTGCCTATGAAACTTCAAACCATTCCTCTCGGCTGATTCCTGCTCTTTTTAGAATCCTCTGCAGAAGATCTGCGCTGATATCGCTGCCATGAGGATTTGGAATGCGTGCCTCTACGAGCCCCCTCGACATGTACTCGTGATCGGCGCCAGGATAAGGACCCACAAACCCCAATTTGCCCAACCGCCTGATCAGCTCACGTCTTGAAACAGGTACAAGCTTATTCGACAATGGAAACCGGCTCCGCAGACACATTAATAATTTGGCCGCCGATGGGTGGTATGGGATGGCCCAATCTCAGCTTTAGTGCTATCCAGCCTTCAATAACGCTCTGCAGCTCCTTCCGGCACTCTTCCAGGGTTTTGCCGTTGGCCCATACGCCTTGCAGCTCGGGAACCTCTCCATAAAAAGGTTCGGGATCGTCGATGATCTCGTAAGTCGCTCTCTCCATTGCCGCCGAGATGTATTCTGCAAACATTACTAAGATATCATCCTTGATGGAATAATAGTCTTTTGTGTCCCTCAATTATAGTCACTGGTGATTTTATGGCTTAGCTTGCAGCTTCGCCTGTTGCCCCGGCTGCGCTCGTGGCTCGCCGCCTGTGGGCCGGGCAGTCCGGGCTCCGCGTCGCTGGCGGCCAGGCGGGCCCGTGTGCACGCACAGGTGGCCGCATGAGGGCGCGCGGGAACATGTGCATAAAATTCTTAAGTCTCAACTACCGATGGAACGATTTCGTTTTCGGCCAGAAGCTCTTGGATCTTGGCTTTGAGCACCGGCAAATCGGTGGAAACCGTATCCCAGATTTCATCTAAATCCAATCCGAAATATTGATGCACCAATACATTCCGCATGCCGATAATACCCTTCCAGGGAATCTCCGTATGATTCGTCTTAAGGGAATCAGACAATTGGTTTGCCGCTTCGCCTGCAATTTGGATATAATATATGATCCATATCTGGATAAGCTCTTCTTCGTAAAATGCCTTTTCACCTTTTGCAGCGTATTTTTCAATTTTGATGAGTGCGCCAAGAAGGTCTGAGAGCCAAGCTCTATCATCCCTCAAAGCGCCACCGCCTCGCCTAAGACGCGATCCCGAACGCGCTCTCGCAGGCCATGTTCACTAACTACGTCCACTTTTACGCCTAAGAGATCTTCGAGATCTTGGATCAAAGCTGCATGTCCAAGCAAAGTCGTCCCTCGCTTGAACTCCACTAGAAGATCTATATCACTCTGGGCGTCGGCCTCACCTCGTGCTACGGAGCCGAAGACACGCACGTTGCGAGCGCCATGATTGGCTGCGATCTTGAGGATCTCTTCACGCCTCGATTTCAGGAGATCGTTAAGATACATTTGCGGAAATGTTATGTCTTTTTGATAGATCAAAGCTTCGAGCCTGTGGAGAGAAGAACAGTTTCTTTTTATGCACCGCGTTTGCAGCCTTGGCGGGCTCCCGGCTGCGCTCGTGGCTCGCCGCCTGTGGGGCCGGGCCTTCCGGGCTCCGCATCGTTAACCGCCAGGCGGGCCCGCGTGCCGCACGGGTGGGCGCATGGGGGCGCGGGGAGCGTGCCACCGAGATAATTATATATGTGCTAGCTCAGGTTTCTAGCTCAACAAAATTGCAGAACGGATAGATGCTCGATTGCTTCATTGTTTTAACGATGTCTTTATCCATTCGATTTACTATTTGTATGATTGTTTCCTTGTCATTCTCTAGGAGGTTAGAATCTTTGAAAAGAGAACCAAAGAAATATGCTACAGAAAATATACCATTTGCTGCAATCTCTGATTCTATAAACTTCACAAATTCTGTTAGAATTAAGTCTTTTAATTCCGGATATGCATGTTCTATACTGAATATAGCATATCTTAATTCACTCAAACTATTAATTTCATTTAACCGAGAAATTATATACGATTTTCCTACTAGATTACCTGCCTCCATTCCTTTGCACATATCTATATGAGAAATATAAGAAATAAAGCTTATTATTGTACGGATCGGTTCTTCTTCTTTATCTCTTTCAAGTGTAGACCTCAAAGTGATCCAACTTTTATCTATGAATTCTATGCATGCTTGAAGCCAATTTGTGCCCCTTTGAGGGTATAGCTTTCTTTCAATTTCTCGAATAAGATTAAGATCTCGTAAAAAACCTGTCGTATCTGAGAGGCTCGCATGTACAAGTATTTCTCCAATTAAATGTTCTGACCTTATAATCTCTTCTGCAAAGCATGGATTTATTTCAAAAAGGAATTCCATACAGTAACCAATATTATCAAAGCTCATCTTGCTAAAATCTCTAATTATATTAGCTTTAAACTCATTTATTATTCCTGCACCAATATTTTTGTCCATGCGATAAAATAAATATGCATACGAGGCTATTTCCTTGGGATTCCTACATGCGCATATTTTATCTCTCACTTGATCGGGTCCCAGTTCATCAATTAATTCTTCGTAAACTGCATGATTATCCGCCCTATAACTGAAAATATTTATTATATGCACTATTGACAATATTTGCTCTAGACTGCCATTTCTTAAATTAGTATATATTAAATCACGTGTATCAAAATTGTTGAGAATATTTGGCCACTTTAAAAATAGAAGCATTGATTCTGAAGAGACACGAAGTATTCTATCTGAAAATTCTGGATGAATTAGCAGATATATATGAAATATATTAATATTTTTATCTAATTCAGTATCTTCATCAAAAGAATCGCCCAATATATCTTTAAACTTTGAATTAATTCTCGATAAGAGATCGGGGTATATTTCAGCGGTTTTTATATATATTTTTGACAAGGATGTATGCCAACACCAATAACCATCATTTGCCTTTTTTATTATCCCTAATCTAATAAGAGATGACACTATCGCAGGATCATATCCAAGTTTATCTATTAAGAAGAAATCATCTATCGGCAAATAACTGGAATTATTTCCATACTCTTCGGATAATATGGCTGAATTTTGAGTAATCCATGAAATTAGCAAGATAATATCGGATGCACCTATTCCAATGGATTGGTTATATTCAATCAAATCCTCATTTACTTTCTGAAAAATAGAGTTATGATCTATTTCATTTTTATCAATATGGGCCTTAAATAGGTAGCTCAACAACCATAAATCATCTTTATAATATAAAAATTTATTGATATCTTTTTCAATACATTGTCCAAACTTGCTGTTATAATATAACACTAATTTTTCAGCTATATCGGATGCACATATTTCGGTCCTGCAGTTATCATCTTCAGTTAATTGAGCAATATTATGAAAGCGTTTTTTTCCGCTATCAAAGTTTCTGGCTGTAATAAGCATTTTTACTGTTTTGATGCAATCAATAAAATAACCTATCAAACTCTCTAATCTTTCGATTGACTTATGTCCATTCTCGACAATTACAAGAGATTTAGTGCGGTTTAGTCTTTGAATTTCTAAATACACTCTTGTATTATCAATAATAAAATCATCCATATCTAGCCAATAAATATCATATATTTTATTTAATTCATAACATATATTTCTTGTTAAAACGGTCTTTCCGGATGCTGGGGGCCCCAATATTATATGAATCATATTATCTGTTAATTTTCTTATTATTGATTCAACTTCGTCTCTTCTAATGACCATTCCCTTAATAAAATCTATTTCAATTGGCCCTCTAATCCTGAAGAATTCTTCCTTTCTTTCGCTGTTTTGAAGGGCTATTTCGTAAGGCTTTAAATATATAAATACATCCTCACTGTCAATACAATACTTTTTCTTTAACGATTTACCCCAGGGTGTATTATCAATCCAAATAACTATATCTTCGATATCTATTATTTCGACACTGAATCTATAATTTTTATTAAGCTCTGCCATTTTTTCTGGGAGCTTCCAAGAACCGATTCTCTCAGTAGTAACAAATACAAACGACTTTATATTTTTATCGTTATTATGTTTATTTAGATCTTCAAATAGTTTCGTTTTCCAATCCTTTCGTTTCGAAAAGGCAAATACAGTTTTGACGAAATTTTCTTCTGTCATCCACATAATTGAGATTGCATCATGTCCAAAATCTTTTGTTCCTCCGATATAGCGAATATCTGGATAATATCTTTCTGGAAATGCAGAGTCTTGACTTAAATTAAAAAGCAGATCGGAAATTATCTTTTCGAATTCCAGAGGCTGAACTAATTCTTGAACTGCATATCTCGTATATTCTCTCACTGCATATTCCTCAATTAGATATTCGGATTTCTAAAGAGAAGTGCATGAATTGGTATTTGCTTTAATTACCCGCGCTATCCTATTCTCATGTAATAGGCAGATCCATAGCTGAATAATTGCAGTCGCGCATAAATCTTGCCGCACTCTCATTTCCTCCCGCATGCTCTCGCCCTTCGCATCCGTTCCAATTCATTACGATCAAGCAGTCCCATTACACTAAGTTCAAGCGATGTTCCGCCTTGCCTGGCTCATGTGTAGAATTGCAGGGTTTTATCTTACTTGCATGTTCTTAGGAAAATTAATAAATGTATTGCTCATGCCAAAGCCAAATTCGAGGCAAGGATATGGATGCTAAAGATGCAGCAATGGCTGCCAAGAGATATTTCGAGGATACTAAATCCATTAGAAAGTTCATCTTTGAAACCGTTTCTGTAAAGAGAGATAGCGGGAACTGGATAATTATTTGCCTGGTCCAAGATTTATTTGATAATGACGGCAAGAAGTTCAAGATAATCGCCAACAATGACGGCGAGATTATGGATGTCGAAATGGTTGATTAAAGTCCCCGATAATCAAGTTGATACCGGCCCAGCTTCTGCAATTTCAAGCAGAAAATCACACCGATGATGTTATTCTAAATTGAAAATAAAAGAGAAAAAAGAACCGGAGGCTTCACTCGATATATATCGCCGGTCTCCCCGGTTCCGCCTGCTTACTCTTGCCCTTTGGGTCCTCTCCCGCATCGTCCGCCGAGAAGATCTCCACCGGCACTCCCAGCGCCGTCTGCAGATAATCCTTCTCCCTTCCAAGCGTCTCGTACTCGTCCAGCCCCAACGCCTCGGCAGAGAGCGAATGTGCCGCCTTGGCCAGCTTCTGGGCATACTTGGGCGCATCCTTCTTGTGCGCCGCAATCGCGGGAGCGGCCATCGCCGCCTTCATGAGCGCGCCCATGTCCAGCTTGCCGCCCGCAGCGCCGTCCACGGCCAACTGCAGCATCTCCTTCTTCCAGGCGGGCGCGGTGTAGAGCGTGATCTTCTTCGGAGTGGCCTTGGTGACGTTCAAGATCTCCTGCACGTCGTTTAGCATCTTCTCCAGCAGATCCTCGGCCTTCTCCGCCTGCACGTCGATCAGCGATTCATCCGCTTTCGGCCAGGCCGCCAGGGACGCGTATCCCTCGCCGAGACCCGCCGCCCACAGTTCCTCGCAAACGTGCGGCGTGAAGGGAGACATCATGCGCACCCAGGCCGACAGCACGACGCCGAGCTGATTCTTGCCGCCGCGCCTCTGGTACCAGCGCAAATCGTTGAAGAGCAGGTAGAAGGCACTCTGCAGCGCCCGGCGGGTCTGAATGCTTTCCATGGCCTCCGTCGCCTCGGCGATGCGCCTTTGCAGCCGGGAGAGCATCCAGCGATCGACCAGCGTCTTGGGGGCGTTCTCGTCGATGCTGTCGTCTGCCAAAACATCACGGGCCAGGTTGTAGAACCTCTCCAGATGAGCGTGCGTCGACTGCACACCGTCATTTCGCCAGTCCACGTCCTGCGTGCCCTCGGCGTTGCCGAGAATGTACAGCCTCGTCACATCCGCGCCGTTCTCGGCCACAGCCTGACGCAGCGTGAGCAGCGGTCCCTTCGACTTGGACATCTTCTTCCCTTCCAGGGAGACGAATCCATTCACGGCGATGGCTTTGGGCCACAGCCGCTCCGGGAACACTGCCACGTGATGGTAGAGGAAGAAGAGCAGGTGGTTGGCAACGAGATCCTTGCCCGAGGTGCGCAGGTCCACAGGATACCAGTAGGCGAAGTCGTCGTGAATCTGCTGCACCGTCTCTTGCGGAATGCCCGTGAGCTTTGCTATTTCGGCAGCATTGCCGTTGTTCATGAAGATGAACTCGAAGAACTCCGGCGGCAGGTTGTCGATCTTCATGCCTGCGTTCACGTACTTGGCCAGTGTGTAGTAGGCCATGTAGATCGTGGAATCGCCCAGCGACTCGATCAGCCACTCCTTGTCCCAGGGCAGATGCGTGCCGAGGCCCTTGCGGCGAGCGCAGGCCTTGTCCTTCAGCCAGTCCACCTTGTTCTCGAACTCCACCCGGAACTCTTCGGGAATGATCTGCATACCTGCCAGGCACTTCAAAACCCGCGCCTTCCACTCCGGGTCGGAGTACTCCAGGAACCACTGGTCCCGCACCATCATGATGACGCATCTTGTGCCGCAACGGCAGATGACCGGCGTCTCGCTGAATTCGTAGAAGACCTCTGCCATGCCCTGCTCGATCAGATCGGCGAGCAATACATCCTTGATCTTGCTGACCGCAGTTCCGGCATACTGGCCGGTGTTGGCCTTCAGGACGCCGTTATGAAACTCGCGCCGGTAGAGGAGCTTGGTGGCATCCTCGGCCTTGGGATCGTTCTGGTCTTTGACCTTCAGCTCGTTGACGATCTCCACCGCCGGAAGCTCACCGTAGCCGGGCGACTCGATCAATGAGATGAACCCAATCTTGCGAAGGTCTGCGGTGATGCCGTACTCGCTCAGATCAGTGTCGTACAAATCCTTCAGCGCCAGATAATCGTAAGGCGCGTGAGCCGGAACGGACATGACGATGCCCGAGCCGTTGTCCGGGTCCACGAAGCCTGCTGGGAGAATGAGGACTTCGGTTCCGGTGAGCGGGTTGGTAACCGTCTTGCCGATCAACTGCTTTCCTGAGATCTCGGCTCCCCAGGCTACCTGGCGGTCGGTGAAGGTCAATTTCTCATAAGCCTCTTTGGAGACGATCCAGGTCTCATCGTTCACCCGCGCCTCAACGTAGTTGACATCCGGGTTCAGCCAGAGATTGACCACTCCGAAAACCGTCTCCGGTCGCAGCGTGGCGCAGGGCAGGACAGTATCTCCCATCCTGAACTTGATGAGGGCGAAGTCCATGATGGTGGCGTCCTCGCCCTTGAGAATGTCGTGATCCTCAACCGGATTCCGATCGTGCGGGCACCAGCGCACCGGATGGCTGCCCTTGACCACGTAGTCGAGCTTGCGAAGAATGCCGTACTGCCACTCGATGAACTTGCTGTAGGCGGGATCGGTGGTGGTGAACTCGCGCCTCCAGTCGATGGAGTAGCCGATGGACTGCATGGCAGCCTTGGCCTGGCGGCGGAAGTAGAGAACGATCTTCTCCGGCGTGTTCAGTGTGGATAGCTCTTCCTCAGGAATGCCGTGCAGCTTGGTGTAAACGCCCCAGATTAGCGGGTCTTTGTTGGCGATAAGCTCGCTCAGGCCCACAATTGGTGTCCCTGTGGCGTGAAATGCCATGGGAAAGAGCACGTTGTCTCCCTTCATGCGCTTGAAGCGCGCCACCGCATCGCCGATGGTGAAGGTGCGGGTGTGACCGGCATGCAGATTTCCATTTAAGTAAGGGTAAGGTATGGTTAAAAAGAACTTCTTGCGAGAATCGGGCTCGGGCTGGAAGACGGCTTTCTCCTCCCAGATCTTCTGCCACTTGGCCTCAATCTCCTTAGCAGAGTAATTTTCGAGCAACTCATTTCCTCCCAGTTTGAAATTTACCAATTTTCAATTTCAAATGAAATAGTTTAAAGGAATTAATTGTATTTTAAATCAATTTTCAAATTAAGATAAGATACCGGCTGATGAAGCCGATATCGTGATGTGTGATTACTTCATCCTCTCTAGCCGTTCCACTGCCAGCTCAATCCTTGCCGTCGGCGCGGTGATGGAGAATCTTATGTAGCCCTCGCCGTACTGGCCGAAGCCGACGCCCGGCGTGGCCACGATGCCTGTCTTATCCAGCAAGCGCCCGGCGTATTCGATGGAGCTTCCTCCTACCCAGGCCCAGAGGTAGAGCGTGGCCCTCGGCTTGTCCAATTCCAAGCCCTGATCCCGTAAGGCTTTATAAAGAATCTCAATGCGGTGCTGGTAGACCAAGCGAATCTCATCCACCACGCCCTTGGGGCTCTGCAATGCGGCAATTCCCGCATCCTGCACTGCTCCAAAAGTTCCTGAGTCGATGTTGCTCTTGATCTTGCCGATTCCCGCCACGACATCGGCATTGCCCACAACGGAGCCTATCCTCCAGCCGGTCATGTTGTAGGTCTTGGAGAGCGAATGAAACTCGACCGCCACGTCCCTCGCCCCCTCCAGCTCCAGCAGGCTCAGGGACCGCTCGCCGTCGTAGTAAACCTCTGAATATGGATTGTCATGCATTACCATGATGTTGTAGTCACGGGCAAAGTCGATCAGCTTCTTGAAGAAAGCCCTGTCCGCAGAGGCCCCGATGGGGTTGTTGGGGTAGTTCAGGAACATGATCTTGGCCCGATTGGCGATGGCCGGGTCGATGGCATCAAGATCGGGCAGGAACCTGTTCTCCCGCAAGAGCGGCATAATTGCAGGTTCGCCACCGGCAAATGCGGTGGCGGTCCTGTAAACCGGATAAGCCGGATCGGGCACCAACGCAATGTCTCCGGGATTGATGAAAGCCAGGGGCGCATGAGCTATGCCCTCCTTGGAGCCGATCAGGGTGAGCACCTCCTTTTGCGGGTCGAGGTTCACGTTAAAGGTCCGCTTATACCAATCAGCCACAGCCGTTCGGAAGGCCAGCTTTCCCTCGTAGGAGGGATATTGATGGTTGGCCGGGTCCCTGGCGGCAAGGCACAGTGCCTCGACGATGTGCGCAGGCGTCGGCAGGTCAGGATCGCCAACGCTCAGGTCAATTATGTCCACGCCTTTCGCCCTTGCTTCCTGCTTGGCTTTATCGATAGCGGCAAAGAGGTATGGCGGAAGATGCTTTATGCGATCGGCATACATATTCAGTTTCGCTCCATGGAAGATGCATTTATATGATGACGCTCATTAATTTTTGAATTCCAATGCTGGGCTTGTCCCGCAGTTACTACTTTCCCGTAGTATTTAAGATTAGAGGAGATCGATGCTGGAGATAAAAGACCTGAGCCGCTGGCTGCCCCAGGAGGCCGTCCGGCTCTATGAAGAGCAAGGATACAAAGAGCTTTATCCGCCCCAGGCCGAGGCGGTGGAGCGCGGCCTCCTGGAGAGCAAGAGCATGCTCCTGTCCATGTCCACCGCCAGCGGAAAGACGCTTTTGGCCGAGCTGGCCATGCTCAAGGCGGCAATGGAAGGCAAACGATCGCTTTACATTGTGCCCCTGCGTGCCCTGGCCACTGAGAAATATGACTCCTTCCGCAAGTTCAGAACACTAGGCGTGGCCGTCGGCATCAGCACCGGCGACTTTGACAAGCGAGACGAGCGCTTGGGCAAGAATCAGATAATCATCGCCACCTCCGAGAAGGCAGACTCGCTCATGAGAAACGGAGCGGCCTGGGTGAGGGATTTGGGCGTTCTGGTCGTGGACGAAATCCATCTCTTGAACGATGTGGGCCGCGGCCCGACACTGGAGATGACCATCACCAAGCTGCGCCGCTGCAACCCCAAGATGCAGGTCATCGGCCTCTCAGCAACCGTTGCCAATGGCCGGGAGCTGGCCCAGTGGCTTGATGCAGAAATGGTCAGCAGCGAATGGCGGCCCATCCGCTTGCGGGAGGGCGTCATCTGCAACGGTAAGATGGTTTTTTGTGATGGTGAGGAGGCTCTTGAGGGACGAAAAGACGAGGCCCTGGCTCTGGTCAAGGATACTCTTACCCACCAGGCGCAGATACTGATCTTTGAGAACAGCCGCCGCAATGCCGAGGCTGCTGCCTTGAAGCTGTGCAATCTCATTCCCGGCGAGCCGGAGCTGGAGGCGCTCTCGGAGAGCGTCTTGGCCACAGGCGAGAGCGAGACCGCCCACCGCCTGGCCAATTGCGTCGCCAGGGGCGTTGCATTTCACCATGCCGGTCTCCTGCCCGAGCAGCGGCGGCTGGTGGAGCAGGGCTTCCGGGAGAACAAGATCAAGGTCATCGCCAGCACGCCTACCCTTGCCGCCGGGCTCAACCTGCCCGCCCGCCGGGTGCTGATCAAGAGCTACAAGCGCTACGAGTACGGCCAGGGAATGGCGGCCATTCCCGTCATCGAGTACCGCCAGATGGCCGGAAGAGCGGGCCGCCCCGGCCTCGATCCTTACGGCGAGTCGTTTCTCATGGCCAAGAACGACTCGGAGATGCAGGAGCTGATGGAGCACTACGTCCACGGCACGCCGGAAGAGATCTGGTCAAAGCTGGCCAGCGAGAGCGCACTGCGCACTCACCTTCTGTCCACCATCGCCGCCAAATTCGTACGAAGCGAAGAGGAGCTGAAGGCGTTCATCGGCACCACCTTTTATGCCCAGCAGCAGGACCCCTGGCACCTGGACACGACGCTAGAGAGGGTTATCGCCTTCCTGGTGGACAACGGCATGATTTTAAACGGACCGGGCGGCGAATTGGAACCGACGAGGCTTGGAGCGCTCGTCTCCAAGCTCTACATCGATCCCTTAAGCGCCGTCATCATGATCGAGAATCTGCAAGCAAAAAAGAAGAAGGCCCGCCAGGGCGACGCCAGCCCGATGGAGAAGCGCAAGTCCTCCGATCTGGGGCTCATTCATCTCATCACCATGACCCCGAACATGGATAAGCTCTACGTGCAGGCCGCGGACGGCTGGGTGGAGGAGTTCATCGACGCCCATCAGGAAGAGCTGTTCGATGAGGACAATTACGACTTCCTGCTCCGCGAGGCCAAGACCACGGCCATGCTCATGGACTGGATCGGCGAGGTGCGCGAGGAGCAGATCAGTGATCGCTATCACATCGGCCCGGGCGACATCCGCCGCTCTTCTGAGACGGCTGAGTGGCTTATGCACGCTCTGGCCGAGCTTTCCAAGCACCTTGAGTTAGGCAGCACCTTCCAGGCAGAACAGCTCTCCCAGCGCATCCACTACGGAGCGAGCCAGGATCTTCTCGCCCTGCTCAACCTGAAGGGCGTGGGCCGCGTGCGGGCAAGAAAGCTGTACCAATCCGGCATCACCAGCGTTGATAAGCTCAAAGCAGCCGAGCCATCCGCCGTGGCAGGACTGTTAGGTCCAAAGATCGCCGAGAAAATATTTGCACAGCTCAAAGTTGATGAGACATAGTTGATGAGATATAAGTGAAGGAGATACGGCCTTGAAGTGGCTCAAAGACATTTTTAGCGGGAAGAAGGACGACAAAAAGACCACGGGGCTCGCGCTATCCGAGATCAATTCCTGGCTGGAAGAGCGGTCACATAGTTCCGATTTTGAGGAAAAGCTGGAGAGCACTTACAAGAGCGTCGGCGAGGTCGCTAGATCGTTAGCCGGGAGCATAAAAGCCCTGGAGGCCGCCGAGCCGGACAGTTCAGCTCCGCCCAAGCTCCTGCGAGCCGGACTTGCCGCGCGCGGCGAGATCGTCAAGCAGATGGAATCGCTCGCCGAGAAGCTGAAGCCGCCCAGAGGCAGAGACATTGATTCCGCTTCCGAGCACCACTGGGCTCTGGTCAAAGGGCTGGAGAGGACGGTCACTACCTTCGGCAGGGCGCAAAGATTCACGGCGGCCCTCTTTCCCAAAGAGATCGAAGCCGTAAACCGCGAGCTGACCCGCATCAGTCGTCTCCTGGTCGAGCTGGAGGGCGAGATCAAGCAGAGGCGCGGCGAGCTGGAAGAGACCTGGTATTCCCGAGAGCTGGTGGACAAGCTGAGGAAAGATCTCTCCGACATTGCCGATCTTCGGGAAAGGGCAAAATCGGAAGAATCAAGGCAGACCGAGCTTTCCGCGTCCTTTGCCGGAATGGAAGAAGAGCAGAAGCGACATGCTGCCGGCAAAGACGGAAAGAAGATCGAAGAGCTGAAAAAGAGCCTGGAAGAGAAGCATGATGAACTCAGGAAGGTGAAAGATGAGATCGCAGATCTCGTCACGCCCTTGAACAAGGCTCTAGGCCGAATCATGAAGCAGGGATCGAGCGACCGGCTGGTTCTCCAGCACGGCAATGTCTTCGAGCAGCTTCGCACCATGCCTTCCCAGGTGGCGGACAGCGACATTGCGGGATCGCTGGAAGAGCTGAAAGTGCATCTGGCAACTCTCGGCCTGAAGGACAGAAAAAAGGAGAAGACTCTGGACCACATTGATTTGCTCATCAAGAACAAATCCCTGCAAAAGATTCGAGTCCGACAGGCGGAGCTGGAAAAAGCCGTCCAGGAAGAGGAGGCGCTCCTATCCGAGATCAGCAGCGGGCCGCTGCAGCTCAAAGGACAGCTCAGCCAGACCCGGAAAGACCTGAAAAGCCTGGAGGCGTCGCTGCAAAAGACCAGAGAAGAGCTATCCTTGCGAGAGGATTTGGCCGGTCAGCACCAGGCGGAATTGAAAGAGAGGCTCGGCAAATTGGCTGAAGCGCCGGTGGAGATCGATCTGGACCGATGAGCGAAAATCGGGTCGATATGATCAACTTTGGTGGGATCGTGCCCCTCTCCACCGTGGACTGGCTGGGCAGATCCGCTCTGGTGGTGTTCCTGCGAGGCTGCCCATTGCGCTGCCCGCACTGCCACAACATTGGGCTTCGCTCGGGTGACAACTTCGTTGATTTTCATTTGGTAGCATCTCGCATCGTATCTCAGATCAAAGGCGAGAGGAACGGAAATGCCGACTCTTTCAGCCGCAGCCCGCAGATCAGCCTCGATGAGGCATCCGAACGGGTGAGTGCCAAGCCGTTCGTTGATGCTTTTGTTCTCTCCGGCGGCGAGCCGCTGCAGCAGAACGAGGCCGCAGCGAGACTTTTTTGCCTGGCCCGCAGCCTGCATTTGGACACCGGCCTTGAGACCTCCGGCTTCTATCCGGAACGTCTGCGAGAGCTATTGAAGTGCGGCTACGTAGACAAAGTGTTCCTGGACCTGAAGGCTGCCATGCAGGATCAGGATTACCAGAGAGCGACCGGCGAGAGCGGCGTTGCAGCGCGCGTCCTGGAGAGCCTGGAGATCTGCATGGAGTCTGGGGTTGCATTCGATGCCAGAACTACAGTCTTCCCGGATGGGCCGACAAAATCCGAGATTGTAGAAGTTGCACTGTTGCTTTCCCGGTTGAAGACGGAAAATCCCGGCAGTCGTCTGGAGTCTTTCGTCTTGCAGCAAGGACGCCCCAGAGACGGTGG
>Ga0105092_10000688_pt1 | contig 17692 bp, 17 predicted proteins | sample PPLLak2March2015_FD_87021 | JGI IMG/M metagenome (GOLD analysis project Ga0105092, IMG submission 87021) | Freshwater sediment microbial communities from Prairie Pothole Lake near Jamestown, North Dakota, USA - PPLs Lake P7 Core (1) Depth... | ecosystem: Environmental > Aquatic > Freshwater >... | reverse complement strand
GGGTCGCTATCCGCTCTTCTAACAGAGCGACCGTGATAAAGGCCGAGTGCCCCTCATTCATGTGGAAGACATGCACGTTTGAGTATCCAAGCGCCCGGAGCATGGCCAAACCGCCAAACCCCAGAATCGTCTCCTGGCACAAGCGATAATGCTCATCGCCGCCGTAGAGGTGATCGGTGAGAGCGCGGTCCCGAGGATCATTGCCTTCTAGATCGGTATCGAGAAGTAGCAGCGGTACCGTGTGTCCGGTTACGCCACGAAACAGATACTTCCAAGCGCGTAGACTTACACTGCGTCCTTCGATAACTACCGACGCACGCTGTGGTAGGGGCTCGAGACGATTCTCCGGCGACCAGTTGGATGGGCTCTCGAGCTGATTGCCGCGAGTATCCAGCCGCTGGTCGAAATAGCCCTTGCGATGAAGCAGCGAAACAGCCACCATGGGCATCTCAAGGTCGGCTGCTGAACGCAGCATGTCGCCAGCCAATATACCCAATCCGCCACTATAGGTCGGGATGTCGGAATCGATGGCCACGTCCATAGACAAATAAGCGATCGTACCGGTCTCTGAGGACATCGATAGTTGATTCATAAGACTTTGTAATTACGAATGTTTTTTTGCTTTCCTGTGAGCTTGTTGGCGCAAAAAAGTTTAACACAGATCGCCGCTTCCATCAATTAATTATCCGGTTCGGAGGTGACCTTTGTGGCTTGAAGATAAAGCACCAGAAGCTTGCCCGGCAGCGGGCAGCGCCGTATAGTCGGCCCATGAAACTTCAAGACGGATCGAGCCTGCTTGCTGACTTGACCACCGTTGGGCGCAAGACCGGCACGCGACGGACGGTAGAGCTCCGCTTCGTTTATTATCAGGGATGCTTTTACGCCTCGTCGAGTAAAATCCAGGGGAAGCACTGGTGCCAGAATATGCTCAAAAATCCTGCCGTAGAGATAAACGTCAAAGGCGAGCGGTTCTCCTGCACAGCGATGTTAGTGACCGATGAAAAGCTGCGCCGGCACATCCTGTCGCTTCGGAGTTCGCCGCCGCTGATGGACCGGGTAGTGTTTGAAATCAAGCCTCAGTAAGGACTGTAGGCGAGAAGCCCATGGCAATTTTTACTTCTTCGTCTCCTGCTCCTGCGTCTTTTTTTCCAGGGATTCGACGCCTTTTTGCATCCCCTCGTACATCTGCCTTTCCTTTTGCATGCCTTCTTGGATCGCCTTTTGCGCTTCCAGATTGCGCTGCGCCGAGTCCTGTTTATCGCCGCAGGCGGCAATGGCGAATGCTAATATTGGAATCATCAGCCATCGTTGCAAGTGCTCCATCAAGTCCTCCCAAGCTCATCGTTCTCGGTTCTAGTTATCAGCAAATGCCGCTTCTCCGCAACTCGACTGGAATTCAGGGTCAGATGGATCTTGAGCCGAGTGGTTTTTCTTGCGGGATCATTCTGCTATCTTTAACCTAATGGTTCGATTGCCGACCGCCGTCGCCCTTTTTGTCCTGCTCGCGGCGTCCTCCATCTCGGTTTCCTCCGAGGCGCCCGGGCAACTGAAACAGAACCCGGCCCTGGCCGTCATCGATTCCGGAAGCTGGAAGGCGATCCAGCGCGGCGTTGAATTTCGCAAAATGACCTTGGAGCGATCCGAGCCCAGCCACTCTATTGATCTGAAGCTGCTGCGCTTTGACAAGCAGTGGTTCGCGCCGCGCATCCTGCGCAGCGCTCAATTTCAACTTAAGGCCGCCACTGCCAGAACGTTCGCCGAGAAAAGCGGAGCCATCGCAACGATCAACGCCAACTATTTCGACACCGAGGGAAAACCGCTGGCCTTTCTCAAGGTGGCGAACCAGGCGATCAATTCTCGGGTTGCCAAGACCTCTCTCTACACCGGAATCTTCAGCGTAAAGAATCAACGGCCATTGATTTCCCACCGTGACCATTTTCTTCCCGAGCAGGCAGACGAAGGGCTTCAGTCCGGCCCTCTGCTCCTGCTTCATGGAACCGCGCAGGCCGTAACCGGGGTATCGAACCGCGCCAGTCGACGGGCTTTGATCGGCATCGATCAGGAGCAGCGCTTGGTGATTGCGGTGGCCGATAGTCTGCTCGGCGGCTTGCATTGGCCGGAACTTCAAGAGATTTTTACAGCCGCGCCATGGCAAATCCAGGTCACGGATCTGTTGAATCTCGACGGCGGCGGTTCGGCTCAACTCTATATCAAAACCGGCAAGTTCGAGGAGCAGGTGACGGGGACCGCCGAGGTTCCGGTTGCCATCGGCCTGTTCAACCGCGCCAATTAGTCGAGAGCGAAAAAGGAAATCCGGCTCCACTCGAGAGCTTTGGCCGGAATGACTCCCAGATAAACGGTGCCCAACAGCGACAGCGCTACGGCAATGTAGAGGTAAGGGGACTGACGGAAACTCTTTCCTTTAACTCCCCCTTCCTCCATGTACATCGCCACGATCACGCGCAGATAGTAAATCACCGATAACAGACTGTTAAGGACCCCGATGACCGCCAAATTCGTGTGACCGGCAAGCACCGCGGAACGGAAGATATAAAACTTGCCGGTAAACCCGGCGAGCGGAGGAAAACCGGCGAGCGACAACATAAAAAGCGCCATCGCCGCGGCGAGAAAGGGACGCTTGAAACCCAATCCGGCGAAGTCGCTATAATTCTCACCGGCGCTGTTCTCGTCCATCAAACTGGCAAGCACGGCGAAAGCGCCGGCGGTCATCACCGTATAGGTCACGAGGTAGAACAGTAGCGGCGGCCCGCCCCATTCTTCCCCCGCGATCAGTGCGATCAGCAGATACCCCGCATGGGCGATGCTCGAGTAGGCGAGCATGCGTTTAACACTCGGCTGCGACAGCGCGAGCAAGTTTCCCAGGGTCATGGTCGCAATAGCCATCAGCCATAACGGACCGGCCAAGTCACTATCAAAAGGCGACAGCTTGTGCATGAGAATCCGGGCCCAGGCGGCGAAGGCGGCGGCCTTCACCGCGACGGACATAAAGCCGGTGACTGGCGTCGGCGCGCCTTCGTAGACATCGGGAATCCAAAAATGAAACGGTACCGCTCCGACTTTGAAAGCGAAGCCAACCCACAACAGCAGGACTCCGCCGGCGAGGTAAAGCGGCGATTCAGTCATGGGTTCGAGCAAACTCGCCGAGATTTCGCTCAGATGGGTTGAGCCGGTGGCGCCGTAGATCAAGGCGATGCCGTACAGCAGAAAGCCGGTGGCAAAAGCGCCCATGAGAAAATACTTCATGGCGGCTTCGCTGGACCGGCTGTTGCTGCGCCACATACCGGTCAAAACATAGACCGCTACGGACATGGTTTCGAGACCGAGGAAAAAAACGATCAGATCGTTGGCCGCGGCCATAACGATCATGCCGACGGTGGCAAAGAGAATCAGGGCATAAAACTCGCCTTCGTAAATTTTCGCATCCCTGACATAGTGAATGGACGCGAGGATGGTGAGCGCGGCGGCTCCCACAAAGATCTGGGTAAAAAAGAGGGCGAAGTTATCCAGCAATAAAGTGTCGCCAAAGGCGCCGTCTTGACTACCCCATAGAAGCACCGTTTCGACTCCGCAAAGCGCCAGGCCCAAGAGCGAGAGCCAGGCCAAGAGGCCCTTTTCCTTTTCTTTGAGAAAGAGATCGAGCAGCATGACGACCAGGGCCGTCAACAACACTTGGGTTGCCGGCAGGAGCGGCAGGAGATTAACGTCCGCCATGGCTGGTGTTCCTGTCGGCCAGGTGGCTTACGGTGGCAGGGGGCCCTTGAACGGTGAGGACCCGCTTGAGCGCCAGATCGATGGAAGGCGTCATCCGGCTCAGAAACGGCTGAGGGTAAATGCCCAACAGAACGATCAAAGCCACCACCGGCGCGAGGATCAGAATCTCCCGACCGTTCAAATCTTGCAGCGTCTGGTTTTCTGAATGGCTGATCGGTCCGAAAATCACGCGGCGCAGCATCCAGAGCATATAGATCGCTCCCAGGATCACACCCGTCGCCGCCGCCGCCGTCCAAACGGGGGTCACTCTAAAGGCGCCAAGTAAGATCAGAAACTCGCCGACAAAGCCGTTGAGCCCGGGTAGCCCGATGGACGAAAAAGTCACGACGAGCAAGAGAGCGGAAAAGATCGGCAACGGCTTCCACAAGCCACCAAAATCTTCAATGATACGGGTATGGCGGCGATCGTAAATCATCCCGACCAGCAAGAACAGCGCGCCGGTGGAGAGCCCATGGTTCAACATCTGGTAGATCCCGCCCTGGGTTCCTTGCAAATTGAAGACGAAAAGACCGAGCATGACGAAACCCAGGTGGCTAACCGATGAATATGCGACCAGTTTCTTGATATCGGGCTGCATCATCGCGACCAAAGCACCGTAGATGATACCCACCACCGCCAGCGCGATGATGATCGGCGCTGCGGCCAGCGCGGCCGCCGGAAACAAAGGAATCGCGAAGCGCACAAACCCATAGGTGCCAAGCTTGAGCAGAATCGCGGCAAGGATAACCGAGCCGGCAGTCGGTGCCTCCACATGAGCGTCCGGCAGCCAGGTATGGAACGGAAAGAGCGGTACCTTGATCGCGAACGAAAGCGCGAATGCCAGGAAGAGCCAGACCTGCTCGTGAAAAGGCAACTGCAGATTATAAAATTGGAGAACATCGAAGGTGAGGACTTGGGTCAGCTGCGCGTGACGGGTCGCGAGATAAATGATCGCAACCAGCATGAGCAGGCTCCCTGCCATGGTGTAGAGGACGAATTTAATCGCGGCGTAAATCCGGCGCGTGCCGCCCCACACCCCGATTAAAAAATACATCGGAACCAGCATGACTTCCCAGAACACATAGAAGAGAAAGAGATCTAACGCGACGAAAGCACCGAGCATGCCGGTTTCCAAAACGAGCATAAAAAACAGGTATTCTTTGATTCGGGCCTGGACGGACCATGACGCCAGGATCGCGATCGGCATGAGAAAGGTGGTCAGTAGAACCAGAAAGAGGCTGATGCCGTCGATGCCAACCAGGTATTGAATCCCATAGAAGCGCATCCAGGGCACACGTTCGACTAACTGCATCTCCCCCTGGGTGGCGTCAAACTGGAACAAGATGTTTAGAGACCAAAGAAAAGCCAGGCTGGTAAAAACCAACGCACAAGCGAATAGCCCCTGGGTATTGCGCCGCGGGATCAGCATCAGTACGGCCGCGCCGATCACCGGGACCGCGAGCAAGAGGGTCAAATTTCCTGAAGCGAACGCGAGCATGTTTTATTGTTGACCGAGAAAATAGAGGAGCAGCGCCACAGTCGCCGCCAGAAAACCGGCCAAGTAGTGCTGGACATTACCGGTTTGAACTTCGCGCCAGATCAAGCTGAAACCTCGGGTTCCTTTAGCGACAGCGTTGACCAATCCATCGATAATCGCGGGATCGAAAAACTGCGCGCACCATCGGGAAAAATACGTAAAGGGACGCACGACAAGAACATCATAGAGCTCATCGATATAATAATTCTTGAATAAGACGCGGTAGAAAGCGCCGCCGGCCAGGGAAGCGATTTGATCGGGCAACTTACTTTTCCGGCCATAGGCGATATAGGCGAGGACGAATCCCAGGCCGCCGATGGCCAAAGTCAGCGCCATCAATCTCATTTCTTCGGCCGCAGCGCCATGAGCCGCCTCGTGGGCGCCGCCGAAGATCGGCTCCAGCCATGGATCCCATCGGTTGCCCCAGAGATAATCCGGCGTGCCCAACCAACCGGCAAAGATGGAACCGACGGCCAGGACCATCAACACCAGGGTCATAGCGCGCGGTGATTCATGGATGTGCGCTTTCGCATGCTCACTCCCACGAAATTCTCCATGAAAGACCATGAAGAATTGCCGGAACATGTAGAAAGCCGTCATTCCGGCAGTGAGCCAGCCGACCAGCCAGAGTTCGGTGGATCCATGAGGACTGGAGTAGGCGTGCCACAGGATCAAATCCTTGGAAAAAAAGCCAGCGGTGAGCGGCGCCCCGGAAATGGCCATGGTGGCAAGCAGGTAAGTCCAATAAGTCGTCGGTAAATAGCGCCGGAGCCCGCCCATATCGCGCATATCCTGTTCGCCGTCGAGGGCATGGATCACGCTGCCGGCTCCTAGGAAGAGACAAGCTTTGAAGAAGGCGTGAGTAAAAAGATGAAAGATGGCGGCGCTGAAAGCGCCGACGCCAAGGGCGAGAAACATATAGCCAAGCTGGCTCACGGTGGAGTAGGCCAGAACGCGCTTGATGTCGGTCTGGGCTAGCGCCACCGTGGCTGCGAAAAAGGCGGTGGCGGCGCCGATGATCGCGATCAAGGACAACGTGGCCGGCGCCAGGACGAAGAGAAAATGAAGCCGCGCCGTCATGTAAACGCCGGCGGTGACCATGGTCGCCGCGTGGATGAGCGCGCTCACCGGTGTCGGCCCTGCCATGGCATCGGGCAACCAGACAAAGAGTGGAATTTGGGCCGACTTGCCGGTAGCGCCGACAAACAACAGCAATGTAATCAGCGTAATGATATCCGGGCTCAACAGATTGACATGCTTTTGCAGCTCGAAGAAGTCCAGAGTCCAAATGCCCTGCCGCCCGAGCTCGGTGACGATCAGCAGTATCCCGAGCATAAAGCCAAAATCGCCAATGCGATTGACGATGAAAGCCTTATTGCCGGCGATCGTATTCTTATGATCGTGGTACCAAAAGCCAATCAGGAGATAGGAACAGAGGCCGACGCCTTCCCAGCCGACGAAAAGCACCAGGAGGTTATCGGCCATGACAAGCAAGAGCATGAAAAAAATAAACAAATTCAGATAAACGAAAAACCGGGTCATCCCTTCATCATGCCCCATATAGCCCAAAGAATAGAGGTGGATGAGAAAGCCGATGCCGGTGACGACGAGCAACATCACCGCAGTCAAAGCATCGACCTGAAAAGAGAGTTTGACCTGAAGCGAGCCGGACTCGATCCAGGTGTAGACGGTATCCCGAAACGTTGCGCCGGCGGGAAGCTGCCAGAAAACAAACAGGGCGATCGCGAAGGAAGCCGCAACGGCGGCGCAGGCGAGCCCGGCCGCGAGCTTCTTTCCGAGCCGAGCACCAAAAAAAATATTGACCAGGCTCGCCAGCAACGGAATCAGCGGCATCCAGCGCAGGAAGTCTACGGTCATGACCTGGGTCGTCGTTACCATTTGAGCAACTGCATTTCCTGCGGATCCAAGCTCCGGCGATGGCGGAACACGGAGATGATGATGGCCAGACCGATGACCGCTTCCGCCGCCGCCACCGCCATCACGAAGAAAACCACGACCTGGCCTTGCATCGAACCGAGAAAGCGAGAGAACGCAATGAACGTCAGATTCACGGCATTGAGCATAAGCTCGATCGACATTAAAACAACGATCAAGTTGCGCCGCGTCACAACACCGATCACGCCGATGGCGAAAATCACGGCGCCGAGAATCAGGTAGTGGTTCAAGGTCACCACGGCAGACTAGGGCTCCCTCTTGGCCAGAACCACGGCGCCGACGATGGCCACCAGCAACAGCACCGAGGCGATTTCAAAGGGCAGGACGAAGTCCGTGAAAAGGCTCTTTCCGAGCATCTCGGGGCTGCCGAACGCTTCGTTTGCCGGAACGGAATCCGCCAAGGTTTCACCATTGGACAGCAACGCCGCCAAACTGCCCGCAAGCAGCAGCGCCGCCAGCAAACCGAATCCCCACCAAAGCGTTCGCCGGGGCTCTGGGTTGGTTGGATTCAAGAACATGATGACGAAGAGAAACAGGACCATGATCGCCCCGGCGTAAACCAGCACTTGCAGTGCTCCCAACATGGGCGCCTGCAACATGAGAAAGAGAATCGCGATCAAGAAAAGCGCCGCCACCAGGGCCAAGGCGCAATGGACGACGTTGCGCAGAAAGACGACCATCAGTGAGGTGAGCACCAGGAGCGCGGAGACGGCGTAGAAGAGTATGACCGAAGCGTCCATGAGCCAAGTTGAAAGCCTACTGCACGGCGATGATCACAATCGCGGTGACGACCACGTTCAAAAGAGCGAGGGGCAGAAGCATTTTCCAACCCAGCCGCATCACCTGATCATAGCGAAATCTCGGCACACTCCAGCGCAGCAAAATCTGCAGCCAGCAGAAAAAGACCACTTTGACAATAAACGCCCCCACCTGCAGCAGCACCACCCCGAGATGGGGCAGTAAGACGGTCTCGCCCCACGGAAAGTGAAAACCGTCGCGCATGAGGTAGGGAACCTGCCACCCGCCGAAAAACAACGTGGTTACCAGGCCCGCGGCAGTGACGATCTCGGCGAATTCACCGGCAAAGAACATGAGAAACTTACCGCCGGAGTATTCGACGTGATAACCGGCGACGAGTTCCGACTCTCCTTCCGGCAGGTCGAAAGGAATCCGTTTGGTCTCGGCGATAGCCGCGGTGAAAAAAAGCAGAAAGGCGACCGGCTGCAGGAAAATCCCCCAGGCGGGCAACCAGCCGATCGCGGACTTGAGGAACGATGCCGACTCGGGAAGCAGGTCTCGGATCAACGTCCCCTGGCCGCGGGCGATCTCCTGCAACTCCAGGGTGCCGAAAATCATCAAGATGCCGATAACGGACAACCCCATGGCGACTTCATAAGAAATCATCTGGGCCGATCCCCGCACCCCGCCCAATAACGAGAATTTGTTATTCGAAGCCCAGGCGCCGATGACGATGCCGTAGACGCCCAGCGACGCGATGGCGAATATATAAAGGATACCGATGTTAATATTGGCAACCTGGAGATTGATTACCCGGTCGCCCACCACCAAGACGTCGCCAAACGGGATGACCGCGAAGGTCACCAGCGCGGTAAACAACGCCATGCAGGGCGCCAGTGTGTGCAGGAATCGGTCTCCCTGCGGGGGGACAAAATCCTCTTTGGTGAGGAATTTGAGCGGATCGGCGATGAGCGTGTTGACTAGACCCATGCCGGCGAGGCCGAAAATCGACGCGCGGTTGGCGCCAATACGATCCTGAATCAGTGCGCTGCCTTTCCGTTCGATCCAGCCCAAAATACCGGCGAGATTCAGCACCATGAAGAGGACTAGAAAAGCCTTGGCCGCAACGATGCTAATATCCAGGATCATGACTGGCTTTCCCCACCCAGTGGAATTCCCTGCGCGCCAATCGTTGCATAGCTGAGTCCCTGATAGCCCGGGATTTCTTTGGCCAGCGCCTCAAAGATCTCAGATGGCGTGGAACAAGAAACCTGCGCGCCGGAAGAGTCGAGCAGCCGCCCAAAGATTTCCCAATCTTGTAGCGCGCCCTCCGGAGCGATAGTCGCGGCGTTCAGTTTCTGCACCCGACCTTTTCTATTGGTGTAGGTTCCCTCTTTCTCGCCAAAGTGTGTCGACGGCAGGACGACATGAGCCAGCTGCGCCGTTTCGGTCAGGCGAATGTCCTGGACCACCAGGAAAGAAAGTTTTTTCAGCGCCTGCCGGACCTCTTCCGGGTCGCGGTCGGTTCCGATCAAATCTTCTCCGACAATGTAGGCACTGGAGAAGCCGCCGTGTTTTAGTTTTCGTATGAGTGAATCGAAGCCGCCGTTGGAGCTTGCGCCCATTTCCCGCGCGCCGCGAAAATTGGGCGAGCGATCCGGACTCATCAAGATTTTCTGGACTTCCGTAAGCTCGCGCTCCTGGTAGAAAACCTCGAGCGCACAGTCCTGGGACAAGCCTCTTATCAGCTTAGCAAACAGAAAGGCCTCTTCGTTGGTATTTCTTCCCGAAAGCACCCCCGCCGAGGGCGCCGCCGAGCGTAAACCGTTCAACGTCGCCTGAAGCGCTCTATCCCAGGTAGTCGGGACAAGCCCACCCTCGTGACGGATCATGGGCGTGGTCAGCCGCTCACCGCCGGTCAAATCATGAAAACAATAACGTCCTTCGTCGCAGAGCCAGTGGCTATTGACCGCTTCGTTGATCCGCGGCTTAAAGCGAGAGATTCGGTTCTGGTAAGTTTCGATGCTGATATTGCAGCCGGTGCTGCAGCCGGGACAAACCGAGGGCGTCTTTTGCAGATACCAGACGCGCACTTTGAAGCGGAAATCGCGATCTGTGAGCGCGCCCACGGGGCAGATGTCGACGACGTTGGCCGAAAGCGGGTTATCGAGAATGGCCCCGGGAAACAGCGCGATGGTGGAGTGATCGCCGCGATTGACCACTGCCAGTTCGTCGGTATTCGTCACTTCCTGGAGGAAGCGCACGCAGCGCGTACATTTGATGCAACGCTCCCCGTCAAACACGACGTTGGGACCGAAGATTTCCCGCTTGCGGTCGTGTTCTTTTCTCTCTTCGAAACGGCTCGCTTGCTGGTCGTGCTGCATGTAATAGTCTTGCAGCCAACACTCCCCCGCCTGGTCGCAGATGGGACAGTCCAGTGGATGGTTGACCAGGAGAAACTCCATCACCGCCTTGCGGACCGCCAGGACTTTCGGACTTTGGGTGAGGACCGACATCCCCTCCATCGCCGGGGTATTGCAAGCGATTTGAAGCTTGGGCATTTTCTCGATCTCGACGAGGCACATGCGACAGTTGCCCGCGATCGAAAGCTTCGGGTGATAGCAATAATGCGGAATAGCGATGCCGACCTCGGCGGCCGCCTCAATGACCGTCTTGCCTTTGGGCGTGGTGACCTGGCGCCCGTCGATAGTGATGTTAATTGGGTCCATAAAAATTCAAAGACTGGGCCGTTGGAGTGATGGAGTGTTGGAGTAATGGGATCCCCAACACTCCATCACTCCATTACTCCATTCTTACGGTGCAGCGTTTCTCTTCGATGTGCGCCTCAAACTCTCCACGATATTTTTTGATGAACGCCGCCGCCGGCATCGCCGCCGCGTCCCCGAAAGGACAAATCGTGTTGCCCATGATGTTGCCGCTGACATCCAGAATCAGTTCCAGATCTCCCCGTTGGCCTTCGCCGTGCTCGATGCGATGAAAGATTTTTTCCATCCAGTGACAGCCTTCGCGGCAGGGACTGCATTGCCCGCATGACTCATGGGCGAAAAACCGAGCGAGGTTCAACGCGGCCCGAACCATGCAAGTGGTATCGTCCATCACAATAACGCCCCCGGAACCGAGCAAACTTCCCGCCGCCTGGACGGATTCATAGTCGAGATTGACTTTAGCGATTTCCTCGGGCCGCAATACCGGCATCGAGCCGCCACCGGGAATGACACCCTTGAGTTTTCGGCCGTCGGGTACACCGCCGCAGTCTTCGTCGATAAGTTTCACGAACGGGTAGCCCATCTCCACTTCATAGACGCCGGGTTTGCTGATGTGGCCGCTCACGCTGAAGAGCTTAGTGCCCTTGCTCTTGTCGGTTCCCATAGCCGCGTACGCCGCCGAACCATGCTCGATGATCCACGGCAGCGCCGCCAGAGTTTCGACATTGTTGACCACCGTCGGGCAACCGAAAAGGCCGTGGGTCGCGGGAAAGGGCGGCTTGACTTTCGGCCAGCCTCTGCCGCCTTCTAACGATGACAACAAGGCGGTCTCTTCGCCGCAAATATAGGCGCCGGCCCCCTTGTGCACGATCACGTCCAAGTCGTATCCCGATCCCATGATATTCTTGCCGATGTAACCGGTCTCAAGCGCTTCATGGACCGCCTGTTCGAGCCTTTTTGCGCCGAACGCGAGCTCGCCGCGGATGTAGATGAAGGCAGTATTCGATTGAATGGCATAGGCCGCAATCAGAGTTCCTTCAATAATCGCATGGGGATCTTTCTCGATAAGCAATCGATCTTTGAACGTACCCGGCTCGCTCTCGTCCGCATTACAAACGAGGTATTTCGGCTTGGGACTCTCTTTCGGGACAAAGCTCCATTTCATGCCGGTAGGGAAACCTGCGCCCCCTCGCCCTCTCAGCCCCGAGACTTTGATCTCTTCGATGAGCTGCTCCGGCTTGAAATCTTTAACGACTTGCTCCCAAGCTCGGTAACCGCCGCGCGATCTATAGACTGCCAGCGTATGCGAGTCTAAAACATCGATATTGCGTAGAAGAACTTTCTCCATAGTTGACACGAAACGGATTATTTCAGTGAAGCGAGTATTACGGTCACCTTATCGTCCGTCAGGTCCTCGTAATAGTCGTCGTTGATCTGCATCATCGGCGCGGTGCCACAGGAGGCCAGGCACTCGACTTCGGACAAGGTGAACCTGCCGTCGGCCGTCGTCTGGCCGACCTCGATCCCGAGCGTTTTCTTGATAAAGCCGGTCAACTGCTCAGCGCCCCGCAGCGCGCAAGGCAAGGTGCGGCAAACCTGAATATGGTGGCGCCCGATGGGCTTCGTCTTGAGCATGGTGTAAAAGCTCACCACGCCGTGCACCCGCGCCGGTGACTGGCCCATGAGTCGCGCGACGTACTCGATCGCTTCTGGTCCCAGGTAACCAAACTCCTGCTGGGCGAGATAGAGCACCGGCAAGATCGCTGCCTCTTTTTTGGGATAACGAGCGAGCGTCTCTTCGAAGTTCTTGTAAGTTTCTGGTGAGAACTCTAACGCCATTATCGTTTGACCTGAGGATGGAGGATAGAGGATTGCGGATCGTATCGTCTCGCATCCATTCCGTCTATCTTCAATCTTCGATCTTCCATCCTCAATCTTCGATTTTCTTGCCTCAACGGTCGCATTCGCCGCCGATCATGTTGACCATGCCAAAGGTCGGAATAATATCCGCAATCATGTAGCCTTTGATCATCTCATGAAAGGCGCCCATGGCAATAAAACAAGGCGGGCGCACTCTGATGCGGTAAGGCCGCCCGCCGCCATCGCTCACAATATAGAAGCCCAATTCTCCGTTGCCGCCCTCGACGGCAAAATAGGTTTCGCCCTCCGGCACGTGGATCCCTTCCATGATGATCTTGAAATGATGCATCAACCCTTCGATGCTGTTATAGACCTTTTCCTTTTCCGGCAACACGAAGCGGGGATCCTCGATCCAAACCGGACCCAAAGGGAGTTTCGCCAGCGCCTGCTCCACGATGCGCATGCTCTGCTCGACTTCTTGAATCCGGCAGACAAAGCGGTCGTAGTTGTCGCCCCGGCTTCCCAGCGGCACAGTAAAATCGAGCTGGTCATAAACCAGGTAGGGATAGGCCTTGCGTACGTCGTAGTTGATGCCGGTGGAGCGCAGGATGGGCCCCGTAAGACAGTAAGAAATAGCCGTTTCTTGAGAGATCGTTCCGACGTTCGACATTCGGTCAATAAATATTCGGTTGCGCGATAGTAAACGATCACAGTCGTTCATTAACTTGCGAACGGTCTTGAAGATCTGGTTTACCCGTGCGGCAAAGTCATCCAGCAAGTCATGCTTGACGCCGCCGATTCGGACGTAGGTGACGGTGAGTCGCGCGCCGGTCAGACTTTCGATGATTCTCATGACCAGCTCGCGCGCCTCGATCATATAGAAACCGACGGTAATGGCCCCCAGTTCGGAAGCGGCCATGCCACAGCAGGTCAGATGATCGAAGATCCGCGCGAGCTCGCTGACAATAACCCGGATATACTGGCAGCGGGGAGTAGTCTCGACGCCGATGAGCTTTTCCACCGCCAGCGCATAGCCGACGTTGTTGATCAGCGAGGAAGCATAGTTAAGCCGGTCCGTATACGGAATCACCTGCGTCCAGGTGACCTGCTCGCAACTCTTGTCGAATCCTCGGTGGAGAAAACCAACCTCGACATCGCATTCGAGTACCTTTTCGCCTTCAAGCTTGAGATTGAACTTGATGGTGCCATGGGTCGCCGGATGGGACGGCCCCATCTGCAATTCCATGATCTCGAGAGGTAGCTCTTGCGACTCAGCCTTCATACCGAAAACCGATCCGATCAGTCCTTGTTTCCCAGCGCCTGTTTAAGTCGCAGCAATTTGTTTTGCGACCGTTCATCGACGAAGGTTCCCTCCACCTTGCGCTCCGGTACCAACGGCTGCCAGAGATTAACCGGATAATCCTTGCGTAGAGGGTGGCCTTGAAATTCTTCGTAAAGCAAAACGCGGCGCAAATCCGGATGGTCGATAAAGCGGATGCCAAATAAGTCCCAAACTTCCCGTTCGAGAAAATTCGCCCCCCGCCAGAGAGGCGTCAACGACTCCACCGCGGCATCCTCTTCCGGCACCGGAACTCGGACACGAAGCCTCCACCCGCCCTTCAGGGAAGCCAACTGATAGACCACCTCGAAGCGCGGCTCTTGCTTTTTCCAATAGTCCACGCCGGTGATGTCGCTGAGGAAATCGAGACGGAGTCTCGGATCCTCTTTGAGAAAGCGAAAGCTCTCTCTCAAGCCGGCTCTGTCGAGGATCAAGATATCATCGCCGCGGAACAGCAGAGTATCGAGCACTCTCCGGCCTAGTTTTTCTTGAAGGTATTGCAGATTCGCGCTCGACTCAGCCATAGATAGCCTGTCAATCCCACTCCAGGGCGCCTTTCTTCCAGACATAGATGAACCCGATCAGCAGGATACCGAGAAAAATACCCATTTCGATTAAACCAAAAAGTCCCAGTTGGCGAAAGATAATCGCCCAAGGGTAGAGGAAAACGACTTCGAGATCGAATATAAGAAACAGCATCGCTATCAGATAAAACCTGACGGAAAAGCGCATGCGGGCGTCGCCCCGCGGCGGATTGCCGGACTCGAAGGGTTCGGCTTTGGCCGGATTCATCGACTTCGGCCCGACCTTTTGGGCGACGAAAAGCAGAGCGAGGACAACGGCCCCTGCCATGCCGAAAAGGATAAGCAGCGGGAAATAGGGATGATCCATGAATTGGCGGCAAATAAAAAAAGACCGTACCGCCCAATCGAGAGGTACGGCGTTGGCAACCGGTGACACCGGTGACCTGAAATTTTTCTATTGGAAAACGGCGGGGTTGTCAAGGTAAGCGCGCGCCAAGTGATGCCGGAACATCCCTCGCCGCGTCGGTAAGGCAATCATGATTTGACCTGCAACGACTATCGGTGTTAATGCTCTGGCCGTTTGCGGCCGCATCGGGCCGGCGTGGCTGATCTTGTGTTGGAGGATACGAGTCACCGATCATCGGTAGAGCGGGTTTTGGCTTTAACGCAAAACTGGCAAATAGCAGAAGGAGAAAGCCGTGGTCTACGATTCAGAGAAGGGCGATTTTACGCTTGCTTTGACCGGCGATTGCATGCTCACCCGTCGTTTGTCGGTCTTTCAGGAAAAAAATTTTCTCTCCTTGCGGGACATTTTGCGAGGCGCTGATGCCGCGTTTACTAACCTCGAAGGGACGGTTCACACCTGGGACGAGGGCACGCCTGGCATCACCCAGGGGACCTTCATGACGACCGAGCCGAAGCTGCTCGAAGACTTGAAGTGGCTAGGTATCAACATGGTTTCCTGCGCCAACAACCATGCCTTCGACTATGGCGAGGGCGGGGTGCTGGCGAATATTCGGCATCTGGACGAAGCAGGGATGGTGCACGCCGGCACCGGCAAGAATCTCGCCGAAGCCCGGGCACCGGGTTATCTCGATACGCCCAACGGACGGGTCGCCTTGATTGCCGCAACCGCCACATTCCGACAATGGAACCAGGCCGGTGAACAGCGGCCGGATCTGCGCGGACGGCCGGGAATCAATCCGTTGGGATTTCAAGCGACCTATCGCGTAGATGCCGCCGCCTTTGAGCAGCTCCAACGTGTAAACCGCGAGCTTGGCTTCGAAAAGAGCCATGAAAGAGCGCGCAAGCACTTTTACAGCGACAAGGAAATCCCAGACGCGAGGTCTGCCGAACTGAACCTGCTCGGCAGCCGCTACGTCCTCGGCGAAGGTTTCTCAATCGCCAGCGAGGCCAACGAACGTGACCTTCAAGATAATTTACGCTGGATCCGCGAGGCGCGTCGCCAAGCGGACTGGGTCGTTGTAAGCGCTCATTGCCATGAGTTTGGCGGAGCGAGTTTGCTGACCGCGGGCACCCGTGCGGAACTGGAAGAAACTGCGGATTTCTTCACGGATTTCGCCCACCGGGCCGTCGACACGGGCGCCGATGTTTTCGTCGGCCATGGCTCACACTTTCCCATGGGTGTTGAAATCTACCAGGGCAAACCGATCTTCTATAGCGTCGGCAACTTTGTCTTCCAGAACGAGACCGTCGGGTTTTTTCCCGCCGACGCCTACGAGCGCTTCGATTTGGATCTGCGGGCGACGCCCTCAGACTTTCTGGATGCTCGCACCAGCGGCGGCAAGAAGGGCCATCCGAGCGACCCGGCTTACTGGGAAAATATGTTCGCTGTCTGCCATTTCGAAAAAAACAAGCTCAAAGAAATAAAAATCTTTCCCATCGACCAAGGCTTCGGCCGGCCCCGGCCCCAGCGCGGCAGGCCGCTGCTCGCCGACGGCGAAGTCGCCAACCGCGTCATCGAACGGGTCACGCGCCTTTCGCGACGCTACGGCACCAAGATCTCAAACCGCGAAGGGGTGGGTGTGATCGAAATCTGACGTTTGCTCCCGACCTCGCAGTATTCATCTGCTTCGTTCACAGTCAGACAGCATGATTGGAAGCGAAGCACGACGACCGACGAGTGTGATACAATGCATTGATTAAGGAATCAGTCGGCTATGGCTTGTCGGATTCTTGTGATTCTTACTCTTTCGGCGCTATCTCTTATGGGCGCCGTTTTGAATGCTCAAGAGGCTACACGCGAAGGACCAAAACCAAGAGCAGAGGTTCAGAAGCTCCAAGCATCTCAATCCTCCGCGGCCCAGAGCGATGCTCAAGAGTGCCCCAGAATCTTCTCTGAGAGCAGAGCTATATCACCGGCAAAGAGCTGGGGTATTCGGTCGCCTAATAGACAAGTCCTTGCTTGGTCTGTTGTTGTCTTGCAAAAAGATCCCGAGCTCGTACGCGGACAGGTGTTTTTGTGGAATGAACAGACTCGCCAGCGACAAACAATTTTTGAGACACGAACTAAAGCAGGAAAAATCATAAGTACCGATCCTCATTTTAGCGATCCCACTTACAACATATTTTGCGTCGTCGACTGGTCACCAGACAGTAACGATCTATTGGTTCACGAGGTACTCGGAACCCTGTACTCCGATGTATGGAATGATTCGTATTGGATCTACAATCGAATGCGTGGTCAACGCGAACTCATAGATCTGAAACCTCTTAAACAAGCAATCGAAAAATACTGGCAAAAAAACGCGCTTGATTTCCGCTACGTCAGGTATCAGACCCTTGCTGTCGGGTGGGAGGGAGGAAAGAGCAATCGAGTCGTGTTTATGTCATTTACCTATCACCAGGAGGCGTCGTTGTTCCTTGGAATATGGAGCGTAGGATCAGCGGGTAAGGAGCCAAAGCTCTTAGCCGAGAAGGAGGATGGCTTGATTGTCAGGCCGTTTGGGCAAATCGTCGATCCTCCTGAATAAGCGACTTTTCTGGCGCGCATCGGCGCTCACACTCGCATTAATAGCGTCGAAACTCGCGCGCCGTTGGCCGCCCGGATCGCCGCTGCGTACATTGCGATTTGCCGGCGATAGGCCGTCTCGTTCCCACGAAACTCCTCGTCGGTCTTGAAATCGACCACCGTCCAGCCGTCGCCTTGCTCGAAGGCTAGATCGATTACCCCCTCGATGAGCAAGCCATCAGGATCGCGCCACGCAATCGGTACTTCACG
>Ga0105092_10000687_pt1 | contig 17694 bp, 11 predicted proteins | sample PPLLak2March2015_FD_87021 | JGI IMG/M metagenome (GOLD analysis project Ga0105092, IMG submission 87021) | Freshwater sediment microbial communities from Prairie Pothole Lake near Jamestown, North Dakota, USA - PPLs Lake P7 Core (1) Depth... | ecosystem: Environmental > Aquatic > Freshwater >... | reverse complement strand
AGGAGCTAGTATACAAGAGGAAAGCCAGGGAGCACCGGCGGGCGTGGGTTCGCCAACCGGGCCGAAAAGCGGCGGATTCTGTAACGCGAATCCGCCCTACGACCACTCGTCATGCGGCAGCACTCAGTCGTAGGGCGGATTCGCGTTACAGAATCCGCCGCTTTTCGGCCCGGTTGGCGATTGTTTCGGGTGGGGTCTCTCGCCCCGTTACCCCCACAGAATTGCGCGGGATACGATTTCAACTTGGGGATACGACAAAGGCACTTCGTAGGGTTCGATCTCCGATGCCCGGCGTTCAAAATCGGCGAGTACCTGGTTGCAGTTGTCCACCAATTCCTTTCGCAGGACTTGAAGCTTCTGCAGGCTGTCGGGGTCGATTCCGACGATATCGGTCAGCGGCGCCGGTGGTTCGGTCGGTTGGGACAGGTCAAGGAATCGGCGACTCAACTCCTCTCCCACCCGGTTAAACAGGTCCTGTATCTCGGCGAGCCGGCGCCCCTTCCACTGCTCATCGAACTGCTGACCTTCGATTCCGGCTGCAAATCTGTGCTCCATCTCAACGAAGCGATGGTAAAAGACTTCCCTTAACCTTCTGAGCTCCCGCTCGCGTTCTTCGCGCAGCGAGTCACGGCATCGGGCCAGGAACTCTTCGCGCGTCTCCCGGGCTTGCGAGAAGAGCCCGAGAGCGGCATTTCTCCAACTCTGTGGGCGATAGTACTTGACCATGTAGCCGATCATTTTCTGGTCAGCCACATCAGGCCAGGGAAACTGCTGACGCGGGTTCACTTCTTCCAGATCACCGGGATCGAATCGCCGGACCATGTCCAACGTCCAGTCCAGCTCGTGATCCTCCAGCCAGGGGGCGGCCAGATGCAGTCCCCAGTCGGATTGGCGGTACCCGGACCGCACGTCCTGCAGATCGATCTTAAGCTCGAAAAGCAGCCATACCTGGTTGCCCGTCTCGGCGTTTCTTAGCCGATAATGTCTCACTTCGGCTCCTGCTTGAATCAATCCACACGATTATATCGGCGGGAATACCAAGATTAAAAGGGCGCGGGACGAGTGCCCCATGCCGGTTTCTGGGGATCGTGGTCTCAACCGGCGTAAAACGGGGCACTCGTTGTTTCGCTGGAAAGTGCCTGGTCGGGAGTCTCTTAAGGGGGTTAGTTTCTGAGCTGTCTTTTCAGTTCTTCCCGTCCGTAAAACAGGCGGGATTTCACGGTACCTTCCGCGACCCCGAGAATCTCGGCGATTTCGCGGATGGTGTAGCCTTCCATGTCATGCATGCGGACGACGTCGCGGTGTTTGCGGCCGATTCGAGCCAGCGCCTTCTGAACCCGAGTGCGGATCTCGACCTGCTCGCAGGTTTCAAACGGGGTCCTTAGATTCTCATCGGGAAGAGAAGTATTCTCGGAAATGTCTTCGTCTATTCGCGCTTCGTGCTTGCGATTCTTTCGCAACATTTCGAGACAGACGTTCACGGTGATCCGATTGATCCACGTTCCCATCTTGGAGTCGCCGCGAAAATGCCTGGCTGCCCGAAAGACGTTCAGGAACGTCTCCTGCAAGGCGTCTTCGGCCGATTGTTCTTCCTTCAGGATGCGCAGGGCTGTGCGGAAGATCTTGTTGCCGAACTGGTCGAAAAGGTCCCTGAAGGCTCCATCTTCACGTGCTTGAATTCTGGTCATCAGGTCTGCTTCGAAGGGTGAGACGCTCGCAATGTAGGTTCCCATGTTCGCTTTCTCCGTGACGCCCTGTAATAAAGCAAGTGGCGTGCCAGTCGCGGAAATGCCTGAACGACGGGGTTTCGTGGTGTCCTGAGAGATTCGATATGTCAAGGCTCTTAACAGCCGCAGGCCGGTCGATTGCTCGCAATGGCTTTGCAGGCGGGTTTCAGAGGGGTGTCAAAAGTCTTGACACCCACTGGAGGAGATTCTGACAGCTGGACGCGGGCGGGGAATACAGGTGACTCGGACCTATCTTACGGGAGGCGCGCTCCAGGCATCGGGAAGTTCTCGGCGGCATCCTCGAGAATCAACACCCAATCACAGAACGGTCCGGAGCTTGGCGGGGTATAGGTCTGCGCTCCCTTGGTATTGCCGGTATGCGCATGGTAGGAGACGCCGTAGCGAGGGTCGTACCAGATCTCTTTGAGCCGTTCCCCCTTTATGGCTGTCTGATCTACAGTGAATTGCTCGCCGCGCGGGGAGTAGAACAAAGCAAACGAGCCATCCCGCGCCCGCGCGGCCCGTATCTTGCCCGCGCCCGTTCGTGGGCCGTCCAGGACCATGGCCTGCCGCGGTTCCAGCCTCTGATACGGACGGGACTCGAACAGCCGGCGGACAAAGCCCATCTGGAAGGCGCCCGGGTGGTCCAGCGCCTCATACCAGGGAATATCCGCTGCTATGATCGAAGGACGCCCCGGAGTCCACATTTGCCAGATATTGTTGTTTCCGTACGTATGCCCGCAGGCGCCGGCAAGCAGCGACCAGTACGCGGCCTGCCGAACGTCCGCATCGCCGAATCGGTCAAACCGGTTCATGTTCGCGAAGTAGAAACCTACCGGGATACACTCGTATCGTGGCTCGCCGTCCAGCGTGGGTTTAGGCGGGTCGAGCTCGTAGTCGTGTTCCGCGAACAACCCGTTGTCATGGTGACGGGCCGCGTGCGAGGACTGGTACATCTCGAAATCGAGCCAGCTTGCCTTGTGGAAGAAATCGGAAGAGCGGCCCGGCCCGCGCGGGTGAAAGGTTATCAGCTGGCTGGCGCCGGTGCTTTCCTTCAGTCCGGCGGCGAGTGCCTCGATGGCGCGGCGCTCCCGGTCATTGCTCGGGTTGTTGTCTCCGCCGAGGATCCAGATGACCGGTTTGTTGCCGTAACGCCGGCCCAGAAACCGGCCGTAGTCGGCCGCGTTCGTTTCATTGATGATTGATTTGCCCGAATCTTCCTTCCAGTAACTGCCCCAGGAAGGCAGCATTCCGATAAAAAGCCCAAGCCCCTGGGCTTTGTCGACAATGTAATCGACGTGGCGAAAATACGCCTCGTTTGGCTTGGCCAGGTTCTTGTCTACAAGCGGCAAGTCACCGTAAGCGTTTGGGCTGCCGACGCCTTCGAGCTCACTCAGTACGACAGCCTGAATCACGGTAAAACCCTTGCGGGCGCGGTCCGCTAGATAACGATCGGCCTCTTCGCGATTCAATCGATGGAAGAGTTCCCAGGCGGTGTCGCCCAGGTAGAAGAAAGGTGTCCCGTCCGCACGCTCAAGGTATCTGCCGTTCTCCGAGACACGCAACCTGTGACGACTCTCGCTGACAACTGGTTGGCCAAACAGCACTGCCTGGCATATGAAGCCCACAACCAGGAGTGCGCAAGTGAGAAGGCGTCGGTTTGATGCGGTCATGGGCCGGGATTTTATCCGATGCGGCTGCATCAGGGAAACGGAATGTAACCGTGATGGCGGGGCCGCTGCGAGGTTGTTGATAAGGGAGCGAGCGGCCCTCTGGAGTGCGGCGTCGGCGGTCGGCCTGATAAAGCATCGGCCTTCCGGACCGCGCATGCTCGTCGCCCATCGAGCGCGGACATCCGGCCTTCTGGAGCGCGGACATCTTGTCCGCACTGGGATCGCGGACGTCCCCGTCCGCGCGGCGGGCATCTTGCCCGCCGTTGACGTTGTTCGATCTGCTGCAATTTCCGAGAACGCCGGGCAAGATGCCCGGCGGGCGAGCAGGATGCCCGCGAACCCAGTGCGGACGGGACGTCCGCGCTCCAGAAGGCCAATATCCTCCCTTCGCACGGTTCCGACACCACCGAAGACGTCTTAGCTGCCCTTGACCCAGCGGTCGAGCCAGCCGATCACCTGCTCGTGCCAGAAAACCGAATTGGCCGGGCTGAGCACCCAGTGGTTCTCGTCCGGTAAGTGCACGAACCTGGACGGAATGCCCCGCCGCTGCAAGGCCGTGAAGGTGGAGATGCCCTGCGTGAAGACCACTCGAAAGTCCTTTTCGCCGTGAATCACCATCATTGGAGTCTTCCAGTTCCCGACAAGGTCGATCGGACTGTGCTTGGTGAAGCCCGACGGGTTATCCCACGGTGTGCCGCCGTGTTCCCACTCCGGGAACCACAGCTCCTCGGTTTCAAAATAGGCCATGCGCTCGTCGAGGTTGCCGTCGTGGCACACCAGCGCCTTGAAACGGTCGGGTGCCTTTCCGGCGATCCAGTTGATCATGTACCCGCCGTATGAAGCTCCGAGTGCCCCCATGCGGTTTGAATCGAGAAACGGGTACTTGGCGAGTGCGGCGTCGAGCCCCTTCAAAAGGTCTTCCAGCGGCGCGCCACCCCAGTCGCCGTTGATCGCGTCGGTGAAGGCCTGCCCGTAACCCGTGGATCCGTGGAAATCGACCATCACCGCCGCGTAGCCCGCGCCGGCGTAAGCCTGGGGGTTCCAGCGGTAGTGGAAGTCATTCCCGAAGGAGCCCTGAGGACCGCCATGAATGAGGAAGGCGACTGGATACTTGCGGGACGGTTGGAAATCCACGGGATAGACGATGTAGCCGTACACCGTCTCATCCTTGGCCCCCTTAAAGCTGAACTGCTCGGCCTTCCCGAAGCGCGCGGCCGCCACCTTGGCGTCGTTCAGGTGGGTGATGCGGCGACTGGCCGTACCGTCGCGTGCTATGGTGTAAAGCTCGGTCGGTCCCTGAAGCGAGTGCATCCCGTAAAGGATGCGGTTCGCCGCCTGTTGTGGAGCGAGAGTGGTCCCCTGGCCGACCACGATGCGGGTCTTCCCGTTGGCGACGTCGACGGCCAGGAGGGCGTGTTGTCCCAGGTGCGTCGCGGTACACAGCAGCTCGCTGCCGTCGGCGGTCCACGAAAGCTCGCCCGGGGAACGGTCACCCCTCGGCGATTCATCCACGCGGACGTCGATCGACTTCTCTTGCCCGGTCTTCCAGTCGCGCAGGACAATCCGGTACCTGTCCGCTTCGTATCCCGGCCGGCTCATCGCCAGATAGGCCAGCGTTTTGCCGTCGGGCGAGAACAAGGGCGAGGCGTCCCAGGCAAGATTGGTCGTGATTTTCGAGGGCGCGCCTGACGCGTCCAGCGAGACGCTGAAAAGGTCGAAGTTCGTCGACCACGCTTCTTCTCGTCCCACATCCTTGGCAGAAAAGACAACGGTCTGTCCATCAGGCGAAATCGTGTAGTCCTCGCTCCCTCCGAATGGTTTAGTTGGGCAGTCGGCGTTCATAGCCGGCATCAGATCAGAAGCTTTGCCGGAAGCGAGGTCATAGGCGAACAAGTGGTTTCGGGTCCCATCGTTCCAGGTGTCCCAGTGCCGGATGAAAAGCTCGTCGTACACCCTGCCGGTGGCCTTTCGGGCCGCGATTTCTTCCAGGGCTTTTTTCGTCTCGTCCATGCCTTTGCCCGGAAACACTCCAGCCGCGAAGACGAGGCGTCGGCCATCCGGGCTGACCTCCAAGCCGTCAAGATCGAGACTCAGGTGGGTGACCTGCTCGGCTTCACCGCCCGTGATGGGCAACTTCCAAACCTGAGAGGAGCCGGACCTGGTCGAGAGGAAGTAAAGGGACTTCCCGTCTGGCGCCCAGCGTGGCTGCGTGTCTCGCGCGTCATGAGTAGTCAGGCGTCGAACCGAGGAACCGTCGGTAGCCGCGAGGTAAAGATCAAATCGGCCCCTGTTGCCCTCGAGATCGGTCGATCGAACAGTGAAAGCGACAAGGGTCCCATCAGGTGATACCCGCGGCTCGCTGATCCGGTCCATAGCCAACATGTCGTGTACGGAGAAGGGATGCGGTTCAGCCGCACGACAAAGCAGCGGGGCGATTCCGCAGATTATGGCGATGACAAATATGCTTTTCATTCTTTCAGCCTCCGGTTGCATGTGGTTCGACGAGGGCAGTCTGGATGATAGCAACGACACAGCACTGGCGGCAACCGGGGCAGCAAGGCAAATGCTTCACGCTAAAGGCGCAAGAGACGCAAGAGAAACGCAAGCGCAATGCGTGTCGCTTTTTGTTTTTTGCGTCTTTCTCCCGAAGCAGCTGCTTGTTTTCCTTTCGACTCGTTGCGAGGCCGACCGTTAAGGCGTAAGATCTCGTGGTCCCTGGGAGAACTAGCGTCTCGAAGTCCAGGACCGACGATCTCTTTCAAAGAAAAGGGGGCGCTTGTGTATCTCCGAAAGCCTTTCTTCGCACTGTTCATTATTCTTCTGGTCTCTACGGCACTCATCCCGGCTCAGACTGTATCCGGTACTCTCCTTGGTCGTGTCACTGACCAGTCGGGGGGCGGGATCCCCGGGGCGAACGTTCTCGCGACTGAGCAATCCACTCAGGCCACCCGGACCACGATTACCGACGACGAGGGAAATTACCGCGTTCCGTTCGCGCCTTTGGGCAACTATGTCGTGCAGTTTTCCATGCCCGGTTTCAAAACCGTCGTGCGCTCGAATATCGAAGTGCGGCTGAATGTTACGGTCACCGTTGATGTCCAGCTTTCCGTAGCCGAGCGGGAAGAAGTCATCACGGTCACGGCCGAGCCGGCCGTTGTTGACACGACGAGCGGCGAGCTCAAATTCGCGTACAATGCGCAGCAGATCGAGGACAAACCGGTCCTCGGGCGAAACATGCTGGCGCTGGTCGCTGATGTCCCCGGTTTCCAGACCAACCCGGTCGGGGGACAGGATAACCCGACCGCCTCCAGCGGGAGCTCCGTACAGATCAATGGCACAGGGACCCGCGCGGCCACCTTCCAGACCGACGGCGTCAACAACGATGACTCGTCGGAAAACCAGCAGCGCCAACGCGTTAATCTGAGCGCCATCCGGGAGTTCCAAGTTCTGCGCAACAATTTTGCGGCGGAGTTTGGCCGTGGCGCCGGCGCGGTCGTCCTCGTTCAGACCAAATCGGGGACCAACACCTTCCACGGGGATGCCTACTGGTTTACTCAGAACAATATTCTCAACGCGCAGAGTTATTTCGGAAATCTGGGCGGATCGAAGAAAGAGGCCATCCACCGGCATCTGTACGGTGGTACGGTAGGCGGCCCGATACTAAAGGACAAGCTGTTTTTCTTCCAGAGTGTCGAACGCGCCAAGGACAAGGGTTCCGTGCTGCGCACGGTGGACATCCTTCTTCCTGAGGAGCGGTCGGTAGATCCGACGGCGACCAACCTCTCGGCGGCGGACCGCAAATGGATCGAGAGCATCATCGACCGTTTTCCCGACGTCGCTCCCAACGCCCCCACTCTGGGCCCCAGGGTCTTCTCCATCCTGCGCGACCGGAACTATCCGACTGCGGATTACGGGACTAAAGTCGACGTGCCCGTCAATGACAACAACAATGTCTGGTTCCGCTATCAATTGAGCTCTCAGATATTCGACAACGAGGACTACCCGGTCCGCGGTGAGGCAACCAAGCAGGATAACCGGCAGCAGAACTTCGGGACCGCGTACACTCACGTGTTCAGCCCGAAGACCGTCGGTGAATTTCGATTCGCGCTCGGCCGGCGGCGAACCACGGTCAATATCAAGGACGGAAACGATACGCCGATCGTGCGTTTCTCCGGCCTGACTCGTGGGACGACCATGGGAAATTCGGGTGTTTACCCGATCCTCCGATACCAAACGGATTTCCAGTACGTCTACAACCTGTCGCACCTGCTGACTCCCAACCATGCCCTGAAAGTGGGGACAGATATTCGCAGGCAGCAACTGAACGACCGCGCCGACCAGTTCTCGCGCGGCTATTGGACGTTCGGTATATCCGGGGGGTTGGACGCGATCCAGAACTTCCGCAGGGGTTACGTCAGCAGCTACCAGACTTCGTGGGGACCGAATTTCCTCGGTAACCGCGGGGGCGAGTTCAACTTCTACATCTCCGATGACTGGCGACCGACCCGCTCGGTCACGCTGAATCTCGGCGCTCGAATCGAACACGTGATGGCTCTGAGCGAGGTGAACGACCTGCTGGACTATGGTTTTAGCGATGACACTTACGTCGATCCGCGCTTAGGGTTCGCCTGGAGCCCATCGATCGAGGGGGACGGCATTCTCCGTAAGTTGACGGGAGGCCCCGGCCAGTTTGTCATCCGCGGCGGCGCAGGCATGTTCCACGGACGGATCTTTCAGTCGGTGCTGTCGCAGAACGGGGCCAGCATCCGGTTTAATCCGCCCAACGCCATGTCGGCCACTTATACCAACGTCTTCGGGCCTGCGGATCCGACCGGGGGTTATGTTTTCACACCGGGCACGATTCCGACCGCCCGCTACACTCCCACTTGGGTCGACGAGAATCTGCGGATGCCCTACACCGAACAGTGGAACCTGACGTTGGAAAGACAATTCCCCCGCCGCATTTCGGTTTCCGCGAGTTACACCGGAAATCACGGCGTTGGACACCTCTTCTATGACTCCCTGAACCGGGCGGAATTTCCGATCCAGGCGCCCGATCACGCGAACGTCAGCGCGGCCAACCGGGGGATCATGATGAACTGCATCGACTCGAACCTCCAGAACACGGCCCCGGCGCCAGGCTGTATCAGCTTGGCGCAGATGCGTCTGAACGACCGTCGTCCGGATCCCCGGTATACCGGGGTGCTGCGGGTCTACAACGGGGCGTGGTCTTATTACCACGGACTCCAGATCATGATGGAAAAGAAGTCGTCCAGCGGTCTGGCCTTCAGCGGAAACTACACGTTTGGAAAGGCGATCGACACCGGTTCGGAGCCGACCTACACCGGGCTTGACAGCGGTTCTTCGACCAACGTCAAGAACGCGGCCGCTGCGATGCGCGGACTCAGCCTGTTCCATCAGGCCCACCGCGCCGTTTTCAACTACAGCTATCGTTTCCCGCTAGCCCTGGGCGCAACACCCGTGCTCCGGTACATCATCGGAGGATGGGTCGTAGCCGGGACAACCACGTTCGCAAGCGGAAACCCCTTTACGATCACGGCAGGATATGACGTGAACGGGGATGGGAATGGAAACGACCGGCCCTTCCTGATTAATCCGGACATTCTGGGAATCAGCATCGACAATGCGCGGATTGATCCAACAACGGGCAAGCAAATCAGCCAGGCGTACATCAAGCCGACGGACATTTTCCCGAATGTCACGACTCCGGCCGGTCAGCGGATCTTCATGCCAGGAGTTGAGAACCAGGGAGATCTGGGCCGGAACACCTTCTTCGCGCACGGCGCAAACAACACGGACATCCAGTTCTCCAAGCTGTTCCCGGGTATCCGCGAAGGCCACGCGCTAGCTCTTCGAGTCGAGTTCTTCAACTTCTTCAACCGCGTGCAGTGGGCATATCCCAGACAGTCTGCACTGCAGGCAGACGCTAGTTTTCTGCAGATTATCGCCCAGCGGAACGCTCCGCGTACCGGGCAGTTTGTGCTGCGGTATACATTCTAGAGACAGCAGCCGAAGGACCTCAAGGACGTAAAGACCAGTGAGTCCTTGAGGTCCTTGCTGTCCTTGGAGTCTTTGTTGTCCTTGAGGTCGTTGTTTTTTTATCCCCGAATGACGCCGTGCTCTGCAAAGAAGCGGCGGACCCTGGGATCAGCCAGCAGCGGCTCGTGGACTTGAAGCGCCCGGACTCCCGGACTCCCGTTGATCTCGAGAACCGAGAAGCCGTCCGGGCAAACGACGACATCCCAGCCGATAAACGGCGCAAAGAAAAGTCTCGCCGCGCCTGAAAGGACGCCCTCCGTTACAGCGGGCCAGCCGGTAACAACCTCTCCGGTAATCCTTGCCCCCGTCTCCGGATGGGTATCACATCGGACCACCCGGCCGTCCGCGCCGATCGATGACGCTCTCCCCAACTCGCCGGTGGCGAGGTTCACCGAGGCGCTCAATCCCCCTCGTCCTCCCTTCCAGTTGTCCACGGGAAAGGACCGCGAAGTGCCGATCCGTTGCGCGGCCGCGGCTATAAACGGCCGATTGATTGTGCTATCCCACAGAGTCAGCAGCCGGAGGGTATTGGTCGTCTGCGGATAAAGACGCAGGGCGTACGGCGCCTGCTCGATAAATTCGGTCACGATGAATGCATCGAGAGTTTCGATTGTGCGTCGCAGCGCATCCTCGGTCAGCGGATGGCCGTTCAATGTCGTTCCCGACTCGGTCCGCTCGGCAAACAGGAGACCAATCCCCTTCAATCCTCTGACCGGTTTCAGGACCAGTCTTCGGTACTGCGTCAAAAGGTCTGCAAGACTCACCTGAACGGACCGGGAACAGGGCGGATAGGGCCGAATCCGGCCCTTTTCTATCACGGCCAAAAGCAGCGGGACCGGGACCGAAGATCCGGCCAGAAGCGTCCAGGCCGCCAGCTTGTTATTGATTATGGAATTGTACTGGCCGTTGATTCGAGCCGACGGAACCGATCGCGCATAGTCAGACAAATAGAGAGCTGGATCATTGCGGTCCAGGCCATATACCGAGTAGGCGGCCGGGCTGAAACCGCCGAGGCAGGCGCGCCAGGCGCCCTGTTTGTTCAGGTGGGCCATCCAACTCGCCTGCCTGAACAGAAACCGCACGAACGAAGCGGATTGCGACAGCCGGACCATGATGCTGGGCAGGGTGTTTGGACCCGTGAGATCCCGAGCTCGGTGGTGCAAACCGAAGTTATTCATAGCGGGCGGTTCAAGAGTAGACAATCTCTTCCAGGCGTTCGCTGGACAGGCCAAGCTTCCAACAGAAATCGCAGGTGTGCGTTCGCCGACAGTTCATTTCCCAGCAGCGGATCTCGCCAAACTGCGCCAGGATGGCTCGAGAAAGATGGTCCGTTGTTCTCCCTTTGACAAGAACCAGGTCTCCTGCCTTCAGTTCCTGCCTGAGATAATCTGCGAGCAGAGGGAGAGAGTAGAACTCCTTCGCCTTGTCCTCCGGCATTCCTGATTGCCGGGCCGCTCGCACCGCTGTACTGGCGCTCCGGCCGAAAAACAGAGCCAGGTCACATATCGTGGCTGCTTCTCGGCCCACGTTCCTCATTCGGCGGGTCGACTGTTCCTTCGTATCTGTATATCCAGTCGCGATCAGGATGCGCCTGGGAGCAGTGGCTTCGGCCAGAAAGCGGAACGCGGCGCCAAACGAGTCTACGGTCCCGTTGTATTCGTCCCGGATCACCACAGCTCCCGACGGCAGTACGACCGGCTGCATTCGCGCGGGAAACGCTGCGACACCCCCAACCGCACGCGCCGCTTGCTGGAGATCGATCCCCAGCTCCGCAGAGACGGCGATGGCCGCAAGCACCGAAGTCACCCAATGGGCGCCGACCAGGCGGGTCTCAGCCCGTGCCATGGAGGCGCCGTGGTGCACTGTGAGCGACAGGCGATCCGGCCAGGCGGCCTTCACTTCAGTGGCCACAAAGTCGCACGAGTCGGAGCAGCCGAACGTCACGCGCCGAATTCCCGCCGGGAGCTCCTTCTGCAGCAACCAGGGATCGTCGCCGTTGATAAAGACCGTTCCGCGTTTCTCGATGCCGGCAATCACTTGCCATTTTTCCTGCGCAATATCCGCAAGAGATCTGTAGTTCTTTGTGTGAGTGCGCGCGACTCTTAGGAGCACGGCGATGTCAGGCCGCAGAAGCCGGGAAAGCGGTTTGAGCTGACCCGGTCGCGCGGTCGCAACCTCGAAGATAGCCACCCGGTGCCATGGCCGGACCCGCAGCACATTTAGCGACGTAAGGTATCCCGAGTTCTGTTCTCGACGAGAATGAAAGGTCCGATATCGCAATCGGAGGATGTGAGCAAGCGATTCCTTGGCAGTCGTCTTTCCCAGGCTTCCGGTCAGTGCGATGAAGGTGGTGCGGAACAGCATCCGCCGCCAGACAAACGCCGTGAGGTACAGCACTGGGGAAAAAGTCCGCAGCAGCACTCGTCCGGCTGTCTGTCTGAACCACTGGCTAAGTCGTTGGCGTGACAGCATGCTTTGCCTTCTGCGAATATAGCCGACTACTTCTACTCCCGTCACCGGACCACTGTCCAGTGAAACAATTCCCGAACCGCGGCGCGGTGACCGAGGTGGCCTGTGCACGAACGGCGTGTTTCCGTGGCGAATGCCTTAGTGCGGCGCGCGCGAAAATTCTTCGAGGAATCCTGCCGAATAATGCGTACCATAGGCTCGCATGTGTGGCTTGGCGGGAATCTGGCTGCGAGACGGTGGGCTGGTCGATTGCCAGGTTCTGACCCGGATGCTCCGGAGACTAAGACACCGCGGACCGGACGGCGAAGGCGTCTGGACGGAACGGAATTTCGGTCTTGCTCACTGTCGCCTGGCGATCGTGGACGCTTCCCCGGTGTCCAGCCAGCCGATGGAGAACCGGTCGCAAACCCTCGTGCTTGCCTATAACGGCGAGATTCACAACTTCCCGGAGCTCCGCCGTGATCTCGAATTGGAAGGAGTCTCCTTCCGCACCCGAGGCGATACGGAAGTTGTACTAAGCGCCTTTGAGAGATGGGGCGAAGCTTGTTTCGAGAAGTTCAACGGGATGTGGGCAATCGCCTTGTGGGACCGGCGGACTCATCGCCTGCTGCTTTGCCGCGATCGGTTCGGGATCAAACCACTTTTCTATTCAATCCGCGGCTCCCGCGTCGCTTTCGCCTCGGAAGCCAAGGCGATCATCGCCGCCTTTCCGGAGGAGGCCGCGCCCAACCATCGTGAGTTGGCCGCCGTCCTTCTCGGAGGAAGCCCGGATTCCGGAAGCGCCACCTGTTTTGCCAACATCCAGGCGGTCGATCCGGGGACGTTCGTTTGGATCGGTGCGGGAGAGTGCTCCACTCCGCGCAGCTTCTGGAGCTTCAAACCCGGGAACATCGATAACCGCCGGCCGGATTGTGCCGAGCAGTTCCGCGAGCTGCTTCGAGACTCGGTGCGAATCCGGCTGAGGGGCGACTGCCCGGTCGGAGTCGCCGTGAGCGGAGGTTTGGATTCTAGCTCGGTCGCACGGCTGGCCGCGCAGCTTGACAGCCGTCCGCTTCATTGCTTCTCGCTGCGCTACCAGAATCACCCGCGGGTCGACGAGAGCCGGTACGCGGCCCTGGTTACCGATGGATCGGACCGACTCACGCTCCACTGGGTCACGCTCGAGCCGCAAGAGTTGCTTCCCGCGGTGGAGGATATCGTGAGCGCGCATGATTCATTGCCGCCGGTGCGCGGTCGCTTGGGGCTCTGGGCCATTTTTCGCGAGGCAAGAGAATCGGTCAGGGTGGTGTTGAACGGGGAGGGTGGCGACGAGCTTCTGGCTGGCTATCCGCGGTATCTGTTCCCCTATGCGCTCGATTTAATATCGGGCAGGGCCCGGCGTCCGGGCTGGAGGGACCTCCGCCAGTTGCTGGCGTTTTTTGGGACACCGGGATGGCGTCTGTGGTTGCTCGAAGTCGCCCGGCCGATAGTCAAGCGCTCAAGCCTGCTGGCGTTCACCGAGCACAGTTTCATGACGCGCGACTTTCTGGCGTATGCACGGGATCTCGACCCTAGAATGTTTCAGTACACCTTTCTCCGTCATCGGGGGATGCCCAGGCCTTTTCGCAGCCATTTGAACAATACCCTCTGGCAGGAATTTCGCTTCTCCAGCATTCCGGAACTGGTCAGATCGGAGGACGCGTTGGGCATGGCTGTCTCGGTGGAGTCCCGATCGCCTTTTCTGGATCATCGGCTCGTCGAGTTTTGTTTCACGCTGGGCGCCGACGAGAAGATCGCCAACGGGTGGACCAAGAATCTGCTCCGGGAGGCCATGCGCGACGTGCTGCCCGAACCGATCCGGCAGAGACGCGATAAAAAGGGTATTCCGGCTCCGGTTCATGAATACTTGGTCTTTCCGGCCAACTTCCGACGGATACGCGATCGGCTCACTAAGGGAAACGCGGTCGACCTGGGCATTTTTGACCGGACCGGAATGGACAAGATGCTGGCACGCTTTCAAGGGAGCCACACCCGAACTGGAACACTCTCTCCTGTAGTGTGGCGCTGCCTTTGCTTCGAGGTCTGGCTGGCACACGTTAGAGGGCTGACAGAAAACGCGTTGCAATTGGGTTAAGATCGCACCGAGACGACCAGGGGGAACGGGCCAGCTTATGAGCGATGTCCAGGCAGCCATTGAGAGGATCCAATCCGCTTTTGCGGGAAACAAGTACCCGGGCGATCGCTTCCTTCAGGGGAGCAGAGAGGGATGCGAGCCGGACGAGGAGACGAGCGCTTTTGCAGGAAAGAACTGGCGGGAGTTGGAAGCGAGTTTTCTGGATGCCCATTACTGCGCCCTCAGTTTCTTTTCGGAAGCTGCTTTTCGATATTACCTGCCGGCGTACCTGATCGCTGACCTTCGCGGCGAGCTCTATACGGCTGACCCGGTTTTTCACCTGACCCATGGTTTTTACGATTTCAGCGTGGACTATCCAGGCCAGGACCGCGTTGTGCGCGTGTCCAGCGGCAGGTCGACATTCGTGAATCCGCGCAGATATGGCGCCGCCACCTGGTATGACTACGCCTGCTACAAACTATCCATTTTCACGCGGGAAGAAGCCGAGGCTATCGTCGCCTACCTGCAGTACAAACTGGGTGTTCAGGATCTAAAGGAAGGCCAGGACCGGATCCGCGCGGGGCTGGATTTGTACTGGCTGGAGCGAAGCCGCACTGCTCCGACGGAGGCGATGCTCGCCGAACAATTGAGGCAAGAGCAGGAAATTTATCGTGCCGTGCAGGAAAACAATCCAACAAGCAAGATTGATTGAGGATGTCGAACATGCAAAACCATCAACCGACCAGTCGCTTAGACGCCCTTGACCGTCGCGGTTTCGTCCAATTGGTTACACTAACCGGTTCGGGTCTCCTGATCCACGGCACGGCCACTGCCTCGGCGGCGGATCCGGTCGGCGATCTGGTGCTCAAACCCCACAGCCTTCTCGGGGGGCTGAAGGAGGACGGCGCCGATACGCCGATCGCGGGCGCAAAGTGGTACGCCTCGGCAGGCGAGGGAGATGGGTTGCTTTACCGATTCGAGCCAGGAAGGCTCGCGTCGGCCAGGTTCCTGACGGCCGACGCCCTGCTGGACGGATCGTTTCAAACCGTGTTTCAGTTGGTACTCCAGGAAGGCGAGGCGGGACCGGCTTTTCGCCTCGGATTCGCCCTGCTGAATCAGTGTTCCGCGAGAATCCGGATGGCCCTGAGCGCCGTCGACCAGAATCGCTGGATGTTCCAAAGAGAAGGGGCATGGCTGAAACCGCTGGCCGGAGGAGCGAGGGTCAGTCTCGAGAAGGTCGACCGGATGACGCTCCGGGTTCTGCGCAGCGGCGGGCGGCCTTCACGCTGGTGCCTGACCAATTTCACCGCGACTGCGACAGACGTCCAGAAGCTGGCTGAGCCTGTGCTTCCCAAGGGAGCACTGCTGGATGAGCTAGGGCAGAGCAGGTTGCACGACTGGCCGGGGAAAAGCAGGGGTCGCACCGACGTGACAGAGCGGCTGAAAGGACAACTGTCGGCCGCTTCGACCCATAGGTTTCCTGACTCGTTCTCGAAATTTGGCGGCTGGAAGGAAAAGCGTTTCGAGGCGACCGGATTCTTCAGGAAGCAGCACGACGGCAAACGCTGGTGGCTTGTCGACCCTGAAGGCTTCGCGTGCTGGTCGGCAGGCATGGACTGTGTCCGGGTCGACACCGAGGCCAACTACGACGGCCTGGAGAAAGCCCTGGCCTGGCTGCCTGAACCATCGGAGCGCTACAGGGGAGTGTACTCTGCTCGCGAGACGCGGAGAGCGAAGAGCATCAACTTCCTGGCCGCCAATCTCATTGAGGCTTTCGGCGATGGCTGGTACGACGCGTGGAAGAAGATAGCTCTCGGAGAGCTGCGCCGACTCGGATTCAATACTGTCGCCAACTGGTCCGACTGGCAGATCGCCCGGGAGGCAGGTTTCCCTTACGTTCGTCCCCTTTCGGCCAGGCTTCAAAATACTCCCTCCGTCTATCGTGACTTTCCCGACGTATTCTCTCCTCAGTTCGACGGAGACGCGAAGCAGTTCGCTCAACAACTTGCTGAAACTCGCGACGACCCGGCGTTCCAGGGGTATTTCCTGATGAACGAACCGACCTGGGGATTTTCGAGCGAATTGCCCGCAGTCGGAATGCTGTTCAACACACCGGAGTGCGCCACACGTCAGGAGTTGGCCCGAGTGCTCGCCAAAAAATACAGTGACAAGCAAGCTCTTTCCAAGGCGTGGGAGATCGAGACATCGTTCGACGAAATCGCCCGGGGAGTCTGGCGCCATCCGGTCAAAACAAAGGCCCTCACGGATCTTGAAGAATTCAGCGGGACGATGACGGAGAAGTTCTTCAAGACATTGAGCCAGGCCTGCCGGGAGGTAGACCCGAAACATCTCAACCTGGGGATCCGCTACCATACCGTGCCTCCGAAATGGGTTGTCGAAGGCATGAAGAGCTTCGATGTTTTCAGCATGAACTGTTACCGGGAAAAGGTGCCTTTCCAGGACACCGAGACGATCAGCAAGATGCTCGCGATGCCGGTGCTGATCGGGGAGTGGCATTTCGGAGCGCTCGACGTCGGACTACCGGCGTCCGGCATTGGGCATGTAAGGAATCAATCGGCACGCGGGCAGGCGTACCGCATTTACTTGGAAGACGCCGCCGCTAACCCATACTGCGTGGGAGTCCACTGGTTCACTTTGTACGATCAGTCAGCGCTCGGGCGCTTTGATGGAGAAAACTACAACATCGGCTTTCTGGATGTCTGCAATCGGCCGTATGACGAAATGGCGAAGGCTGGCCGGGCGAGCCATGAGCGCTTGTACCAGGTTGCCTCTGGGACGGCGCAGAAGTATTCGGAAGCGCCGGAGTATCTTCCCAGGCTGTTCATGTAAAGTGGCAAGTACAACATCACTCCGGAAGGCGAAGAGGCGCTGGCCGTCCGCGCAAGCTATTCTCGGCTCTGAAGATCTTGGAAGTACGCGAGCGGAATGTTATGATCCTGTTTCAGTGGTAAAAGCGCCGCTTCGGCGTGGCCTCCCGAAGTGACGCAACGAGAGGAGTGTCACATATGGCTGAATGCGAATGCCTTCCTACCTGCCTTTTTTTCAATGATCACATGATCGGTCTCGACGCGATCAAGGAGATGATGAAACGTCGCTACTGCCTGGGCGACAACTCCGACTGCGCCCGCTACATGGTGTTCTCGACTTTGGGTAAAGGCCAGGTCCCCGCGGATCTGATCCCGAATCAGCCGGACAAGGCGCGGGCTGTCATTGCGGCGGCGAAAAGTCATCGAAAGATGTAAGGACGGAGTATTCCTCACGAACGACCCCAGGCAACCTCTTTCGGAGCCGCGCAACGAGCGAGAGAAGCGAGCCAGAGTAAGCGGACCACCAACCAAGCCCGCTAGACCTTTCGGAAAAACATCACTCAGGGGGCAAGACAGCTGGTCCGCTACTCTCGCTCGCTTCGCTCGCTTTCGAGGGCGTCGAATAAGTTCTTAAGGCCTGAAAGGCCGGCACATAATAGCCCTGGGCGAAGCGTGCTTTTCGCGTAGCCCTGGGTCAACACGGTCTCGACCGCGAAGCCCTGTAAGGGCGTAAGATCCTGATAATGTTGTCGTTCTTGCGCCCTTTCAGGGCTTGTCTCCGCCTCTACCTTAGACCCAGGGCTGCGCACAAAGCGCTTCGCCCTGGGCTAATATGTGCCGGCCTT
>Ga0105092_10000686_pt1 | contig 17696 bp, 14 predicted proteins | sample PPLLak2March2015_FD_87021 | JGI IMG/M metagenome (GOLD analysis project Ga0105092, IMG submission 87021) | Freshwater sediment microbial communities from Prairie Pothole Lake near Jamestown, North Dakota, USA - PPLs Lake P7 Core (1) Depth... | ecosystem: Environmental > Aquatic > Freshwater >... | reverse complement strand
GGCCTCGAGGCGACGCCGCTTTCCCCTATGCAGGATCGAGCCAAACGGCATCAGCATTGAACCGGATCGATCGGGCACAGGGGAAAGCGGCGTCGCCTCGAGGCCTGATAAAGCGTCGGCCTCTCGTTGCCGCCGCACTCCACATGGTCCGGTGCCCTTGCTCCGAGTGCCTCCTACAGTTAAGTTAGCGCCTATTTGAGGCCTCATGCCCTTCGGGGTAGAAAGACTCGTGGTGCTATAATCCCGCTCCGGGAGGAACCCGATGCCGCCTCTGAGCCGTCGCCAGGTACTGATGGCTGTCCCCGCCGCGCTTTGTTCTTTTGGCCTCGCTCGCAATCAAAACAACCCCCCGGCCGGCACGCGACCCAACATTGTCTTCATCCTCGCCGACGACTTAGGCTGGGCGGATGTTGGCTGCAATGGCGCCCGCTTTTACCACACTCCGAATATCGACCGCCTCGCCACCCAAGGGATTCGCTTTACGCATGCCTATGCAGCCGCCGCCGTTTGCTCCCCGACCCGGGCTTCGATCATGACGGGTCGCTACCCGGCGCGGCTTGGCCTGACCGACTGGATCGTGGCCCGTTTTCAGCGTCCGGAACGGCCCGACCCAGCGGTTAATCCTGCCGGTTACGTCACTGTCCCTGGACGCAAGCTGAGCTGTCCGGAGAACCCGTTTTGGATGGAACTGGACGAAGTCACAATAGCGGAAACACTGAGGGCCGCGGGGTACGTTACGTGTCATATCGGAAAGTGGCACCTGGGGAGCGATAACTGGTACCCGGAAAAGCAGGGTTTCGTCATTAACATCGGCGGCTGCGACTATGGCCAGCCTCCCAGCTACTTCGACCCGTACGTAAACCAGAGGCAGAGGGGGAGGGGTGGTATCTACAATCTCCCACCCCGCAAGCCGGGCGAGTACCTGACCGACAGGGAGGCTGACGAGGCGGTGAAATTCATCGGTGAGCACAAGGATCGGCCCTTCTTCCTGCACCTTGCGCACTATGCGGTGCACACTCCTCTGGAAGCCAAGGAAGAAGTGACCAAGCAGTACGACGCATGGCGGATGGAGGGTCGCTTCCGGCCGGTCTATGCTGCAATGATGGAGAGCCTTGACCAGGCGGTTGGGCGGGTCCTGTCTGCGCTCGATGAGGCCGGCCTTTCGGAGAATACCCTGGTCGTTTTTACTTCAGACAATGGCGGGCGCCTGGGGAGCACGAGCAATGCTCCGCTTCGATCCGGCAAAGGCTATCCGTACGAGGGGGGCATCCGCGAGCCGCTCGTCCTCCGCTGGCCGGGTGTTATTCAGGCTGGAACAACAAGTGCAGCGCCGGTCTGCAGTATCGATTTCTTCCCCACGTTTTGCGCCGCAACCGGTACTCCGCTTCCGAGCGACCGAGCGATCGACGGGATCTCCTTGTTGGACCATCTGCGTCTGGTCGAGGCCGCTCCGCTCCGCCGGCCGGCCCTCTACTGGCATTTCCCCCATTATCGGAACCCGGATATCGTCCCGTTCAGCGTCATCCGCGCCGGCTATTGGAAGCTCATCAAGCGGTACGAGGGGAAAAAATTCGAGCTGTTCCACCTGGAGGACGATCCGTACGAGCAATACGACCTGTCGGAACAAGCGCCGGACAAGGTACGGGAGCTGAATCAGCAACTGGAAGAATGGCTGCAGGCCGTCGGTGCGCGCCTGCCGAAAGAAATCTGAGGCATGGAATCAGGAATGAGAAATTGGACCAGACGGGACGCGCTCATCGGGATTGGGGTCGCAGCCGGGGCCTGCGCGAGCATTGGACGGGCAGCCGAAGCGCGTCCCAATATCCTCTTTGCTATAGCCGACGACCTCTCATGGCGCGACCTGGGAGCGAACGGCTGCCGTGCGGTGCGCACGCCTGCCTTTGACCGTGTCGCCGGCCAAGGCGTGCTCTTTCGAAATGCCTTCTGCGCGGCGCCGCAGTGCAGCCCGGATCGGGCGGCGATCCTGACCGGACGACATATCTGGCAGTTGCGGGAAGCGGGGACTCATGCCAGCAGTTTTCCGGCGGATTTAGCCGTCTACCCGGATGCCCTCGAAAAGGCCGGCTACCAGGTGGGTTTCACCGGGAAGGCATGGGGGCCGGGCAACTGGCAAATCAGCGGACGGAAGCGAAACCCGGCCGGGGTGGATTTCAGCTCAGCCAGGACAGAGCCGCCATCCCCTCGTATCGGTCAGATCGACTACGCCGCCAACTTTGAGGCATTCATCAAACAACGTTCGGCGAACCAGCCCTTCTGTTTCTGGTATGGCGCGCAGGAGCCGCACCGTCAGTACGATCCCGGTTCAGGACGAAGAGCGGGCAAGCGGCTCGAGGATGTTGAGGTCCCGAAGTTCCTGCCGGACACCGAGCAGGTCCGGAGCGATATCCTCGATTACCTCCTGGAGGTCGAGTGGTTCGACCGGCACCTCGGCCGCATGCTCGAGCTTCTCGATTCTCGCGGCCTGGCAGACAACACGCTCGTGGTGGTGACCTCGGACAACGGTTTCCCTTTTCCCCGGGCGAAGGCCAATCTCTACGAGTACGGCATTCATATGCCTCTGGCCGTGCGCTGGCCCAGCCGGGTCAAAGGAGGACGGACCAGCGAGGCTCTGGTGAGTTTCGTCGATTTCGCCCCGACGTTTTTCGAGGCGGCGGGGGTACGCCCCCCAGGAGGGCTGGTTGGCAAGAGCCTCGTGCCGTTGCTCGCCGGGTCAGCAGGCAGCAGGAGTGTGGAAAATCGCTGGGTCCTTTGCGGACGTGAACGGCACTCGCATGCCCGGTTCGACAATCTCGGCTATCCCGCGCGCGCAATCCGCACCGCGCGCCATCTCTACATTCACAACCTGAAGCCCGATCGCTGGCCCGCCGGAGACCCGGACGGGTACCACGACATTGACCCGTCACCCACCAAGGAGCTGGTCGTCGCCTCGCTGAAACAGGCAGATCGGCTTGCCCGCCTGGCGCTCGAAAAGCGCCCCGCCGAGGAGCTGTACGACGTTTCCCGGGATCCTGACTGCCTGAACAACCTGGCGGGCGGCTCCGAGCATGAGGCGGTCCGGCGCGAGCTGGCCGAAACGCTGGCTGCTGCGCTTCGTGAACAAGGCGACCCGAGGTACGAACCGGGGCAAGAGGACGTTTTCGACAGCTATCCTCGTTACAGCCCCATGCGTCCCGAGCTCGGCGGCTTCGCGGAGCAAGGGAAATACAACCCGCGTTACGCGGGAAAAAAGCGGGAATGAGGGTCGCACCCGTGGGTGTCCGCGACGCCTGCGCGCCCAGCGCGGTTGTTTCAGCGGGCGTTTGTACAGATCCAACACTGGGGCGAGGGGGTGACAATCCCCCCTTTCGCTTCTCGCCGTTTTTCGATATAACCGGGAGCACTTGAAGCACGGAAGCGGAGAAGAAACAGTGCACCCGCCGATAGCCAGGATCTCGCTCGGAAGTTTCGGCCTGGCTGCGGTCCTTTTTCTGCAATCCGCGACCTTCACCAACCCTATTGTTCCAGCGCCTGCCGCCGATCCCTGGGTATCCTTCAAGGATGGATATTACTATTACTGCCGCACTTCCCCCCGGGAGCCCGGGATTATCGTGGGCAAGAGCCGCGACCTGAGCCAGATCGGCAATCGCGGGACATGGCAGCCGGTATACACTCCGCCCCCGGGGACCGCCTACTCCAAGGAAATCTGGGCACCCGAGCTGCACTTCCTGAAGGACCGCTGGTACATCTACTTTGCCGCGGATAACGGGAAGAACGAGAACCATCGGATGTACGTCCTCGAAAGCAAAGAGAATGACCCACAGGGCAGTTACGTTTTCCGCGGCAAGATCAGCGACCCGAGCGATCGATGGGCGATTGACGGCACCGTGCTCGACCTGGGCGCTCGCGGGATGTTCTTCGTGTGGTCCGGCTGGGAAGGGACGACAAACGTCCGCCAAAATCTCTACGTCGCCCCCATGTCGGACCCGGGCACGATTTGCGGGCCGAGGGTGTTGATTTCGACCCCGACGGAACCGTGGGAAACGATCGGGACTCCGCAGGTGAACGAAGGACCACAGATTTTGCGGCGAGGCGAGGTGATCCATGTCGTCTACTCGGCGAGCGGCAGCTGGACCGAGGACTATTGCCTCGGTTTGCTGACGTGCACAGACGGCCAGGTCATGCGCCCCCAATCATGGACCAAGCGGGGACCGGTTTTCAGCAAAAGCGATCAGGCCTATGGCGTCGGACATGCGTCGTTCACCCAATCACCCGATGGAACCGAAGACTGGATTGTCTACCACGGCATGCAGCGGCCGGACGGCGGCTGGGGAAACCGCAGCGTCCGCGCCCAGAGATTCAGTTGGGACGGCGTCTACCCGGACTTCGGCCGACCGGTGAAGCCCGGTGTCGCCATCACGCTGCCTTCCGGAACCCGACAGGAAATCCCACCGGTGCTGCCTGAACCGAAGCCCAGACGCTCCTCCCTGGCGTCGCTTCGGTGAGTCGGAGCAGCCCCTGAGACGGCGGCGGGCTTTGGTTGCATCGTCAGGCAAGCGCCGCCCGACAGAACTCGACGCATTTTTTGACTTCCGTCAAGACGTCGGACCCTTCGGGGGTGTTGTACTCGTACTCGATAAAAGCCGGGAACCGGTACTTCCTGTTTTTCATCACCTGCAGGACTTCCCTGAGCGGCGTTTCGCCCTGGCCCCAGGGCATGTTGGCGCCACCGCGACCCGGGCCAGCGCCCGCGGAGGCCGAGTTCGGACCCTTACGGTCTTTCAGGTGCAGGCTGGCCATACGGTCGTGGTACTTCTCAATGATCGGGACCGGGGACTCGCCATTGACACCGTAGTAGTGCCCGACGTCGAAGTTGAGAGCCGTGTATTTCGATGCTCCGAGCACCTTGTCAAAACCGGAGGAGCCGCCCTGCCCATGCGTGTGGAAGGCAATGCGGAGTTTGCGTTTGGCGGCATAGTCCGCGACGCGTTTCAGGAGAGCGTCGTCGGTCGGCAGTTCCATTGTGATGTGATCCGCCCCGAGAGTCTTCGCCACGTCCCAGATGTACTCATACTCCTGGTCCGACATCGCCATGGTGGGCGGGAGCTTGAAGGCGTGGATCTTGACACCCGCGTTTTCGTACATCTTCCGAAAAGCCTTGTACTTGTCCATCGACACAGAGAGGCGCCATTGCTTCAGTTCCTCAGCGCCCTTCCGCATGGCGGCCTGCTGCTCGGGGGTTAGGGCTGGACGTCCGCCTGCCGGCGCGCCTGCACCCGGCCTCCCCGCCCCCGGAGGCGGTCCTCCGCCCGGTCCGAATCCGCGTCCCGGAGGTGCGGGTGCCCCGGCATAGCTTTCGGCAACGTTACTCATCAGTTCTATCCCGCTGATTCCACAGTCGACACAATACTTGAGGGTCTCCTCGGCGCTGCCGGGAAGCGTGCGGAAGCTGTACGTGATGACGCCGATCTGGACTCCACCGAAGGTCGAGTTCGGCTTGGACGTCCGGAAAGCGGCGGCCGTTCCGGCGGCGAGCGCAATTTTTCCTAAGTCTCGTCTGGTGTAGAGCATCGATCCTCCTCTTTGTTTTCAGCGGAGTTATATGCCTTTTCGCCGCGCGGGACAAAGGGAAAGTGACTCCTACCAGTTCAAACCAAATTTGGGAGATTGGCGGGTGCCGGTGATTTTGATCGGGAGCTCGGTTCCGGCTTTTTCCCCTTTGAAGAATGGGTCAAGTACCTTCAGAAGCGCACTCTTGAAGCCCGTCTGCGTCTTGGACAGCTTTTCCTGCATGAAGAGCTTGCCTTTGAACTCCAGGTCTTCGCTTACAAGCCCGTAGTGGCCGTCGAGCCGGATCTGCGCGCCGGGCACACTGAACGAGAGTTGCGAAAACCGAGCCGTGCCATCACGGAGCTCGAAATTTCCGCGCAGGTTGGTAACTATCCGCTCATCGGTTTCTTCGTCATGTTCGCCGCGACTCTTGAGGCTCAGGCTTTCGATCTTCTCCTGCACCTGCGGGTCGGAAAATTCCGAACGGGCCAGCTGGAAGGATCCTTTGAGTCGCAGCTTCTGCACGACCTCCTGGTCTCCCGGTGGTATTTCCATTTTGACTTTGAACGAAGCGGGTCCCACCATCGGGGCCGGCGCTCGAACCGCGAATTTCAGAACGTCCTCAATTCGACCCTGCTTCATGTCGACATCGAGGACAACCGACTTCCCCTTCGTTTCTTCCTTCTCGTAGACCCCACCCCGGCAGACGATTTCTGATCTTCCAAATCGTGCAGTCACCGGCTGCAGCAGAGTATCGCCGTCCGTCCCGTCGATGATGGCGTGAAAACGGGTGCGGAGGTGCACCGCGTTCCCCGCCCTGGTGATCGTAAAATCCGGGGTATCTGTTGTTCCGTCAGCCTCCAACCGGCGAAGCACGCCGCCGAATTTCCCCTCGGAAGAGAGGATGCCGGAGATCCCTTTGAAGACGGAAAGGTCGGCTTTTTTAAAGGTGTACTCCCCGATTGTCCGAGTATTCCCCGGATGCTCGGTGTCCCAGGGGCCGAATTCTCCCTCGGTGTCGATCAAGCCGGGCGGCGTAGCGTTCTTCAGGACCGCCTCATATTTCATCGGCTGGCCCGTGCCAGCCTCCTTCAACTTCAGCTTGTACAACTCAAAAACGAGCGGCTGCTTGCCGACTTTTTTTGGCAGGATCCGCAGGACCGTGCCGTCAGCCTCAACCGTCTGTACGACGAACGCGGCCTTCTTCAGGCCGTTCCCTTCTTTACTGTCGGGGCGGTCCTTCTTGTCGTCTTCCTCCCGGTCAGGAGGAACATGGATCTGGAGTCCTTTGAGAGAGACGTGATCAATGCGTCGTGGAGAGCGGAGGATGCCGAGAATGCCAGCCGTCGCCCGGAACTCGTCGATGGAAACCAGCGGAGGGAACTCCTCGTCGTTGTGTCGTCTGAGGACCAGCTTCCGACCCGTCACACTGATGACCGGGAAGCCGGAAATCCGCAGTTCCCCAACTTCAGCCGTGCCATCAAAGTCGCGCTCGATGACGCGAATCATCTCGGCGCGAAGCCGGGGTTCGACCCGGAAGTATTTATAGGCGGCAATGCCGAGGGCGGCTAAAAGAGCGATCGCCGCTGCCAACCACAGTATTCGACCTTTTCGCACGATCCGTCCTTTTCAGAATCAGTGAGGAAGAAGTTCCATCCATCTTACCCCAACTGACCCTCGGACACGGAACGCAGGCTGGCCCAGTCACAGAGCCGCGCACACGGCCCTGGAACTACAGTAGGTAAGCCAGCCAGGGTGCTCCCTCGAGTGAACCGCTTTCCTCACGGGAAGCGTCTCCTCGTCCGCCAAGGTAGAGCGAATACTGCGTTCCTCTCTGCGTGCGGTCCAGGCTGGCATCCGCCTCGCTCATGTTAAACCGGTAGCTGATGTCGTTGCGGGTGGCTTGGGCACCGAACTCGACGAGGTGCCGATAGCCGAGGGTGAGTGCGTTATTGATGGAAATGGTCGAGTCCTCGAGTCGATTTCCTTCCGCCGATCCGCGCTCCGTGGTGGTCTCCTCGTCGGTGTCCGGGTCCTTGATAGTCATCTTGGATCGCCGGTCGCGGTCCCTGAAATAGCGGGAGTGAGCCAGAACGACCGATGACGAGAAGCTATCGCCCCATTGGCGCAGCCAGGTGAAGCCGGCCCCACGAATCCGGTTGCTTAACGGGCTTTGAAACGAGCGGCGCCCGGCAAACAGGACCGACGCCTTCCCGCCAAGTGGGACCTCTATATAGCCGTTGTAGCTGAGAAGGCTCGCTCCTCCGCCGAAGGCAATTTCCTCGCGATTGCCGCTGCGACCGTCCAGTTCGACAACGCTCGAAATCCTGCCGCCGTACTTGGACTCGAAGCCGCCCTTGTGCATGGTGATGTTCTCACCGCCTGGGCGTTGAAAGCACTGAAAATGCCGTAAAAATGGTCGACGTTATAGACGGTGAATCCGTCGAAGAGCACGAGGTTCTGGTCCGGTGTCCCGCCACGAACGAACAGCCCGGCCGAAGCCTCGTTGCTGGCGCTGACCCCGGGCATCAGCTGTATTGAGCGAAAGATGTCCTTTTCGCCAAGGCTGGGCAGGGTCGCGATCTGAACCGGTGAGAGCGAAACTACCCCGATGCTTTCGGAAGCCTCCATCAGTTTCGGAACATCAGAGCGGACGGTGACTTCGTAATCCAGTGGAGCGACATCAAGCTTGATGTCGAGCTTGAGGTGCTGGCCGGTAATCAGACTGACATTCGTTTCACTGGTTTGAAAGGAGGGTGAGGAGGCCACCACTGTCCAGGTCCCGGCAGGAAGGCCGGAAAAGACAAATGTCCCCTGATCGTCCGTTTCGGTACGGATCAGTGTCCCCTTCAGCTCCACTGTCGCTCCCGGAATAGGGAGGCCGTCCGCGTCCATGACCGTCCCGTGAATGGACTGATCCGGTTTGCTCTTCGAAGCCGCCTCCGGGGTCTGACCCGCCACCAGTGCGCCCACCGCCACGAGAACCAAGCCCATCAGGGCGAGAATCAGAAAAAACTTCAATCTACCCATCACTTGCTCATCTCCTTTGATGGGGCCTCTGGCCGGCTTTCTGTTGCTTCTGAAGGACTGAAGGACCTCAAGGACCCCAAGGACCCCAAAGACTTCAACGACGGAAAGGGAAGTAATGTCCTTGAGGTCCTTGCGGTCGTTGAGGTCCTTTAGAAGCGAGTATCCGACCAAGGTCCATCTGCTCATCGGTGACACCTTTTACATCGGAGGAGCAAATCCGGGGCCGCCGGGCCCTCGCCGTCCCATGCCAGGCCCGGCGAGCCGCTGGAAGAGCTCGAACAGTCCGGCAGTCTCAAATTCAGCGACGAGCTTGTTCACCTGATCCCGGCTCAGAATCGCCATTGCCTGGATCATGAATGCCGCCTGCCCTTCGAGCCGCTCTTGCATGGCCGCCGTCTGGAGCTTGGCCAGCGTGGCCGCAGCTGCCTTGGCGCCGGTCAAGTCGCCCGAGAGAACCGACTCCTGAAACGCGCTTCTGGCCGTCACCAGGTTTTCATCAGGGCTTGATGGGAACATCGACTCCCGGTAAGAACTGATCAATTGGTCGAGCTGCTCTTCTTGCGCAGAAGAGAGGGTTGGGGCGCCGGCTTCGGTAAGAGCCTGCTTCAGGAAACTGATGCTGCCGCCTGGCCCTCCCACTGGCACCCCCGCCATCCGACCGGATGGCCCGGCACGCCGGGTTTGAGGGAAAACGACGACTGCGGTTAACAGGAAAACAACGGCAGGAAGCCACCAAACTGTCCGGTTACATGACATGTCTTCTTCTCCTTTTTCGTACATCTAAATAGACACAGGAGAAGCGAGAAGCGCAGTAAAGCGTTCGCAAAATCGGAGTTTACGGGGAGTTTACCGGGGGCAAGACTTCGTGGATGACTTCTGCTTGGTTTAGCCGCCCATCACGAACTTGTAGCCCAAGCCGCGGACAGTCAGCAGGTGCTTGGGGCTCTTGGGATCGACTTCCAGTTTCTGACGCAGGAAGCTGACGTGCACATCCACGGTGCGGGTGAAGACTCGGGAGTCATAACCCCAGACATCGCGAAGCAGTTGCCGGCGCGGAATCGTCGCTCCCCGGTTCTCCAGGAAATACCGGAGTAATTCGAACTCCCGAGCCGACAGCTCTACCTGCTTGCCGTCCCGTCGGACTTCGGTGCTGCGGAAGTCGACGTCAACGCAACCGAAGCGCAGGATCTGAGAGGTCGAACGGCTGGACAGGCGTCGCCGCAGCGCTTCCATGCGGGCCAGGAGCTCCATGGGGTCGAAGGGCTTGGTGAGGTAGTCGTCGGCACCCAGCCGTAGGCCGAGGACCCGGTCAATAACCTGGGTGCGCGCGGTGAGCATGAGGATCGGAGTATCGCAACCGGACTCCCGCAGGGAACGGCAAACGTCGAAGCCGCTCATGTCCGGGAGCATAACATCGAGAAGCACGAGGTCGAATGCGCGCCCGGTCGCCATGCGGAAGGCCTGCTCCCCGCTGGCGGTGCTCTCCACTTCGTAGCCTTCGCTTCGGAGGAGGTCTCCCAAAGTCAGGACGAGCCCTGCCTCGTCCTCTACCATCAAAACGCGACCTGTTGTCATAACATCCTTGTCATTCTGCGCCAGGCACGACCACCGAGAAGGCGCAGCCTTGAGCAGTAGAAGTCACTGAAATGTCGCCGCCCAGAGAGCGAAGACGCTGCCTGACGATGCTTAGGCCCAACCCTGCTCCGGGAACGTTCGAAGCAGCAAGGCCCCGACCTCGGTAAAAGGGCTTGAAGATATGCCGCAAATCCTCGTCTGCGATCCCCGGACCGTGATCCTCTACGGTGATACGGACACGGGGCTTGATTTTCCCCTGATCTCGAGAAGCCGTCACGCGCAGCCAACGGCCGCATTCCGCATACTTGGTGGCGTTATCGATCAAATTGTAGAGACAGCTTTCGAGGACTCGCCGGTCAATGTGCGCCTTTCCAACTGCCTCGATCTGCTCACAGACCTCCCAGCCCCTGGGCTCCAATGAGCAACGGTAATCGGACAGGATCTCCCGCAACAACGGGCTCACGTCAACAGGTTCACTGCGCCGCCCATTGGTCCCAGCCTGAAGCGCAGCGAAACCGAGCACCTGCTCGATCATCTTCGAGAGCCGCTTGCTCTCCCTTTCCAGTGTCTTCCCGTACTCGAGCGCTTTCTCTTTGTCGCTGATCAAGCCTCTGGAGAGATTGGAGGCGGCTGTGCGAATGACCGAGAGGGGGGTGAGGAGCTCATGAGAGACGCCCGCTACAAACTCCATTTGACGCCTGGCCAACTCTCTCGACTTTCGGGACGTCCAAACCAAAACGATCCCCGAACCTCCAAGAAGCGCCAAGAAGCCGAGCGCAATCGCGGTCGATCGGGAGCGACCACGTCCGACCACCGACTCGAGCGAGCCGGTCTCGTGCCTGGCCGCCAGGACCCAGCCGTTCCACTGGCCTCCGTATACTTGACTGAGCGTCAGACCGTGAGCCGCGTCGGACAGCGGTCTGGAGCCCCGGGGATCGCCAGGGAATGGTCGCCTTTCAATCAGGTTGACCACGGCATCCAGCCGGCAATCAGGTCCGAACTGAACCGACGGCCCGGCCTGCAGGATGACCCGACTTTCCGTAGGACTGATCAATGCCAGCCCGAATTCACGCTCCCGGCCGCGGAAGTGACGTTCAAGAAGTTGAGGAATGAGGACGGTTTTTAGTTCGTGAAAATCGAGAACGAGGAAACACCAGCCAACAACTCGAACGCCTGCGCCTTGGAGCCCGCCTCGCGGCGGAAATCCAAAACCGTCGGGGGGGGAACCTTCGGCCGGCCTTGGCGGCGGAGGACTGCCGGCGAATTCGGGCAGGATTCGCCACCCGCGCTCCCGCGGCCCCGGACTACCCGGATCAAATTTTCGGTTAAGCCCGGCTCTTCCCGCAGCGCCGCGCTCGCGCGCTTCCCATTGGGTGATTCGATCCCCGCCGGCGCCGTTCGGGCCTCTTCGCAGTACCGGGCCCTCAGGGCCCGCCCAACTGCCGGAACCCGGCTCTGGGGACATCAGAGGGAGCGCGATCATCGGTCGCTCGCCGGCGAGCAGGAACGAGAAACCGAGCCTCCGGTCTGTGTTCGGCTTGTCCTCGGCTTTCGCTGGTTGGAGGGCGGCCCGCAGGCCCGCTATTTCTTGCGGCCATGCCGCACCAATGAACTTGCCTTTGCCCGGATCAAACTGCTCGTAACGGATCTCCCCATTTTCGGTTCGCGTGCCGAGGGCAAGACCCGACACCAGTCGCGTCTCCCCGGTTCGTCGACTGTTCCTCATGAACTGATCGGCCAGCTCTTCATGGAGTCGCTCATCGTAGAAGAGGCCGGGGGGTCCGGGATGAGATTCGGACATCGCCCGGAACAGGTTCCCTGCCAGGGCGGCTCGAAAGCCGAGCATGCCCGCCTCGAGGGCCTCGCGCCGCTCCTGCAGTTCGGTCTGGCTTAGCCGATCGATCAGGCGGACCACCAGCACTCCGCTAACGAGCAGACACACGAGGAGAACAGCCAGGATGAACGCAGGCGCAGAAGGCCGCCGAACCTTGAGCACAGCGGTATTCTACATCGCCCGGCGGCAAGCATGAGTGGAACAAGGCTCACCCGGGCTCGAGTTTACAGTCAATTTACACGGTCCGAGTTGTGTGCGGTAAAAGGCGGACATCTCAGCCGCGACCACTCGGCGACGCTCGGCTTTAGCACGCCCCATTGATTTTGCTTCCCAGACTTTCCTTTCTGCGTCTACGATAGGAGCCGGCGAGGGGGCGGCTCTCGCTTTGGTTGTTTGATCTTTTCAGTCCGGCCTGCCTTTCTGCCGGCTCGTCCTCACGGTGGAGGTGAGCCATGCGTCTTCGACGTTTTTTCGTCATCGTCACGCTCTGTTTCAATCTTACCGTCGTCGTCTTCACCCAGGATTCACCCGCCTCAACTCAGCGACAGGAGCTGATCTGCCGAGACTCGTGGGTTGAGTGGCCCAGTTTTGTTTCCGACCGAGGAGTGCTGCTTGTGGTCTCGGGACCGCAAGGGCTTTATGTGAAACGGTCGCACCCGGCCGGCGAATGGCCGCGGTTCAGCCTGCTTGACGACGAGGGGCGGCCGCGGCCCGACGGCATCTACAAGTGGGAGGTGGTCGGACAAGCCGCCGCTTGGGGGGATGCCGGCCCCGCCAGTCCCTTGAAAAGCGAGGTACAGTCGGGGTGGTTTGAAATTCGGGCAGGGAAGGCTGTGTCCGAACAGACTGCAGGCGAGAAGTGGCCAATAACGGTCGAAGCGGAGGCACCGGAAAACAGTATTCGCGTCGACCGGGAAGGACGAGTGGGGGTTGGCACCTCAGTGCCCGGAGCCAAGCTCCACGTGAAGGGAGCGGATCCAGGGTTGGCGATTGAGGATACCCAGCCGGGTGGACACGAGTACGTGCTGCGCAGCCACGAAAGCGGGGACGGTTCGCTCGGACTGTTCGACGAGACGAAGGGTGAGGCGCGATGGCTGGTTGACGGGGAAGGCCGGATCGGGATCAACACCACGCAGCCAACATCCACCTTCACGGTCGACGGATACGTCGAGTCCACAAAAGGGTTTTTGGTGAACGGCCGGCCGCTGACCGCGCTCGGTGGATTCGTCGGTTCCCAGCCTCTTGCTACGGAGACCAACAGTAACAATTTCTTCGGTACTGGGGCAGGAGGGGCGAACACCTCGGGCTATGCCAACTCCTTCTTTGGCGGCGTGGCCGGCGCCTCCAATACAACCGGTTACGCTAATTCCTTCTTCGGTCGCTTTGCCGGATATGCCAACACCGAGGGTGGGGCCAACAGCTTCTACGGCATGAATGCCGGCCAGTACAATTCGGTCGGGAACTGCAACTCCTTTTTCGGAGCCTCCGCCGGATTCGCAAACACGGAGGGGAGCTTCAACTCGTTCTTCGGCGGCGGCGCCGGCTTTGCGAACACGACCGGACACGACAATTCCTTCTTCGGCCGAAGCACCGGGGATGACAACACCACGGGCTCCTACAACTCTTTCTTTGGCGTTGCCGCCGGCAACATCAACCAGAGCGGCACGCGAATTACGGCGCTGGGCTACCTTTCCGGGGGTCACAATACCGTCGAACCCAACAATACGTTCCTTGGTGCGCATGCAGACCTGGATCCCGGAACCTCGCCGGGCACGACCCCTGTCACCAATGCGACAGCAATCGGATACCGGGCCTATGTCAGCCAGTCCAACAGCCTCGTTCTCGGAGGCGTGAGAGGATTTAACGCGGTGACCACCGAGACTTTAGTGGGGATCGGGACAACGAGCCCGGATCGGCAACTGGTGGTCGAGGGCAGCCAGGCGATCGGCAAGTTTCGACGATATAACGACACAACCGCAGGTCACGCTCCCGCTTTTCTCTTTGAGAGGGCTCGAGGAACCAGTACCAACCGCTCGAGATCCTTGCGAACGACTACCTGGGCAAAGTGCAGTTTCGGGGCCGCGCTGGAACAAGCATGGTCGAATACGGGGCGCTCGCGTTCATTGCCTCCGATAAGAATCAAAATGGACGTTTTTCCTTTATCGACCGGGATCTCGCGACCGAGCGCATGGTTGTGCTCAATACCGGGAACGTCGGGATCGGAACGAGCACGCCGACGGCTCGCCTCGACGTCGCCGGGGACGTCCGGGTGAGGGGGACGATAGTCTACGGTGCGCCAGCCATCGCAGTTCCGGATTACGTGTTTGGGCGGGACTACCAATTGATGCCGCTCTCCGAGCTTGAGCAGTACGTGACGAGGGAGAAGCACCTTCCGAATGTACCGAATGCAGGCGAAATCCAGGAGAACGGCGTGGACGTGGGCCAGTTCCAGATGAGACTGCTTGAGAAGATCGAGGAACTGACGCTATACACGGTCGCCCAGGCGAAAGTCATCGATCGTCAGAATAGTGAGACGGCAGACCTTAAGGAGCGCATCGGAGTCCTGGAGCAGACAATCAAGCAGCTCCTTGCCGAAAGGGACAGAGACTAGAGCCCACCCGAGCTCCTCGCGCCGCTCCTGCGGTTCGGTCGTCTGGCTTGGTTGATCGACCATGCAAGCGGTGAGAGTCGTCAGGTTCTTGAGGTCTCTGGGATCCTTTCCGGGCCGGCTGTAAGTCTCGCCCGATCCCGTGGTATAGCTGTTTCATGCCCTCTCCATCCCGCGGTATAGATATTCACAGCGAAGAGTTTCTAAGAATACTCATGCGGCGACAGTTGCGAGTGTCGGTGGCCTGCGTCGTTGCCTTCCTGTCAGTGCTGTTCGGCCTGCCGGTCCTTAACTATCTGGCCCCTGAGTTGATGGGGCGCCAAGTGCTGGGTTTCACCTTGACTTGGGCGGTCCTCGGCGTTGGATTTTTCCCGGCGGTCTGGATTATCGCCTGGATCTTCATTCGGTACTCGATCGCGCTGGAGGAACGGGAGTGGCGCGAGGTCGCGGCCCAAGAACCCAACGCTGAAAGTCGTCAACTGCAGGACTAGGTTATGACCATCGATCCGTGGGTGATTATTTTCAGCGCCGCCACTGTCATCGCAACCATCGTCATGGGGTTCTGGTCCGCACAGAAATCCAAAACGGCGAGCGATTTCTTCGTTGCCGGCCGCAGCGTCAGCGTCGGTTGGAACGCCAGTGCGATCTCCGGTGAATACCTGAGCGCTGCCTCGTTTATGGGCGTGGCCGGGATGGTGATGAGCGCCGGCTATGATGCCCTTTGGTACCCGGTCGGGTATGCATGCGGCTACCTTTTCCTCCTCCTCTTCATCGCCGGCCCTTTGCGCCGGTTTGGTGCTTACACCATCCCCGATTTCGCCGAAGGACGGTTCGACTCGCCGCTGTTTAGAAAGATCGCCGTGATTTTCGTCCTCTTCATCGGCTTCTTCTACACCATGCCGCAGATGAAAGGCGCTGGCACGACTCTCGCCTACATCATCCCCGGAATGCCTTATTGGGGAGGGGTGCTGCTCGTCGGCGCCGTGATCACCCTAAATGTCGCGCTGGGCGGTATGAAGGGGATAACGCTCGTGCAGGCTTTTCAGTACTGGCTGAAGATGTTCGCGATATCGGTCCCGGTTTTCGTCCTGATGGCGGTTTACGGACACTACGGGACGCAATTGGCAGCCAACGGCCCGTCACTGGAACCGGTTTCCGCCTCTCTGGCGTCGCCGGGGTACCGAGCCCCTGGAGCCGGGAACGATCAGCAGGCGATACGCAAGCCTCTTCCCGAAAAGGCGCCTTCCGATCAAGTCTGGCTTGCTCCATTCGGCCCGCTCACGTCAAAGGCCGCCCGGGCCGCTGAGGTGCCGGCCGAGAAATCGCGGCCATTCGCCCTTCTCTACACATATTCACTGATTATCGCTTTGGTTTGTGGCACGGCGGGATTGCCCCACATTCTTGTTCGTTTCTACACTAATCCCGACGGCGTAGCGGCAAAGCGAACCACCATGTGGGTAATGATTCTTATAGGGGTTTTCTACATCTTTCCGCCGATATTCGGGGTGATCGGGCGCAATCTGCTCCCCGAGCTGTACGCCGCGACCGGGGCAAAGGGGACTGACAAGATCGTCCTGGAACTACCGCGGGTCCTGAATGAGGTCCTTCCCGGTCTTGGATCGCTGATGAGCGGCATAACGTGTGCCGGCGCTTTTGCCGCTTTCATGAGCACCTTCAGCGGACTCCTCGTATCAATGACGGGTGCTCTGGCCCATGATGTGTACGGGCGCATTCTGCGTCCCCACTCGAGCCAGCAGCAGCGGATGCGAATGTTCCGGCTGGGTGCCGTGATACTTGGCTCCGGTGCAGTCGTCGCAGGGACGTTCGTCGAGCCGTTTCAGATCAATTTCATGGTCGGGCAGGCTTTCGCGATTGCCGCTGCAAGTTACTTCCCGCTGCTCTTCATGAGCGTCTGGTGGCGTGGTTTGACTATGAAAGGCGCCGCAACCGGGATGCTTGCCGGAGGGCTGCTGGCCGTCGGGGCCATATCGCTGACGAGTTTCAGCGACCTGAAATGGTTGGACCTGGGATGGTTCTGGACCGCGCATCCGCTCTTGAGGATTCTATCGGAACAGCCGGCCATCTGGGCCGTTCCACTCGCTATTACCCTGATGGTACTGGTCTCGAAGGCAACCAGAGCCGAAGTTCCCGCGGACGTGAGAATGAAGATGCTGGTTCTGCACGCACCCGAGAAACTCGGGTTAAAGCAGGAGTACATCCAGGAACACGCGGCCCCCACGCACTAGAAAACTGAAGCCGGACTGCGGTTACGAAGGAAATCCAAGCGCCGTCAAGCAAAGGCCCTGGGTTTTATCCACGAACCAACACGAACGAACACGAACAAAGACGTTTTTGTCCGTGTTCGTTCGTGTTGGTTCGTGGATAAAACCCAGGGCCTTTGCTTGACGGCGCTCCCCTACAGTACGACCGGGCTGCGTTGACCCACGTCCCGGGAGTTGGTGTACACCCAGATCGCGTAAATGCCGCCCGCAGTGCCGATCGGGAAATGCAGAAGGTTCAGAATACCCACCAACAGCGCCGCGATCATGCCCCAGGGCCGGTTCTTAAACAGCCCGTAGGCGGCAATCAGATTCGGGAGACCGGCCAGGGCAACGATGATCGAGATGAAAAGGCCGACGCCGGCGGGCAGGAACTTGACCGGCTCCGGAATACTCGGGTCCTGCGCCCCGACTGTGAACAGAATCGCGCTCCCGAAGCCGAAGATCGTCATCAGGACCACGATAGCGATCAAGTCGAGAATACCGAAGACCAGAAACACGCTGGCCAGAATTGTTTGGTGTTTTTGCATAGGTCCCCCCTCTTTTCTATCGTACGGATTTGGCTTTTGCGCGGTTCAATTTACCCGCCAGCCATGGCACCCACGAGTAGAAAAGGCTCGGTTCCCGCAATTATCGGTCCGGGCAGCGGCGTGTCCGCCGGCGCGTGCGAAAGGTCCTCCTGACAGGCGAAGAACCGCACGAAAGGCCGCCGCTCTTGAGTTACTTGGTCGCGGATAGTGCCGCGCAGCATCGGGTACCTGGCCTCCAGCGCATCGAGGACCCTGCCCAAAGTTGCTTGACCCTCGACGTGCAGTGTGACCTC
>Ga0105092_10000685_pt1 | contig 17710 bp, 18 predicted proteins | sample PPLLak2March2015_FD_87021 | JGI IMG/M metagenome (GOLD analysis project Ga0105092, IMG submission 87021) | Freshwater sediment microbial communities from Prairie Pothole Lake near Jamestown, North Dakota, USA - PPLs Lake P7 Core (1) Depth... | ecosystem: Environmental > Aquatic > Freshwater >... | reverse complement strand
CGCAATGAGCATACCTTTTATCAAAGCGGACCTGGGTCCCGAGGGCGGCTTCGAGAGCTATTGGCCAGCCGACCAAGAGGCCACCATCATCGGCCTCTTAAGGCGCATATTCCTGCACCCCCACATCCGTGTCCAGGGCCAGAACTTCATCTACGACATCCAGTTTATCCAGGAGTGGTTTGGGGTCACCCCCCGCCTAGACTTCGACTCTATGCTGGCCCAAAACGTCCTGTTCCCCGGCACCACCAAGGCGCTGGAGTACATAAGCTCCCTCTACTGCCGGTACCACTGGTACTGGAAAGAAGACCACAAGGACTGGGACAAGCTGGGCGACATCAAGCTACTTCTGGACTACAACGCGATCGACCTGTTACGGACGCATGAGGCCTGCGAAGCCCAGCGTAAACTAATCGCCCACCTCAAGATGGAAGAGCAGATGGCCCTCAAGATGCGCATCAACGACTTGTGTTTGCGCATGATGAACCGGGGCACGCTCGTCGATAAGAAGCGTCGGCATGAGATTTCGCACGACCTGATGAACGCCGTCGGGGGTCTGGCTCAGGAGCTGGAAGCCATCATCCCCCAGTCGATGGTCAGCCCAGGCCACAAGACGCCGTGGTACCGCAGCGACAAGCAGACCGCCTATCTGTTCTACGACCGGCTGGGCTTCAAAACGGAAACCCACCGCAAGACCAAACAACCAACTGTGGGTAAGGAGGCCCGACAGCTGTTGGCCAAAAAGTATCCTGAGTTTTCGGGCCTCTTCAACCGCCTCCGTATGTACGGGAGCGCTGAAAATACCCACAACGTCCTGACGGCCCCGTTGGAGTCGAGTGGACGGCTGAGCTGTAGTTATAACCCGGGCGGCACAGAAACTCACCGCCTGTCGTCATCGAAGACTGCTTTTGGGCGTGGCACTAATCTCCAAAACCTCACCGAAGGAGAAGAAGATGACTAAGAGTCTGGGAGTCCCTAATGGCAACCACCACGAACCGACCCGCAAGTCCCCCCGTCGTCCGTCCCGTGCTAAAGTTCAAAAAACTGCACCCCGAGGCTATCTTGCCGAAGCGGTGGTCCGAGTTAAGCGTTGGGTGGGACATACACGCGCATCTCTTAACCGACACTGGAAGGCCTAACACCTGCCTGGTCCCGCCGGGGGCTACGCGCAACGTCACAACGGGTCTGGCTGTCGAGCCCCCTCCTGGCCACTTCCTATTGGTCTGCTCACGAAGCGGGCTGGCCGAGAAGGGGCTCTTTGTCTGTAACTCGCCCGGCATAATCGACCCCGACTATAGGGGGGAGCTGAAAGTTCTGATCCACAACGGCTCCAATCACGAGAGCTACTACGTCAAACACGAACAGCGTATAGCGCAGCTTGTCCTGATGCGCGTCAATGACCTCGACATACGCGAGGTGACGCTGCTGTCGCCGACGGCGCGTGGGGAGCTGGGCTTTGGGAGTACTGGTTCATGACAGTTCAAATCGTCCTGCCGAATGTGCGTAAGATTCTGATCCCCGATCCCGCCCACGTCATACTTGAGGGCGACCTTGCCGGGGCCGATGCCCAAGTGGTGGCCTGGGAGGCGGAAGACGAAGACCTAAAGGATGCCTTCCGTAAGGGTCTGGACGTCCATGTCAAGAATGCCGAAGACATGTGGGGCCAGGAGTTCACTCGCCTCAGCGGCCATGCCCGAAGGGCGAAGCGCCAAGAGACCAAGAAAGGCGTCCACCTGACGAACTACGGGGGGTCTGAGCGCACCCTCGCCATCTCTTTGGGCTGGCTCCAGCACGAGGCCTCGAAGTTCCAAAAGCGCTGGTTCGGCATCCACCCCAAGATCAAGACCAATTTCCACGGCAAGGTCCAGAAGTGGCTCGAAGAGTCTCGGACAGTCTGGAACCCCTTCGGCTTTCGCCGCGTCTATTTCGACCGCATCGACGACTGTTTTACAGAGGCTTTGGCCTGGATACCCCAGTCGACCGTCGCCCTCAATACATTCCTGGGCTGCTTCCAGCTCGAAGGCCGTTATTGGCCCGACCACCTGAGACCGGGCTACTATCCGGACCCGGCGAAGCCCGCCGGCGTCCTCCTCCAAACCCACGACAGTCTGACGTTTCAGTTCCCCGTAGCTGGAGAGCCGCCGGCAACGGAGCTCAAAAAGACGCTTCTGGTTAAGACCCCCTATCCCGATCCGCTGTACATTCCGTGGGACCTGAAGCGCAGTCTTAAGAGTTGGGGAGAATGTGAGAAGATATGAAACAAGGGCGGATAACCCAGTGTTCCCCGCGCCGGATACCAGAAGCATGCAGCGAAACTTCCCCCATTGGCTCAAAGCCTACTGCGACTTCACCGCAGCAAGCGAAGCGCCATTGGACTTCCATTTCTGGACCGGTGTATCGACTATTGCTGCATGCCTGCGTCGCCGTGTGTGGAAGGACGAGCTCCTTTTTAAATGGACTCCAAACTTCTATATTGTGTTCGTTGGTCCACCAGCTATCGTCACCAAATCGACGACACTTAATCTGGGCTACAAGATGCTCCGTAACATCAAAGGTATCTTTTTTGGCCCTGACTCGATGTCTTGGCACGGCCTTGCGCAACGCTTCGAACAAAGCGTCGAATACGTTGCATACACAAATGGAAGCGGCGAGAAGAAAACTCTCCTGATGTCCCCCATAAGCTGCTCCATTAGTGAGCTGGGGACATTCCTCCGCCCCGAGGACAAGGGCCTGATCAGCTTCTTGACCGACGTATGGGACGGCAAAGAACGCCCGTTCGACCACACCACCAAACATAGCGGCGAAATCAAGATCGAGAATGCCTGGCTGAACGTCATTGGGGCCACCACTCCTGAGTGGATGCAGAACAACTTCCCCGCCTCTATGTTGCAGGAAGGCATCGGCTCCCGGATCGTCTTCGTGTACGGCGACACGAAGCGCCACTTGACCGCCTATCCGAGCCGGGCCGTAAAGATGGCCGACTATCTCAGTTACGAGAGTAAGCTCTTTGCAGACCTGGAGCATATAGCTACGCTGGTTGGACCCTACGAGCTAACAGAGGAGGCGTATCTGTGGGGAGAGAACTGGTACCGAATCCACCACTCGGCCCCCCGAGCTACCCACATGGCCTCCGGCCGCTATGGGGGCTACCTGGGCCGCAAACAGACCCACATGCACAAGCTCGCCATGGTCTTGGCGGCAGCCCAGCGCGACGACCTGATCATTACGAAACAGGACCTCGAAGAAGCGGAGACGATTCTGGCCGCCGCCGAGGGCTCGATGATAAAGGTCTTCGAAAGTGTGGGCGTCGTGGATGAGGCGAAGCACGTAGCCGAGCTGACCGCCTACGTCAGGACGTACGGTTTCGTGACCTCGAAACAGCTCTATCGTCTGCTGCACAACATCATGTCGGAAAAAGACTACAAGCAGGCTCTCCGTCTGGCGATAGAGGGCGACCTGATCGAGGTCATTATGAAAGACAACGTAAGAGGTGTGTCCCCAACCAGAAAGGCGATGAACTGATGCCCAAAAAACTGATCGACATAGCAGCCGAAATCCGCGTCGAAACCGACCTTGCCTGGAAGCTATTCGACGGCAAGATCGAGGCCTGGGTCCCCAAATCCCAAGTCGAAGACAACGGCGACGGCACGTTCACGATGCCCGAGTGGCTCGCCACCGAGAAGGACTTCATATGACCGACGACAAATGTCCGCGCAACTACTCGATGGAGCAGATGATCGTCGGCCTCAAGAAGGGCCTCGTCCTCTGTGTCGATCGTAGGGACGCCCCTGAGCTACCTGAGCTCCTGGCGCTCGAGAAGGAAGGTCTGGTGGAGATCCGACTCGTCGAGATTGACGACCAGTCCAGCCGCCTCGAGGTCCGGTGGAAGTGGCCTATTGCGAAACCCTCGGCACGCGCCGTACGTCGACGGTTGCCTCGGGGAAAAGCTCGTCGATCCGGCGGCTGATACCGATGTTCGACTTCTGCACAGGGGTCCCCGACTCCTTAGCCGTCAGGGACCTTTGTCTGGCCTCGAGGCTCCGCTTGATCGTATCCGAGCTTATAGCTTTGCCGCGGGCGAACTCCGGCAGCTCCTGGTTGTAACGCTTGATCGACGTATACACGTCTTCGATCTCTTTTTTGTCGCCCCCCTTACGTGCTTCGAAGGCCTGCGCCAACAGATGCTCCCGTTGCATGTCGAAGAACTTCGTGGCCTCGACCTTTGCAATAATCGAGTCCCACTTGGCCTGCACACGGAGCGGCTGATAGCCCATCGCCATCGCAACTATTTCGCCAAACTGCTCCGTGTCTCGGGGATTGAACTCGGCGATCGTAGGGGCACTATTGACGCCGCCCTTCCCCCTTTCCCGTTCTTCGTTGAACGCCCGGAAGCTCTTGCTGGTCGCCCCCAAAGCTCGCGGGACTGCCCGCTCCCATCGCTTCCAGTCTAAGAGCCGTTGCGGATCATTCCAGTCCCGCGTATCCGCCCCCGAGTTATCCATAATTGCCTTGTAGATGTTGAAGCCGACGGAGAAGACGGCGCCGCTGGCCTTCTGAGCCTGCTCTGCAATGACCCGGTTTTGGCGGTCGTCCCCCGTGTCGGGCATCATCAACTTCCCGAGCTCTATCGGTAGTATATTCCCCAGCGTAATTGCTTTTGACCTGTCGAGCACCGGCACCGGGACATTCTTGGCTGGCCCGGCATCCAACCCCCGGCCGGGCTTCCCTGTATAGTAGCTACCCATGAGGTCCAAGACAGCGGGCAGGCCAAAACCTCGGCGGGCCATACCATGGATGACGATGTCTGGCGGTATCTCAGGCACTCCTGAGCCCTTGCCAGAAGTCTTGTTGAAGGCAACGATGTACTCGCGGGCTTTGGTTTCAATGTTGAAGTCCTTTCCGAAGAGCCACCGGCCAAGGGCCCGCAGGATACCCTGGAGGTCTTCGTAACCGGGTACCCCGCTGAAGCCCCCAATGAAGGCCGCAATAAGCAGGTAGCGGGGCAGGACGTCGCTTTTGTTGTGGGCCAGCATCCAAAGGGTGGATTGCATGTACTTCTTGAAGACAAAGAGCGTACCGGAGGTTCGCCCGCGCATGAACCGAGGCCGAGCGTACCGCGCATAGACGTATTGGGTTTCCTCTGTGACGTTGATGGCCGTGACGACGGCGGCTGCCTTTGTGGCGTCGCCCCCGTGCTCGGCCAGAAGCTGCTGGTATTCCATCGCGTACTTCTCGACCGACTGCCTGACGAAGCGGTTGCTCGGATTCGCCAGCGCAAGCCGGAGCGCAGCCCTGAAGGCTACGCGCCTGTTGAACTGCTCGGCCATTTCGAACATCCAGGCGGCCTTCTCCTGGAACTGGACCCAGCCCCTCTGCACCCTCGTACCGGCCATGCCCTCCAGGAGCCCAGCCCCTTGGCTGAGGCCTGCCAGTTCGGCCGCCTGAGTTTCTGAAACACGGCCGGTTTTGATTCCATAGCTCAGCGCGGCCATCTCGAAGTCCGAGCTGTTGTCGTACTTGCCCCGGCGGTAGAAATTGCTCACGTCGGTCATCGACTTCACGAGCTCTTTGGTAGCCCGGACGTCTCCGAACTTCGCGGCCAGGAAGGGGAACGTGATCATCGGCGTCTGAGAGAGGTTCTGTGTGGCTGCCGCCGGGACGTAACCCATGGCCCAGGTGAAGATCGCGCCCTTGAGTGCGCCGAAGTCGCCCTTCGCATCCAAGACCGTATTCTTGAGGTGGTCCTGCATGTAGTCGGCAATCCGGCCCGCCTTGTTCCCGCCCACAAGTCTGGCCGCTGCTATGTCGTCGCGGAGGGCCCAGGCATGTTTGACCCGGGCGTAATACTTAGCCCCTCGGAAGAAGTAATTGCTGAACGCTCTCTTGAAGTCCATACTGTAGCCGGGTACAAAGTTCTTATGCTGGAAGCGGTGCCGGAAGGACTGGCCTGGAGACAACTCCAGTTGGAGCTGCTCTAACGCGTCGTACTGGGCTGGTGTGAGGTCGAGCTTCTCCCGCATGGACTGGAGCAGAATAGAGGGCAGGCCGATGAAGGGCTCGACCTCTTCGGGCAGGACCCCATGTTCGACCATCCACCCTGCGGGTATGTTGGCCTCGAGCTCCCTAACGTGGGCCTGCTGGACGGCGGTTGCCGACCGGAGGCCGCGGCGCTCAAAGGTCTGGAAGTCCCTGACATGTCCGGCGTCGTCGCGCAGCGTAACGAAGTGTCGGCCGAAGCGCATAAACGGGAAGTACGGAGCCTTCCTCAGATTTTCGACGTGGGCTCTGATCTGGTCCAGCTTAAGAGCTCTTGCCGCCGGGTCCGAGAGCGTGCGCATGGCCTCGTCCACGGCGTTCTGCCCCACAGCGGTCAGGAACCCATCGAGCATGATCTTGACCTTCCCGATGACCCGCACACCAGCACCTGAGACTCTATTCCTCTCCAGTATGTCTTGCTCTTCGGCTGGCGTAGGCAGGCGTCTGACGTTCCTCTTCTTTTCGTCATCCGTTAGGTAGGTCATGTTGGTCATGTCGTCGAAGTACGCCGTCACTGCGTCGCCCTGCTTCGCCCCCAGACGGCGCCAGTCCTTCACAACCCGAGTAGCAGCGTCTTGGAAAACGGCCTCGTCGTTGTGCATCAGCCTGACGCGCTCAGCGTAGCGCAGCAGCGGGGCGAAGAACGGGTTGGCGTCGACGAGCTGGTCGAGCCCGGCGAGCCACTTATACCACCAGTTTATCCTGTCCGCGTGGACGACATTCTGTTTGGTCTCGGGCGGAGCCTGGCCGACCCCAAATATGCGGTCCAGAGTGTCTCTGGTGGTCTGGGTCTCGCCCTGCTGTGGCGGAGCTGGGATGTCTGGCCCCACACTGTCCATGACGGTCTGATTGTCCAGACGGCCGTTGTACTCCATTGCCTCCCAGGCGGCCCTCGAAATCTCCGGCTTCCCCACGAACTCGTTCAACCAGTTCTCCATCGCCAGCGTGGGTCGGAAGTCGAGCCCGAAGGTCTTGCTGACCATTTCGAACATCGCCCGCAGAGCCTTGCCAATACCCTGCATGACATGGTCGATTATGGTGACCGGCTCTTCGCTCGTTGTGGCCCACCTGCTGACCTGCTCGGCGAACCACTCGCTGAAGCCCGTCCAGTAGTCGACCTGCTGTGGTGTATGGGCGGTTATACGACCAAAATCACCCTGCATGTCACGCATCTGAATATGAATAGAAGGCACCGAGTCGCGGTGCAGTAGGAGTCGGCGCATCGACCCATCTGCTATGGTCTCGGCAAACCACTTATCGTAGGCCTCTGTTATGAGCTGTTTGTGGGTCTGGGGGGCCTTGCCCCAGTGCTCCCACATGATCGCATGCCCGAGCTCGTGCGCCAGCGTACTAACGACGGCCGCAACGTTTCGCTCCGGGAACTGCGTCAGGTTTATGTCGATCTGGTGTTGCCTTGTACTAGAGAAGAACGTGTTCACCCCGTAGCTCGTCTGAAGGAGCCCCGGAGGTATCGTTGCTGGGTTCGTGAAGAAGCGTATGCGAAGCCGGTCGCTAAAGCCGAACTTCGCGGCGATCTTGGCAATAGCTTCGCCAGCCTTCATCGACGCTAATACGAAGGGGTCTTCGCTGGGCTCGCCCGTCCATCGTGGCGTCTGTCCCGACGAGACGCTGGCCTGCGGCACCGGCCTCGGAACTGGTTGTTGATACATGGCTATGCCATGCTCGCGTATGTGGGGCCAAGAGCGCGGAGGGATGTCTACGTACCAGACCTCCTTGATGGGCTCATTTAGTCGGGCCACTGCCTTTTCGGCCTCCGCTCTGGTCATCCAGGGGTCCAGATCTCGGTGCTGCGCACCCCGCTCGTTAACCACCTCCCAGTTGACTGGGCCACTGAGGAAGTCCACCTCCCTGGCCTCCCATATCGATGGCCGCTGAACGTTAATCTGCGTCTTCCCTACGACGCCCCCATATTTACTGGTGAGCTTCCGCATACGCGAGGGGACGATCTTGTCGTAAAAGTTCTCCAGCCCGGCGAGCTTACTCGGGACTACGTGGGCCCCACCAGCCGCGTGCTCGGCCGCCAATATTCCACTATTCCAAGAGATCCGCTCTACCCCCTGGTCGGCCGCCGCCCTGACCATCCGCTTCAGCGCCAAGTCTACCCAAGAGTTCTTGAACGGGGCATCCGGAACCGGCGTATGCCGCCCGGCGAACTCTTGTGAGAGCGACTCCAGACTATACGGGCCCTGCGGTGCTTTAGTGTAGCCCGTCCGGCGACCTTTCTGGTGCCAATCACTCTGCACCTCCTCGATATGCCAAAGCGGCTTCCCAGTCTGATCGACGCGGCTGGTCACCCTGATATGCGCTATCACATTCCGACGCTGCCAGTGGGAGCTAACAAACTCCTGGTCGAGCTTCTTCTGAACCTCTCGATACTCCTTAGCAAGGCGACTGAACTCTTCTTCTGTCCCTGACTCTCGGCCGCGACGAATCTGAAGCGATCGGTTCTCGATCTCCCGTAGTCGGGTCTCGGCCGATGGCAACGTCAAGAGGTACTCGCGGTAACCGAGCTTCGGACCCGGCGTCACGTAGGGCTCCCACCCGCTATCATCTGGTGTTGTGGTCCTGCTTATTTGCCCCTGCACCTCTTCTAGCTGGACCTGATTCTCCTCCAGGTACCTCTGCACGTCCAGTTTGGTGACCTTCCCCGTCTGCTGCGCCAACCAGTTCAAAACGCCCCGATCCTCCAGTTCTTCGGCCTTTACGACTTGGGAGTTCTTTAGTGTCCCCTCCCACTGCTCTTTGCTGGCAGCAGCCGGGCCCTTCTCCTGTACGAACTGGTCGAGCTGGGAAAACCAGATCGGCCCAGACGGAGGCTCTACCCACTCCTGGAACCCTGGCATCGCCGACGGACTGACTATGGCGTCCGCTGGTGTCGGGGAAGGGGGTGGAGCCCCAGCTCCAACAACCTCGACCACTGGCTGTCCGGGAGGTCCGACAGCGGGAGGTTGTTCTTGGCCGGTCGCTGGGGCTCCAGGCGGAGTACCCGGCAACGGAGCACCGGGCCTTGCCGCCACAACCTGGACTTCGTCCTTCCGTATACCCGTGGGTCCGCCGAAGGCCCCGCCGACCAACGCTCCTCCGGCTCCGCTCTCGACGACCTTCTTGAGGTTCTCGAGCGTTGCGAGGTCCTTGCCGGTTTCGCTGCTGACGACGCCCCTCTGCACACCTTCTTGCGCAGCCTCGGTGGCTCCCTCGGCCCCGGCGCCTTTGGCCGCCGCCACGACCATCCTCTTAACGATGCCTCGGGCGACCTCCCGCTTGACCTCGCCCAGCCCCAGGGCCTGAGCAACAATGGCTGCGCCGCCTACGGTATCGAGGGCGGTTAAAACTGGCGTCCACTTCAGCGCAGCCGCTTTCCCCTTCTCCTCATCCACCCCTTCTTCGCGCAGAGTCTTCCGCATCTCCCAATAATTGAGTGGAGCCCCACCAGCAGCAGCGCCTCCGATCCCGCCGACGGCCGCACCTACGGGTCCGCCGACTGCTCCGCCACCGGCTACGCCGACCAGCCCTCCGGCGATCGGGGGCACGGTCGAAGCCGCCCCCTGTCCGAGGGTCTCAGCCGCCCACGTCCAGGCGTCCCCCAGACCCTTTATCTCAAAGAGCCCTTTCGACGCCAACTCGTACTGGTCTTTGGGAAGCTTCGCTTTCTCTTTCAGCCAGGTGCTGGCCGACTTCAGAGGCCCCTTAAAGCTTTCTGGCGCTGCATCGGCTATGTCGTTGAGGGTCTCGCCGTACGCCTCGGCATTACCGTATATGCCTCTAACAAAGGCGTTGGTAAACCCTCCACCCTTCTCTGGTGGAGCCACTTCAGGAGCTTCTGGGTTTGGCGCTCCCTGGAAGTCTTGCCACGGACCAGAAACCGGAGCGACCGTCGCAGGGCTCGCAGCCGCCTGCGGCGCAAAGTCTTCCCAAGGAGGCTTCTCATTGGATGCCTCAGTCGGGGTCGATCGGAAGTCGTTCCATGGCCCGACATCGGTCATCTGACCTTTTCCCAGCTATCCGGCTTCGACGCGTCGCCACCCTTAAATCGGTAGCCGCGTCTGACTTCGCCGATCTGAGGCGCTTCGTTTTGCGCCCCCGGCGTCGTACGAGTGGGTGCCACCAAGTTGCTCTCACTAAGAAGGGGGTTCCTGGCAATCCACTCCTCCTGATCTAGCAGAGGCTCATCGGGCGCCCCGGGCACCTTGGTGAGGGGGTCGTTCCGCTTCTGCCAATCCTTGACGTACTGGGCGTAGAGGTTCTGTGCTCGTATGCGGTTCCCCAAGAGGTTGCGCCCCTGGAGGGCCTCGAGCTTCTCCCGCTCCAACTGGGCTCTGGTCGCCGACGCATCGCTACGCGCTCCGGCTGCACCAGCCCGAGCCTCTGCTGCACCTGCTTGGGCCCCACGCAACTCCTGCCTGCTTGCAGCTTCGCTCTGTTTCAGGTCTGCGGCTTCCCGCTCCCTGAGTCCGGCCCCGGCAGCATTCAGAGCTTGGCCGAACTGGGAGCCGGCGTCGCCGCCCCACCCCGGGCTCTGCATCATCGTCAGCCCCGCGCTTAAGAGGGCCCCCTGCGACCGCGGATCGCCCAGAAATGTCTGCCACTGACTGCGCAAGCTCTCAAAGTCCTGCGGAGGCAGTCCCGCCGTCGGATCTTTGGTCTCGCCCGGCGTAAACGGATCATAGGGTCCAGCCACGGCTCACTCCCTCAGCTTAAGACCGAGCCAGCCGACCCCCACTCCGAGGGCCGCTATAAAAATGCTCATAAGGACCTCGGCGCCACCCATCCCTGGCGTCGTGCTGGTTGCGATCACTCCGAGCACGCCGAACACAAGGATTGCGGCCCCCACCACCATAAGCACCACCCCAAAAACGGACTTCGTTTCCATGGCTCACCTCACCAGACCCAGCGCTGCTCCCAGCGTTGGAGGAAGCTTTTGACCACCAACGGCCGCAGGTCCACCCCCCATAAGACCCAGACTCCCCAGCAGAGCCATGATCTCGCCCCCCTTAATCTGCCCCGCCTGCCGAGGCAGCGCTGGCGTCGAGGGCTTCAGCGCTTCTGGTGGCTTCGGCACCTGGACCCCTTTCAGAGCCTCCTGGATGCGCCTGCCCATGTCGGGATTGGCTCCCCCCATATTGAGATTCCCCGCCCCCGGTATTGGGCCAAGGGACCTGCTAGGGGTGGTACCTCTTGCCATACCTCCCGCGCCGACTCCTGGTGTACCTGCGGGCTGGGGTTGCAGACTTTGGCCAAGCGGCGGCGGCCCTCCCGGTGCTCCCGCCCCCGTATCGTCGAATCTCTGCAACCCCGTCTCGTCGTAACCGCCAATCGAAGGCGTAGGTCCGCCAGTCGGCCCCGGCACTGGAGGCAAGGCCGCTTGTGCAGGCGCAGCTCCTGGCATCATGCCCTGGACTGCGGGCTTAAGACCCGGAAAGAGTCGATCGACCGGACTCGGAGGCCGCCCGCTTGGCTGGGCTCCCTGAAGCCCTCCCGGATCGACCTGCGGGAGCATGGGTGGCGGCTGTCCCGTCATCGCCGCCTGCGTAGCGAGGTCCGGACTAGCCCCTGGCTGCGGCATCTCTGGGGGCAGCATCCAGTTAAACGGGTCCATAGCTCCAGTATCCATAAACGTCATAACCGGCTCCCTTTACAGAAGGAATGGCAACAGAGCACCGCCAGCGGCACCGATCCCGGTACCAATTCCGGGCATAATAGCAGTGCCGAGGGCTGCGCCCGACGCTGCTCCGCCCAAGGCCTTCATGCCCGGCGATGCCCCAGGCGGGTTACTCCCGGTCGATTGTACAGTTCCCCCTGGCAGACCCGTCAAGAGGGCCATGATCTCTTTGCTCTGCAAGAACGGGGCGATCTGGTCGTAGCCAAAGTTCGAAATTAGCTCATTCAGAACGGCCTGCTCACGAGACTGCCTGACGTCGCCGACGCCGCTGGTCGTGGTGGCCTCTGCAAGCTGGCCCTGTTGGACCGTCGGTAGGAGCCCCATCGCCTTCAGCTGCGCATTGACATTCGTCTCGTACTGGCCTTGAGCAAGCTTCGACGCAGTATCACCCGCCGCTCTCGACGCTTCGCGCGTTGCAATACCTTCCGCAATTCCTTGCCGAGATGAGCCGTAGTTTCCTGTGCTGACAGCTTCTCCTCTAATTGCCGGCAACGCTCTTTCCTCGAGATTCTCATAAATAGGCCTGACCGAAGCATCGATCGCCCCTTGCAAGTTCGGATTAGAAGCCGGATTCCAGATGTCCCCACTCGTGTAGAACTGATTAGCCCCGGCGGCACTCCGAGCCAGATTGCCCTGCTCTCCGGCTGCGCCCAGAGCTATGTTCTGCCCCGCTACCTGCGCAGGGTCGAACGGGGCCACACCAGACCCCTGGTAACGCTGCGGCACAGTCGCCGCAAACTGCTTAACTCCGGGCATAGCGAGGTTCATCAACTCTCGCTGCTCCGGACTGAGCTGATAGGTCGTTGTCTGTGTCGGGGGAGTTTTGTCGCCGCCACCCATCAGTGTACCCTCATCTCTGAGACCCTTTTGGACAATATAACGCTCTCCAATCGCATCCCATATGGGGCCAGGAGCTTCTCCCAGCCAGCCCTACCAACAACCTCGATTTTTCCACACCCGGCCGAGCGGGCGAACTTCTCGAGCGTAGCCGCAAGCACAGGGAGAGCGAGCTCTAGGCTCTGCCCAAAGGCAAGCATGACCTGTAAAGTCGTAACGTTTTCGAACCGCAAGATCTGCGAAAATACAACGAGGCGGTGGGCCGACGGCGGTCCAATTCCCCAGCACTGGAGCCTGCGTTGCAGCACAGCACAAAAGATCTCTTCTTTTGTCCATCGGTCCCACCAGACATGCTTAATAAGGTCCAGTTGTTCCGAAATTTGCGGCCACATAGCGGAAAAGCTCTCACCCTCCAAGACACAGACCTCGAAGTCCTCTGGCCTCAGCTTACTGCCACCCTCGACTAAGCGCTTTTCCATCGCACGATGCTACCCCAAGCTGTCAGAGCCAGGTCCCAGGTCCCTGTTTTGGGCCCTTTTACCCCCACGAGTTCCACGGCGGCGTAAAATTAGACGTCCATCCTCGATCCGTCCCCTTAGACACCCGCACATGGCCCATCCTCGTAGGCCCCGCCAGACCCGTACCCCCCACAGTCAGTGGATCAGTAGCCACATTGGGCATCGCATTCGATCCAATAGCCGTAAGCGTAGTCAGCGAAAACGCCACTCCGTCCTTAAATATGAAGAAGCTGGTTCCCGACCTGACCCATGCGAAGTGGTACATGACGCCATTCGACATCCCATGCGTAGCCTTGTAGCCCGCCACATTGGTCCCCGCAACCTGCGCATTAAAGACGACATCGGAGTGGTCAAACCCACATATCCACCGCGTCGAGCCCAGACCCTGGAAAATAGCCACGTTCTCGAAGAGGCTGTCTGGGGTTCCGCTCGGCACCGTAGTAAAGAGTAGCTGGTGGTCCAGGACGAAGTTACCGGTGCCGAAATCCCAGTCCGCACTATCTGGAGCCGTGACGGTGTTGCCCGCAGCCCCCAAGAGTATAGTCGGCGACCCGAACTTCATCACCGACGCATCGGCCTGCGCGCTCCCCGTACAGGTCAGCGTGTGGTTCGACGACGAGTGGTCCTTGAGTGTGGTTGAGCCATGCGGAGTGTTGGTCGGAATATACAGCTTCGTAAATTCGTCATTCCCTGCTGCATGGATCATCATGCCAGCACCCTCGTATATTCGAGGGTCCACGACAGGTCGATCGGGCTCGCCACCGAAGAGATGGTGACCTGAATGAGGTCGGTGGCCACGAACGTATTCGAGGAGCCGCTAGTCGCGGTGACCACGCTAGAGGTAGCACTGAGGGCCAAACTTCCAATTCCCGTCGTATTAATCTTAAACGTCGCTGTGCAGGTACCCGAGGCCAGTTTAACTGTACCTCTGGTGACCGTCCCGGCGAACGGAACCCTCTCAACGAGCCGAAAGTCCTGATTAACGGGCGTCTTGATGTTGCCCGACCACTCAAAGGTCTGCGTACGGGCCGCCGCATCGAGGTTTGTCCTGGCCCCCGCCGCCGTCGCCGAGCCAGTCCCACCACTTCCCACTGCCAGCGGCAAACTGAGGCTCGCCGCGGTGACGACATTCCACGTCGTCCCATTAAAGAGATAAAGACCTGGGACACCGGGGAACAGAACCACCCCATCGGCATAGATAATCATCCCCTCGCGGGGCTTCTGTGGGAGCTGCCCAACAGGCCGCAGCTCGACCTCTATCTGCTCACTCTCTGCCTGGGAAATCCTCTGGAGCTCGTCCTCGACAAACCGCCGAAGCTCCTCGGCATCCTTAATCTCGGGCATCCTGGTGGGGATATAGACCACTAGAAGTTCCCCATAGCCTCAAGATCAATCTTATACCCGTCTATGCGCCAACTCGTGGACCCCGTAGTCGAAAACTCTATCCCCACGGCCCGCCCACTGACCGGCCCCGGGTCCGCAGTCACCATCGTCAGAGGATTAAACGAAACCGTAGCCCCAAACGCCACCGGTCCATCGACCGTCTGCTGCCCCCCAAACCTCACATTGATCGGACCACCCTGAACCTTAAGCCAGAGCCTCTTAAAGAATTTCATCTGCTGATGGTCAACAATCCAATCCCCGTTCCTCTTGCGCCCAATAATCGACAATCCTTCCCGCGAGAGCGTCGTAATGAAGGTCAGCCCATCCCGAGTAACGCCCCGGTCCATGTTGAAGAATTTCGAGCTATCCGTCCCCGCCAAAATGACGCGCCGACGTTGTAGCTCCGACCACGGTCCATCATCGTCATCCCAGAGGTTTTCGTTCGCCTCCCAATCCTCGTCACTCGGGTTCTCGATCTGCCCAATCGCCGCGTTTCGGAACGTTATGCCGTCGGCCTCCGTAATCGACCACCGCTGACCACCCCCATAGTTCATAATAAGGGCTCTGGTTGGCTGCTCTGCCCCATCCGTCGGGTAGCAGAACCAGATCTCCGAGTTATTCGGGTTCGCAAAAATAAAGCTATTCGTATAGTTCACGGTATCGATCTCGTTGAACAGACGTTTCTTCTGGCGCTGATTGAGTATGCTCTCCACATTGTTACCGTTGTGCCACAGAATATCATCCTGCGACGCAAAGACATGCCGTACACCGTCCCCAGTCAGACATACGCACCTTGGAGCCAACAGACCGATTGTGGAGAGCCACGCAGACTCACCAAAATCAAAGATGAAACGGCCCCCAATAAAGCGCATCTTCCATACACTGGACTCCTTGTAGAGGAACATGGTCGAGCCCAGAGGAAGGGCATCCAACAGGACCCCCGACTGCACATCTGGGAGCTCCTTGTGCCCAGTATCCTTCGTGGTGTCGGTGACGTCCCAAGAACTGGGCACCGACCCGGGGTCCGCCGGGTGCGACCACAAGACCCGGTGTGGGAAAATGGTCCCCGAGATCGTGATGTTGATGGCTACGAGGTGGGGGCCAAAGGCCCTGACAACCTTAGCCCTGTGCGTCGTCGGCCAGTTCGTAAGATTCGCCAGCTTCTGAGTCGGACTTGCCACAGCCCAGAACTGCGGCACATCACTCCCATTATTGAGTATCAGAATGCCCCCCAGGAGCGTCCCATTCCAATCCGCCGTCGTGTTCGCCGTGTAGTCGCCCCCCACAGCCCGCGTAATATCGAAATGGCTCGTCCCATCAAAGACGAACGCCTTCGTCAACGACGTGTAGACCCAGAAGATGCTTGACTGCGTAACGACGGGGAATATGAAGTGCGGGGTGATCTGAGCCACCGTCATGAACTCTCGAGTCGGCGGCGTAAAGGTCGTCGCCTCTCGGGGCGTCCCGATGCTGAACCGGAACGCGTCGATCCACCCGAAGAACGCATCATCGGGGGTAGCGTTCCTCGACCCAACGCAGAACGGGAGCGCCGTATTGTTTACAGAACCCGTAAAAGCAACATCGCCGCCCTCTTGTACGCCATCCACGAAGAGCCTCAGAATATTCCCGATCCGAACAACTCTGGTGTGGTGAAATCCCGGATTAATGACGTTCGTAAAAACGGTCGTCCCCGTAACAATCGAAACACCAGAACCGTTGCTGAGGCGAAACTCAATAACGTTCCCGGCCCCGAAACGGTAGATAAACGCCGAACCGGCGGCCGTAAACCCGGCGTCGCTCCGCCCGGCGAGGGCCCGGAAATTGGCACCATCCGACCTATTAAAGAAACACTCCATGGCGAAGTCGCTGGACCCCGACTCCATATCGGCAGAGTCCGGGGTGGAGATGAAGTCTCCTGTCCCATCCAGGAACAGGGAGCTACCCCCAAACTTACTCTGCGCCGTGTCGATTTGGGCGTTCCCCGCCGCCGTCCACGTATGCGGCGACCCACCAGCATTCGTATCCGTAATTGTGGTCGAGGCGTCAGCCCCCGGAAAATCCAACAAGACCTTCGTGAAGCTGTCGTTCCCTGCGGGCAGAGTACCGAAAACCTGCTCCCATCCCGCCAGGCTCTCGAGCCCGCCATCCACGACGCGCATGTTTAGGGCCACCGACCAGGCCTCTGGCGGCAGCATATAACTCGGGATATCGGCTACGCTCCCGATAGAGCCCAGATCATTAATATCAACTTCGGGCACTGTTCTCTGCCTTCTGGTCGGCCCGACCCTTAGCTTCGCCGGTCGCCTGCGCCGACTCCCGAGTGGTCTTCACCAGAGCATCCTTAATGCTGTTCGTATTGACCTCGAGGGTCTTCATGTTCTGGTGCGTCCGCCAACTCGCGTACGCTGTCAGCGCATTAACGACCGCAATGACAAACAGAGCTATGGTGTCTCCAGACGGTACAACCATGACCTTGTTCTCCTCTAAAGCTGCTCACATATCGGCAGCTTTTCCTTCAGACACTTACACCTAAAGACTGTCTCGTTGGCCGCAATCCGCCTTTTCACCCGTTGTGCGGCCATCATCGACCCATCACCTTTATCGACGACTATCTGCTGATAAGTCGTACAGAAGCTATCACTTACTATCTGCGACGGGCCTTGGTTCAAGGTTTCGCAAGAACACATCAAGCTCATCGTCGCCAAGACTACTGATTTCCCGAAGTGCATTTCTCCCGGCCTCCGTCATCATGAGGACGGCAGCCAAATCCGCGGCGAGCTGCCGATCCTCACCCACTTTGATCCACTTGTTCTGTTGGCCGATCTCAACCAACATTCTAATGATGGCTAAGACCGGCCCAATGAGCGAGAACCAACTCATGCAGTTGCGCTCGCTGACGCTGCCCTCGCCGTCCGAGCGAGGTTCGGATCGTTGAGCACAATCCGGTTACCATCGACCGTGGTCTCGTCCATGGCCGCAACCGAAGCCACAATCGAAGACTTCGTGTTGGCGACCCACGACCACACGGCCGCAATAATGACGCCGATCGGCCCGGCGATTTGCAGAACCAGGTCGAGGGCCGGCCCGAGGTCGATCGTGAACCCCAGCGTCGTGGCGATAGCTCCGAACAGGGTCACCAGTTGCCTGATGAGGCCCGAGATCTGATCACTTGTCATTTAGTTCCACCTTTGTTTGAGGACTGTATTGGGGCGCTCTGCGACACCGATATCCCCGGCCGTATTGGTGCCGCAGAGCTCTG
>Ga0105092_10000684_pt1 | contig 17712 bp, 14 predicted proteins | sample PPLLak2March2015_FD_87021 | JGI IMG/M metagenome (GOLD analysis project Ga0105092, IMG submission 87021) | Freshwater sediment microbial communities from Prairie Pothole Lake near Jamestown, North Dakota, USA - PPLs Lake P7 Core (1) Depth... | ecosystem: Environmental > Aquatic > Freshwater >... | reverse complement strand
TTGAGCATACGCCAGTCATTCTTTACTTCCGAAGGCCCATAATAAGGATGATGAGTGGTTTGAGTAATAAAAAACAACGCATGCGGACCCGGGTAATTTTTCTGTATCCATTCACCTGCAAAATTTATCGAATACTGGTCGGGTGGTGAAGGTCCAAATCCATATAATCTACCGGAATATTTCAAATCCTCGAAATTGATCCATCTATCAATACTGTAAAACCTGGAATAGGTATCCCAGGGAATTACCATATCAGAAATCTGTGGCATGGCATTTAACCTGAAAGTTTTATATCCCCATTTCCGAAGAATATTGAAAATATTGTTATATCGGGCCATGGATGTGTCTTTCAATAAATAATTATATGTTCCCTGGTTTCGTATGTTGAACCCGAACATCACGGAGGTGTAACTAATCCATGATTTACCGCCTGAAACCGGGGATACACTGAATGCGGAGGCCATGTTCCAGCCTCCCCTCCTGAGACTGTATTCGCAGCTGTCCAGGCACTTGTTAAAATAATCCTTAAGAAGTTTGTTCCTGAATAGTATCTTTCCATATGATTCAATGAACAGTAGATAAACATCCGGTTTTGACTTAAGCTCAATTGAATTAAAATCGTGTTGTTCATTGATCCGGTCAACATTATAATCCCCGAGATTACTATGGGCCTCAGCTGAATTTTTTATGTTGATGGCCATGAGCGCAGATGTTGCCTGGAAGGTATGCATTGGTGAGTAGGTAATTCCTGATTTCAGCGAATTGACCAGCAGCAGGAATCCAAGGAGCAGCAAGATCCCATAGCTGTATTTTGAAAATTTTACCCTGTATGTGTAATGGATCAGCAATCTCACAATCCATACAATTGCCAGAACGACAGCAACAAAAAGAAACAGAAATAGTCCCGACCTGATTGAAAAACTTCCTCCGATATTGAAAAATCCAAGTTTCAGCATTGAAATATCATGATATATCACTGGCGGGATGTGGTACAATTTCTCAAATCCTGTAAAATAGGTCAGGAACAGAAACATTAAGAAATAATAAATCCCTGCAAACCATCCATAAAGCACCGGTCCGATATATTTCCTGCAGGCATAATACAACAGTACAAGAAGGAACAGGTCCACACTGATCCGGAATGTATCCAGATTAGAACGAACAAAGATTGTTTTAATCCGTTCATAAGGACTGCCCCGGGTAAATCCCTGCCATGGGAAAAAATGGCTGGTATCCGCATTAAATAAATACCCGGGAAGAAACAGCAGAAAATTCAGGAAGAGCAACAAAGACCAGAATTTTGTTTCATCGCGGTTCATGATAATTAGCTGTAGTATAAACTACAAATCCTGACTTCATTTGTTCATAATTAACCGGGTTATGGAGAATAAAGCGCCCGGGGCCGGCTCATTTTAAGAACCGGGATGGAAAATATATAACCCTGAATTTAACTACTTTGTGTTTTAATTGTATATAAATATAAAGTCCGCTGATGCCAGAAACTTTTGAGCTATTGTGGAATGTTCTTCTGGATTTCAGAAAACAATTTCATCAGAATCCCTCGGGACTTGATCAGGTCACAGCCGCGATCAGTTCTGAAGGATTCAGTATGGTCCCGGGACATCCGTCATTCAGTGACCGTCGACAGTTTTACCTTACAGTCTGTACAATTGAGATGGATTGTCCGGGAAGCCACAACAGTCTTTTTTTCATTGATAATCAACTGAAAGTTCAGGTTCTGAATCAGGGCATCCTTAATGAGCAGGAAACTGAATTTATGAGCTTTTTCCTTCCCTTTTGCGTCATGCCTAAATTTGCATGCACCCTGCGGCGGGCTGTATCAATTGTCCATCTGGCCCAGAGCATAGACGGCAGGATGGCAACGGCTAACCATAACTCCAGGTGGATAAGTAATTCAGAAAACCTGGTTTTTGTACACCGGATGAGAGCCCTGTCTGATGCCATCCTTATCGGTTCCAATACCCTCAAGATTGACAAACCTGCACTAACTGTCAGAAATGTTGATGGCCCCAACCCGGTCAAAATAGTGATCGGAAATTCAGCTGAAAATTTTGAAAGCCTCTTAAAAGGCAGTGGCAGGGTTATCCATTTGGCAGGGAATGCCCGGCATAAAAACGCTCAAATTGAAACCATAAACCTGCATCACAATGCAGGTTACATAAATCCGCACACAATCCTGGAAGAACTATACAGGCTTGGGATCTGTTCGGTTTACATAGAAGGCGGAGCTTTTACCACTTCGGGTTTTATCCGCGAAAGGGCAGTCGATATCATAAATTTTTATATAGCACCGGTCATAATGGGCTCGGGCCTTTCGCTTGAATTCAATGGAATTGCCAGGGTTGAAGATGCCCTTGAACTCCAGGACTGCAGGTTCATGCCTATGGGTGAAGGAATGCTGGTCAGCGGACACCTTAAACCTTTGGATAAATGAAGTCTCATGCATTATGGCATTTGTCTTCCGAAGCGTCAGAAATAGCGGAGGAAGAATTACCGGAGGAAATGAGGGACCAGCTGCTGATTGAATCCGTGTATTCAATGATCAGCATGGGTACCGAAAGGCAGGTTGCCTTGGGAATGGTTCCCCCGGATGTTCAGGAAGCAATGAAAGTTCCCTATATGGACGGTTCCTTTTCCTTTCCGTGCAAATACGGTTATTCATTGGTAGGAAAGGTTGTAAAGGGCCCCCCGTCCCTGACGGATAAATTCGTGCATGTGATGCATCCCCACCAGGATATGGCATGGGTAGATCCTTTATCCGTTTATCCAATACCCGATGATATACCCCCTTATCGTGCTGTCCTGGCAGGAAATCTGGAAACGGCTGTCAATGCAATATGGGACAGTGAAATTTCGATCGGGGATTCAATTCTGATAGCGGGTTTCGGAATCATCGGGGCACTGATTGCGTCCCTGGCATCCGGCATTGCAGGTGTGAGGGTAACTGTATTTGAAAAAAATGAATTCAGAAGCAGGAAAGCCATTCAGTCGGGATATGATATTTACACAAATGGCGAACCAACCGGGCAAATATTCGATGCTGCCTTCAACACCACGGCGGATGCCGGTGGCCTGCAATTTTGCATCGACAATATTGGCTATGAAGGCCAGGTTACCGAAGTCAGTTTTTATGGTGCCAGGCAGATTTCTGTTTTGCTTGGCGGCAGCTTTCATACCGCACGCAAAAAAATTATTGTTTCCCAGGTTTCCCGGATTCCGGGGAAAAAACTAAACCGGTGGGACCATTTAAGGCGTAAAGATCTGGTTTTTAATATACTAAAGAATGTCAACTATGATTCACTTATCGGGAATGTAATTCCATTCCGTGACGCCCCTGGCATGTTCAACCGCTTAAGGAACAATTCTGTAAATGAAATTTCAATTGTTATAAAATATCGTTAAAAAATAAATCTTCAAATGTATACGGTAAAAATCAGGGATCATATCATGATCGCCCATGCTTTGAAAAATCCTGTATTCGGACCTGCACAAAACCTGCACGGGGCCACCTATATTATTGATGTCACCTTTTATTCAGGAGATATCGGACGGTATAATATCGTAATCGATATGGGGCTCGCGCATGAGCTTCTTAAAGAGGTTCTGGAACCGCTACAGTACAAAAATCTTGATGAGATAAGTGAATTCAGTGGAAAATTGACCACAACGGAATTTATGGCAAAATATATTCACGATAAACTGAAAGAAAAGGCAAATTCCCGATTTAATGGAAAAATCAGGGTGACTCTTGGTGAATCCCATATTTCCTGGGGATCATATGAAGATTAGCTGGTATGAAAGCGGTCAGAGCTTTGTTCCGGATTTGGCTGGGCATGTTAATAAGCCGGCTTATTTATGATTATAAACCTTTTAACCGGCGAAAAATGATCCGCTTTTACAGCGATTTCCTTGAACCGGGGGACCTTTGCTTTGATGTTGGCGCCCATACGGGCAATCGTACTGCAACCTGGCTTAGTATGGGTGCTGTTGTGGTGGCTATTGAACCTCAGCCCGCTTTCATTCGGCTGCTGGAAAAAAAATTTACCGGAAATCCTTCTTTTTCACTTGTGAAAAAAGCCCTCGGAAACGTTCCCGGAAAAGCCACGCTATTCATTTCAAGGATGAACCCTGCTATTTCAACGATTTCGGAGGAATGGAAGTCTGTGATGGCTGATTACGATCCGTCCCTTACCTGGGAAGACAAGGCTGAAACCGATGTTTCAACATTGGACGATTTGATCCGACATTATGGCAGACCCGTATTTTGCAAAATAGACGTTGAAGGATATGAAAGTGAAGTCCTGAAAGGCCTGACCGTTCCCCTGAAGGCATTTTCATTCGAGTTCTTTCCCACTACGCCGCATCGCACCATCCAATGCATCAGGATCTCGGACGAATTGGGTAATTACCGGTATAATTGGTCACTTACAGAATCATTCCGCATGAAATCAATCAATTGGCTGACGGCTGATGAAATGATCAGGGTCGTGGAAGAATACGCCGGCCGGAAATCAGGTGATATTTATGCCAGGCTGCATCAGGAAACCGGAAGATCATGAAAATTCACTTCCTCATTCATGGTGACCTGAACTCCCTGACAGGAGGAAATATTTATGACAGGCAGGTGATAGAAGGACTGAGGCTGAAAGGTCATGACGTACATCTGATCAGCATCCCCGGACAGATGTCAAATTTCGGATCAGCAGGAAATTTCTGCCACAACCAGCTGAAAATGCTCGCACAGGGTTCAATTGTGGTTATTGACAGCCTGGTCCTGGGCTATCTGAATAAAACAATCAGGGAGTTTAACCGGAAATTATATATCCTTGGCCTTATCCACTTGCCGGTTTCAATGGACATTAAGACCGGCAATGCTGAGAGCAGGCTTTCAGACACTGAACTGGATGCCATGAACAGCGTCACACACCTGGTCGTTACCGGAAAATTCATGTTGCAATTTCTTGAAACCGCCGGTGTGAGCCCTGACAGGATGACGTTGATTGAGCCCGGCGTGGATACTTTTCCCCGAAAGAAACAATACAATAAAGTGCCGTCTGAATTGCTGTGTATTTCCAATTATTCTGTCACAAAGGCACAGCTTATCCTTTTCCGGGCCCTGAACCTGCTCAGGGAAAGGAACTGGATGCTGCGTTTATATGGGGACATAAGCACCGGCAAGGATTATGTCGGTATACTTAAGGCCTTCCTGAATGATCAAAATCTTGAGAGCCGAATCCTGATCCATGACAAACTCTCCAGGCACGAAATTTCGACTCCTTATTCAAAGGCTGACCTATTCATACTTCCCTCTCTTTTTGAATCTTACGGTATGGTGCTGGCAGAATCTCTCGCCCATGGAATTCCGGTGGTTACAACATCCGCTGGTAATATTCCTTTTACGGTTCCTGCATCGATGGGCTTGTTCACTGAACCAGGCAATGCGGAAAACCTGGCCGGAGCGCTTGATGCACTATTCTCCGATCCCCGTAAATACCGCCGTTTGTGTAAAGCCGCTTCAGGATATCACAGAACCGCCGTGACATGGGGATATGCCGTTGACAGGTTTGAAATTATGCTGAAGAGGATTACCTTATTTTAATCGAACCCTTGTAATGCTTACACATTTTTTATATATTGCACAAAGTAGAAATTGCAGAATGTGCTTTCATCCGAACCTAAAAACTCCCTCATTATTTGATGAAGAAAAAGATTACTCTTGAATACACGATAAACTCCTCACCGAAAGTTCTTTTTCCACGACTGAGCACCCCGGGTGGACTTTCAGAATGGTTCGCCGACAATGTGAACATTAATGGAAATCTTTTGTCATTTTTCTGGGATAAAACTGAGCAACGTGCCGTGATGGTACAGAAAAAGGAAAACAAATATGTCCGGTTCCGATGGGTAGACTCTGATGAAACTGATTCACAGTGGTTTGAATTCCGAATCAACATCGATGACATTACGGGGGACACCGCATTGATCATTACTGATTTTGCTGACGAGGATGATCGCGACAGCAGCATTGAACTCTGGAACTCCCAGATCGCCAAACTTAAGCATGTTATTGGTTTGTAAGTGCTTTTTCCGGAGTCAAAATTATCCTAGCTTTGTACCAGTGCAGAACCTGGAATAATTAATTATTTTCTACAGTGAAGCGTCTTCACCGGTTGGTTATTATTTCTTTTCTGGGTCCGTTTGTCATGACCTTTTTCATTGTTTTGTTCCTGCTTCTCATGCAGTTTTTGTGGCGATACATCGATGAATTGGTTGGAAAGGGACTTGAATTTAAGATTATTGGTGAACTTCTGGTTTATGCGTCATCCAGCCTGGTACCCCTTGCACTTCCGCTGGCAATACTCCTTTCTTCGCTGATGACATTCGGCAACATGGGCGAATATTATGAGCTTACAGCCATGAAATCTTCCGGGATCTCGCTTCGCAGGATCATGCTACCCCTTGTCATACTGGTAATGCTAATCTCAGCAGGGGCCTTTTTTTTCGCCAACAATGTATTGCCTGTAACCAACCTTAAAATGAAATCCCTGCTGTATGATGTGAGAAATCAAAGGCCGGAAGTTCAGATCATGGAGGGTGTTTTTTACAATGGCATTGACAATTTCAGTATCCGGGTAAATCGTAAGGATCCGGTTACCAATATGTTGTATGATATTAAAATCTATGACCACACAAGCCACAAAGGAAATGTATCGATAACCCTTGCTGATTCGGGCCGGATGAAAATGACAGCTGACAGGAGAAACCTGATCGTAACATTATGGAGCGGTTATAGTTACAATGAACTGGATGAAAAACGCCGTAAACAAACAAGGAACTTTCCACATCGCATGGACAGATTCGGTGAACAACGCACAATCATTGAAATGTCCGGATTTGAACTTCTGAGGTCGGATGAAAGCATATTCCGCAATTCCTATTCCATGCTGAATCTTTCCCAGCTTGCGCATACTCGTGATTCATTGCGAAGGCAGCTGGATATCAAAAGCAAGATGTTTTATCGTTCCATGATCCAGAACAACTATTTCAAAATGAATTCAAAAAGGGCGAGGAGTCTGACAAACCAGCCGGCTTTCCTGAAATCGCGTACTTTGCCCTCTGCAGATCAATACAGGAAGGTGCCTCCCGTGAAGGATGTTCATGATATCTCTCATTTGAAAATTGATTCCGTCAGGCGATTCAGAACGGCATTGACCGTTAGCAATTTCGACAGTCTTTATGAGTCCTATGCTTCCCCAAAAAAGCTTGAGATCGTTAAGCAGGCATTGAATTTTAATTCCATGAACCAGTATACCATTTTAAGCACTTCGTCGAACATCATTTATGATATGCGATACCTGAGGCGTCATGAAATTGAATGGCACCGAAAATTTACATTATCCATGGCTTGCCTGATCTTTCTCTTTATCGGGGCACCACTGGGAGCCATCATCCGCAAGGGAGGACTTGGTATGCCTACTGTAATATCCACGCTTTTATTCATCCTTTATTATATTATCTCACTCACCGGTGAAAAATTTGTGAGAGAAAGTGTAGTGACAGCATTTACAGGCATGTGGCTTTCTTCTTCCATCCTGATAATCGCCGGCATTTTTCTTACGTATGAAGCCACGAATGATTCTGCCATATTAAATCTCGATTCTTATATAAACTTCATCCGTGACAAACTTGGCCTGAGAAAAGGAGTCCTTCTGGATAAGAAAGCGCACCTTACGGGAAAATTTGAAATTCTGGAGATTCCCAGAAAGGAGTTGCAGGAAGAGTTTGGAGAGCTTGGAAAACAAGCCATTATTTGCCTTGATCAGGTATATCGGGATATTCATTTGGGCAGCCTGCCGAAAAAATTGTTCAGCAATAAAGGTTATCCGTTTTTACTTGAATTCGGCATTAACTATAACAGCCTGATCGACAGAATTGTCTTAAGCAAATGGTTTCGGATACCTTATTTTAATAAAAGGCTTTCCGAATTTCCGTTTCTGAATGGAAGGATAACGGCGGGCTATTTTCCAAACCGGTTTTTAAAAACCGCTTCATTTGTGCTTTTCCCCGTATGGATATTGATTTTTCTGCAATTGTGGGTAAAAGTCCAGCGTCTGAAGCGAAATCTGCGCCAGATTGAAGAACTGTCTGCCGGCATGATTAATTTATTGAACAGTTCTGCATTAAAAACCGAATCGGATTAAACCCGATGGATATACTTGCAATTTGCAATAAGTCACCCTATCCACCCCATGACGGTGGTTCCCTGGCCACCTACAACATGATAACCGCGCTTACAAAGCTGAAACATAATATTACGCTACTGACCATGAGTACACCGAAACACCGTCTTACTCCGGGTCAAAAAGCGGAACTTTCAGGAAAGGTCAGGCTGTTAACGGTGGAGGTTGATACCTCTTTTGACCTGATTCGGTTTCTCAAAAACCTTTTTTTTTCGGGTCTCCCGTATAATGCTGACAGGTTTATAAGTCCTGTTTTTAAAAATGAGCTGATCCGGATTTTGAAATCAAAGACATTCGATATTGTCCAGCTGGAAGGATTGTACCTTATGCCCTATATTGAAATAATCCGCAGGCAGACATCCTCAAAAATTGTCCTGCGCGCTCATAATGTCGAACAGGAAATCTGGTCAAGAATTGCCCGGAATGAATCCAATTTTTTCAGGAAATCCTATTTCAGGTTGCTTGCTAAACGCCTGGCCCGGTTTGAGAGAACAGCCATTAACCGTTATGATCTTCTTGTCCCCATTACCCAAAGAGACCTGGATGAATTTAACCGTATGGGGAATACGAAGCCTTCCCATGTATGTCCGGCAGCGCTGGAAATTGAAAGCGTTCACATTGAACCTCCGGCAGGTTTGCCGTCCCTTTTTTTTCTCGGTTCTCTCGATTGGAAGCCAAACCAGGAGGGTTTGCTTTGGTTTGTGGATAAAGTATTTCCGGTACTCCGGAAATATCATGGCGGACTGATTTTTAATATTGCCGGCAGGAATGCTCCCGAATGGCTCAGGAAAAGGATCCGGGAACCCGGTATTGTATATCATGGGGAAATCCCGGATGCGGGGATATTTATCCGCGAGCAGGGAATCCTGGTAGCCCCCTGCTTTTCGGGAAGCGGCATGAGGGTTAAGATAATTGAGGCCATGTCTCACGGCAAGCCTGTTGTAACTACATCCATAGGCTGTGAGGGACTGGGAACGACACACCGCGAGAATATCCTGATCTGCAATTCCGTAGATGAATATACAGTGGCGCTTGATGGTTTGCTGAAATTTCCTGATTTTTACCGGAAAATAGGACTTAATTCATTGGATTTTGTTACGCAGCACTTCAACAATATGAAAATATCTGCAGAACTGGCATATTTTTACGAATCACACCTCTCATGATGCTGATTGGTTTATTCTGGTTGTTTTTCAGCATCATTGCATATGCCTATGCAGGTTATACAATAATTCTGTTCATTCTTGCCGGCATTACACGGATTACACGGGGAAAAACAGAACATCCCGGATTCGTGTATGAGCCTTCCGTCACATTATTTATTCCGGCCTATAATGAGGAGGAGTACATTTCTCCCAAGATGAATAATACCCTTGCCCTGAATTATCCAAAGGATAAGCTTAAAGTGATCTGGATCACGGATGGATCAACCGATAAAAGCACGGAAGTCCTGCGGGGATATTCCGGCATCACCGTTTACCATGAGAAAGAACGAAGAGGGAAGATCCATGCCATGAACAGGGGTACAAAACTGACCGACACACAAATTGTAATATACACTGATGCAAATACAATGCTGAATCAGGAAGCCATCCGCGAGATGGTCCGATTTTTTACCGATAAACGGGTAGGTTGTGTGGCCGGTGAAAAAAGAATTAATGCTGCCCAATGGGATAAAGCCGTGGGAGCTGGTGAAGGTTTGTATTGGAAATATGAATCGTTTATTAAATGGCTTGAATCGGAAACCGGGTCTACCATAGGGGCCGTCGGAGAATTGTTTGCCATACGGCGTGAATTATATGAAGAAGTGAATGAAGATACATTGCTCGATGATCTTACAATTTCACTCCGGATTGCACAAAAAGGGTACCGGATTAAATATGCCCCGAACGCCTGGGGAGTTGAAACAGCCTCTATCTCGGTGGTTGAGGAAATGAAACGGAAAATCAGGATTGCCGTCGGGGGAATACAGACGCTGTCGAGGATGACTTCACTTCTCAATCCTTTCAGGCACGGGCTTTTATCGGTTAAATATATATCACACAAAGTATTGCGATGGACCCTTGTGCCCTTTTGTTTTCCGTTGATTTTGCTGACCAATGCCGTGATCCTCTTTACGCCGGTTACAAATGATTTCTACCGTATTTTTTTTATGGTACAGTGCCTCTTTTATTTGCTTGTAATCGCGGGTGCCACCCTGCATAATGTTAAGCTCAGGATCAAAGCAGTGTTTGCACCCTATTACCTCCTTGTGATGAATTATGCAGTAATTGTAGGCTTATTCAGGTTTCTCCGGGGCAATTACACGGTAAACTGGCAGAAAGCGAAACGAAGCTGATTATTCTCCTTGTATTTTACCGGCAAATTAGGTTATTTCGTGATATCCGGCTTCAGATCCGGTTACAATTAGTAATTTTGCGTTCAGAACATAAAAATGAATAAAACTGGTATGCCCGGTAAAGTCAGGAACAATATCCTTATGGAAATGAACACTGTAAAAGAAGCCATTGCAGATATCAGGAATGGTAAGGTTATTATTGTAGTTGACGACGAAGACCGGGAAAACGAAGGTGATTTTATTTGCGCAGCTGAGCTTATCACGCCCGAGATCGTCAATTTCATGGCCACCCATGGCCGTGGTTTGATTTGCGCTCCCATTCCGGAAAAAAGGTGTGAACAGCTTGAACTGGAATTGATGGTAAGAAGCAATACCTCATTTCATGCCACGCCTTTTACGGTTTCGGTGGACCTGCTGGGACACGGTTGTACCACAGGCATTTCAGCATCTGACAGGGCAAAAACGATCAGAGCGCTGGTGGATAATGACACAAGGCCCGAGGATCTAGGGAGGCCCGGGCATATTTTCCCGTTAAAGGCAAAAGCCAGGGGCGTGCTCCGGCGGCCGGGACACACCGAAGCAGCCATCGACCTTACCCGTCTCGCCGGGCTCAATCCGGGAGGCGCACTGGTTGAAATCATGAACGATGACGGAAGCATGGCAAGGTTGCATGAACTTTTTTATATTGCTAAAAGGTATAAGCTTAAGATCATAACAATAAAAAGCCTGATCGCTTTCCTTATTGAGCAGGAAAGCCTGATTATCAAAGGGGAGAAGGCTAAACTGCCTACAAAGTACGGAACTTTCACCATTATACCATTTATTCAGAAGTCGAACGGCCTTGAACATGTAGCCCTGATTAAGGGTAGCTGGAACCGGGAAGAGCCTGTAATGGTGAGGGTGCATTCATCCTGCATGACAGGGGACATATTTGGTTCATACCGTTGTGACTGCGGTTCCCAGTTGCATGCGGCCATGAAGATGATCGAGGAAAAAGGCCAGGGTGTGATAATCTATCTTAACCAGGAAGGCCGTGGAATTGGATTGTTTAATAAGATAAAAGCATACAACCTTCAGGAAAAGGGCCGGGATACGGTTGAGGCAAACCTTGACCTGGGATTCGAAGAGGATGAAAGGGACTATGGCGTTGGAGCAAGCATACTTCATGAACTGGGGCTTGGCAAAATCAACCTGATCACCAACAACCCGGTGAAAAGAGCGGGACTGGAAGGATATGGAATAACCATCGTGAACAATATACCCCTTAATATTCCTCCCAATGAGCATAATGAATTTTATCTGAAAACAAAGAAAAATAAAATGGGACATTTACTCGAATTGCTAGAGGATAAAGATTTCAAAATTTCCAACGGAGATTAAGGTGATGACAGCCCCAGATCCGGGAATCGTGTTCATGGGCACTCCCGAATTCGCTGTGGAATCATTAAGGGAGATATTGTCCGCAGGCTTCACAATCAGGGGTGTGGTAACGGCACCCGATAAACCCTCGGGAAGGGGACTTAAAGTACGTACCCAGCCGGTTAAGGAATTCGCTTTGAAACATGGTTTACCGGTTCTGCAGCCTCTGAAACTTAAGGATCCTGATTTTTTGCAGGCTTTACGCGACTGGAAACCTGATCTTCAGGTTGTAGTCGCTTTCCGGATGTTACCTGAAGAAGTATGGAGTTTGCCCGTCAGGGGAACTTTCAATCTCCATGCCTCTCTCCTGCCCCAGTACCGAGGGGCAGCTCCCATAAACAGGGCAATCATGAACGGGGAAACCAGGACCGGTGTAACAACGTTCTTCCTTAATCATGAAATAGACAAAGGTTCTGTTATTTTTCAGGAGGAAACCCACATCGGACCGGAAGAAACAGCCGGAGATCTACATGACAGGCTCATGAAAATGGGAGCAAAAATAGTGGTAAAAACTATCCGGGGTATCATAACAGGACAAGCCCGGGCTGTTGAACAGCACAGGATGAATAATACAGGTTCGCTGAAACCGGCACCCAAGCTATTTAGAGAAGACTGCAGGATTGACTGGAAAAAGGATGCTTCATTAATTCACAATTTAGTCCGCGGTCTAAGCCCCTACCCGACGGCCTGGAGTGAAATTTCAAATCCAACCGGGGAACTAATGCTTGTAAAGATCTTTAAATGCAGGTACAGGGAAATATTGTACAGGGAAAAACCCGGGACGGTTCTGAGTGATGGCCGGGAATATTTAAATGTGGCAACCGGAAAAGGCATTCTGGAAATTGAGCGGATTCAGGTCGAAGGTAGAAAGCAGATGGATACAATCGAGTTTCTTCGCGGGTTTCCGATCCGCGAATACAGGTTTTTATAGTCCATCAATTATTCCAGGTTGAGATCAACCCGGATCACATCCTCCTCATCACCCCCTGATATTTTTTCCGGTGATCCCTGATCCGGTACCCGGGAGGACTTAATTGTATTCCGCAAATTAAGTACAGTCCCCGGTTCAGGTTGGGAACCCGGTTTCATCCGGTTCATATCATAAAGCCTGTCAAGCTTTACAGCAAACTGCCGCGAAACAATTTGCATTGTTTCTCCGCTTTTTACTTTGTAAAAATTCTGCCCTGCCCTTGCGCGGTTTCTTTTTGGCTGGATATATACGATCTGGCCCGGATCAATTGGATCAATTAAACTGGCATCGTTAAATTGCGGCAGTTCCCAATTCAGTTTGCCCAATTCAGCAGCGAGCGATTCATAGGTATCCCCGGTACCGGCCCTAATGAATTTCACCCGGTTGATTTCCCCAGTTTCCCTTAGCGATCCTATTTTTCCCGGATGTCCTGGTTTTTTGTGTTCTGCGATATCTTCAATCTCAATACCATCATATTTGTGCAATCCAAACTCCTCTATGATCCGGATCAGCGATTCGGCATAGGCCGGATTGGTAGCATAACCTGCTTTTTTCAACCCTTTTGCCCATCCCTTGTAATCCCCCTTATCCAGATCAAAAAGAAAGGAATACCGTGTTTTGGCCCTCAGGTAATCGGAATGATCCTTGAATGAGTCTTCCACCGAGCCGTATCTTCTGAAACATTCATTTCTGGCATCATCATCCTGAAAAGTCCGTTTGCCGGACCAGTCCTCATGGCATTTTATTCCAAAATGGTTGTTGGCCTCCCGTGCCAGGCTGCTGTTGCCATCAGCCGATTCCAGGGCCCCCTGGGCAAGTGTAATGCTTGCAGGTACACCGCTTCGGTGCATCTCTATGATCGCCATATTATGATATATCTCGAAATATTCAGGTCTGGTTATCCTGAAATCTGACTGTGCCCGGATTCCGTAAACAATCAGATTCAGCAATAATATAAGGTATCCTCTCATAAATAGAATTAATTGCTGCAAAAATAACGATCGAAAGTATCAATCTGTTGTTAATAGCATACGTGTTTTCAACATTTCATGTGCAAATAGTATATGTAAATTGCTAATTGTTATATTTGAGTTCCCTAAGATAAATTTATGATCACACGGACATTTGATATTCTGGATAACCTGATGATTGTGTGTCCCGGGAAAAAGGATATCCTTGCCTGCAAGGAAAAAGGCAGCTGGATCACATTCTCAGTCAGGGACTATATCAGCATGGCAACTTTTACAAGTTATGGATTTATGGCACTTGGCCTTAAGAAGGGTGACCTCGTTGTGACAATATCCAATAACCGTCCGGAATGGAATATAGTGGATATGGCCCTCAGCCAGGCAGGTATTGTGCATGTTCCCGTTTATCCTACGATCAGCGAAGATGATTACTCCTATATTCTGAATAATTGTGAGCCGAAGCTTGTCATTGTGTCGGACAAATCCCTATTTGAAAAAATAACCCCCATTGCTGCCAGGGTAAAATCCATTCAGGGAATATATACATACAACGAAATTGATAAAGCCCGGAACTGGAAAGAGATATATGAAGCCGGTAGGCAGCAGGAAGAGCAATTTGCCGGGATACTCATTCAGGTTAGGAATGAAATTACTGAAAACGAAATGGTTACGCTCATTTATACTTCAGGAACCACAGGTAATCCAAAAGGAGTCATGCTTTCGCACCGGAATATCATGAGCAATGTCCTGGCCATTTCACAGGTCTTTGATTTTAACCATACCCACCGTACCCTGAGTTTTTTGCCAATCAGCCATGTTTTTGAAAGAACGATCAATTACTATTTTCAAAATACCGGCATTAGCATTTACTATGCTGAAAGCATGGGGACCATTGGGGACAATCTGCGTGAGGTAGGTCCGCATGTTTTTATATCCGTGCCGAGGCTGCTTGAGAGAACATATGACAAAATAATAGGAAAGGGCCGTGATCTTCACGGTATCAGGAAACAGATCTTTTTCTGGGCTGTTAACCTGGGAATGAAATATAAAATTCCTGATAATAACAGCCTGTTTTACAGGATCAGGCTGTCCCTGGCGGACAGGTTGGTATTCAGGAAATGGCGCGAAGCTTTGGGTGGAAATGTCCAATTGATCGTTACAGGCGGGGCTGCCTTGCAGCCACGGTTGGCCACCATTTTCAATGCCGCGGGAATAACTGTCGTGGAAGGATACGGCATGACCGAATCATCGCCTGTTATTTCCGCAAACCGGATGCCTTCGACCGGTGATATACGGATCGGAACTGTCGGACCGCCGCTGCCCGGTGTGAATGTGAGGATAGCAGAAGACGGTGAGATCCTTTGCAAGGGTCCCAATGTGATGCTGGGATATTTCCGGGAACCTGACTATACCCGGGAAGTGATCGACGAGGAAGGCTGGCTTCATACGGGAGATATTGGTGTAATGGTCGAGGACCGGTTCCTGAAAATTACCGACCGGAAGAAAGAAATGTTTAAATTGTCAAGCGGGAAGTATGTTGCCCCCCAGGTGATCGAAAATAAACTCAAGGAGTCGATGTTTATCGAACAGGTAATGGTAATCGGTGAAAACCAGAAATTCGCCAGTGCCATCATCGCTCCAAACTTCAATTTTCTGCATAACTGGGCTATGCGACATGGAATTGAATTTCGCGATAATTCTGAACTTATTCAACTGCCCCAGGTGACCAACCGGTATCAGCGCGTTGTGAATGAAATGAATAAGATTCTCGGGCAGACTGAGCAAATTAAGAGATTCAGGCTGGTTTTTGAAGAATGGTCTCCCGTTAGCGGAGAATTGTCACCAACCCTTAAGCTGAAGCGAAAATTTCTCGCGAGCCGGTATGAAAAACTGATTGAAGAAATATTCTTATTGCAGAAAAACGGTGATTAATTTCCAGATCAGGTTGAAATTATACGGTTCTTTTCCGGACGCTGTATTAAGATTAACGTGCTTATTGTTCCTGGTAATGAATGCAGGATGTCAAAAGAAAAACGCTGAGCTGCTGGTTTACAATGGGTCAATTTACACCTTGTCCGATGATCAGGGTATAGCGGACGCCATGGTAATTTCTTCGGGAAAGATAGTGGCTGTTGGTAAGGAGGCAGATCTGAGGAACGAATTCACGGTTGCCGGGGAACACGATCTCCTGGGATTACCCGTATTTCCGGGTTTTATTGATCCCCACTGTCATTTCTACAATTATGGTTTGACCCAGAGACAGGCTGATCTTAATGGTTCAGCGTCCCAGGATGAAATCGCCGCCAGGCTGTTGGAGCATGTCAAAAGGTTCCCCGGACCATGGGTCCTGGGACGCGGGTGGGATCAGAATGACTGGCAGGACAAACGTTTTCCTGACAGGAAAATGCTGGATGATCTGTTTCCGGATATTCCGGTTTATCTGGTACGGGTTGACGGGCATGCAGCCTGGGTCAACTCAAAAGCAATGAAAATGGCAGGTATTTATACCGGTATGATCAAAAAAGGTGGCCAGGTAATATCCGATGAGAAAGGTCCGACTGGTATCCTTATCGACAATGCCATGTCAATTGTGGAAAAACTGATTCCAGCTCCGGGCCGAGATGAGGAGAAACATGCCTTATCCCGGGCAGAGGCGCTTTGTTTTTCCGTAGGATTAACGTCCGTAGGAGATGCAGGTCTCGGCAAAGAAAATGTTATCCTTCTGGATTCGATGCAAAAGCAAGGAATGCTTAAAATCCGTATTTATGCAATGCTGAATCCCACGACCGATAACATAACCTATTTTATTTCCAGGGGAAAATATAAAACAGATAAGCTCACCGTAAGATCTATCAAGCTTTTTGCAGACGGTGCTTTGGGTTCAAGGGGAGCGCTGCTAAAAAGACCTTATTCGGATGATCCCGGAAATATGGGTATACAGGTCTCTCCTACAGGCTTCCTTGAGAATATGTGCAAACTTGCTTACAGGAACGGCTACCAGGTAAATACACACTGCATAGGGGATTCAGCTGCAGGAATGATCCTTCATCTGTATGCCTCCATCGTTCCGGAACACAATGACTTCCGGTGGCGAATTGAACACGCTCAGGTTGTTGATCCGGCCGACCTTGATATGTTCGGAAAATATGCTATAATACCCAGTGTGCAATCTACCCATGCCACTTCTGATATGTACTGGGCGGAAGAGCGACTCGGCAGGGACAGAATAAAAAGCGCCTATGCATATAAATCCCTGCTGGCTCAAAATGGATGGCTTGCAAACGGCAGCGATTTCCCCGTTGAATCCATAAATCCCATTTACGGCTTTTATGCGGCGGTGGTACGTAAAGATCTGAAGGGGTATCCTGCTGGTGGCTATATGATGCAGGAAGCGTTGGATCGTATACAAGCCCTGAAGGCTATGACCATCTGGGCCGCAAAAGCATCCTTTGAGGAAATGGAAAAGGGAAGCTTAGAACCCGGCAAAGTGGCTGATTTTGTCATTCTTGACAGGGATATCATGAAGGTGAACGAAGATTCCATACCTGGTACCCGTGTATTGGAAACCTGGATTGCGGGGGAAAGAGTATGGAGTATGGAGAAGAGAGATGAGAGATGAGAGATGAGAAATGAGAGATGAGAGATGAGAAATGAGAGATGAGAAATGAGAGATGAGAGATGAGTTGGGAGTTGGGACAAGTCGTGCAGTCTTGCAGTCGCGCAGTCTGATTGTCTAGCACAAGTTAATTGCCGTCT
>Ga0105092_10000683_pt1 | contig 17717 bp, 14 predicted proteins | sample PPLLak2March2015_FD_87021 | JGI IMG/M metagenome (GOLD analysis project Ga0105092, IMG submission 87021) | Freshwater sediment microbial communities from Prairie Pothole Lake near Jamestown, North Dakota, USA - PPLs Lake P7 Core (1) Depth... | ecosystem: Environmental > Aquatic > Freshwater >... | reverse complement strand
TTCAGATGAGAGGCTTCCCTTCCTTCGACATTCGCCGAGTCTACAGCTTTTCCCTTCCTTCGACATTCGACATTCGACATTCGATATTCGATATTCGATATTCGATATTCTGATCAGCACACTTCAGAGCGCGCGTGGGGCCACCCTCGAACGGTTGTAACACGAATTACACGAATTGGCACCCAGGCCAATTCGTGTAATTCGTGTAATTCGTGGATACCCTTCACTCGCCGCTGGCCTTCCTCAGCACTTCTCCCGCCAGGTAGAAGGATCCGAAGACGACAATTGTGGCCGAGGAGGTTTTGGCCGCTTCAATCGCTTGGATCGGGTCGCGGGCCACAGTCGCCTCCGGAAACGCCTCAAGTAGCCGGGCCATCGGAGCCGCGCGCGGCGATTTCATCTCTGACACGAAGACCCGGTCAAACGCGGGACGCAGGATCGCCGCCACTTCGGCGATTTCCTTGTCTCGCATCATCGAGAAGACCAACGAACGGGGCTCCGGGGTGTGAGCGGTCAAGAACTGCATCAGGTTGTCTGCCGCCTGCCGGTTATGCCCGCCGTCAACGAAGACCAGCGGGTCCTCGCCGATTTTCTGTATCCGTCCGGGAATTTCCGCCCGCCGAATGCCGTCCGCCATGGCAGACTGGTTGACGCCCAGACCTGGCGAGAGAAGCTCAACCGCTCGAATGGCCAGAGCCGCATTCATCGTTTGGTGACGGCCCGGCAGGCGGAGTGTTGCGCTCACCCCGTGGTAAGACAGGGAGTAAACACCACGGCCGGCCGCCTTAACCACGATTTCGCCGGTTTCGAGCTCGTGAAGCGGTGCCGCAACCGCTTCGGCCCGGGCACGGATCACACGGTAGGCTTCGGGTGTCTGTGGAGATACGAGCACGGGCCGAAGCGGGTGAATGATGCCCGCCTTTTCCGCTGCAATCTGCTCGATATTGGCGCCCAACTGCGCCTGATGATCGAGGCCGACAGGCGTTATCACGGAGAGCAGCGGATCGACCACGTTGGTGCTATCGAGGCGGCCCCCCATACCCACCTCCAGAACGGCAATTTCGACACGGGACCGAACAAAATGGAGAAAGGCGGCGGCTGTAAGCGTCTCAAAATAAGTCGGCCGGTATTCGGGCCCGATGCTTTCGGTCGCCCGGGCTACCTCGGTAAGACATTCGGCAAAATCCGGGGGCGCTATTTGATGTCCGCTGACCTGGAACCGCTCCTCGATTGAGACGACGTGCGGGGACATGTAAAGAGCCGTGCGCAGCCCGCCCGAACTGAGGATGTTGCTGAGAAAGCAGGCAACAGAGCCTTTGCCGTTGGTCCCGGCAATCAGAATGGACGGGAATTCGTCCTGCGGATTGCCGAGGGCGCCGAGCACGGTCCGAATGGTTTCGAGACCGAACTTCATGCTCAGAACCTCGTTACCAAGCCGATCGAGGTACCGAAGGCTTTCCTCGTAGTCCATACTACCGGCCGGTCGCGAATGAGAACCAATCGGCGAGGAAAGGCTTTATTTCCTTCCTCTCGAGAACGGCGTCCAGCATCCCATGCTCGACCAGAAACTCGCTCTGCTGAAAGCCTTCCGGAAGTTTCTGGCGTATCGTCTGCTCAATAACCCGGGGACCGGCAAATCCTATAAGGGCCCGGGGCTCGGCGATGTTCAGGTCGCCAAGCATGGCAAAACTGGCGGTTACACCCCCGGTGGTAGGGTTCGTGAGGATCGAGACATAGGGGATACGGCGCTCGTGTAACTGACCAAGAGCCGCGCTGATTTTGGCCATCTGCATCAGCGAAAGGACGCCCTCCATCATGCGGGCGCCACCGCTGGCAGAAACGATGATCAGGGAATGACCGGTCTCCAGACTTCGCTCGATCGCCCGCGTAATCTTTTCGCCGACGACCGAACCCATGCTGCCGCCGATGAACTCGTACTCCATGCATGCACAGACGACCGGGTGGCCCTCGAGCGTCCCCTCGCCATTCACCACGGCTTCATTCAGCCCGGTGGCCTGCGCGGCCTGGTCCAAGCGTTCGCGATAGTTCTTCCGGTCGGTGAACTGAAGCGGGTCGGAGGAACGGAGGTGTCCGTCGAACTCGCGGCATGTGGCCTCGTCGAGGAGAAGGGCGAGGCGTTGGCGAGCATTGATTCGAAAATGGTACCCGCACTTCGGACACACCTGGCAATTACTTTCGAGCTCTTTCTTCCAGATGATGTTCTTGCAATCCTCGCATTTGGCGAAGAGCCCCTCAGTCCGGACCCGCCTTTCCTCTTCCGGCGGCATCTGCAGGGGAGTCCGCTCTCTCTTGAACCATGCCATTCGGCCATTCTAACCCATGGCGCGCCAGCGCGCCATGAAAGGACCCCAGCTACCTCAAGGACGTCAAGGACAAAAGACCACCCTTCCAGTCCTTTTTGGTCCTTGAGGTCTTTGAGGTCCTTGAGGTCCTTTTTCTTTATAATGGCAGCCGATGACTCGGCGGAAACGGCTTCTGCTCTTCGTCTTGCTGCTCCTGTTACTGTTTCAGCTTCCGTTCGTTCTCTCGCTGTACCGGACCGCCCGGCTTCACCGGTACCTGGCTTCACTTCCGCTCGTCGATATTCCGAAGCCGCCTTTTCAGGACATTCGCGGCGGGATACACATCCATAGCGCAGCCGGCGGTCACAGCCTCGGCACTTACCCGGAAATCATAGAGGCCGCCAAGAAGTGTGGATACCGCTACCTTTTCATCACGGAGCATCCAAAACCCCACTCTCTGTTTCAGCAGGTGATCGACCCTGACATCGTCACTATCTACGGCTGGGACGAGCGCCAAGGCGGGGCCGGTGAAATGCTCTGCACCGGGGATCGTGCCATCTGCTTCCAATCGGGAGACGACCGCCCAGTCGCGGCGCATGCCAAGGGCTTGGAGATTTTCAACCTCCATCAAAGCGCGATATTAAAGGACTCCTGGTTCAACCGGGTCAGTTTCTTCTACCACCGACTCCTGCATCCTGAGTTGTACTTTTTCAAGCTCTGGGCGGTTGACCCTTCCTACCTGCGGACTTGGGACCAGGAACTGAGGAACCGGCATTTGACCGGCATCGGCGGGAGCGACGCCCACCAGAACATCGGCCTCGTGCTGCAGACGACAGCTGGAAAACGTCTTTGGGCCCTGATGGCGGACCCGTACCCGGAAAGCCTGACCGCTGTTACCACACACGTTATACTCCGTTACGGAGAAGCTGTGACAAGCGACAGCATACTGGCGAGCCTGGTCGCCGGTTCGGCTTACGTCGCCTTCGAGAAGATTGCAGACCCCAACGGGTTCTCGTTCCATGCTATCGAGGAGGGCCAGCCAAGACCGATGGGCTCCACCGTCCGCCCCGGTGCCGGCCTGGTAGCACAAGCGCCTCGCCGGGCGGTATTTCACTTGATACATAACGGCAAGGTCAGACAGATGGAGACAGGTACGCGCCTGGTCGCCAAAGCAATGGAGCCGGGGTTTTACCGAGTGGAAGTCCATCTTCCCGACCCTCCCGGTGATCTCGAAGGCAAGCCCTGGATCATCAGCAATCCGGTCTATGTAAAGTGAATTTTGCTCTGTACCTCCGAGTTCTTTGCGATGTAAAGTAAGTGCTGAGGACGCCGGGGGATTACGATATAATCGCACCTTCGAAAGGCTCCGAGCCAAACCGATGCAACAACAGGAACTTCGACTTTTTGAGGAACGGCGCATCCTGTCTGTTTCGCAGCTGGTCAACGAGGTCAAGCGTGAACTCGAAGTCCGGTTCAGGGATCTCTGGGTCAAGGGAGAAATCAGTAACCTCCGCATACCTCCCTCCGGCCACATCTACTTCACCCTCAAAGACGGAGACGCCCAGATCAAAGCAGTCTGCTTCCGCATGCAGAACCGCTACCTGAAGTTCCAGCCCGAAGACGGCATGGATGTGATCGCCCGCGGGTCCGTGTCCGTGTACCCGCCTCGAGGGGAGTTCCAGCTGGTCGTCGAACTGATGGAGCCGTCCGGCCGCGGCGCCCTTCAAGTTGCTTTTGAGCAGCTCAAGGTCAAGCTTCAGGGGCAGGGCCTTTTTGACCCGGCGCGCAAGAAGCCTCTGCCGCTTCTGCCTCGAAAGATCGGAATCGTCACCTCACCGTCGGGTGCGGCGATTCAAGACATTCTTCGCATTCTGAATCGTCGCAACAACACGGTCGATGTCCTGATTTTTCCAGCGCGAGTGCAGGGTGCGGGAGCTGCCGAAGAGGTCGCACGCGGCATCCAGTACCTGAATACGAGAACCGACATCGACGTGATTATCGTGGGACGCGGCGGCGGGTCGCTCGAAGATCTCTGGGCCTTTAACGAAGAGGTCGTCGCCCGGGCGATCTTTGCATCGCGGCTGCCGATCATCTCGGCAGTCGGACACGAAATTGACTACACGATTGCGGACTTCGTCGCGGACCTGCGTGCTCCGACCCCCTCGGCTGCCGCCGAAATTGTTTCCGCCGCTCGGGATGAACTGTGCAAGCGAGTAGATTCGTGGGCGGGCCGCGCGACGCAGGCGGTGCGGTCCCTTCTTCGAGAGAAGCGCCACCGGCTTCAGGCGCTGGCGCAGAACCGGGCCTTTGTCGACGCTCAAAGCCGTCTACGTTTCTACCTGCAGAAGCTGGATGACCTGACCGGCCGACTGTTGCGCGGCTTGCCTTCTCGTCTGGGACCGCTTCGCCAAAGGGTTACGACCGGAGAACGCGACTTGTCCCGGCAAATGCAGGCGCGACTGCTGGCGTTGCGGAATCGGGTCACGAGCCGAACTGAGCAGCTAAACGCGTATTCGCCCCTGGCAGTCCTTGAGAGAGGCTACGCGATTGTGACGACCGAAGGCGGGGCAGTCGTGCGCGATCCCGAAGGCCTGAGCGATAACGAGCGGCTCAGGGTCCGAGTGGCCAAAGGGGAGTTCAAGGCCAGGAAGGAGTCGTAGGATGGAATACAAGGATTTTGAGAACGCCCTATCACGACTCGAAGCGATTGTCGGCCAGCTGGAAAAAGGAGAACTCCCGCTGGAGCAGGCTTTACAGCTCTTCGAGGAAGGAATGAACATCTCCCGTTTCTGCAACGACAAGCTGTCCGAGGCGGAGCGTAAAGTCGAGATCCTGATAAAAAACAAGGAAGGAAAGCTGGTCGAGCAACCATTCAAGGTGCCGGAGAACTGATTAAGTCCCAAGGGACAGAAGGGACATTGGCGATTTCGAGTCCCTGGTGTCCCTTGTGTCCCTTGTGTCCGTTGTGTCCCTTGCTATGCACACAAATCAACCAACCCCCTTCAGGATCGAGCAATACATGCGTCAGCAGAAGGAGATTGTTGACGCGCGGCTGGACGAACTGCTGCCCAGGGCCGATGCTTATCCGGAGATAGTCCACGAGGCGATGCGTTACAGTGTCTTTGCCGGCGGCAAACGCCTGCGCCCGATTCTGGCGCTTGCCACCGGCGAAGCGCTGGGCGGCGACCTGCGGCGTCTGAGCCTGCTCGCCTGCGCCCTGGAGATGATCCACACCTACTCGTTGATTCATGATGATCTGCCGGCGATGGACAACGACGACTACCGGCGGGGCCAGCTCACGGCGCACAAGAAGTATGGAGAGGCCATTGCGATCCTGGCCGGAGACGCTTTGCTCACCCTGGCTTTCCAGGTCCTGGCTGAAATCCCGTCTCCGGGCCAATCGGCCGAAATTACCTTAAGAGTGATTTGCCGGATTGCGGAAGCGATAGGGACATCGTGTGGAATGGTGGGAGGCCAGGTTGTCGATCTCATAACACAGGGAAAGCAATTCACCGCGGATGAGCTGAACTACATTCATTCCGCGAAAACCGGCGCTCTCATTCGAGCCTCAGTCGACTCGGCGGCTCTGCTTTGCGAAGCAGAGACCGAGGTACGGGCCGGACTGGGACGTTTCGGGACTCGAATTGGGCTTGCTTTTCAGGTGGTTGACGACATCCTGGATGAGGACGCCTCTTCGAGCGAACTCGGTAAGACGGCGGGGAAAGACCGGGCGGAGGGAAAAGCCACGTACCCGGCGATGTACGGTCTTGAGGAGAGCAAAAGTGTTGCCGCCCGATTGGTCGCTGAAGCCGTCCAGGAGCTCAATTTTCTTGGAGAACGGGCCGACGCTTTGAAGGCGCTGGCTCAATTCATTTCGATCAGGCGGGTTTAACCGTGAAAGGCTGGGGAGAAAAGTCGCGATGAACTATCGCTATTTGAGCAATATCAACAGTCCCGAGGATCTCCGCAAACTGCCAGTGGAACAACTGAGCGTGGTTGCGGAGGAGATTCGGGCCCATATCATCAACTGCGTCAGTAAGACTGGCGGACATCTAGGCGCCAGTCTCGGGACTGTCGAGCTCTGCCTGGCGTTGCACTATGCCTTTGATACTCCGCACGACAAGCTGATCTTTGATGTCGGCCATCAGGCTTACGCCCATAAGATCCTGACTGGCCGACGTGACCGTTTCCATACGATTCGCCAATACGGGGGACTGTCCCCATTTCTCCGGCGCGAAGAAAGTCCTTACGACACTTTCAACGCGGGGCACGCTTGTACCTCCATCTCGGCGGCTCTCGGTCTCGCGACCGCGCGCGACCTCAAGAAGGAGGACTTTCGTGTAGTCGCGGTCATCGGAGACGCCGGGTTGACCGGCGGCATGGCTCTGGAGGGGCTCAACCTGGCGGGGTACGACAAGCGCGATTTGATCATCGTGCTGAACGACAATGAAATGTCGATATCGCCGAACGTCGGGGCTCTGGCCGGCTATTTGAAGCGGATAGTGGCCGGGCAGGCCTATCAGCGAGTCAAGAAAGACATCGAGTCCTTCCTGCACCATATCCCGGCCGTTGGCGATCGTTTGTTCCGCACCACCAAGGAAATTGTCGACGCTTTAAAGATATACGCCATTCCTGGCCTCCTGCTCGAGGAATTGGGATTTCAATACTGCGGTCCCTATAACGGTCACGATGTAGTGGCACTGATCGACGAATTCAGAGAGGTAAAGAAGAGGAAGGGGCCGATCCTCGTCCATGTTATGACGACCAAAGGCAAAGGGTTTGCGGCGGCCGAGAAGGACCAGGTGAAGTGGCACGGTCCAAGCGCGTTTGACCCGAGCACCGCGACCTTCGTCGGCACACCGGCGAAAACCCCCACGTACACGTCGGTTTTCGGTCAAACGATCGTCCGAATGGCTCAGAACGACGAGAAGATTGTAGCTATCACCGCGGCAATGGCGCCGGGGACCGGGCTCGACAAATTCGCAACGGCTTTCCCCGAGCGTTTTTTTGATGTTGGAATTGCCGAACAGCACGCCGTGACATTCGCCGCCGGGCTGGCTGCCGAGGGATACAAACCGGTCTGCGCCATCTACTCGACTTTTCTCCAGCGAGCTTACGACCAGGTTATCCACGATACCTGTCTGATGGATCTGCCCGTGACGTTTTGCCTGGACCGGGGCGGTCTGGCAGGAAACGACGGCCCTACGCATCACGGTCTGCTCGATTACGCTTACCTGCGCTGCGTCCCCAACATGGCCATTATGGCGCCCAAGGACGAAAACGAGCTGCAGCACATGCTGAAGACGGCCATCGACTATCCACACCCCGCCGCGGTGCGCTACCCCAGAGGCGAGGCCGTAGGAGTCCCGATGGACCCGGAGCCGCGCTGCCTCCCGGTCGGCAGGGGCGAGATCCTGCGGGAAGGCACCGACTTTGCCATCATCGCAATCGGCTCAATGGTCCATCCCAGCCTCCAGGCTGCCGATCTCCTCGCCCGGGACGGGCACCTGGTCCAGGTCATCAATGCCCGTTTCGTCAAGCCACTCGATCAGGAGCTTTTGTGCCAGACCGCAAGACAGTTCCGCTTTCTGGTCTTTATCGAGGAGGCGAGCGAACTGGGCGGTTTCGCGAGTGCGTGCTGGGAGGTGCTCGAAAAGAACCGCATCCATGGGAATATCTGCCTTCGTATCGGGTTGCCGGATATTCTCATCCCCCACGGCTCCGCTTCCCTTCTCATGGCCAAGTACGGCCTCGATGTCGACGGGTTGTACAACCGAATTACCCAGTTCCTTAAGGAGCGCCGATGGCGAAAGCGAGGCTCGACGACCTCCTCGTCCAAAAAGGGGTTGCTCAAGATCGTAAAGAAGCCTTAGCTCTCGTCCTGAGCGGACGGGTTCTGATCGGCGGGCAACGGGCCTCGACCGCAGGAGAGCGGGTTGACCCCGCGGCGGAGATTCGAATCAAGGATGCCGGCCTTTCCTACGCCTCAAGAGGCGGGCTCAAACTGGAGGGCGCACTCCGGGAATTCCGCCTTTCCGTAGAAGGGTTCGTTTGCGCCGATCTCGGGGCCTCCACCGGTGGCTTTACAGACTGCCTGCTCCAGCACGGAGCTCGCCGGGTGCACGCCTTCGACGTCGGGAAGGGACAGCTGGATTGGCGCCTTCGCCAGGACCCGCGCATTGTCATCCACGATCAGTTCAACGTGCGGTATCTAAAGCCGGAAGACGTCGGCGAACGGCTCGACCTGATCACCCTCGACCTGTCGTTCATCTCCCTGACCAAGGTTCTGCCGGCCCTTCGTCCTTTCGCCCCGGCCCTGATCGTCGCCCTCGTCAAACCCCAGTTTGAGGCGGAACGGGGGGAAGTGGGGCCCGGGGGGATCATCCAGTCGCCCGAGCTTCAAGTCGAGATTCTGGAACGAGTGAAAGCGTTCGCGCTCAAAGAGGGGTTTGAGATTCTGGGCGAGACCCCGTCCCCGATTGCCGGGCAAAAAGGCAACCGGGAGTTTTTGCTGCTGATGCGCGGAAAGGACCCCCAAGACCCCAGGGACCTCAAGGACCTCAAGGACAACCGCGATCTTCGTCCTTGAGGTCCTTGAGGTCCCGGGGTCCTTTTCGTTGCTCCCCGCTGCGTTAGAATGATCCCATGCCCGCACGCTACACCGCCTATGGACCGTGGCTCAGGAACAAGTTCGGCGGGCGTGTCTACAAGGTTTCAGTCGACGGGGGTTTCACCTGCCCGAATCGGGATGGTTCTGTGGCCCGAGGGGGCTGTACCTACTGCAACAACGACAGCTTCCGGGCGACTGGAGTCAGCGCGAGGCATTCCGTTGAGGACCAGGTTCAGAAGGGAATAGCATTTCTCTCCAACCGGTATCAGGCCGAGAAGTTCCTGGTCTACTGGCAGCACTACACGAACACCTATGGGCCGGTTGACCTGCTGCGCCGGCTCTTCGTCAGATCGCTGGAAGCCGACGAGCGAGTGGTCGGCCTTTCAATAGGAACGCGGGCCGACTGCGTGGAGGATGAAAAGCTCGAAATGCTGCAGGACCTGGCCCAAACACATTTCATCACTCTTGAGTACGGTCTTGAGTCGATCTACGATTCCACCCTGGCGAGACTCAACCGCGGACATGATCGTTCGTGTTTCGAGGACGCGGTCAGGCGGACCAGGAAGCGAGGGCTACCGATCTGCACGCATGTGATTCTCGGCTTTCCATGGGAAACCCGGGAGCAGATGCTGAGCTATCCCGACTACTTGAACAGTCAGCCGATAGACTTTTTGAAAATTCATCACTTGCACGTGGTCAAGCACACTGCGCTTGGTCGGGAATACCTGGCCGATCCGTTCTGGACCTTCAGTTATCCCGAGTGGATCTGCTTCGTGTGCAATTTTCTGGAGCGCCTCTCTCCCCACATTGTGGTGCAGAGGCTTTACGGGTGGGCGCCGGATCAAGATCTGATCGCCCCGAAATGGGGCAAGGCCAAAGCCGTGATCCTGCGAGACATCGAGCAGGAGCTGGAAAGACGGAATTCGTGGCAAGGCAAAGATCCCAATCCTGTCAATCCTGTTAATCCGGTCGAAAAAGTCTTTAGACAGGATTAACGGGATTGACAGGATTGGGGCAGCCCTACTCCGCGCGCTGATGATCAGCGTGCTCGTCCACCCTCAGGCTGCCTATCATGGCACTCATCACCTGGCTCATGTCGTCGTAGTAACGACCCGGAGCAATAAACAAAGCGTAGATGATGTGACCATCCGGAAGTTCCTGAGTTTGGAGCGTGACTCGTTCCTCCTGTCCGGTTACAGGGGACTCGCCACTCAGTGTTGCTCCCAGCGTTCGCTTGCCACCTGCCGAACTTTGACGCTTGGAACCGGAGGCGACCTGCAGGTTGGGGTTGCTGCGGCTGATCTGCTCAATCAGATCATCGGTCGCATCTTCCAGTGAGACGTTGTTTCCGGACCGACCCTGGAACGGGACGTAATGATTCACGATAACCCCGTAGACAATACTGGGCTGGCCGTTTCCGGCATCCACGATCCCGCCTTCAGGCGCCAGCGTCGCACCATATCCGCTCTTTGACTCGTAAGCTCTCCAGTTCTCCGGGTATCGTATTTGGAAGAACCCATCCCGGTTTTCGAACGTCTTCATTCGGCTCGACGGGCGCTCGATACTCACCCTCACCGGCTGCCCGTTCCCGCCTCGGGTCTGTCCGCCGGGAGCAGGGCCGCGTTGGACCAGTTGCTGCATCGACGGAGCGGGAGGCATGCCCTCCAGCCGCGCTTGAATACGGTTGAAATCCCCAACGGGACCTCGCCGCTCGACGGAACCGAGCATGCTTGCTTCTTTTTGGATCCGCTCCGCCCGGTTCTTAGGCGCCGGGTGGCTGCTGAAAAACTGCTCGAACTTGCTCGGGTCACGGCCGGCCTGCTGGCGCAAGGTTTCAAACATGCGCGACATAGCCATCGGGTCATACCCGGCGCTCGCCATTATTTGGGCCCCGAGTACATCGGCCTGTTCCTCGTCGTCCCGGCCGAACTTGAGGAACAGGGTATTCAACCCGAATCCCCCGATCGCGCCCATGATCTGGCCGGTCGTGCCATTACCCAACACGCCGCCAAGAACGCCCAATCCTGCCTGAGCCAGGTAGGCCTTCGACGCCTGGTTGGTTCCGTGACGCAAGGCGACGTGGGACATCTCGTGCGCCATGACTCCGGCCAGTTCCGCCTCGTCATGTGCGGAATCAACCAGTCCTCGATTGATGTACATGAAGCCCCCGGGGAGGGCAAAGGCGTTTACGTCGGAGACATTGACCACTTTAAATTGATACGGAAACTTCGGCCCCGGAGCGCCGGCAGCGAGACGCTGTCCGATGTCGCTCACGTAGTTCTGGAGGCCGCGGTCATTGAGCAGCGGCAGTTGCTTCTCAACTTCGGCCGCAGACTGGCGTCCGATCTCCACATCCTGCTCGGGGCTGAAGAGGTTAAATCCTGGTGAGACTTTTGTCTGTGCGATCACCTGGTCTCCCGTGATAACCGGCAGCACGGCGAGAATCCAGACGAGTAACGAAACTCCAAACAAAGGCATACGCGTCGTCATGACATCCTCCGGCGGGAAACGAAAGCAAGCGGCTTGCCAGATCGTCCGATTAGCGTAAGTTGTTGCAGGATAAGAGCCGTAGAAAGTCTGCAAGCGAACGTCAGGGAAAATTTACGCGGCGTCCGTGTTCGTCCTTGTTACTTCACTCTCGCCAGATAATCCTCGGCGGTTTGGACGTGGGCCAGGGCTTCGTTGAATCGCCGCTCTCGTTCCGAGTAGAACGGCACTCCAAAATCGTTGGCCGCGTTGGGCACGAGCCGGAGACTGTGCACAGCGAATTCCAGGCTCTGATTCGCCATCGAGACGTCAGGATGGGCCGACCGCCGCGCACCGGGCGAAAGCGTTGCGGCTGCCTGCCGTACCCGCCCCTCCCACTGCTGGCTCCACTGTCGCCACTCGGCGATCTTCTTTGGCGCCTCGCGATCGGCTTCTCCAACAATCTCACCCAGGCGTTCGCACTCGCGTCGGCCCTCGTCGATCAGTCTCACAATCGCTCTTGCCGATTCTCTCAAGCCTCGGACCACTTCGGGATCCGCCTCTGGAGGACGAGGCCGCTGAGCCAAAGAGGTCTCCTTTCCTCCAACTGCTTGGAACCAAGGCTTGCGCTCGAAGTGATGCTCGCGAAGCTTCTCCCACTCCGCGCGCGCCCGACTGAGATCAGGAAGAGCGTAACCTGACTCCTCCTCGGAACCCAGTGCCGCCACCCAGAACATCAGGTCCGACGAAACCTGCGGCGCGATTGCGCCGGCGTCCTTGCCGATTTGCTCACTCAGTTCCTGGCCGGTGCGCTCAAGGACGCCTATATCGCCGCTCGAGACGGGTGACTTCTTATAAAGGATCGACTCGATCGTCGTGATCTGTGCCTTGTAGGGAGAAGGGTCCATAACGGCTGGGGACATAAACCAGGAAAACGGTTCTTGGGGCTTGTCCACTGCCCCGCTACTCGTCGGGGTCGTCCTCCCGCTCAGATAGGGACCGACTGATCGATAGAACAGGAAGCCAACCACCGCCGCCAACAGGACCAGCAGCCAAACGCCTCCTTTGCGTCTTCCACCGGTGCGTTCCGGCTGGGAATACTTCAGACAGAGAACGCATTCAGGCGTCACTTCCGGGTCGTAGTGAATACCGTGCACCGGGCATTCAACCTCACGCTTCTGAACCTTCCCGGCCGGCTTTCCGCTGCTCATCTCCCCTCCCTCCCGCGTAGGCACTGCCCGAAGGGGCTTATACCGCAAGAAGACCGCGGAGTGAACGTAATTTTGAAAATTTCGCTCGTGTCCACCGTCTAAAGAGTAGGCCATTGTCTATAATGATCCGCGCACATTCTAGGAACCGACCATCGGGGAAAGGGATGATGGGATTCTGGAAGCCGGATCGGTGGGGAGCAATGCTGTTCCCTGGTCTGCTTGCCCTGTTTCTGGGCGCGCCAGGCAGCGCACAGGTCAAAAGCGACAAGACCATCAAAGTCGCAGTCAACCTCGTTCTCGTCAACGCGACGGTGGACGGGCCGGACGGGCGGGCGGTGACCGACCTGAAGGCGGAGGATTTTACGGTTACGGAGGACACGACCGAGCAGGAGCTCGCTATTTTCCGCCCCACCACAAGCCCCTTTCACTTGGCCCTCCTGATCGACGTCAGCGCCAGCACGGTTTCTAAAATCGAATTGCTGCGAGCTGCCGCCATCCGTTTTTTCGACCAACTTTCACCGGACGATCAGATTGCAGTCGTGGAGGTGGGCGATTCGGCAAAACTAGTGGAAGGTTTTACTTCGGACCGGGCCCGCCTGGCCGCAGCCGTTAAGCGCGTCGGGAATACTCCCAGCAGCACGACTCGGCTCTACGATTCGATCATCTATGCACTCGACGACCTGCTCAAGGATGTGAAAGACCGAAAGGCTCTCGTTATTCTCACCGATGCCTGCGACAACGGGAGCCAGGCGAACTACCATCGAATGAACGTTTCCGTCTACAAGAACGACGCGGTGATCTACGCTCTGCTGGTCGATACAGCCGATGATCAGCTGCGAGTGCTGCAGGATAATCTTGAGTGGGCGTCGTGTGTTTCGCTGGTCCTTTGCGCGGACACTCGCGTCTCGGAGCCACTGATAAAACGGGTGGCGCATCGTCTGGTCGAACGACTGCCAAAATCTTGCCGGGTCTCTCTCTATCAGAACCAGTATCGCCGAAAACTGATCAACATCCTGCCCTGCGAGCTTTCAAGAGAGAAGATAAACCTGGCGATCGAAGAAAGTAAGCCGTTCTGCGACTCGGTTTTGCGCTTCCGAGAACGGAGTCCCACACCGGATAGCCAGTATCTGAGTGTAGCTATTGTCGATTCGCTGGACGCTGCCCAGGATCGCTTTCCGGTTGAGCTTCAGAAAACCATTCCTGTCCTGCTGGTTAAAAATCTCTCCGATGTCGAGATCGACCATGAAATTTCGAAGGTGGTGCGTGCCATCCCCGCTAATGCAGACGAAGTCGGTCAAGATTTGCCCGGAGTCTACCGCGTCCTCCGGGATATTCTCGTCCGTGCCTCTCAGTCCACCGGCGGCTCCTCATTCAATTTAGCCGCACTGGAGCAAGCGGACGAGTACTACACCCAGGTTGCCAGAGAGCTGAGGACCATTTACTCCCTCGGCTATTACTCGAAGGATCCCAGCCCGCTGTTTCGATCAGTGCGTGTCAAAGTACGCCAGCCGGGCTATGCCGTCAAGGCCCGGCGGGCGTACCTGCCCAAATAGATGTTGTAGGACGCAGACCGGCAAAACAAACAGACGAGTCTGACTAGCCACGCACCGAGCCGCAGGGGTATACTTAGCTTAATTAGAGACGATTAATCGTCAAGCGTACGCAGAGATGGAAAACAAAGGGGCGGCCCGCGAGCCGCCCTTTTTGTTTCCCCTTTTCCCGCCTTCCCTCGTGCTTCTTTTCCTTCCCGGTGTTTCCCGCTAGACTCAATATTTTCCGCGTCACGCTGTTTCGCCGACTTGGGGCAGAGCCGCGGACGGACGCGGACGAATCTCGCCGGGAGCGCGGGATTCGCCCGTGTGCGTCCGTGTCTGTCCCCGGTGACTGCGGTTGGCCAGTAGGAGAACCAGTCCATGTCGGAAGCCAAGGCCCGGTCAGTTCGGTTCCCGGCCGATTTTTCCTGGGGAACGGCGACGTCGAGCTATCAGATTGAAGGCGGCTGGATGGAGGGAGGCAAGGGCCTGTCCATCTGGGATGCCTTCTCGCACACTCCTGAGAAAACCCGCAACGGCGAGACCGGGGACCTGACCTCTGATCACTTTCACCGATACAAGGAAGACGTCCGGCTCATGCGGGAAATGGGCCTGAAGAATTATCGGTTCTCGATCTCATGGCCGCGCGTGCAGCCTCTCGGATACGGCAAAGAGAATCTCGAAGGAATCCGGTTCTACTCCTCACTCGTGGACGAGCTGCTGGATAACGGCATCACCCCCTGGGTGACCCTGTACCACTGGGACCTTCCGCTGGCCCTCGCGCTCGAGCATGACGGGTGGCTCAACCCGAAAATCGCCGACTTCTTCGCCCGCTATGCCGAGCTTTGCTTCAAGCATCTGGGAGACCGAGTAAAGAATTGGATCACTTTGAATGAACCCTGGGTTGTCTCCATCCTGGGCTACGGCTTCGGCACTTTCGCTCCGGGCCGCGTATCCACTTCTGAACCTTACGTGGTCGCCCACAACCTGCTACGGGCTCACGGCCAGGCGGCCGAGCTGTACCACACCAGGTACCAGCCGGGCCAGAAGGGCCGGATTGGCATGTCGAACAACTGCGACTGGCGCGAGCCGCTTACCGATACCCCGCGCGACCGCGACGCCGCCGAGCGGGCAAGACTGTTCTTTCTCGGCTGGTTTGCGGATCCACTCTACCGGGGCGACTACCCGGCGGTCATGAGGGAGCGGGTTGGGGAACGTTTGCCCCGTTTTTCTCAAGAGGACGTTCGACGCATCCATCGGTCTTGTGACTTCTTCGGCCTCAATCACTACACCACCCTGTACGCCGCCCACGCGGCTCCGGGTGAAGCCGTTCGCGGTAACCCCTACGACAACGGAGGGCTGGTTGAGGACCAGGACGTCAAACTAAGCGCCGATCCAAACTGGGCAAAAACGAGCATGGGCTGGTCAATGGTGCCGTGGGGGTGTCGCAAGCTTCTCCTCTGGATCTCGGATCGGTACGCCCAGCCGGAAATCATCCTCACAGAAAACGGCTGCTCCTCAAACGACGTCGTCGTGGAGGGGAAGGTTCACGACCCGGCCAGAATCGAGTTCCTGCGAGCATACCTCGGCGAGGCCCACCGGGCGATCGAAGAAGGAGTCAAACTGCGCGGCTATTTCGCCTGGTCCTTCATGGACAACTTCGAGTGGGCGCTCGGCTTCGCCATGCGTTTCGGACTGCACTACGTGGATTATGCAACGGGAAAAAGAATCCCAAAATCGTCGGCAAAATGGTTTGCGAAGGTCATGCAGAGCGGCCTCGTGGAGTAAGGTGAGGAGAAACGATTGAGCACACAAGTCGCGCAAACGCAGAAAATATCGGTCACTGAAAAAATCGGCTACGGGCTGGGTGACACCGCCGCCAACCTCGTATGGCGGACCATGATGGTCTTCCTGCCTATTTTCTACACCGATGTCTTTGGCCTGTCCGCCGCAGCCGTCGGGACCCTGCTGCTCGTCTGCCGCTACTGGGACGGGATAACCGATTACATCATGGGCCTGATCGCAGACCGAACGAGAACGAGGTGGGGCAGATTCCGCCCGTGGGTGCTTTGGACGGCACTCCCTTTTGGCGTGATGACCGTCTTGACCTTCACCACGCCGGATCTCGACTACTCGAGCAAGCTGATTTACGCCTACGCCACTTACAGCGGCTTGATCCTCGTCTACACCGCGAACAACATTCCCTATTCGGCTCTGACTGGCGTCATTTCCGCGGATCCGGCGGAACGCACAAGCCTCTCGTCGTACCGTTTCATATTCGCGTTTCTGGGCGGACTCATCACCCAGGGCTTCAACATCTATCTGGTCGCGTTTTTCGGGGGCGGCAATGACATCAAGGGCTACCGGCTGACCATGACGCTGTTTGCCGCCCTGAGTGTTGTTCTGTTCGTCATCACTTTCCTGACCACCCGCGAGCGGGTTCAGCCGGCGGTCTCGGAAAATTCCTCGATACTTGAAGACTCCAAGGACCTGATTCGGAACAGGCCCTGGCTCATGCTGTTCGGAATCGGGATTCTCTGGGTCACATTCACGACCCTGAAGCAAGGGGTGACGCTCTTCTACTTCAAGTACTTTTTGAACGATATGAGCCTGGCGCCGCCGTTCATGATTCTCGGGCTGCTCGCCGCCATGGCCGGCGCTGCTCTCACGCGACCGTTAACTGATCGGTTTGGCAAGAAATCGGCGATGATTTACTGCCTCGCGGTCGCGGTCGTGTCCAGTGCTCTCCTTTTCCTGGCGCGCCCAACCGACGTGGCGATTATTTTCGCTCTGAGCACCATCACTGAGTTGGCGACCGGCCCGGTTATCACCCTCTTCTTTGCGATGCTGGCCGATGCCGCGGACTATTCGGAGTGGAAAACCAGCCGGAGGGCCACCGGCCTTGTCTTCTCCGCCGGCACTCTCTCCATGAAATTCGGGACGGGCGTTGCCGGCGCTCTGACCGGCTGGCTGCTCATGCTCTTCGGGTACACGGCCAACGTGGCACAGACGGCTCAGGCTCTTTTTGGTATTCGCCTTCTGATCAGTGTCTTCCCAGCCGTCGCCGCTCTGCTGCTGATCATCGTCGTTCGCTTCTACCCGCTCGACGAAGCGCACCTGCGCGAGATCGAGCAAGATCTGGCCGAGCGGCGAAGGGGGATCGTGGGGGCCGGGGCGTAAGCCTGTCAACGCGAGGGCAGGACTAAACCTGATGTTCCACCCCAAAGGGGTATGGGTATCCATTTAAATCTTGCGCCGGAGCGGGGCTTCATATGGAGTGCCGCGGCAGAAGGACTCCATATGGCAGAGCCTCGGCGCAAAATGCTGACATACTCCGGTTAAATGGATACCCCAGAAGCGCTCAAATAAGAATCGAGAGTGGGGGCGTCCCCTGGGAGCGCAGGCGTCCCGCCCAATGTCATTTACTTTTTTGCCCGGTGGCCAGGGCGAAGTCGGTGCAACCAGCCGTGGGGAACGGGGCTTTTATTGTGGCCGGACTCTCCAGAGTCCGGCAGCCGGGCTGGGAGCCCGGCGAAAACGATGGTTGCAGCTCGCCGGTTCAGGCCGACCCCGGGGGTCGGCTGCCGGACTCTGG
>Ga0105092_10000681_pt1 | contig 17740 bp, 24 predicted proteins | sample PPLLak2March2015_FD_87021 | JGI IMG/M metagenome (GOLD analysis project Ga0105092, IMG submission 87021) | Freshwater sediment microbial communities from Prairie Pothole Lake near Jamestown, North Dakota, USA - PPLs Lake P7 Core (1) Depth... | ecosystem: Environmental > Aquatic > Freshwater >... | reverse complement strand
CAGCAAAGGACAAGTCCGCAGCCGCAGCACGCTAAAAGAACGAGCGTAAAGGCGCTTTCAATCCTCCGGCGGAGCGGAAAGGCCGGGGCTTGGTGAGAATCATCATCGATCATGCAAATCCAAAATAACTATGTGGCCTTACTTTTTAAATAAGTTTTGTCTATATCCAAGGAAAAGATTGGAGATGCAGATGTGTCCGATGATGCCGAAAGGAACGGCTGATTTTAGAGATCGCTGCGAATTATCCGCTAGAGCCGCCTTGCCAGCAGGCCGACGGCGGGGGAAAAGGAGTCTTGGCGATATTTTGCCGATTTTCATCGCTTTGAGAAGCAAACTTTATATCATGGGAAGTAGTAGCATGGTGACGGACGCGTGCACATACACCTGCATTCGGACGCGAAGCCATGTTATTATGGCCTCGGGATAAACGATTATTAAACCCATCAACAACTACATCACAGGAGGGAGGAGCAGTTTCAGAAGCGCGGCCCTTTGGCCGCGTTTCGGAAGCTGTACGAGAAATCTCCAATCCAATAATTATTATGTCCGAAAACATTCTTATTCCTCTTAATTTCTTAGATTTAGAAAATTCCAAAATGATTCGCTTAGCAAATGCGGAATTGAATGTATCATCAGAGTTTATAGATGTATATGATAAAATAATTAAATCTCAATATCCTAATTATCAAATACCAAAATTTAGTCTATGTACGCCCAAGGTCGAGAATGAAAAACCGAGAAGGACACTGGACCGTATATTAGAGATTTTTAAACTTTTTAAGGAAGGTCTAGTCTTATCTAATTTTATCGTATATGGTGAATTTAGTGATATTGATAAATTAAAATTCGATTTTCTCCCTCATTATACGCATTATGTAGATGGCAATCGAAGCCCCCCGGGATACATTATATCATCCAATGAAGAAAAGCCGTTTATAGGCTTTTGGAGTGAGTTTAAAGATTTACCGTTTGAGAACTTTGCCGTCTATAAATTTCATTTAGCCGACTTTGAACCATTTTCAAAGGATACTATGACGAACTACGTGGAATCCCTTGAATATCTATTCGTTCCGGATTCATCTGATGGTGAAATAGCATATAAATTTCGAACAAGGGGAACGCTAATTCTTGGAAGAGATAAAAATATGGATGAACGCAAAAAAATATATAAAAATCTGCATAACTCATATAATCTGCGTTCTGCAATTGTACACGGAAACATTGAAAAAGAGAAAAAGTTGCTCAATGGGAAAAATTGGGAAGATTTTCATTCATTCCTGAGAATCTATGTTCGTGAATCCATTAAGTTTTTCTTTAGGAAAAATTGTTTAGATGATAATCAGAAAAGGAAAGAATTAATCGAAAATATGACTATCTTTAAATGCAATATTGAAAAATGAAAACTATCTTTTCAAAAATGCATAAGACGTCATTCTATAACAATCAGGATAATGCCGTGACGCCACTTTTTTATGATAGGCAGTTTCTGCAGCCCATCAATGTCTCACAATTGATGCTGAGTCTTGACCGCCGCAAGATGACCGTTGTCTATCCGTCGTGGTTGTTCCCCCTGCAGAGGCCCGCCTGCCCGCCCCCCGCACGCTCGCACACACGAGCGCGCGCGGGCGGCCACGCGCGGGCCGCTGCCAGCAGTTCGATTCATATAACAAAAGCTTAAAGAATAATGCAGACAATTATTCTGAACGGTGCAACGGTTCATGGGAGCGCACGTACTGAAAATCCCGGAAGATATTGTGGCTGCCCTTCGCATCCCGCCGGATGATGTGGAGGACGAGCTGAATAAAGAGCTGGCAGTAGCGCTCTATTCGCGTGGTATGCTCCCGTCTGGAAAGGCTGCGGCGCTCAGCGGCTTGACCCGCCAGCAGTTCGAGGACCTTCTAGGCAAGCGCAAAATAATCCGTCACTACGGAGCAGAAGACCTGGAAGAGGATCTGGAATATGCCCGTCGTGGTATGTGATTCTTCTACTATTATTCATCTGGCACGAATTGGCCGCCTATCTCTTTTGAGGGACTTTCATGAAAGGATAATCGTAGTTCCGGCAGTACTGGAATGAGGCAGTGGAAGAAGGCCAGGGCAAGCCGGGTTCTTCAGAGATAAGAGATGCCCGCGAATCCGGCTGGATCGAAGTGACTGCGCCGCATAATGGTCCATTGGTTCAATTGCTACAGCGTGAGCTGAATAAAGGGGAATCTGAGACAATCGCTCTTGCGGTGGAACTTCACGCAGATTTGGCATTCTGGATGAAAGCGATGCTCGAAGAGTGGCCAAGATTTACGGGCTCAAGATGTCTGGTGTAGTAGGGATACTTATCAGAGCCAAGTTCGCCGGAAAGGTAACATCCCTTCGAAATGAGCTTGATAAACTGAGGCTTGACGGAGCCTTTTGGATTGGTGATGATGTTTACGATAGAGCGCTTGCTGCAGTGGGCGAAAGTTAGAATGTCTTCTCCTCGGTAGATGTTACTCATCAAAGAACGATTTCGTTTAGATCCCATCGCCTAACGGTAACACGTTCCCGCCTACCCGCCCGGCCTCCGCCATCCCGCAAGCTCGCACGCACGGACGCGCGCGGGCGGTCACGCGTGGGCTGATGCAGTACCAAGATCCGGGACGAAAATGCGAAATATTGAGCACGTGGCAAAAGGATATATTCAAAGAAGCCGCATTCCAATCATAAAGAGGCCTCATGTCCGTTAGCCAATCCACGATATGCCCACAGCCGGGAACCACTGGGCAGGTTGCTTCTAAGAAAGCATCCGCTAAAAAAGCCAATCTTGACGACATGGTAGAACATGATATCGTAGTCCACATGCCGCCCAAGAGAAAGTATCTCGCAGAAGTGGACGTGACGGGTATTCGCAAAGCAAAGCCAAAGGTCGTAGTGCCCGATTCAATTTAATTGATTTTCCCAGGTTTCATGAGAGACTATCCCTGGTATGACATAGTCGATGCGAGTGAAGTGCTCATGCAGGGCGATTTCGTAAGCTCGTGTCCTGTCATGGTTCCTTCGCCTTCTGCAAGGGAAGGGCGAATATCTGCAGAAATAATCGAATACGATGTGGTTATCATGAGCCAATCCTGTGATTTGGCTCACCACAAGCTGGATAATGTTTTGGTCAGTCCCGTTTGGCCAATAAGCGAATTGGGGCTTGAAAACGAGTTTTTCAGGAGCCGTAAAGGCAAAGAATCGCTGCGGCAGGGAAACCTTCCTGGATACCATCTTTTAAACAGATGCGAATTGGAAGGCTTTGAGGCAGATTTCCAGGTCGTCGATTTCAGGAATGTCTATGGAGTTCCATTGGATTTTCTGGTCGACTTGTCTCGGCGAAGAGAAAAACGGCTGAGGCTTCTGCCACCATATCGAGAGCACCTATCTCAAGCATTTGCGAGATTCTTTATGAGAGTGGGCCTGCCCGTCGATATTGATTTGTTTAAATAATTGATCACCATCACATTACGCGCCTGCAACGCATAGCTTGCGGTCGACAAATCCCGTCAGCCGCCCGATCGTGGCATGATTCCGGCATCCGATGCACCAGGCGCGCGGCCCGCCCCCGCACGCTCGCACGCACGAGCACGCGCAGGCGGCCACGCGTGGGCCGCTGCCTGCAGCTCACTCAATGAGAATCAGCAAAGGCAAACGCCGCCGTGTTAAAAATGATCGCTCACTTATCATCGATCTCACTCAGCATTTCCTTGACCCTGGCCTTTAAAACCGGCATATCAAGCTCTGCGGTCTCCCAAACCTGCTTGAGATCAATTCCAAAATACTGATGCACAAGAATATTTCTTAAGCCAACGATGTCAGCCCAAGGGATGTCATTATGCCTTTCCGTCAGGTCGTCGGATAGGTGGTTGGATGCTTCTCCCACCACCTGGAGATGATGAATAATCCAAACTTGCGTCCGTTCGTCCTCGACAAAGGCTTCATGCCCGATTGAAGAATATTTTTCTATTTTTTCTATGGCCTCAAGAATATCCAGAAGCCGTTCCTTATCATCCCTCAAAGAGGCACCGCCTCGCTTAAAACGCGCTCCTTGATTCTCTCTCGCAGACCGCGATCACTAACTACGTCCACTTTGATCTCCAGAAGAGATTCAAGCTCTCTGATCATGGCGGATTGGCTCAGCAGTGTTGATCCTGGAAGGAATTCCACTAAGATATCAAGATCGCTCTTCGAGTCTGCTTCGCCTCTTGCGACAGAGCCAAAGACTCTGACGTTACGAGCACCGTGTTTTGCGGCGATCCTCAGGATTTCCTCACGCCGCTTGTCCCTGAGATTTTCGAGACGCATGACTTGCTATTTAGTTTTCAAGGAAGATTAAAGCTTCGACGGACGGTTGCGCCTCCATTGCTCACGAACGCGAGTCCCGTCTGCCCGCACCCGCACGCTCGCACGCAAGGGCGCGCGCGGGCGGCCACGACGCATTCCAGGAAATATCTTGCTCATCGAGTTATGCGATCTTGATGCTGCAGAAGGAAGTTTAATAAATACAGATTTACAAAGAAGACCTTGATGAAGTTTCATATCACCATTGAGCGAGACGAAGACGGAAAATATGTGGCCGAATGCACCGATCTGCCAGGCTGTCTCTCTGAGGGCGAGACTACGGGAGAAGCCATAGAAAACATAAGTGAAGCCATCATCGGATGCTTGAAGTCAAGGCTCAAACATGCAGGAGAGAAGTTCACAGTTCCATCCTTCGATCAAAAGCTCGATATCTCCATAGATGTCACAGAGTCGACATATGCAGAAGCTTCCTAGAGTCTGTGGCGACAAACACATAGCAGCCTTCAAGAGCAGGTTGGATTGTCAATCATGTAGAAGGCAGCCACTATATCCTGACTAAAGCTGGAAGCAATGTTCATCTCTCAATACCTGTGCATAAAGGCAAGGACCTTGGCATCGGCCTTCTCAAGAAGCTGATTGACAGGGCAGGCCTTACCAACGAAGAATATCTCTGTCTATTCTACGAAAAATGAAGGCAACCGGAGAACTGATGAACTGAACCGCCCGGTCTCGCTGCCCTCAAGCACGCTTACCGCCTGCCCGCTCCCTCACGCAGGCCCACACACGCACGGGCGCGCGCGCGGGCGGCCACGCGTGGGGCCGCCGCCAGCATCGCCTTGGCGGCTCTATTTTCGCTCGATGTCACCCAAGGGCTTTTCAACCATCACTCAGGACTCACGGCCAAGACCGCACCGTGCCTTCCGTTTCAAGCATTTCTCATCTCGGTGAGGATCTCAAGAGCGCTCTTCTTGCTCTTCCAGGCGGAATCGATCTCTTTGGCCACAGCTTCCCACTCTGCATCCCAATCGATTTTCTCTGCAAATTCCTCGGAGAATTTTATGGGAGGAAGGACTGCCATTGGCTTGCCATCTGGGCCGATCGGGAACTGCAATTTTCTATTCATCGATCCTCAAAAGATCACTAACAAGCTGCTGAACATCTTTAGTGGACAGGACTCTTGCAGTCTTTTGCTTAGAAAGATGCTTGTCATTCGACCATACGGGACAGCCGAGCTGCAGTGCCAGAGCCAAGAATGCCGAATCTTTCTCATCGATATCCTTCATCAGCTCTGCGGCTTCTGCTACCCTTGAAGAATAAAGCTCGTCAGGCACGACCATCACATATTCGAGAAGGAACTTGAGGGCATGACTATAGCTCTGCTTGGCGGAAGATCTCTCTCTCTTAGACAAAATGTAGCTCTTATGAGCATCAATCTCCGCCAATCCATATTCTGGAAAGTAGATTTGGAGGCAATCTGTTTTCATCATTTCGGCAATAAATGAGCCGTCTTTGAGAAGAGCAGAGAGAATAATATTCGTATCAGCTACAAGCCGAACTTCTTTTTCTCTTTCTGCCATACTTCCTCCCTGATGCGTTCCAGCTCATTCAGATCCTCTTCGCTCATGGCCAGATCGTCTTTGCATTTCTCAAAAAGAGCCCAGCGTAGCTCTTCTTCCTTGACCAATTCATCGATCTTCTTTTTGAGCGGCGTGAGCGGCACGCTTTCAGGGACTTGAACCAATAGCTCGCCCATATTAAATCCATTCCAATTATGTGCAGATTACTATTAATGTTTACCTCAATGGAGATATCTGCGATCCGGCCTTGTGATTCAAATGAGCAGTGCAGTGCAATCCTTGAGCTTCCAAGATCTAATTGATGCTGTCGAATCTCTGCCGCTTGATGATCAATCCATGCTGGTCGAGCTAATCAATAAGCGCATCACTGAGAAGCGGCGCGCAGAGCTTGTAGCCGAGGTCCACGAAGCGAGAAGAGCCTTCAAGAATGGTGAAGTCAAACGCGGCACGGTTGAATACCTGATGAAGGATTTGGAAGATTGAACACCCTTGTCTGGAGCCCCGGCTTCAAGAGATCTTTCAAGCGTTCTGTACGCCACCACCCGGACGAGTCACGAGAAGACCGCAGGCAAAATGGCTAACACTTTTTTTCATGATAAAGAAACCTTAATTAAAGCCTAGGAACAAGGATATGGGATACAATTTGCGCTGACCAGGAAGATGCTTCGCGTTAAGTTTGAAAGTAACCGGGAACGGCAGGGTAATTATGACGATGAAGGAAAGAGAAATCAAGAGAGCGGTAAAGGAAGGCTATGCCCGTATTGCCAAGCAGGCCACATCATATTATGCGTCCCGCAGCTGTTGCGGCTGCGCAGAAATCCCTGAAGAGATAAGCAAGAGGATGGGCTACACGGAAGAAGAGATTCAGGCGGCTCCGCTGGGCTCCAATCTGGGACTCGGCTGCGGAAATCCCGTGGCTCTTGCCTCCTTGGAAGAAGGCGAGATCGTGCTTGATATGGGCGCAGGAGCAGGATTTGACTGTTTCCTGGCATCTACTCGCGTCGGCCCAAAGGGATTGGTCATCGGCGTGGATATAACATCGGAGATGGTGATCAAGGCCAGGGCCAATTCCTGCAAAGGCGGATACAAAAACATCGATTTTAGGCAGGGCGACCTGGAGAACATGCCGGTAGCGGACAACTACGTCGATGTGGTCATATCCAACTGCGTCATCAACCTGGTGCCGAATAAGAGAATGGTCTTCAAGGAGGCTTTTCGCGTGCTAAAGCCCGGAGGCAGGCTGGCGGTTTCGGATGTTGTGTTGCAAAAAGAGCTTCCAGAGTTGGTGGCAAACTCGACGGAGGCTTACATCGGTTGCCTGGCCGGGGCCATCATGAAAGAAGATTATCTGGAGATCATCAGAAATGTCGGATTCCAGGATGTGAGCGTAGTGGCCGAGACCAGCTTCCCCATCGAGTCGCTTCTATCCGAGACTGCCGGATCGGATATCATTGCAAAACCGCAGATATCTACAGAGCAACTCAATGAGATCGCAAGCTCGGTCTTGAGCATCAAAGTAAGTGCCGTTAAACCGAAATAAAAAAACGCGTGAAAGCAGAAACGAAGATTAAGTGGAATAGCAGCAAAACCGTTCCGGCACCGCAAGGAAACAGTCCGCTTTGGGAAGCTCGACAAAAAATATAACTGTCATGATCGCCAATTATTGATCGCGTGAAAAAGAAAACCAGAAGATTTCCCAAGTTGGCTGCAAAAAGCGATACTTGCGCTCCAAAGATACTGAATGGTCTGCCCGGCCATCAGGAAATAGAGAGCGGCAAGTGCGGCAATTCAGGCGATCTGGGAGATCCGGATTTTGGCTCTTATCCCCTGAGCCATCGCATCAGCTTCAAGATGCAAGAGAAGATGCAAAGAGCGAGAGACAACCTCCGCACTCGTCTGGGAGATGTCAGTTTCCGCCCTGGGAAATTTCAGGTTGTGCCGGTCTCTCTAACCGTTCCTGGTCTCGATCCGGTCTTCGAGGGCTACAGGCTCGTGCAGATCTCGGACATCCATTTCGGCCAGTGGATCACGTCGGAGCGCCTGGATGGGGTTGTCGATCTGGTGAACTCGCAAAATCCGGATTTGGTGGCGATTACCGGAGACTTCTTCTCGTATGTTCTCGACAAGCATGAAAATGATCTGGCAAGGATTCTTGGCAGGATAAGAGCCAAGGATGCGACGGTTGCAGTTCTTGGCAACCACGATCACTGGCTGGGTGCGTATGCAGTTCGTCGCATCATTCGGAAAGGCAACATTCTGGAGCTTGCAAATGATGTTTTTTCGGCTCGTCGGGGAGACGCCGCCCTTCACATCGCTGGACTTGATGATGTTCTGGCGAACAAGCAGGATCTGGAAAGGGTGCTGCAAAAGCTGCCGGATTCCGGACCTGCGGTGCTGCTGGTGCATGAGCCCGATTTTGCCGACCTGAGCGCCGGGACGGGCCGCTTCTGCCTGCAGCTATCCGGTCATTCCCACGGCGGACAGATCGTGATACCGGGATATGGAACGCCCATTCGCGGCTATCACTTCAAGAAATATCCATTGGGCAGGTATCAGGTTGGGGAGATGGTGCAGTACACCAACCGGGGCCTGGGGACGAATCTCTTCTGGTCCAGGATCAACTGCCCGCCGGAGATCACGACATTTACCTTACATGCGCGTCCACAGCGAGCAAGCCTCTTATGAGCAAATGGGCTGGCTTCTGCTCATGCGATAGGCTTTCATGTGAATGGTTTTCGCGCGAGTGGATTTCATGCAATGCAAGCCGTTTTGATGCGAGTTGTTTTAATGCAAACGGTGTTTATGCAGCGAAAAGAATGATTAACTGAGTGCCATGGATTGTGATTTTAACCCAAGCCTGGTCTTCAGACTTCTCCTCGAACCACAAGAACGGGCACTGTCGAATTGCGGACCACCTTTTCTGCCACGCTGCCCATGAGGAATTTCTCGAGGCCGGTCTTGCCGATGCTGCCAATGATGATGATGTTCACGGACTCTTCAAGAGCGAGCTTCAGGATCTCGGCGGCGGGATTTCCTTCCAGTACTCTCTTCTCGCTCGGCACGCCCGCTTGCTCGGCAAGCTCTGCAACCCGATCTGCTACTTTTTCGCCTTCCTTCAAGGCAGTTTCCCTCAAGCTGCCGAAGACTGCCGGATCAAGGGTGTACGAGCCGATATCGCCGAAGGGCATACCAATTCCACCCATCGACATGGTGCCGCTTATGTCGGAGACGAAGCATATGATTGCCGTTCCTTTGGATCGCCTGGCCAGATCGACCCCCATTTTCGCGGCATTCTCGCTGTGCTTTGAGCCATCCGTTGCGATAAGGATCTTTTCAAACATATGTTCGATGTTTGGCGTTCAAGCGTTATAGTCATTTTGGTTATGGTAGGTTATGGTATATGGTATCCGATGGATTATTAAGCGATCAATGATCCTTTCAGAAATAGGCCCACTGGTCAAAGGCTGTCTCGCCAAATGTATTAGAGAACTGATACGAAACGCACCTGCAAATGAATCAGAAAATGAATACGCAAATGGAGAATACGCCATGAGAAACCGAACAGCATTTGTTTTGATCCTCATATTCATCGCCGCCCATTGCGCGGCAAGAGAGCCGATTCAAATTGGAGGAGAAAGCGGATTTAGCACCCTGGAAAGAGTATCCGACAATATGCTAATTTCATCAAACAACCCAGGCCAATTCAACGATTCAAACTCGTACCTCAATTCATCTCATCTCATAAATTATACTGGATCCCAAAGCCCCGCTCCATCCATAAATTCATCGAATTCGTCTGGTTCGTCCAGTTCATCTCTGAACGATTCAACTCTTGCAAACATCACGGAAAGCCAAACCCGCAACACCGCCCAAAATGCCAAAAGTGATTTATGGAGCTGGGGTTCGGTCCCGCCGGGATATACTCGGGACAAGTTCGGCAACCTGGTGAAGCTGTCCAGCACCGAGGAGTGGCAGCCGAGTGTATGAAACCGATGATGGACGCGGCTCGATGAGACGGCCTGACAAAGCGGCTTAATGACGCTGTCTGATGACTGAAGGCCCGGCCATCCTAGCTCGATATCACAGGCGATTCACGCTCGACCGGATTCCTCGCAGGCATCCACGCCGCTCGTTCTTGAATATATCAAGCCTTGTGGCGTTCAATCAAAATAAAAAACAGGAGTGAGTGTACTTTATATTCAATGGAGTATCTATTGAATGTAAGGAGGATTCTTCATTAAGAGATTTGTGGTGTTATTTATCGGTTCGTTGGTTCTGTTAGGAATCATTTTCGCAGGTACTGTTAACTGCAAGTCAGACAATGCCAAATCTTTGGCGCCAGGACAGCAGGCAGTCAAACCTGGAAATGCTACGGGTCATAGCGGTGCTCCAGGGCAGACTGGGGACAACCCCGGACAAGCAAAAAAAACCGCAGATGAACTGGGCACAAGTTCCAGCAGCAGCACATCTGCTCATGGGCTGGCAAGCATGTTACAGTGGCTCGATCAGCCCGTCAACAGCTTCCCCTGGTATAGCTCGAGTGGATCATCCTTCTATAACCAAGAAGTTCCTGACACAACGTTCTCGCCTTTCAGTGAGTTCTATGCAGCCTCAGGTATCCCTGTAGTTAACGGGATAATCAGCACTCCTGCCAAGTTTGATATAGCGCAGAAAACGCCCGCAACAATATACTATGGCGCAGGCGAGGCATTGCCATATTCCCAGTATGTTTCCACGATGCCATCCAGGACCAATGACCTCTGGGTCCAGGGAGAAACAAGCTGGTCCCAGTATGTGGTAAGCCCGGTCGGAACCTGGCTGCAACTGGTTGCCAATGTGCCGGTCGGAGGATCTGCAGGATTCTACGAGTCAGTTCAGACTGACAAGACAACTCAAAGGTACAGCACCTATCAATTCAACCAGGGCTATAACACCATGAACTTCTACGCCGGCCAGGTGGGAAGACACATGCTCTACTTTGTGGTGAACAACCAACCAAGCAATGTGATCATTGTGGATGTGTTTGCCCAGGCCCCATCGACTCAGTACCAGACCTACGCTACGACCACAACGACACCAATCGTGTCAACGCAGCCGCAAACGACTCCTGTTGGCGGAGACACGCCTGTGACAATCCAGTCTCAAGGGATGAGAGGATACCAGGTTTTCTTGGATGAGAATTATATCGGCACGGATGGGAGCGGCGGAGATGCCCTGGATGGAGTATTTGATTTCAGGGTAATTGGAGGGCAAAACCATAATATAAGGGTGTATGACGGGCAATTCAATTATCCCAAGAGCATGTACTTTGCAAGGGGCGTTCTCAAAATAATCAATGTGGAACCAGGAATTGCAGTATATGCATAAATTTTTATAATTTTTTTTACTATTTTAACTATTTTATCACTAAATTTTTCGCTGATTTATCTCTTCAATTAGGCTTGAGATGTTCGGCAGCAGGGAAGGTTCTGGAGGCAGTAATGGAAGCCGCCTGAATCCATACGAGCAGAGGGACATGGATGCATCTATCGCTTATCGGTTCCTGTCTTCTCCCACGGCAACTTCACTCCCGATATAGGGAAATTGGAGCCGATCCGCTAGACGACGTGCTGGTAGAATTGTGGAGCGGATGCTCCCGCTTGGTCCCTAAAGAGCCCCAACTTTTTTAGGATAGACCGCTGCCGCCCATTCCAATAGGTATCTGGCTGATGTCCCCAACGCCTGTCAAGATCCGATCAGCATCCTGGCGTACATCATGGAAATAGGACTTCGGCGAAGAAGGCGGGAGGGAGTTCTCTGTCGCAGCAGTTGTGGTCGCTTCAGCGGCAGCAGTGTTCACGACTGCCGGAGCAGGCGATTCAATCTTGGGTTCCTCGATGGCAGCAGGAGCATAGCCGGATGTATCCGGGCTGATCTGCATGGCGGTGAAGCTGCCTTTATTTATGATCTTACCCAGGCTTACCTGCGTATAATTGCCACTGATGCTTCCATTCTGGCTATCGAAAACTCCGGAAAGCTTTGAACTTACCAGCTCGTTTTCCTTCAGGAGGGTGATGGTCAGATCCACCTTATCGGCTGCAATCGATCCTGTGACTTCGGCATTCCAGGGCTTGCCGCCTTGAGGCTCGTATTTAGCCTGGCCGAAGAGATCCCCGTTGTCTTGGTCTAGGACCATAACGACCTGATCTGCCTCGATACCGGTAACCGACCAGATGAAATTCAGATTTTCAGCTGCAATTGTTTCATGCTCATCATTGGTTTTATTACCAGAAGGGGTCGCACTCACTGGAATGGTCTCATTTGCAGGTCCGCTCTCATTCGTCGCAATAGTTGCATTTTCCGGTGAGATGATTTTCACTACTGCCGTTGAATTATTCTCCGTAATACTAGTATTGTTGGCGGACTGCCCCAGGGACAGGCCTGCGGTGAAGAGGAATACGAGCATTAGGGGAAGAATCAGATATTTCTTATTCATTTGATATGCCTCCAACATTTCTCCGCCATTTGGCGATAGACTTTTCGTCATTTGCCTACAACGTTCTCCCCAGTCGCACCTTCTACTTTATAAGTGTTTCATTGTCCTGCAATTCTTGTAGGGCCAAAAAGCCTGGAATTTTTTAAGCTCAGCTGCTATATCTGGCTTATCGGAGACTCCCGCCATCTTCATTGTCTTTACAGGATCTTCAGATTGAGTAAAAACTCGAGTCTTGCTCAAATAATCCTATTCAAACAGGATCATCATCTCATTAGGGTTATCCGCCTTGCGGAAGAGACGCCCACCGTTGGAGCCGCCAACCTTTCGAGGATGAAGCCCAAAAGCAGGGAAGCGGCGAGCAAAGTATCATTTCATCTTGAACTTATTTCAAAAGAGATCTCTCGATAGCAGCTTAGTTTAGACTGTATGCCAGCTTTTTAGGTTCCTCGCTGTTTTATATGGGTAGATTGAACTGCAATTTTCCAAGTCTAAGATAAATAATTAGTATGAGATTCTTTGTTGTTCTGAATCCTCTTGCACTGCTTTTTGCAGATTGGACTATGCTGTTTAATCCTTCCAACACGCCATTGGTTATTTTGGTTTCTGCATAATTTACAACACCACTCCAATGTGCCTTTATGGTTTTTGCTGCATCAATAATTGGTTCAATCTTGCTATGTGTTGCCCAGTAATACCATTTTTTGAGATAATCCTCTGCAAGAAGAGCATCATTAAATGTCCAAAAGTCCTTCAGACTTAGCTTAAAATTGTATGCTTTAGCCGTCATTAAATTCATATCTTTGAGAGAGCCCAGCATTTCCTTTTCAATCGATGAGAGATCACCTGGATTTTTGAGCCACATATACCGAGAATTCTTCAATTCCGCATTGCGATGCTGCTCCTCGCGACGCACCTGATCAATTGCGTCATTAATCATTTTCATAACGTGAAATTTATCAAATGTAAGAGATGATTTAGGAAATTGCTCCGATATCCCTGAAATGAATGCAGGAGACATATCCGAACAGAACATCTCTATCTTATCTGCTGCACCATTATGTTTCTCAAGGTCCTCTTTGAACGAAGTGATTACATTCGAGCCTTTTCCTTCACACACGTAAAGAACCTTATTCCTATTAAGATCTACAAATAGCGATATATATTTATGGAATTTTGCACATGACGTTTCATCAACGCCGACTACTTTTACTTGAGAATGATCTTCTACAGATCTCGATTCTGGAATATAATGTGATAATACCCGCCAAATCCTTGTATCATGCTCGCCTATGATTTCTGCTACGGATTGTATTGGCATATTTTGGGCTAAAATCAATATCAATGAATCCATCAGCAAAGTAAAACCAGCGCTTCTCCTTGCCCATGGAACATTAATCAACCTGATTGATCCGCATTTTTTACATTCTGTACGTGGCACTCTGGCATGAATATATGTTTTAAATTGAAAAAAATTGAGGTGACGCCATACTCGTTCCTTTGTGTCATGGATTGTGCAATTTGAGGTTTTACATACCGCGCATTCGAATCTACTGCCAACTTCGAAATCGATATGAATGTCAAGACGTTTTTCTTCATTGCTAAATTCTATCGACTTGATCTGCCAGGGATCTTGAAGATTCAATGCATGTTTGAATAGGTCTTCTTGAGACAGGGTCACGGATAATAATTCAAAGAGTGATATTATTAAACTTTACCCCATACCCACTCAAGATAGCGAGGAACCTCTTTTTATGTTTCCCTCTGGCCATTCGTGCTCTTATGCTTTTCTTCTCGGATTTAGGACAATGACATAAAACCTAAGTAGAAAGAAGGCTCTCCGAATCATGATGAAGGAATATAGCAACGAAGAGATCGTGGTCTTTTGGAATCCGGACAGATGCATTCATGCCAGGGAATGCGTCAAGGGTCTACCGCAGGTATTCAACCGGGAGGGCCGACCATGGGTGAATATCAAGGGCGCTGACTCGAAAGAGATAATGAAGGTCGTCGACAGATGCCCATCCGGGGCTCTTTCATACAAGATAATCAAGAAGGCAGGTGAATCGGAGATGGCCTGCGCACAGATCAAGGTCGTGAAGAACGGCCCTTTGCTAGTGGAAGGAAACTGCACGCTATTTGACAATAAGGGCATTGAGGCCGCCAAGAGTGGACCGTTTGCGCTCTGCAGATGCGGGGGCTCAAAGAAGAAGCCATTCTGCGACGGCACCCATATCAAGATCGGCTTCGACGATTCGAGTGAGCCGATTGCAGTTAGCGAATTAGTGGCCGCATCGAAGGGCAAGAGCGAGTCGCACGTCGGATGATTATTAATATTTGCGTCCTAAATTGAAGAATCGTCCTGCTCCTTCTTCTTTGGCCCCTTTTCATAATTTTCCTCATTCATCTTCTTCTTCAGATTCTTTTCGGTCTTTAAATAAGACACAATAGCTGCAATCTGGTGTATCACAAGGTCATACCTCTCATTTCCATTATTTTTTAAGATACTGCTGCTTTATTAAACAATTCCTCAACTGACGATATCTAAGATTTAGATCTAAGGAGAATAGCCACATCCTCAGGTTGAAGCACAAAGCTCTCTTCGGGATAATTGAATATCTGAGAATCCCTATGTATCACCAGCAAAGCTGCACCCTTTTCTTTTAGTCCGACATCCCGAATGGATTTTCCTGCAGCGGGTGAGCCTTCCAAAACCTTGAGGGTAATGAAATCATTGCTGATTATACTGAGATCGGTACTGCAATAAGTCTCCTTAGAAATGCTTCGGAACATCTCATATCCATCCGATCTGATGCGATCTATAAAGGAATCAATTCTCTTTCTTGGCACCTGGTACATCTCAAGGACTCTGGAAAATATCTCCACGGAGGTCTCATATTCCTCAGGAATGACCTCATTTGCACCTAGATTATGAAGAATTCCCATCTCCTGGATGTATCTGGTTCTGGCAATTATATATATATCCGGATTCAATCTCCTGGCAAGATCTGTTATCCTGCGAGTTGCTGCTCGATCCGAGATTGCTATCACCATTACTCTTGCATGCGTGGTCTGGCGGAAAAATGGCATTAGGCGCTTCAATTGTTGCCGGGCAGGCTGGCCGCCCCCCTCTCGCTTGTTGGCAGCTCCCGGGCCGCCGGCTGCCAGGTCGGCGGCTCTCGTGCGGTCGCGCGTGCTCGCCGAGAGGGCCGTCCCGTTGTGGCGATTCTTCGGCGGTCAGAACCAGATCACCCTCACCAGTCTTCACCCCTGTTCCTCCTACATCAAAATATCTATGGACCCCTAACTAGATATCGATTTCGCTTTAAGTTCAACAGCATTAGGCACGGCATTCATCCCGACGCCTGAAGGGAGCGGGTTTTCTGCCTGCTTTTCCATAAATCTCGAATAGCCTCGATGCCAAAATGATTGACTGCAAAAAATATTCTCGATGCTGCGGTTTTCCGGCAGCATTGACCAGAATATTTCTGCTGCAATCTCCAGCAGAAAGCTTGATCTAAAAAGAGAATGTCGTACATCGACCTAGCGAGAAAGATACCTCCACTAATCGGCAAGTCTCATAAACTATCTTTCTCGCTTCTTGCAATTATATGGATTTTGGGCTTTCATGTTTGAGATACAATTTGCCAACGAACAGCGGCATCAAGATTAGGCGGATTATAAATCTTAACAATAAATTGTGCAATTTTGCAGGGACAATAAAGAATGGACAATGAGATGTTCGATGCAGAACCGGGCTTCGATTGCCTAATGACGGCGGTCAAGGAGAGACAGGGAGAATGTACGTGAATAAATATCATAACCGCAAGCCTATTATCCTGGAACCCGGCCTTTCCATTATGGCCCTGAATGTAAATCGTTTTATTGATGATGCCATAGCCGAGATCAAGCGCGACGTATCGGGGCGCGCCATCATCGGCTTATCGGGCGGCGTGGACAGCTCGGTGTGCGCCATGCTCGCTCATCGCGCACTGGGAGACCGGCTGGTTCCGGTATATGTGGATTCCGGGCTCATGAGGCAGTTCGAGTCGGAGAGGATCGAGCAGCTCTTCCAGGACATCGGCCTCGTGCGCGTCAACGCTCATGAAAGATTCCTCGAAGCTTTAAAGGGGGTCACCGATCCCGAAGCTAAGCGAAAGATCGTTGGCGAGACATTCATTCGCGTCTTTGAAGAAGAGGCACGCAAGATCGGAGGAGACTGCCTCATTCAGGGAACCATTTATCCGGACAGGATCGAGTCTGAAGGCGGCATCAAGTCCCACCACAACGTGGGCGGCCTGCCGGAACGCATGGAATTCAAGTGCCTGGTAGAGCCGCTACGCGATCTTTACAAAGACGAGGTTCGCGAAGTCGCCCGCGCCCTGGGATTGCCCCAGGAGATCAGCGAGAGGATGCCTTATCCCGGACCTGGGCTCTCGGTTCGCATAGTGGGCGAGGTCACCAAAGAAAAGCTGGACGTCATTCGCAAGGCAAACGCCATCGTTGAAGAAGAGGTCATGAAGTTCTGCCCCTGGCAGGCTTTTGCCGCACTGCTGGGAAAGGCCACCGGCGTGAAAGGCGACAACCGCGTCTACGGCTGGGTGGTCGCGGTTCGGTCTGTAACTTCTCGCGATGCCATGACCGCAGATGTGATGGAAATTTCCTGGGACGTGCTGAGACGAATATCCAGCCGCATCACGGGCGAGATACCGAGCGTTACAAGAGTGGTTTATGATCTGACGCCAAAGCCGCCGGGGACGATCGAGTTCGAGTGATTGAAGCAAAAATCACATTTTTCTATTTTTATTCACGGCTTTTATTTGCCTTTTTTTGCTGCATATATTTTAAAATTAAGATATTGTTACCGATTTTTCTCTTAATATCTTTCATTAGCTTTCAATAGCGATCAGATGACATTTATGGAATTCGAGCTGCAGCCAGGTAATCCCGCTCGACCGCAAGCGCTGCTGTGCGAGCTTGCGACCTGGGGCGTGCGATGGTCCCTGCTTTTTTCCATTACGCCGGAATTTCCTGCCAGTATCTGCATCTCGATCAGTCACCGATCTCTTCTTCTAAATCCAGCAGGTATCTTCTCAGCACATCTGCTCTTTTCTCTGCCATCTGGCGAGCCGTTTTCGTGTGCATACCCGCCTCAAGCTTGAGGAGCTTTCTGTAGAAATGATCCAGATTCCACAGTCCGTCCTCCGGCTCTCTCGCCCGGCAAAACGGGTCATCGGGATTGTAAAGCGCCCGGCCCAGGGTCCCGCCCGTCATGAACACTCTGGCGATGCCGATGGCTCCCATCGCATCCAGCCGGTCGGCGTCTTGCAGGATCTTGGCTTCCAGAGTTTTGGGAACGATTCCTTTGGAGAAACGGT
>Ga0105092_10000680_pt1 | contig 17742 bp, 8 predicted proteins | sample PPLLak2March2015_FD_87021 | JGI IMG/M metagenome (GOLD analysis project Ga0105092, IMG submission 87021) | Freshwater sediment microbial communities from Prairie Pothole Lake near Jamestown, North Dakota, USA - PPLs Lake P7 Core (1) Depth... | ecosystem: Environmental > Aquatic > Freshwater >... | reverse complement strand
GGCGCTCCTTCGAAAGCAGCGCCTTGACCTCGTCCATCTCTTTCGAGCGTCCGATGAGACTGGTCATTTGGACGGGTAGATTGCTGCGGCGTCTTTCCAGCGACGGCAGCGGTGGAAATTCCGCGGGCAAATCCGGCGCCGCCACCTGAAAGATCGGCTCGGCGCGCGCAAAGTCCTTCAGGCGGTGCTCCCCCAGATTCCGCAAGGTGACCTCCGGCGGCAGGGACTCGCGCAGCAGGGCTTCGGTCGCTTCGGAAAGCAGAATCTGGCCTCCGGAAGCCGTGGACATCAGGCGTTTCACATGGCTGAGCGTCAGGTACCCCTCGTAATCGCCGGCGCGCGGCGTACCAGGCCCGGTATGCAGCCCCATGCGCACGTGAAGCGACCCGATCACCCCCCAGTCTTCGGCATGCAAGGCGGACTGTGCATCGAGGGCCGCTGCCAAGGCGTCCAGCGCCGTCTCGAACGCGGCATTCACCTCATCGCCCACCGTGCGGAAGATCACCCCGTGGTGCGTGGTTATGGCCGTTTCCAGGAGGGCGTGATGGCGCGCTTGAACCCTGGGCCACGCATCCGGAAATGTCCGGACCAGCTGCGTGCTGCCTTCGATGTCGGTATACAGGAAGGTGACAGTACCCGTCGGAAGCTGAGCCATCATGGCCATTCCCTTTTTGAGACGCTGTGCTAATTCTACCCATTTCCAGGCAGAAATCCGAATCCGTTAGTCTCACACCGGGAACGTGGGGCATGGGCCTCAAGCTGACCCACAAGCAGTTGTCTTCTCTAGGCTATTCGGGTATGATGGGAGCATTCCCAAAAACGAAAGACGATTCCATTTCTCCCGCATCCTCAAAACCGATGACAATGGAGCGCGTATGGCTGATGTGTTCATTTCCTATTCCCGCAAGGATATCGCCTTTGCCAGGCTAATCCGTGAAGCGTTGCAGCAGAGTGAAATCGATCCCTGGATCGATTGGGAGCGAATCCCGATCGGCGAAAAGTGGTGGAATGAAATTTGCGCGGCAATCCAGGCGGCGAATACGTTTGTGTTTATCATCAGCCGCAATTCCATCGGTTCCCCGGTTTGCCGGGAAGAAATTAACCTGGCGCTGGAAAACCACAAGCGCATCATCCCGATCGCCGTAGATGACCTGAAGCCGGAGGCCATCCGGGAGTTTGCCCCGGATCTCCCCCACATCAATTGGATCGTTTTTGAAAAGGACCACATCTTCCAGCTGGCTGAAAACCCGGCTGCCCTTTCCGAGCGCCCGGAAGATCGCCAGGTTGCGTTGCCTAAGCTGCCGCATTTTGAGCAGGCTTTGGAAAAGCTGACCAAAGCGATCCACACGGATTGGGACTGGGTGAAAGCACACACCAACCTGCAGGTAGATGCCCTACGCTGGACGGAAAACCAGCGGAATCCCAGCTACCTGCTGCGTGGCGAAGAACTGGAGGTGGCTGAACACTTGCTCTTGCGGGCGGCGGGAAAAGACCCCCAGCCGACCGGATTGCAAGCTGAGTTTGTCTCCACCAGCCGCCAGGAGGAAACACGACGGCAGCAGGAAGACCTGCGTGTCCAACAGGAAAAACTGTCTGCGGAGCAAAAAGCCTCCCGGCGCCAACGAATGGTGATCTGGGCCGTCGGATTCGGGCTGCTGATTGCGGCCACCCTCGGGGTGGTTTCCTGGAGCCAGCGAAACCAATACCTGGCCGAGACCCACGTGCGGGCGACCGCCGAATCCAATGCGCTCAGCGAGGCAAGCAGCCGCGCCACAGCCCAGAGCCATGCTCTCCACCAGCAAGCAACGGCTGAAGCGGCCAGCACTCAGGCGGTGGAGGAGCGCAATGAAGCCCAGCTCCAATCCAAACTGGCTCTAGCCGGGAAGCTTGCCGCTCAATCGCAGCTGCTTTTCAAAGACCAACTGGATCTGGCGCTGCTCCTGGGGGTGGAGGCGAGCAAGACGGCCGATACGATCGAAGCCCAGCTGGCTCCTCGCCTGGCGCTTGAGGCCAGCCCCCGGCTGCGGCTGATCTTGAAGAATGAATTTTCGGGTCCCAGACCCTTCGCCATTAGCCCGGATGGCAAGACCCTCGCGATCGAGGAATGCAATCCTTCGGAGGCGTATGTCCCCCCGGGAACGCATTGCGATCCGTCCCGCATCGTTTTCGTGGACGCCGCCACGGGCCAGCCCACAAGCGACCCGCTGGACCTGGGGAAATATTCAGTCGGGTACCTGGCCTACAATGCACTGGACGGCGGCAAGACGATGATCCTGGTAGGTATCGAGTCCATTGCCGTCTGGGATCTCCAAACACGGAGTCTGGTCGGAGAATACCCGACCGGCGTAATGGATACTCGCCTGCTCCCTACTGCTGCAGCCTTCAGCCCGGACGGGAAGCTGGTGGCCATTGGCAGCTGCGAAGATCGCTCGCAGGGCGGGGATGGCAACGGGTACTGCAACGAGGGGGACATCCGCTTGTGGAGCATCGAGACTCGGCAACTTGTCGGAAAGCCGGTTGCCGCGCATATAGCCGATGTTCAAGCGCTGGCCTTCAGCCCCGACAGCCGGACGCTCGCTTCCGCCGGGGACCAGACCATCCAACACTGGGCGGTCCCCAATCCAGGAAGCGGAGGGGAGGCGCAGCTGATCGGCGATCCGATCCAGAGTACCGATACCGTCACCCACACGCTGGCTTTCAGCCCGGACGGAAAGATGCTTGCCGCGGGGGGTTCGGAAAATCGGATCACCCTGTGGGACCTTGCCTCCCCGAGCGCGCCCGCGGGCCAGATAATGGGCCATACATACTGGGTGAGCGCCCTTCAGTTCAGCCCGGATGGCAAGACCCTGGCTTCGGGTAGTTGGGACGATACCTTACTGCTCTGGGATGTGGCCAGCCGTGAGGCTACCGGCCAGCCGCTCATGGGCCACACAGGAGACGTGCTCAACCTGCGTTTCAGCGCGGATGGCCAGGAACTTATCTCCACCGATGCGAATGGCGCCTTAATCGTCTGGGATACCAGCCTGCAGTTTGCCGGCAGCCCGCTGGGGCGGGTTGTTTCCTCCCCCAACTGGGGGAGCGCTGTCTGGACACAGGCCTTCAGCCCGGATGGAAAAATCATGGCGTATAGCTATGGTATGCAAATCCACCTGTGGGACCTGCAGAAAAACCAGCCCCTGGGGTCTCCCCTCGACGGCCACCAGGCCGATATCCGCAGCCTGGTCTTCCCGCCGCAGGACCACGGCCAACGGCTTGTCTCGGCCAGCCGCGATGGGGTCAGCATCACCTGGGACATCCCGACCGGCAAAGTTCTCCATCAGACCGGCCAGGACCGGGATACATTCATTTACTCCTTGGACTTCAGCCGGGATGGAACAAGCCTGGTCTACAAAAGCAATCGCGGTGCGTTTTTGCTCCACCTTCCGGGGGACCAACCCCCCCAGGAGTTTGGTCTCCAATCGGAAAACGGCCGTATCGATCCTCTGGCGATTAGCTCCGATGGCAGCCTGGCCGCGGTGAGTGTATGCGACAACCCGGGGACGGATCAGCTTTGTAGTGCATGGGACATTCAGGTGTGGGATTTGGCCAGCAACTCACCCGCCGGACCGGGAGTCGAGAGTCTGCCCCGCCGGCCGCTGGCGGCCGCGTTCAGCCCGGATGGACAAACCCTGGCATACTCCCTCGATGAAGAGGGTTCAATCTTCCATCTAAACCGCATGACCGGCAGTGTTAGTAAAATGATGTCCACGCCGCCTCCCCATACCGGGCGGAAGGCAGCGCCGGATCGCCTGGTGTTCAGTCCAGGTGGGGAGCAATTGGCCGCCTGCTACCGCTTTGGCAGCATGCTGATCCTGTGGGATACCATAACCGGGGAGATGATCGGCAAGCCATTCCTGGATCAATACAATATCCGCACTGCCGCCTTCAGCCCCGATGGGAGAGTGCTCGCCTGGCCGTTGGAAAATGCGCCCTTTTATTGGGACATACCCGGTCAAAAAGCGCTCGGCCAGCCGCTCCATAACGGGGATGCGGGCGGCAGCCTGGCTTTCAGCCCGGATGGGCGGCGGGTGGCGATGGGCGGGGGAATCGGCAAATCTCTCGAACATGAGGCCCAGGTGTTTGACGCAGCGACCGGCGCCCCGGTCACGCAGCCTTTGATCGGGCATATCGGAACCGTGGAGGGGCTTGGTTTTACCGGCGACGGGCAAGGGCTGTACACCCTCAGCCAGGAAGGCACACTGAACCTTTGGGACCTGGCGGGTGCCAGGGTGATCGCCCAGCCTCTGGCTGGCTATTTGGGCAACTTTGCGAAAGTGGATCTCACCCCCGATGGGCGTGCGATGGCGATTGTCGCCTGTAAGGTAAGACTGGGCGATGATTGTCTCGAAAGTGAGCTCTGGCTCGAGGATACCCAGACCGGTGAGAGGGTTCGACAGCCCCTGGTCTACAAAGGTAGTGTGACGATGGTTCGCTTCAGCCATGACGCGCGCCTCCTGGCAATCACCAGCGGGGAACAGGTGCTGGCCTGGAGGATAGCCGATCAAAAGGAACTTTTTTCGTATTCTTATAGCGAGGCAAATAGAGATATTGACGCATTGGCCTTTAGCCCGGACGATCGCCTGCTGGCGATAAAATCCGAGGCGGTTGTCTTGCTGGACACGCAGACCGGCAAACCGGTGGGCGAGCCGATCCTGGATAAAACGGCCTCCAGCCGCGGAGTGCCGCTGGCTATATCGGAAGATTGGGGCATCGCTTTCAGCCCGGATGGGCGGTGGCTCGCGACCACAGGCAGCGTGAGCGGCAGCCTGATGCTCGTGGAACCATCGACTGGCCAACCCTATGGCCCCCTTTTGCTCGACCCACGCAATCAGATGATGTCCGGGATGATGCTCAGCGTCACGTTCAGCCCCGATGGAAAGCAACTGGTCTCCGGGAATAATCTGGGCACCGCTTTCCTGTGGGATATTGATCCGGCGGCCTGGCGGGACCTGGCTTGCCGGACGGCGGGACGTGCCCTGACGCCGGAGGAATGGGCGGTTTACCTCCCGGTCAGCGAACCTTACCGGCCGACATGTCCTTGATGGTCAATCTCCTATCGAATTACTGGGGGTCGGGGACCCACCGCCACGCCCCGCCCTCATCCATCACCGCCAAAAAGAAGGTTGGGGTTTCCCCGTAGGAGATGGCCATCGCCGTGAATCTGGGCTGGTCGGTGCTGGGTGGAATGCCGAGCAGGCGCCATTTCTCGCCGCCGTCTCCGCTGTACAGCAGGCCTGCGTTGTCGCCCAACAGGTAAACCAACCCCGTGGCTGGATCGATGTGGAGGCTGCGGATCTGGCGCGGCTCCCCATACTCCCGCAGCACCAGGCGATCCTTGAGATTCACCCAGGTCTGGCCCCCATCGCTGCTCTTGAACAGGTCGCCGCTGTCGCTGCCCGCGAATACGACCTGGGAATTATTCACATCGACGGCCAACGCCGTGATCCGGTAATCCAGCATGCCCTTGTTGCTGGGCAACCAGGTCTCTCCCCCATCGATGGACTTGTACACCCCCTGGCCCTGGCCGGAGAACTGGCCGGTCCCCACATACACCACCTGCGAGTTGGCCGGGTCGAACGCCAGCGCCTGCACATAGGGGGCATCGTTGGTCAGGTGAATCCCCATTGTCACTACCCGCCGATAATCCTTGAGGAGTCCCTTCCGGCGCGGTCTGTTGGGGACGTGGAGACGGGTTGTTTTGTGGCACTCCCGGTGTATTGGATATGCAAGCAGCGGTGATGCAAAGGATGACCTTGCTCGTAAGCAAGGTTTTTTTCAGCATAGACCCCCTTTTATCTCGGGTAAATAACCAGGGTTATCCGACCATGACCCATGATTATTCAAGGTTGGTGGCGAAAGATATGAGCGACGCAACTGTTATGGGCCGGTCCAAACCGGGCTGCATTTCAAAACAGGCATGATCGGGGATATGTACTGATCTAATCCATTATATAACTTCGTGCCAACTTTCACAAGCCAGGCGGTCGAACCGCTCCCAACGAATTCGGCCCTGTACTTCTCCCAAACTGGTGGGGATCTGAGTGCCGGGCTTGCGGTTACCCGCATGCACCCAGGCAAGCGGCAGTCCCCTCTGCCGGGCAACGGCAACTATTTCTCCGGTCCCCCCTCTGCCTTGCGCGTCCTGACCATCCCACAAGGCGATGAGCACATTGGCGTGCTCGAGAATATATTCCCCGGCGGTCCAGTAGGCCTCCTCTCGGGAGGCCGCACCGGGCATGTGGATAACATCGCTGGCCTGACCCAGCAGGCGGGAAAATTCCCTTCGGGAGGCGTCAGAGGCAAAATCGGTCAGGTAATCTTCCACCGGCAAGGGCAGCGGGACGACCAGGTGCGCAGCCGGCCGGTAAGCCAAGGCGCGTGCGACGATCAGGCGATCGGCGCCCTCTGCCAGGCAAGAGACGACCGTCCAATCATCACCAGGAAAACGCTCGGCGATCCCGGCCAGAGCCTGGTCGATTCCGGCACAAAGCTTCTCCACCTCGGCCAGGAAACGGTGACCGGTGACCCCGATGGAGATCCCGGGTCTCCCGCCCGCGGTTATTTCCCACCCTCCAGCCTGATCACGGTGTACCCCACCCGCCCGAGGATGGAGGGAATGCGGCGCACCAGCTCGCGGTCCTTCTCCTTCTCCGCTTCAGGGAGCGGGTCTCGGCCCAGCGCAGCGAGCTGCCCGGGTGAGAAGATTTGGGCAAGCTCCTCCTCGGTCATCGATCGCCAGGGCAGCAGGGCCTCGTGGATGCAGCTGGCTTTATCGGTCGGCTTCCCATAGCGCCAGTTCCCGGGTTGGGCAAGTTTACTTATCACCCAGCGCAGGTGTTCCATTTCCGCTAACCGGTCCAGGTCCGTGTCGGGAAAGACCTTAGGGGCTCGTTGGTGCGCGCGTGGATCATCACGTAACCGGCCTCGGAGAGCTTGCGGGGCAGGTCCAAAGCAAACTGCCGGTTTTGGTCCTGTTCTCCCTGCGGGAGTAACTCAAAGGGGACGAGCGACGAGTGCGCCTTGGGATGGGCGCTCTCATCCGTCTCGGAGCCGTACACGTACCCTTTCTGCTGCATGGTTGCACAGAAATCCTCGTGCACGGCGCGGGCCAGCTTGTCCAGTGTTTCCCCTGCAAACTTCAACCGCTGCACCCGAGCCATAAATTCCCAGCCCACGACGTGCAAATTGAGCTGGGATACCGGGGGCAGGCAGGAGCGCTCGAAGCGGGTCTTGCCCGACAGCTGGCTCATGGCGATAATCGATTCCATCGAACGTACCCCGTGCAGGTAAACGGGGATTTCTAGAAACGCGTCCAACAGCGGATCGTCCATCTGGAGAGAAGGAGTGAAAAACTGGGGCGTCAGGCGCCGCAGGAGGGAATGCAGGAGGATCGCCCGGCGGATGATGAAATACCGATCGTAAGTCCCTTTTTGCGGGTTAGGGCCCAGAATATTAATATATCCCTTGAGCCGGCTGGTGAAATCCGGCCCTTTGACCGCCCGGAATACCTTCTCGTTCTCCTGGGGATCTGCCTGCAGCTTCTTCCCGAACGCCTCCATCCGCTCGCAGGTGCCGCCGGCAAACACAAAGATCGCCCGTCCAATGGGATGGGTGACCTGGCCCTCCAGGAAGGTGCCGTCCTGCATGGGGGCCAGGAAATAGCGCAGCCAGCCCAGCGGGGCGCCGGCCAGGGAGGTGTCAAATTCATCCCAAAAGACCAGGGGGACCTTGCCGCGCAGGGCCTCATCGCGTACCTGGTGCAGCGCCCCGATCAAATCATTCGGGGAGTTCATTTGCGAGAGGTTGAAGGTGACTTCCTTAATGCGGTCGCTCAAGGAGTTGGCGATCTCCTTGATCCCAAATGACTTCCCAGACCCCGGGGCTCCAAACACCGCGATGGAAACCGGTTTATCGGCTTTTTCCTGGTGGATGTACTCCTGCACCAGTGCGGCTACGGTGCGGTAACTTTCGATCTCGCTACGATCGACGGTCAACAGCTTGCCGAACCGCCCCAGGGGGATGTTGTTGAGAGCCTTTTCCGGTCCGATTTTGACGATCTGACGGGCCAGGGAGACCAGGTCATCGCAGCACTGTTGGGCTAAGATGGTGAACATCCCGGCTCGGGGAGCCTGACCGGCAGGCTCGCCAGTGTAAGCCAGCACGCCCAACGGATTGTGGACCTCGGATTGCGCATAAATTGTGGTCGGGGTTTGGATATCGGCCGCAATCCGGGTGTACGGAAAAGCGATTTTGGTGTCATGGGGTTGGGAACCGCCGTTCTGGTAGCCTTTGCTCAGCAGGACACGCATGGCCGACAACCCGGCCTGGATCCCGGCGATCAGCGCGACCTGATCCGATGGATCCTCTGGGCCATGGGCGAGCAGCGCGCGAGCGATTGCCGCCACCAGGCAGGTGTTGTAACCCACCATGCCACCCTTGTACCCGGCAGCCCAGCCATTTTCGATCGTATTGGGATCGAAAAAGAGCCGGCAGCTCGGGCTTTGACCGGTGCGCGAGAGGAGGACCGCTCCATCCGTTTGGAAGGACACGACCACATGGGCGCATTGGGCGAGCAGATTCAGCTCAGGGTTGTACGAGAGCTCCCATAAGGCGTCCTGGGCGATACGCTCCCAGGAGAGCCCCCGGCTGATTTGGGCATTCGATAGGCGCAGGTCGTCCGCCGTAACGACGGCGATCACACGCTCCGCCCAATGCGCCGCCAGGTACTCGAGCAGTTCCCCATGGGCCACAGGGTAGGAGAGCTTCAAGACCACCCACGGCTTAAGGTTGGTCTTGCGGAGCGCTTTCGGCCAACGCGCGGGATGGCACCGGAAACCCAGGTTGGCATCGTCCAGAACGATGAGGCTGGCCTCTTCGGGATCCTCGTCTGGGGCAAGGTGTGCATCAGCAGTGGCTGGATCGATTCCGAGGAACTGGGCGACGCGCCAGGCTTTCTTCTCTTTGTCCCCCAGCAGTTCCCAGATGGCGTACGAATGGTTATACAGGGAGTCGCCCGGATGCGCTCCCTGCTCGGGCAGCCGGTACGCACAGACCTGGGTGGGCTGTGTCGTGGGCATTCCTGCGCAGAGGGTCTCCATCAGTTGGGCGAGGAGCACAACCCCGCCGGACTGGGGGCAAATCCGGGCGGTGTTTTGGGCATTCCAAAGGGAGGTCGTATCGCGGGTGCTTTGGAAGAAAAGCAGGTTCCAATCCAGGGTGACGTCTCCGGCAATCACGATCCGGTTCACGTCAGGGGGTTGTGAAGTCATGGTTCACTCTCCGAGGGCGAACAAAGGGTCACAGGTTTCAACGGGGGCATTGAGAAACGTCCAGGTAACCTACCGGATCTCGTCGCGGACCTCGCCGCGGATCCCGGCGGGATCCGCCTGGGGGGCATGTCCCGGATCCGCGGGTCCGGCGAGGGCTGGCTCCTCCCCAACCCGAGCCTTGAATATCTGCAGGTTCGCGGCGGCCAGGATGGCTGGCAAACTGCGCATCATCTCGCGGGTCTTCTCCTGGTCTGCCAGAGGCAGTTGATCCCAGGGCACCAGGGCCGGGTGGGTCTTGCGTTTGAGGTCTTTAGGCCCCGGACGCCAACCGGCGCGCAGGCGTTCCTGGACGTACCGTGTATGTTCCGTGCACGCCACCTGCTCGATCTCCGCAGGGGTCAGCCGAAGCCCTCCGTTTTTCCAATCGGTCAGCATGCCGATCCGGTACCCGACCTTGCCCAGCAAATAGCCAAGATCGGCAGCTTGCCTGCGGTTGGACTCCTTCAGGTCCTCGGGCAGCTCGTCCCAGGTTGGTAGGGAGTCTGGGTTGGGCTGACCGCCAGCCACCCATCCGGGCAGTCCGGTGCGGTAGTGCTCGTGGATGGCCCGGGCAATCCGCTCGGGGACGCTCTCCTCCAACAGGTCCGGGTTGCAGGTGCGGTCCAACAAGCAGAAGGCGTGAAGGTTCTCGAACGGGTCGGCTTCCCGGGCATCATGCCGTAGCAACCCGGCAAGCCAGGCCGATTCGGTCATCCGGATAACGATGGGGATGTGGTCCGTGCGCAGGTGTTGGTGTAGAGCCAGCCCGGCGGTAAGCGCCAGGGTGTCCTGGTCCAGGCAGATGTAGATGGCGTCAACTTCCCGGCGGCTGGAGAGGCCATCCAGGAACCGGGCTTGTTGAAAATCAACCGAACGCACATCCATGGGGCAGACGGTGACCTCGCACAAATCCTCCAGCAGCGGAAAGCGCGCCCGTAAGGAGGCCAGTTTTCGAACCGCCTCCTGGTCGACGACCGTCATCCGCATCCGAGCGCCCGCGACCCAGCCATGCGCCTTCCAATGCATGCCAGCCTGGACAATCAGGCTTTCGCCGAACTTGCCCATCCCGACAACCAGAATATGGGGTGGAGTCTGCCCATTGGGGTGCCTTGTGAAGGGGGAGAATTCCTTCAGGATGAGCCTGGCGCCGTGATCGTAAACGTTAAACAGGCGGAGATGGAAACCCGTGTCCGGGGTGGTGTCGAACTCCCGCTCACGCAGCAAATTGCACAGGAGCGGGTCGACCAGGTGCAGGACCACAGCCAACGTACCCCCCGAACGCTTTCCATTCACCTGCCGGGCACACAGGGCGATCTCGACGTTTGTCCCATCGTCATCGCTCACGGCGTACAACACCTGAGCCGTTTGGACCCGGCTGCGGGCCAGAATTCCCGGCTGGGTGGCGTCCCCGATGAGCACCATGGCCCCCAGGGAACGGCAGCTTTCCACGAGATCGTTTTCCGTATCCTGCTCGATGACCACCACGCGCTTCCCGCGCTCCAGGTACCCCGTGGCCAGCAGGTACCCCTTGCGGCTGAGCCCGCAGATGACGACATGGCCTCCCCGAAAGCGGAGCAGGGCCAGCCGGGCTTGTTCCTGGAACAAGACCATCAGGGTTTTTACGGCGGTCAGGATGGTCAGGCCGGGGAGGAGGAACCGGGCCAGATCGAGCTCCAAGGGGACCGGCCCCGATACGGCTCCGGACTCCAAGGAAATCAGCTGTAAGGTCCGGTAGGCCAGGTCGGAGGGCGAATGGGTGTCCCCCCGGACGGCGGCGTGCACAGCAAACCCCCGGTACCCCCAAGTAAACGCCAGGATCTACAGCAGCCCGAGAAGGGGAATTTCCAGGTTTCGCCAAAGGGAACGGACGGGCTGTGGTTTTCGGGATTGGGTCACCGGTTCTCCTGCGTGCTCGGCATGATTCTTAGCAGTGTGTATGCGTGCTGTTTGCTCGGTGTTTGTGTCGAAGGACAATCCACCATTAGGGTGCATCGGTGCGTGGAATCGGGATAGATCCTGAACCGGTAAGGACGAGTGAATAATAAACGAGTTCGTTTTTGAGATGACTTCTCGTCACCCGGATTGGTTTTTCCAGACTGCAGATAAAGGCCGCCAATCGCCTTCGATCGTGAACGGATTTAGCCTCACAAACTTGCCACACTTTGGACAGCGGGTTTGAGCGCCCAGCAACGGCTTTGTAACCTCCGCCCAGGCGCGGCAGTACGGGCAGCCATAGGCCAATGGGGGAGTTTGCCAGAACTTCCACCGCGACGGCGCTTCAGACCAGGCTGTCACAACGGGATCTTCCAGCGTAAAGTTCTGCATGCGCAGGAAATGCATTCGACCGGAGGCGTCGCCAACGATCATGGAAAAAGGATCGGCTCGAAAAACCGGAGAGTACCCCATCATGATCTCTGCGTAATACGATGCGACACATTCTCCCCGCTGCATATCCCAGGCTTTCAGGGTGTTGTCCATCGACGCGGAAACTGCTAACCTGCCATCCGGGGTAATGGCGATATAGTTAATTTGCGCCCGATGCCCGTCTAGGGTGTGCTGGTTTTTTCCGACTTTCAAGTCCCAGACCTTGAGGCTGAAGTCGTCCGATCCAGAAACAGCCCGAAGCCCATCCGGGGTGATTGCCACCCTGGAGACCCTACGGTCATGCCCATTGAGGGTCAATACCTCTCGACCTAGGGTTAAGTCCCATACTTTCAGAGTCCGGTCTCCGGATGCGGAGACCGCCAACCGCCCATCCGGGTTGATGGCAACGTCCCAGACGTCATCGGTGTGCCCACCCAGAGTGAACCGCTCTCGCCCCGATTCCAAATCCCAAACCTTCAACGTTTTATCCCGCGAAGCGGAGAGCGCCATGCGGCTGTCTGGGCCAACAGCCACGGCAAGGACATCGTTTTTATGGCCGGCGAGAATGAATCGTTCTGCCCCATTGCCCAGGTCATACACCCGGATGGTCTTGTCTTTGATACGCGCTATCAGGAGCAGTCTTCCATCCGGAGTGATGGCAAGCGGACCGTACCCGGATAGGGTAAACCGTTCAGCCCCGGTATCGATATCCCAGACTTTGATCACGTTATCGGTTGAATGAGACACGACGTTTCGTCCATCCGGGGTGATGATGGTGCGGGACAGTCTATCGTGATGCCCGGTAAATACAAACCGTTCAGCTCCGGTTTCCAGATCCCAGACCTTGACGGTTTTATCCGCTGATCCCGATACCGCCACCTTTCCATCCGGGCTGACCGCCACGCCAGGGATAGAATCGGAATGACCGGGCAGGCGGATCGGTTCGATGGGGGCTTCCAGGTTCCAGACTTTGAGCGTTTTATCCTCGGAACCCGACAGAACAAACTTGCTATCCGGGCGAACCGCCACCGCCAGGACTCCGCCAGTGTGCCCGGTAAAGGTATACCGCAAACTGGCCGTTTCCAGGTCCCACACGCGGATCGATCGATCCGGGTACCCGCCCCCCGAAACCACCCACCGCCCATCCGGGGATACTGCGACCGCGTTGATTTCCGCGATATGGCCAACAAGGGTGAATCGTTCCTTCCCGGTCTTGAGGTCCCAAATTTTGAGAGTCCTATCTTGCGACCCCGACACAGCATAGCGTCCATCCGGGGCAATCGCCACGGCATACACCAGGTCCGTATGCCCCTTGAGGGTGTGCTGTTCTTTCCCAATCTTCAGATCCCAAACCTTGAGGGTTGTGTCTGCTGACCCCGACACGGCCAGGCGACCATCTGGACTGATCGCCACGGCATTGACATAACCGCTGTGCCCCTTCAAAGTCATTCGGTGGCGGCCAGTTTTTAGATCCCAAACTCTGAGGGTCGCATCTTGTGAACCCGAAATGGCAAAACATCCATCCGAACTGATCGCTACAGCATTGACGCTTCGACTGTGCCCTTTCAGGGTGAGCTGTTCGCGTCCGCTATCCAGGTCCCAGACCTTGAGTGTATCATCCACGGATCCCGACACCGCCAGCCGCCCATCCGGGGTAATGGCCACACAATTCGCCATTTTCGGGTGTCCAGTCAGGGTTAGTTTCTCTCTCCCCATTTCTAGGTCCCAGACCTTGAGGGGGAAGCTACTTCTCCCATCATAATGGCTGCTACCGCCCCCCGAAACCGCCAGGCGCCCATCCCGGGAAACAGCGACGGCAGTGACATGGTCATCGTGCCCGGCGAAGGTCAGCTGCTCGGCACCTCCCGGGGGGGTTAGGCAGGCGGTCAACGGGCGAAACCAGGGTCGGTCCGGCCATTCGACTGCCTGTCTAAGCAGGTCCTGGATGTCAGGGGACGGAAACGTCATCATTCTGCCCAATAACTGCGTGGCGAGCTGGTCGGTATCTTTGCCCAGAATATGGGCCGATAAGCGCAGTCCTTCCTGGATCAGATGGCATCCATTTCCATCTCGCAGGGCCATGGGATGACCTAGCGCCAGGTCAAAATCCCGGATCACTTCCCCCACCCCGGACGCACACAGCCGCGCCTGCAAGAAATCAAAAGCCGTCAGGGTTTTCTTTAATTCCGTTTCCAACCCCGCATGTGCCTGCTGATAGGCCACTTCAGAAGTCTTTCGCCGATCCGGCAGCCGTTGCCCTCTGTTGATCCAGAAAGAACGTTTCTCCTCACCAAAGTAGCCTGCCAGGTCCTTGTGGCAGGCCGTCTTCTCCGCTCCCGAACAATAGAGCGCCTCGACCGTTTCCCTGAGTTGGCGGTGGTAGAAAGTCAGCAGTTCCGTCCCATCGGCGTGCCGCCAGGCCAGGTAAGGTTCTAGATCTTGATACAGGCGCGACCAGATCACAACCGGTAGGTGGTCGATGGCCGGGGATTTCGGAGACCTCCTCTTGAAATCGGCGAGTATCTCCCTGTCGCGAGAGAGGATATCCAGCAGTTCATCTTCACTCAACCCGTGTTTGGCCGCAGCCAGGTAGCCCAGGCTGCGTGCGACCAGCACCTTACCGTGGTTGGCCTCCTGCGACAGCCTCCCGAACAAATCGCTCAGGAGGTCCGGAATAGAATAGCCCAGGTCAGGAAGCGGGTCAGCTGATTTCCATAACCGAGCCTCTTCAAAAGCCAGCCTGAGATACAACGGCAGCCCGCACTGCCCGAACTTATCGAGAACATATTCTTCCTGTTTTTCATCCAATCTGCGGCCTGCCTCCGCAAGCCAGCAATTGAGGATGGCTTTCCCTTCGGCGAGGGACATGGGCTGGACGTCCAGGCGATTTGCCGCGGGGATTTTTCCCAACAGGTCTTGCAGAGGGGCGCCTGGGAGGCTGGAAACGACCAGGTGTACGTGGGGCGGAAGTTCCCAAGGCAGCCAACCCAGCCGATCGGCTTTGTCGGCATCGGATATCTGGTCCAATGCATCCAAAAACAAAACGAGCGGTTTGTTTGGTTTGGCCAGAGCCAGGCGTTTGGGGAGCTCCGGAACCAGATCTTTGTACTCCGATGGAATATTCGCGTCATCCGCACCATACAGGCGCGAGACCTGGCGGCACAGGCTTTCCAAGAGCGCCCGCCCATTGGAGGATTCGGGGGTTGCGCCGATAAACCGGCAGACGACGGCCTGGTTTGTCGCCTGCGCCTGTTGAACCAGCCTGGCCATCAGCGCCGATTTTCCCGCCCCGGATGGTCCCCACGCCACCAACGGGTGTGGGTCGTTTCTTTTCAAATATGCAGCCACCGATTTTTGGAGGTTTTCCCGTCCGACAAAGACCCGGGCGCGGTCCTTGCCAAAGGAATCGTGTGAGGTGATTTCTTTATCCAATGCATCGAATGCCTCCAGGCGAGCCGTCTCGGCCAACATCACCCTGGATAGTTCTGCATATACATCGTCGCATAATTGGTCGAGGTGATCGAGCGAGGGTTCTTCGCCCTGCCAATACGCCAGATATTCATGCACATTGCCTGACAGCTGTTCCTTGAGGCGCTCTTTCAGTTCCACCTGCATTCGCCAGGCACCCCTGTCCGCGCTGCGATAATCCTTGCTGGTCTCAACCTCGGGCAGGCCCTCGATCTGTCGGAAGAAAGCAAAGACGTGTCCCTGGGCATCCGCAACCCGCATAGCACCCACGACAATTTCCTGTTCGGTGGCGGAGGTGATATACTTCACCTTTTTGTCGGCTGAAAAAGCAAGCGTATCCACCGCGCCCAACAACGTGCTCCGCAATTTGCGCTCAACCTGTTCCCAGGTCTGGTAATCCTCAAACTTCGGGCTGCGCGGCAAAAGGCAATAGACAGGGGGAACCGCATTCTCATCCAGCCGGTACCATCGGTTCAACAACCCCCTTCCATCCACCGAGATCACGCCATCAATCTCCTCGTACTCGTCAGCCGGAATTTCTTCTGGTAGAGGGCACCAACCATAACGGTCACCCAGTAATATAAGGAAATTGGGCCGGGGAGAAGTCTTCTGACAGCGCTCTACTTCCGTCAGGCAGATCCTCATCGTCTTCTGATCGAGCCCTGCTTCCTCCGAGACCCCCCAGCGCAAATCGATGGCCTGGAAGCGGCAGCCGTGCGCCATCGCCAGCTCACGCAGCCGTGGGAATACTTTTTGCTGCAAAGCATTGCGCTCGGCCTTCAGGTCGCTGAACGTGGAGCTGATAAAGACACGGAACGTGCGGGTGGATTGGGGCATGGAGGACGCCTCGTGGGTGGAATTTATTCCGCTGAGGACTTCAAATTGGGGTGAATGAAGTAGGCGGCTGCTTGTTTGTCACTCAATCACGATTCTAAACCCAAAAGTGTGCAACCACCATGTGACATTATACACAGTGGGGCTCCTGGCGCCGCACGCGCTCGATCTCCCCGCCTGGATTGTTGTCCAGGTCTGGCCGTACGGCGATACAATGGGGAAAGAACCGCCTGGTGTCATCCTCTGCAGAGTCCAGGGTCAGCCAGCGGCCCGCACATCTACCGCCTGCACCCGCGCACGGGTGCAGCTCGTTTTGCCAAACCCCACGGCGAGGATCCCGCCAACCTTTTTACCCGAATGCCTGTAGTATAAGTGGGAGCGCCCATACACCGGAGACCTTCATGGATGATTCGCAAGCCATTCGCCGCCTGAAAAACGGCGATATCGGCGGGCTGGAAATTCTGGTCGCCCGCTACCAACACAAAGCCGTGCAAACGGCGTATCTCATCACACACGACGAGCAGCTGGCCGAAGACGTGGCCCAGGACACCTTTGTGCGGGTGTACCAACGCATTCGCCATTTCGACGAAGCCCGTCCTTTTGCACCCTATCTCCTACGCAGCGTCGCCAACGCCGCGCTGAATGCCGCTGAAAAGAGCGCTCGCTGGGTTCAGTTTGGGGCGGGGACCGATGTGGAGCGGGTGGCGGAGCTGCTGGCCGAAGCGGTTTCGGTGGAAGAACAGGCCGAATACGCCCGGCTCAAAGGGGAGATCGCCCTCGCCCTGGCGGCCCTGCCGCCGCGCCAGCGCACGGCCATTGTCCAGCGCTACTACCTGGGCATGAACGAAAAAGAGATGGCCGAGAGCCTCTCCGCCGCTCCAGGCACCGTCAAATGGCTGCTGAACGCGGCCCGCCAGCATCTACGCGGTTTGCTCCACCCGGAAAGGAGCGCCGAATGAACCTCAAAGACCCCGCCCGTGTGTTGGATGATATCTCAAACGAACAGCTCCCGCCGGACCTCGATCTCCTGCCGGGCATCCTGGCAAAAATCCAACAAGGAAACCCTACGACAATGAAACCTGCAACCAAATGGCGCCTGGCCGCCTTGCTGCTGGCGCTGGTTTTGCTCGTTACCTTCATCAGCTTGCCAGGCGTGGCCACGGCCGCGGCCACGGCGCTGAAAAACCTGATCGGCTACATCCCTGGGGTGGGGACGGTGGATCAAGCCGCTCCCCTGCGCGTGCTCGCCAACCCGGTCACCGCCACGCGCGACGGGTTTACCATCACGGTGGACAATGCGGTGCTCGACTCCACCCGCACGGTGCTCACCTATCGCATCTCGGGACCCTTCCCCACCTGGGATGACCCCAGCCGGAGACCGGCGATGTGCCAGGAATTCCCCATCCTGCGCCTGGCGGATGGCCGTGAGCTGGCCTATCCGAGCCGGGAGGGCGGTTTCGGCGGCGGCGAATCCACATGGAAAGACGTTTTTCCGGCCGTACCGGCCGGGGAAACCCGTGCCGCGCTGGTTTTGCCCTGCCTGGCAGAGCTGCCCGCCGGGGATGGCCCGCAGAACTGGGAAATCCCTCTGGCGTTTGCCCCTGCTCCGCCCGAAATGACGGTTTACCCGGTGGTTGAACTGCCCACCCCGCTACCGGCAGCGACGCAAGCAGCCGCCCCAGGGAATGGGATGGTGTTCACCCTCCAGGGAATCGCCGCCCTGGACGAG
>Ga0105092_10000679_pt1 | contig 17749 bp, 22 predicted proteins | sample PPLLak2March2015_FD_87021 | JGI IMG/M metagenome (GOLD analysis project Ga0105092, IMG submission 87021) | Freshwater sediment microbial communities from Prairie Pothole Lake near Jamestown, North Dakota, USA - PPLs Lake P7 Core (1) Depth... | ecosystem: Environmental > Aquatic > Freshwater >... | reverse complement strand
TTGAACGCCTTGGCCAGCGACTCTGCCTCCCTGTTCCCGGTGCGTTTGGCGGTCTCCAACGCATCGTCGGCTACGGCGAGGCCGCCCTCCACGTCTCCCCTGATCGACAGCGACTCCACCAGGTCGAGGACCTTGACGAAGGCGTGGACCGACGTCTCCGGCTGGTCCTCGAGCAACCGGACGGCATTGGCCTTCCAGCCCGCCGCCACCGAGAGGGCTAGTCGTCTCATGGCCAGATAGGCGAGAAGCAGGGCGACCTTGGCCGCATCAACCCTTTGCTCCGCGCCGACGTATCCGGCGTAGGCCTTCTCCAGGGCATCGACGGACTCGTCCGGATGGCCAGCCCACCACGCCGCGTCCGCGAGCAACTCGAGATCGGGTGGTGAAAGCGACTCCTCCGAGTCGGCCTCGGTCAGAGTCTTCCAGGCCTCCTCCCACGCCTCGCGTCCGACCGCTGCCCTTCCCGCCTCGAGTGTTTGCACGACGTGGTGAGATTACTTGTGTCAACCGTCGGTGCCCGGGGCCGCCATAATCGGACCAGGCCGTTATGGTGCCGCAAAGGTCGGCGGGAGGGCGATCTGACAATCATTCCGAGGTCCACCATGATTCGACGTCTCTCTGTTCTGTTCGCTCTCGTCATCGTTGTCACTGCTTGTTCCCCCGGGGCTGAAGAGTCGACCACCACCAGGGAGGCAACGACAACGATCACGCTCCCTCCCACCACGACGACCACCGCGCCCACCACTACGACCACCATCCCGCCCTTCACGGTGAAGGGCGCCCCCACGACGGTCGAGAAGATGGTCAACCACTTCTACCGCTATGCCACAGGAGACATCCCCAACCCACCGCGCATGTCACGCCCGATACTCGCTCTGATCGAGCCGGCGCCGGCCAAGACGCCCCGCTCCGGGGTCGCCTCGGTCGGTGTCTTCAACAAGCAGGGTGTCGCCACCGTCATGATGAATGACGACCTCTTCCTCATGGTGAATAACGGCGACGGGTGGCGCATCGTCGGGGGCAAATGGCCCAGCATCTCCGTCAAAGCGCGCCTGGGACCCAGTCCGCGCCTGATCGCGGTCGTTGGCTCCGACGCCAGGCCCGGGGAGGACATGCTGACCACCCGAACCGACAGTATCCACTTCGTCGGTCTCGACGGCAAAGGCCACGGCGGTATCGTCGGGGTCCCCCGCGATTCCTGGGTTTCGATCGCAGGGGGCGGTACGTCGAAGATCAACGCCGCGCTGAGCTGGGCCGGTCCCGAGGGGATGCTGGAGACATTCCGCGACCTCAGCGGGCTTCGGCTCGAGGGATACGTGATGACGGGGTTCGCCGGGTTCGAGGAGATGATCAGCTCAGTGCTCGGTGGCTTCGAGCTCGTTGTTCCATATCCGATGAGAGACCAGGCCTCCAAGGCTGATTTCGAGGCCGGTCCCCAGGTCGTCGACGGTGACGAGGCCCTCGCTTTTGCCCGAACCCGTAAGACCTTGCCCAACGGGGACTTCGATCGGTCAGCGAATCAGGGACTGCTCATGCTGGACGTGCTCAGGAACCTAAAGGGGAAGGGCTATCTGGCGATTCCGAAGCTCCTCGAGTTGTCGGAGCCCTTCATGATGACCGACCTCGGTCCGGCCGAGCTTCTCACCTTCGCCGCACAGACAATCGCTACTAAGAAGGCTGCAATCCCGAACGTCGTGGCCCCCGGCAGCCCGGGATGGGCCGGCAGTGCGAGCGTGGTGTTCCTGTCCGACTCGGTTTCCGAGCTCTGGGCCGACCTGGCCGACGGCAGATTGGGGAGCTGAGCTCCGCCGGGCTCAGCGGATGTCGGTTCGATCCGACTCGGTCGGTGAATCCTCGAAGAGTCGGAGATCGATCACTTCCTGGTGGTCTCGGAAATGCTCCCAGCAACGGTCACAGAAACGGACGCGCCAGGTTATGGCTCGGCCCGAGTGGCCCACCAGGTACTCGCCGCGATCGGTCTGTCCGCCGTGCTCACAATCGGCCGTCAGCTCGCCGATGAGGGCGTTGCCGACCACAGAGGCGACGACGCTCCCAGAGCCTCGCACCAATGTGACCTTGGTATCAGCAGCAGCTATCACACCTATTCACTCGGCATATAGGTCCAACGACCCAAGCGACTTCTGTGAAGTTTTTCGACGGTCCAGGGTTGTGCCGGGCCCTGGTTAGCGTGCGCCGCCATGCAGCGTCCCATCCGGCTGATGACGGCCAACCTGTTGGCGGACCGCGCCGACGTCGGCCATCTCACGCGGATTCTGCAGGAGGTCGACCCCGACCTGTTGCTCACTCAGGAACTCGGTCACACGGCCGCGAAGACGATCGCCGCGCACTTTCCTCATCACGACCTGAGGCCCAACGAGGACTCCCGCGGGCGCGGCATCGCCAGCCGTCTCAGCGCGGACTTCGGGGAGATACCCCTGCCCTGGCGGCCCGGGCTGTGGGCCCGGGTGGGCGAGGGGCGGGCGTTTCTCGTCGCCAACATCCACATGCGGAACCCGGTCGTGTTCCCATGGTGGCAGTCGGCCCGGATCAGGGCCCAGCAATTGGATTCGCTGTTCGCCTGGGCGGACCAGTCTGCCGACGGGGGCATGCCCTTCATCCTGGCCGGGGATATGAATGCCTCACCGGCCTGGCCCGCATACAAGGAGTTGACGGAGCGCTGGGACGACCTGGTGGCTCGATCCGCGGAGGAGTCCGGAGCTCCCACGGAGCCGACCTGGGCTTGGCGTCCGGGCTGGCCCCGTCTCCTCCGCATCGATCATGTATTCGGGACCGGCGCCAGAGTGGTGGCCGCCCGAGTGGAGCCGATGTCCGGCTCGGATCACGCCGCTGTCGTCGTCGATCTCGTGTTCGACTAGCCGGTACCGGCCTCTGACCCCTCGCGCCGGAGCCTGACTGGGCCCTCCGACCTATGGCTCGCCGGCACTGCTCAGGCCAACCTTCCGCCTGGGTTGGCATCTCGAGGGGAGGCTTGTTCGATATGCGGGTCCTGAGTCGCAAATTGCGGCAAAGTCGTTGTCGTCATCGCACCACGGTTTCGGTTCACACGTTGGGCTTCGAGCGTCTGGTTTGCGAATCGTGCGGGCACGTCGATGTCCGTGCGCCGGACAGTGCCAAACCAACAGAATCCCATGTCGACCGATCTGTGTTCGCTCGACCCTCGGATGTGGAGTCAGACTCTTCTCCGGGCCGGCACCGAGCGGGCGATCAGGGGTCAGGCCTGTAGGGCCGCCTCCAGCACGTCAACCGCGTTATCGGCGATGGTGAAAGCCATCTCGTCGCGGACCTTCTCCGGCACGTCGTCGAGGTCTGCCTCATTGCGACGGGGCACGATGACCTCCTTCAGCCCGGCTCGGTGAGCGGCGAGCACTTTCTGCTTGACCCCACCGATCGGTAGCACCTTTCCCTGAAGGGTGATCTCGCCTGTCATCCCGACGGTGTCCTTGACCTTGCGACCTGTGAGCAAGGACACCAACGCGGTGAGCATCGCCACGCCGGCAGATGGGCCGTCCTTGGGGATGGCGCCGGCGGGGACATGGACGTGGTACCTCTTGGTCAGGGCAGACGGGTCGATGCCCAGTTCGTCGGAGTGCGCCTCGACATAGGAGAGGGCGATCCGGGCCGACTCCTTCATCACGTCGCCGAGTTGTCCGGTCAAGGTCAGGCCGGGCTCGCCGTCCATGGCGGTGGCCTCGATGAACAACACATCCCCGCCGGCGCCGGTGACTGCCAGACCGGTCGCAACTCCGGGAACGTCGGTGCGGTCCGAGGCCTCGTCTTTCCAGATCTTGGGCTTGCCCAGGTAGTCCCTAACGGAATGCTCGTCGACGACCACTTGATCCGACCCCGACTCCTTGGCCACCTCGGTGGCCACCTTGCGGGCGAGCTTGCCCAGCTCTCGCTCCAGGTTCCGCACCCCGGCCTCTCGGGTGTACCGGTCGACCACGGCGGCGAGGGCGCCTTCGGTGACCTCCAACTCCTCGGGCTCCAGCCCTGCGGCGCGGAGTTGGCGGGGAAGGAGGTGGTCACGTGCGATCTCCACCTTCTCGGCGTCGGTGTAGCCATCGATGTTGATTACCTCGGTCCGGTCCAACAGGGGCCCGGGAATGGTCTCGAGCAGGTTGGCGGTGCCGATGAACAGGACCTGGGAGAGGTCGAGGTCTACCTCGAGGTAGTGGTCGCGGAAGGTGTGGTTCTGGGCAGGGTCGAGCACCTCGAGGAGAGCGGAGGAGGGGTCGCCGCGCCAGTCGGCGCCCACCTTGTCCATCTCGTCGAGAAGGAACACCGGGTTCATCGTCTCGGCCTCGGTGAGGGCTCGAGCGATTCGCCCCGGCCGCGCCCCGACATAGGTCCGGCGATGCCCACGGATCTCGGCTTCGTCTCTCACCCCGCCGAGCGCGACACGGACGAACTTGCGACCAAGGGCACGGGCGACCGATTCACCCAAAGAGGTCTTGCCGACGCCGGGGGGACCGACGAGGAGAAGGATGGTGCCGGTGTTGCGATCGTCGCTGTCGGTGAGGCCACGCTCGGCACGGAGCTTGCGCACCGCCAGGTGCTCGATGATCCGCTCTTTCACGTCGGTGAGACCGGTGTGGTCGGCGTCGAGCACCGTCCAGGCCTCATCCAGGTCGAGGCGATCTTCTGATGAGACGCCCCAGGGCAGGTCGAACATGGTGTCGAGCCAGGTGCGGATCCAGGAGTGCTCGGGGGACTGTTCGCTCATCCTCTCCAGACGTCCGATTTCCCGCCCGATGGCGTCGGCGACCTTTTCGGGAAGATCCCGCTCGGCCAGCTTGGCCCGATATTCGGAGGCGACATCGGCGTCCTCGCCCAACTCCTTGCGAATCGCCTCCATCTGCTGACGGAGGATGTAGTCCTTTTGCCCCTTCTCGATCTGCTCGGCGGCCTCATCGCGCACCTTGCGGCGAAGCTCGAGATCGGCCAGGACCTCACGCATCCAGACGAGGAGCTTGCCGAGTCGTTGACGGATGTCGAGGGCCTCGAGGAGCTCCACTTTCTGCTCGAGGGAGAGGTCGGGGGAGTAAACGGCCAGGTCGGCCAGACGGGACGGGTTGTCTACATCGAGGAGGCGCTCGGCCACACCGGCCATGCCTCGGTTCTCGAGGACGGCGATGACTACCGCCCGGTACTCGGCAACGAGCGCATCGAGCTCGTCGTCGATGATGTCGACTTCAGGCGAAGACTCGGCGTCGACCCAGAGGGCTCCGGTCTCGTCGACCGAGCCGGCGCCCACCCGCGCCCGAGAGACACCCGACACGACGATGTTGCCCTCGTTGTCGGCCTCCTGGATGTCTGCCATTGTGCCTACGGCGGCGTAGCGCCCGTCGAGTCTCGGGACCAGGAGTAAGCGTCCATCAGCCTTGGATGCAGCGGCGATGGCGGTTCGACCCTCCTCGGTCTCGATCCGGATCGTCACCACCATGTGGGGGAAGACCACTCCATTGTGGAGAGGGAGAACGGGAAGGGTCAATTGGGCGGTCTCGGGCATGAGCTCGGTATTCCTTCGTTTCGCAAGTGGAAACCGATGCAACAAGCTTCCCAGAGCCCCTATTCCACGATCTGAGTCGATCTTGCTCAGGTTTGGTCAGCCAGAAGGAGATAGGCCAAAGGCCAACAGGATCACAAACGGTCGTGACCAAGATGACCGTGCTGACCCCGGTCTCGTCGATGAGCCGCTGAAGGTGAGAGGGCTTGAAGTTGGAGACTCCGATGGCCCTGACGACTCCTTGCTCCAACACCTCGATCATCCCGCGCCAGGCCTCGACGTACTTCCTCAGACTCGGGTTGGGCCAGTGAATCAGGAACAGGTCGATGTGGTCGAGGCCGAGACGCTTGGAGCAGTTGGGCAAATGCTTGCTGCGCTTCCTCGTACCCGTGCCATCTCTGGCTCAGCTTCGTCGTGACGAATACCTCGTCGCGATCGATCCCACTTGCCCGGATTCCCCGCCCAATCCTCTTCGTACCGGTACACGCCCATGGCCATCCAGATGGTGACCGTCCCCACGAACAGATACGCTTCGGAACCGTGACGCCTCAATCCTGATGAAGACGCGTGAACCCAACCGGCCTCGGGCTCGTAATGCCCCCACAAGCGAACAAGGAGCGTCCGTGAAACGTGTTCTCTTCCTGGCGGTAGCTCTCACCTCGATGCTCGTTGCATGCAGCGGTGAAAGCACCGACACGACGGGGGCGACTGGTGGTGATGAGCAGAGGGTCGAGATCGCAGATCTCGCCTTCAATCCGGACACTCTCACCGTGGCCGCCGGCAGCACCGTGACCTGGGTGAGCGCTGACCCGGACCTGCCCCACACCTCGACCTCCGAGGACGAAGTCTGGGCTTCGGAGCGGCTCAATGAGGGTGAGGAATTCTCCTTCGCCTTCGAAGAGCCGGGGACCTATGCCTACTTCTGCGAGGTGCACCCCACGATGAGGGGGAGCATCGTCGTCGAGTAGCTGGTGGGGTTGGCCGTTCTGGGGACGGGGTAGGTGGATCCGATGTCGACATCGAAAACGACGAGCGAGACCCGATTATTGGAGTTGGAATCAGCCTTCTGGGAATCGGCAGGCGACTCCGGGTTTTGCCGGGAGAATTTCGCCGAGGACGGCGTCATGGCCCTACCTGATGGGCTGATGACCAAGGCCCAGGTGCTCTCGGCGATGGAGGAGGCCACCCCCTGGTCCAGGTTCACCATCGACGATCTCCGATTTGTCGATGTTGGTGATGACGTGACCGCCTTGGTGTACACCGCGGATGCCGGACGTGATGGCCCCGATGACGGATACAGGGCGGCCATCAGCAGCGTCTACGTGAACCGGGGCGGAAACTGGAGACTGGTCCTCCATCAGCAGACTCCCCTGTAGGTCGACTGAAACCGGGGTCACCGTGCTCATCAGCGAGCCTCCTCGCAGTGTCAGGTGCCACGGTGGGTTGTCCCGGCCGGTAGGTGAGGAGCACGTTTCCCGATTCGAAGGTGGTCGTCCTCAGCAGGTCGAAATGTGAGTCGGCCGTTCATCGTCCTGAACAGCGACTTGCCTGATCCCAGGGTCACGGGGTTGATCATGAGTCTGAGCTCATCGACGAGGCCCTTCTCGATCAGGCTGAAGGTCAGATTCGGGCTTCCGAAGATGCCAATGGACCGGCCCGGCTGACTCTTCAGCTTCGCGATCTCGTCGGCGACGTCTCCTCTGATCAAAGTGGAGTTGTTCCATGTCGCCTCTTCGAGAGTGCTCGACACGGCTGCTTTCGGGATGTCGTTCATCAGTGGGGCGATGATCGGGTCTCCCTCCAGAGCCGCCGCCGTCGGCCAGTAGCCCGCCATCCCTTCGTACGTGGCCCGGCCAAAGATGATCATGCCGGTGTCATTGAGGTTGGCCACCGCGTACTGGTTGAACTCGTTATCGACATTCGGCCAGTCGAACTCACCGTTCGGCCCTTCGTAGAAGCCATCGACGGTCATCACCACGAACGCGTACAGGATTCGCACCGCGCGCCTCTTCCCAAAGCGTGTTCACACCCAGGCTACGAGGGCAGTATTCAGGCATGATGTTGGCCGAGGAGCTTTCCGAGCTGGCTTATCGCAACGGCGCCGCCGGTTTCGGTGTGACCGGTGCCCAAGTCTTCTCCCGGGAGCGGGCAGCACTTCGCGCATCACGTGAGTCGTGCCGTTCGGGGCCGCTTCGCTTCACGTACGACGACCCCGAGGTGGCCTCCGACGTCTCTTTGTCGTTTCCATGGGCCAGATCGCTTGTGGTGGTGAGTTACGACTACCTGCAAGCGGCCGATACCCCGCCAGACCAAGGGGGCGTCGTGGGACGATTCGCCACCAGCAATCACTATGCGGGAGTCCGTCGCATCACGGGAGCGATCGCCGAGTTTCTCCGCCTTGGGGGATACCGGGCGGAGATGCTGAGCGACGACAACCGTCTCGTAGACCGGGCGGCTGCAGTTCGGGCGGGCGTGGGCTGGCCGGGAAAGAGCACCATGGTGCTGGCGCCCCGGCATGGCCCCTGGATGCTGCTCGGAACCGTGGTCACTGACGCCTCGATCCCCGTCAGCAGACCCATGGAACGAGACTGCGGGACCTGCTCGGCATGCATCCCGGCCTGTCCGACCGGGGCATTGGGGGAGTGGGGTCTCGACGCACGCCGCTGTCTTTCCACATGGCTGCAGACCCCCGGCTCGATCCCACAATAGATCCGGCCCCTGATGGGCCGGCGCATCTACGGGTGCGACGACTGTTTGACGGCCTGCCCACCGGGTGGCCGCGCCCTGGCTGCGGCAGGGGAGAGACCGGGGAACCTCCCGTTCGCCGACTTGCTCGGGCTCTCCGACGATGACCTGCTCGATCGATGCAGCTGGTGGTATGTGCCCAGGAGACAGGGACGGTTCATCCGGCGAAACCTCCTCGTCGCCGCCGGGAATTCGAGGGAGGCGGAGGCGCGGGAGGCGGTCGAGGCTCATACCCGCCACCCCTCGTCGATGATCCGGGGTCATGCCTACTGGGCGATGGCACGGGGCTTCGAGGATCGGAGACACTTGCGGGACGCCCTGGAGACCGAAACGGTGCCGGAGGCGCGTGACGAGCTCGTGCTCGCCCTGCTCATGACCGAACATGCCGGCGCCCATGCCGCGGTGCTCGAGGCCGACGAGAGGTCACGCGGCGACGACACTATCCGGGGCCTTGCCGTCGTGGGCCCACATGCCCTGGCGCAAGGACGGGCCACCGCCGACCTGCAGCTCGTATTCGTCGGGAGCCACGGCCGTGAGCTGGATCAGATCGAAGCGCCGATGGTCAGGGTCTACGACCCCGACCGCGTGCTCGAAGCCCGGCGCCGGGCTTTTTCTCTTGGTTGATCGGCGCGACGCTCTTCGACCGCGTCGAGAAGCAAGCCGGACAGCTCCCGGAGCGCTTCGACGAGATCACGGTGCGTCTCGGCCTCCTCGACAGTGAAGCTCACGCCCAGGAGGGCAAGATACCGGGCGAGCGCCGCCGCGCTCGATGAGCCGACGTGGAGACGGCAGGACATGTTGTCGATCGCGTCGACCTGCACAGCCGGCGGAAGCCGATCGACCAGTGACTCGGCGGGGGCGTGCGCGATCACGCGGGCCCGGTAGTTCCACATCGCAGTTGCGGTCCCGATCGACACCCGAGCCGCCACATCGGGCACCGCCCGGAGAGGGAACTTCGGTCCCGGCCTCGGCTGGGCGCCCGAGATCCGATCGACCCTGAAGGTTCGCCAGTCCGCCTGCTCTGCATCCCAGGCGAACAGGTACCAACGGTGCCCGTCGTTGACGAGTCGATGGGGTTCGACCTGACGGATGCCTGACCCTCCGTCGTGGCGGCGGTAGTCGAATCGCAGCACTTGATGGTTGCTGCATGCGCCCGCGATGATCAGCAGGAGGTCCATGTCGACTGTCGGGCCGCGGCCCCGGATCGGCTCCACCGCGCCCTCCAAGGACGTGACCCGTTGTTGCAGCCGATCAGGCAGCATCTGTTGGATTTTGACCAGGGCTTGCATGCTGATCTCCTCGAGTCCCTGCACCGAACCTCCGGCGGCGAGGCGGAGGGCGAGCGCGATCGCAACCGTCTCCTCGTCGTCGAGCAAGAGCGGCGGGGTGTTGGCGCCCGGACCGAGCCAGTACCCGCCCCCCGGCCCACGCATCGAATCCACCCGGTACCCGAGATTGCGCAGCCGGTCCATATCGTTGCGCACCGTCCTCGTGGTGACTCCAAGGCGGATCGCCAGCTCGTCACCAGTCCAATCTCGACCCGTCTGAAGGATGGAGAGCAGAGCCAGCAAGCGAGCCGAGGTGTCCGACATGCTCACAATCATGCCACTCACATAGGAAGGATTCATTCCTAAATACGTCATAGGCTGGGAAGAATGAGCAGCATCCCCGCCCCGGACATCCGCCCATTTCAGATTCAGATCGGGTCTGAGGACCTCGACGATCTCCGCCACCGGCTCATGTCCACGCGATGGCCGGTCCAACCCAACGGCACAGGTTGGGAGCGCGGAGTCCCCCTCGAATATCTCCGGAGATTGGTCGATCATTGGTCGTACGGCTTCGACTGGGGGGCCCGGGAGCAGGAGCTCAACCGGTTCCCACAGCACATGACGACTGTGGACGGCCAGGACATTCATTTCGTCCATGCCCGCTCACCCGAACCCGCAGCCCTGCCCCTGGTGCTGCTCCATGGCTGGCCGGTGTCATTCGTCGAGTTCAGCCAGGTCATCGGGCCCCTGAGCGATCCTGTCGCTCACGGCGGGCAGGCCCGAGATGCCTTCCATGTCGTAGTGCCCTCACACCCCGGCTTCGCGTACTCGAACCCCGTCCACGCACCCGGATGGTCCACCAATCGTGTCGCCGCTGCGGTCGTAGAGATCATGCATCGTCTCGGCTACGACCGATATGGGGCTCACGGTGGTGACGTGGGCGCCGGTGTGGCCGCCGGCCTCAGCCCCGCCGACCCAAACGGGGTGGTCGGAGTGCATGTGGCGTCCGACCCGCGTACCGCGGTCTCGTTTGCCATGTTTGCCGGCGATCCGGCTCTGACCCCAGGCCTAACCGATGAGGAGCGAGAACGGGTCGAGAAGATGAAAGAGATCTCGGCTGACGATATGGGTTATCTCCAGATCCAATCGACCCGGCCGCAGACCCTGGCCTACGGCCTCACCGACTCGCCTGCGGCACAACTGGCCTGGATCGTCGAGAAGTTCCGGGCGTGGACCGACCCCGCAGCCGACCTTCCGGAGGACGCTGTCGATCTCGATCTCCTCCTCGCGAATGTATCGCTGTACTGGTTCACCAGGACGGGGGCGTCGGCGGCACACTTCCTGTACGACAGCATGCACGCCCAGGACTGGGGTGAGGAAGGGGCGGCGCCCACGGGCTTCGCCGTGTTCGGCCGGGACACCGTCAGCCGTCGTCTCATGGATCCCGAGGAGAAGATGGAGCACTGGACGGAGTTCGACCGTGGTGGGCATTTTCCGGCGATGGAGGTGCCCGAGCTCCTCACCGAGGACATCAGGTCGTTTTTCCGGCCCCTTCGTTGAGGAGCCGCCGAATCAGGATTGGTCGCCGGAGTCGCTCTCGACCGGTGTGACCGTGACATCGCCTGACATGGGGATGGGCTCGGCATCGCTAGCGATGGGCTCTTCGGGAGTTGCCTCGTCGGCGAATGGGGACTCGGCCTCCTCGGTCTCCTCGGCCTGATCCGCGGCCGCCCAGCGCTCCTTGGCGGCGGCGATGCCCTGGTCGATGACCTCACCCAGCTCCTGAGCGGCTTGCTTGGCCGACTCGAGGGCGCTCATGCGGCCGTCGCGGGTGGCTTCCCACGCCGTGCGGAGGGCATCGCCGGTGCGGTCCAGCGCTTCCTGCACTTCGGCGAACCAGCGCTGCTGCTTGCTCTCGCCGGCCCCGGTCGTCGTGTCGTCTTGGTCTGTCATCTCGTCCTTCCTGGTCGTCGCTCCTCCATTCTTGTCTCAAAATGGAATTGACGCGCAGCCGTCGTTCGGCCGGGGCCGATATCGTCGGCTCGTGGATGGTTTTCCCGCCCGACCCGTATCCGTCTCGGCGCACATCCCGGCGCTACCGGACGCGCTCTTCTACTTCGTCTCGGACACACGCAACGACCCGTTGTGGTGTCAGAACGTGGAAACCGTGGACCTGGTCGAAGGGAGCAAGGTCGAGGTGGGTACCCGGTTCCGGTTCCACCAGCATCTCGATCGGCCCGGGGCCCAGCGGACGCAGTTCGACGTCGACGTCGAGGTGATCGACATGGGGGATCGCACGATCACCTGGGAGGCCAGCGATCGATTCCAAAAAAGAACAATCAGTCTCGCAGTCGAACCAGAGGGATCCGGGTCTCGCATAACCCAGGTGACGAGAGCAACGTTTCTCCGTCCCCCGGGGATGGCCAAATGGCTCTACCCGTTGCTGGCCCGCCGCATTTTCACCGGTCAGTTCCGGGACCTCGGCGCCTACTTCGAAGAGAACCGGGCTCAGTCGCGGTGAGTGACCGCCCCTGACCCACTCACGTCACTGGCGACGTTCGGCGCACCGAGATATTCCACATCGCCCGATCCGGAGACTGACACCTCGAGGTCGTCGGTGACGTTGACTACTGCATTGCCCGACCCGGAGACATCCACCGTGCCCTGAGGCGCGGTCAGGGACTCTCCGTCGAACTCCCCGGATCCGCTTATCGATATCGAGAGGAGGCCGCTGAGTGCTCCCTCCGCGTCGACGTCTCCCGACCCGCTGATATCGACCCGAAAATCCGTGCCATCGATGGCGTCGGCTTCGACGATCCCGCTCCCGCTGATGACGAGCCCATCGAGAGTCGCCGCGGTGATCGTGTAGACGACGTCGACCGTCGGCGAGATGCTCCGATTCGTCTCGAGGCGAAGACGCCCGTTTCTGACGGTGGTCTCGAGGAGCGGCATGATGTTGTCTTCGGCTTCGATGGTGAGCGACTCGGTCCCGGTCACCTCGACCACCACACGGCCGGTGCCGCCGAGGACGATCTCGTTGAACCCACTCACCTCTCTGGACTCGGTGATGATGTGGCCAGAGCCCTCGACGCCAAGTCTGACGCAGGATGCACAGACCAAAGCCCCCATCAGCACGGCCACCAGCGAGGCACGGGCACGGGTCGACATCGGGCCAACCCTAAGCCACCGACGGGGTCGGCCGAAGCCGATAACGTCCCCGTCATGGAAAACGGCCTGCCGAGCGACGTGTACGAGTCATTGCCCGAGAGGCTCATCCGTGAGGCGATCGAAACGGGAGACTTCGACAACCTCTCCGGTGCCGGGAAGCCAATTCCCGGCGCCGGCGTGCCGGACGACGATCTGTGGTGGGTGCGCGAATGGTTGGAGCGGAACCGAGCCAACACGGCTGGAGGCTGATGGAACTCGGGATCACCACGTTCGCCGAGACATATCCCGACCCGAAGACCGGTGAGATGATCGGCCACGGCCTGCGTCTCCGCCAGGTCCTCGAGGAGATCGTCCTCGCCGAGCAGGTCGGGCTCGAGGTCTATGGCGTCGGGGAGCACCACCGGCCCGACTTCGCCTCCTCCTCGCCTGCAGTGGTCCTCGCCGCCGCCGCCGGGAGGACCAGCCGGATCAGGCTGACTCCGGCTGTGGTCATCCTCTCCTCAGATGACCCCGTGCGGGTGTTCCAGGACTATGCGACTCTCGATCTGGTCTCGACTGGGCGGGCAGAACTGTTGGTCGGGCGGGGATCGTTCATCGAATCCTTTCCCCTCTTCGGCTACTCGCTCTCCGATTACGACGAGCTGTTCTCCGAGAAGCTCGACCTGCTGTTGGCCATCCGCGATCGGGAGCGGATCACCTGGTCGGGGAAGTTCCGTTCCCCATTACAGGATCAGGCCATTTATCCCAGGCCACAACAGGACCCGTTCCCCATCTGGGTGGGTGTGGGTGGCAGCCCGGAGTCGATCGTCCGCGCGGCCACACGTGGCCTGCCGGTCGCCCTGGCCATAATCGGGGGCAACCCGGACCGCTTCGCCTTCTTCGCCGATCTCCATCGCAAGACCCTGGTCGAATCGGGGCACGATCCCGCTGCGGCCCCGCTTGCCGTCCATGCTCACGGATTTGTCGCGGACAGCGACGAGCAGGCGGCCGACGAGTACTACAACGCCTACGCGGTCGCCATGACCCAGTTGGGTCGGGAACGCGGCTGGGGCCCGATGACGCGCCCCCAGTTCGAGATGATGCGTTCCCCCGAGGGATCGCTGGTCCTCGGGGACGTGGAGACGGTGGCCACGAAGATCATCCGAATGAGGGAGGTCCTCGGGATCGACCGTTTCATGCTGCACATCAGTGTCGGCACGCTGCCCCACGAACAAGTGCTCCACGCCATCGAGCTGCTGGGCACCAAGGTGGCCCCGCTGGTGCAGGGCTCGTAGCGCTCAGCCCTCGGTGACCGCCACCGAGTCGAGAATGAGCTCGGCGTAATAGGCCGGCCAGTGCATTTCCGGATCGTCCTCTGCCCGGTACTTCTCATCGGCCTCCTGCAGCCATGCGCGGATCTCCCCGACCGTGGGCTCGAATCCGACGAATGGGCCCAACTCTGGCTGGAGCCGGGTGGCGTACCACTCGGCCCATTGGGGGCTGGGGTCAGTCCCGTGGGCCTCATGATGTTCCCTCGCTGTCTGGGCGAGGAGGTGCCTCAACTGTGTCACTTGTTCCTGGTCTGCCATGTCGATGGAGGTTAGAAGTCGCCCGGTGATAGCCCCTATTCGCCGGCCCGCGAAGAAGATGGCTAAGTCGCGAAATTTCATCTGCCGTTCAACTTGCTCCCCGGAGATGCGCAGTCCTATCGTGGCAGAGCCGACTTGGAGGCAACTCCAGATCGGACTGAAAGTGACCGAGAGGTGACTTTGAGACCTCGCTGGGAGACCAGTCCTTCGGGGCTGGAGTGCCAGCAAGGTCGAGAACCCCGAGAGGGTGAGGGCTTCGGCCAGCACTCCCTCGGGGTTTTTCGCGTCAAGACAGCGCCCGCCTGACATCGGCGGGCCTGCTCCTAGGGTTGGTCGACAGTGCCAGGCCCTCTGAGCACCGAGCAGGTGCGCCGGCGTTATGACGACATGGCCGGCAACTGGCGGCTGCTCGGGATCGTCGACAGCTTGCTTCTGGTCAACCGCCTCCGACGCAAGCAGTTTTCGAAAGCACGCGGCGACGTCCTGGATGTGGGCTGTGGAACCGGGGAGAACTTCGAGTATCTGGGCAGGGCCTCATCGGTCACCGCCCTCGATCTCTCTGAAGAGATGATCGACGAGGCGCTCCGCCGTCGACGCCAGTTGGGGGCCGAAGTCTCGCTGCTGGTCGGCGACGCCCAGCATTTGCCCTTCCCTGAAGCCAGGTTCGACACTGTCGTCTCGGCGTTCTCCTCGTGCACGTTTCCCGACTACGCCGCTGCATTTCGGGAAATGGTGAGGGTCACCAAGCCTGGCGGGAGAGTCCTTCTCTTGGAGCACGGCCGATCATCTGTGGGTTGGATCGCCCGGCGTCAGGATCGGAACATCGAGCGGGTCTACGAGCGGTCGGGGTGTCGTAACAACCGAGACGTTTTGGCCGATCTGGCCGAGGCGGGCCTGGAACCGGAAGAACATGCCGTGAGCCATCTCGGAATGATGACCCGGATCACTCTCGAGGTCGCCCCATCGTCCTAGGGGCATGCAGTCGGTGATATCCGCTTCGAAAATGCACCATCGGGCCCTGCAGGTCGGACACCTCGACCTGTTCGATAAGGCCGACCACCACACCCGACCATCCGACCTCTTCGCGGGACTCGAAACGGCAGTAGGCGCGATCGGGCAGGTCGGTGAGCACTGGTCCCCACTGGCTCTGTGTCGCCGGCACGCCGGCGAAGAGACCGCCGGGCGACGGCCAGAGCCCGGCGAAGACATCGGCCATCCGACGATCTTCGAACCGACAGATGTGAATGATGAAATGACCGCTGTCGGCCGCGGCGTCCCACAGGTCCGTCGTGGGACTGACCACCAAATGGGCCTGTGCCGGCTCGCCTTGGACGACGAGCAACGAGGAAACGGTGAGACCGGTCCAATTCGACTCCTGCCCGGCAGTGACGATGGTCACCCCGGCGGCGAGACGCCCCCGAAACCGGCGCGCCAGGTCACGATCCGCGGGATCGGGCGCAAAAGGATGGTCCGAATGGATCACGGGGGCACCCTAGGGAAATCTGTCACACCCCCCGGGCATGATCTGATTCATGGACACCCAGACAATCGCAATCGTGATAGCCATCACCTCGTCGGCGGCCGTGATAGGGCTGATGATCCTGCTCCTGATCGCAAGCAGACGACAAGCCCGGCCGGAGGAATCAGCCCCTGATCTGGGGTCGCGCTTCGACGAGCTCCAGATCGCCATAGCCAGTCGAGAGGGGGCCTTGGGCGCCCAGGTGGCCCAGATCGACTCGAAGCTCGCCGCACTTCAGGAATCGGTCACGGGGCGCGAGGCCTCTCTCGATCAGCAGGTGCAGGGAATCGGCACTCAGATGCAAGGCATCACTGCGTTGTTCACCAACGATCGGGCCCGCGGTGGGTGGGCCGAGATAGGTATGAAGCGGATCTTCGAGCACGGCGGGTTGGTCGAGGGACGCGACTACACATGTCAGGTGAGCCACGGTGAGATCCGGCCCGATGCGGTTGTCCATCTGCCGGGTGGTCGCAACCTCGTCATCGACGCCAAGTTCCCCACAGCACGCTTCGTCGAAGCGCTGGCCGAAGAAGACCCGGATCGCCGGGCACAGCTGTTGGTGGAGCAGGGAAAGGATCTGGAGCGTGTGGGGAAGGGCCTGGCGGCCAAGGGATATGCCGAACTGGCGTCCGGTGGGTATGTCGTGATGTACCTGCCATCGCAGGCGGTCTATGAGGCCGCGGCCGCGGCCCATCCCGACCTCATCGATCGGCTGATGGCGAGCCGAGTGATAATCGCCGGTCCCAGTGCCCTCTACGCCCTCCTGCTGAATGTCGGGTCGCTGCTCACCGAGTTCCGGGCTCTGCAGCAAGCCGACCAGATTCTCGAAGACGCTCGCGAGCTGCGCCGCCGCATGACCGGCTTTGTCGACCATCTGCAGAGGGTCGGGGCCGGCTTGACCGGAGCGGTCCGCGCCTTCAACTCGGCGGTCGGCTCCTGGGAGAGCCGCCTTTCACCGCAGCTCAACCGGATGAGCGAGCAGAGCGGTGGGGGCGAAATCGTTGGCCCGACCCCCGTCGAAGAAGCGGTCCGGGAGATGCAGGATGCAGGTCTGAGGGTGGCCGGTTGATCGTGCGGACCGAGGGTCCTTGGAGACGGTCGAAGAATCGGGAACTATATCTGCTGCCGGCGAGTCTGAAGTTTGTCGACGGCGGGGGCGTGGGTAGTGATTCTGCGACACGGGAGTGCGAGATGAGCAGCGACATTCATCAGATCTCGACTGAGAGAGAACATCAGTCCGATCTCGAATTCGCCAGGAAGGCGGTCGAATACCTCGGGAAGAAGGGCCTCGGCCCCGAGGAGGTCATCGACTACTTGGTCGAGGAGTTCAACCTCGACCGCGATAGCGCAAGGGCTCTGGCAGCGAGGGCGGCCTGACTCCAACGCGAGGGTGGCTCATCTTGCGGCGATCTGGGCGGCGAGTCGAGCCGGGGCCACTGTGACATAGGCGTCGACAATGATTTCCTGCAGAGCGTCCCAATCGACTTCGACATCCAGGTAGCACCCAACCCAGCCCCGTCCACCGACGTAGGGCGGGACGAAGTAACGATCGGGCTCCGCGCCAGTGAGAATTTGCTGCGCCCCTTCCGGTGCCGCGCACCAGCACGCGACACGGTCGTCGTGATGGTGGTCGGCGTAGGTCACGAACTGCCGTTTCCCCGTTATGAACCAGGCGGGCTCGCCATGACTGACTCGCTCCTCCACTTCCGGCAAGGCCATGCAGAGGCTTCGAAGCCGGGGTAGGTAATCTGAAATCGCGTCCATGCGGGCCCCCAGTGGACGGTGCCGCGCATATCGTATTTGCCGCGGCCGGTACGAGCGTCTGACGGTTTCGCTACCTTGGCATCGCGCTGTCGAGAAGGAGGAAGGCATGCAATGCCATCATCGACTGCCCCGCCCGATGCGGCTGATCCCGTGAGTCGACGATTGGCACCCGTGGTGATCTCACTGGTCT
>Ga0105092_10000677_pt1 | contig 17789 bp, 13 predicted proteins | sample PPLLak2March2015_FD_87021 | JGI IMG/M metagenome (GOLD analysis project Ga0105092, IMG submission 87021) | Freshwater sediment microbial communities from Prairie Pothole Lake near Jamestown, North Dakota, USA - PPLs Lake P7 Core (1) Depth... | ecosystem: Environmental > Aquatic > Freshwater >... | reverse complement strand
GGCCGCGATCCGGTATCCAGATGACGCCGTATTAACCTGATCGGCCCGTGCCCTCCACCCCCTCTAACCGGGGATCCCGCTGATGTATCGATTCTGGAAACCGATAATCGAGCCGTTGCTGAAGCGACTCGAACCGCGCGTGATCATCGAGATCGGCTCGGACCAAGGCTTGAACACCGGCAATCTCCTCGATTACGGCCGTCGATCTAATGCCGTCATTCACGTGATCGACCCCTTCCCCAAGTACGACGTGGACGATTGGCTGGAGGAGTATCCGAAACACCTCGTATTCCATCGTGCTATCAGTCTTGACGCCCTCGGAGCAGTGAAATCTCCCGACGTCGTGCTCATCGACGGTGACCACAACTGGCACACGGTTTTCCACGAGCTCGAAACCCTCGAGAACACGGCAGGCGGCGACAGCTTCCCCTTCGTCCTCCTACACGACGTGGGCTGGCCCTACGGCCGCCGCGACCTCTACTACGAGCCCGGTCGGATACCTGCGCCGCATCGGCATCCACATCGGCAGGAGGGTATGCGGCCAGGCCGCGTCGACCTCGACCCTGGCGGTGGCCTCAACAAGCATCTCTTCAACGCCCGCCACGAAGGCGGACCGCGAAACGGTGTGCTCACTGCTATCGAGGACTTCATGGACCAGTCGGAACTCGACCTTCGTCTGCTGGTCGTACCAGGAATCAACAGCCTCGCACTTCTCTACACGTCAACCCTCGATGAGCCGGGATCGCCAGTCGCTGACCTTCTCGAGGAGATCAGATCCGGATCGGCGTTGAGGCAGGTGCTCGAGAAGGTCGAGGAACTCCGTCTGGAATACCAAGTCGAGGCGATCGACCGCCTGCTCGAACGGGACAGCCATCGGGCAGTGCTCGTCACTCGGGAATCGGAGATCAGCGAGCTCCAGAAAACCCTCAGCTCTGTGATCCGGGAGCGCGATGGCGCTCGTAACGAGGTTGCGCACCTGAATGACACCCTCCGAACTTTGCGCGCCGATGAGCAGGAGTCTCGCCAGAACGAAATGGCGGCGCAGGCCGAGCTGCGCGAGCTTCAGACGGTGCATCGCTCCATCAAGGGCGAGTTGGCGAACGCCAGAACGGAAACGGCCGCTGTCAAGGGCCGCTATAACCGACTCCAATCGCGACGATCGGTGCGGTTCGCCCTACGCGTGGCGAGTCTGGCGGGACCACCCATCAGGGCCATGCGCAGATTGAAACCGGGCAGGTCTCCCGCTTCGGCTGATGCGACGGAGGCCTCCGGCGGGGGGCCTTCGCCAAGAAAGCCACCAACCTCCCGCAGTCAGGAAAAGCTGACGAGAGCGATCATGGCCGCCAGGCCCGGGTCCACGCTTACTGTCGGTCCCTTGGTGTCGATCGTGATATTGACCCGGGACGGAGCAACGCACTTGCGAAGAATCCTTACCAGTCTCGACGATTCGACCGCGTACCGCTCGTTCGAGGTGATCGTTGTCGACAACGGCTCAACCGACGACACCAGCGAGGTCCTCTCCCAGAAACGAGGCTTCCCCCTGCGAGTCATTCGCAACGACCACAACAGCTCGTTCTCCCACGGCAACAATCAGGCGGCGGAGGTGGCCAAGGGCGACTTCCTCCTGTTCTTGAACAACGACATAGAGCCGATCAACCCCGGGTGGCTGGGCGCCTTGGTCGAGGTCCTCCAAGGCGATACGTCTGTCGCCGGAGTAGGGGCCGAGCTCGTATATCCGGTGCGGGGCGATCGCGATACCGATCTGACGGTTCAGCATTCGGGAATACGCTTCGATTTCCGGGAGGGGGCCGTACACCCTGTCAACGTCCAGGAGCCTGATCCCCTGGCTCCTAGCCTGGCCGACGTCATCGAAGTACCTGCGGCCACAGCGGCAGTCCTGTTGGTCAGGGCTGAACCGTTCCGCATCGTTGGCGGCTTCGATGAGAGCTATGTCTACGGGACGGAGGACGTCGAGCTCTGTCTCGCCTTGCGGCCGTACGGCAAAACTGTTGTCACCGGACAGGCGGTCCTCTTCCATCACGAGTCCGCAACGCAGAACCAGGTGGCTGCCCAGCTCACCAACATGAACCGGCGCCGCAATCACCAGCACCTCGCAGAGACCCGGGGGCCTCGTCTGACCAGGTCAGTGAGACGCGACATCCTCGCCGGCACCGGGCTCTTCAGCGGGAAGACCTCGCGCACGGTGGCCTTGACGGTGACCCAGGACGATGCGTCGATGGGTTGGGGCGATTACTACACCGCACATGAGCTCGGAGACGCGTTCGCAGCCGAGGGTTGGAACGTGAGGTACATCGAGCGTCACGAGGATGGCTGGTATCGGGTCGACGGGGAAGTCGACTTGCTCATCTCACTCCTCGACTCATATGACGTCACCCGCGCACCGGATGGCGCCTTCACCGTCGCGTGGGTACGCAACTGGGTGGACCGATGGCTCGAGAAACCTTGGTTCGAGGCCTACGACATGGTCATCGCCTCGAGTGAGAAGGGAGCAGACTTCATCTCCCGCCGATCCCGGTACGCACCACCCCAGATTCCGCTGGCCACAAATGCGAATCGCTTCCGGCCCGGTCCCCCCGTCCCTACCTTCGACTCAGACTATGTGTTCACCGGGAACAAATGGGGCGTCGCCCGCGGCCTGGTTGGTTTGCTCGATGTCCACCCAGGCGAACGCTTCCAGATTTTCGGGAAGGGCTGGGAGAGCGACCCCCGCGTTTCGAGGTACTGGAGAGGGAGCCTCGACTACGACTTGCTGCCCGATGTGTACCGGTCATCCAGGATCGCGCTGGACGACACGGCCATTCACACTCTCCCGTACGCGTTCATGAACAGCCGGGTGTTCGACGCACTGGCCAGCGGGACGTTGGTCCTGACGAACAACGTCGAAGGGTCCGAGGAGTTGTTCGGAGGGCTGTTACCCACGTACACCGGGCGCGACGACCTGCGCGCTCTTCTCGATCGCTATCTCGACGACGACGAGGCACGGGTACAACTCACTGAGCGTCTGCGTGAGGAGGTGCTGGCCCACCACACGTACGGGAGAAGACCAGCCGAATTCATCCACCAGGCACTTGAACAAATCGAGCGTCCTCGCTGCGCCATCAAGATCGGGGTCCCGGACCGGGACGTAATGCCTTATTGGGGCGACAGTCATTTCGCTTCGGGCTTGGCCGCCGCCCTCACCCAGCTCGGGATGCCGACGGAAGTCCACATCCTGCCCGAGTGGGACTTGCCCGCGAAACAGGCGGTGGATGTTGTGATCCACCTACGAGGGCTGTCGAGCTACACCCCAAAGTCGGCGCACCTCAACATCATGTGGATGGTCAGCCACCCCAACGACGTGTCAGTGCGCGAGCTAGAGAAATACGATCTCGTTCTGGTTGCATCCCGCAGGTATGCCGAGTGGCTGCAGGGGCAGACTCAGACGCCGGTCGTCTTCATGCCCCAGGCGACCGATCACCGGCGATTCCATCCGGTCGAGCCAGACCCGAAGCTGGCCAACGAGGTCGTTTTCCTGGGCAACAGCCGGGGTCAGAAACGCCCTGCGGTCGACTGGGCGATAGACCGGGGGCTTCCGTTGTCGGTGTACGGAGGTGATTGGACAGGTCGCATCCCGGCGCGTTACCTCAAGGGTGACCTATTCCCGAACGAGGACCTGGCTCGCCTGTATGCATCTGCCAAGGTGGTTTTGAACGACCACTGGCCGGATATGCGCGACCTCGGCTTCGTCTCGAATCGGATATTCGACGTTTTCGCCGCCGGAGGAATCGTCATTTCGGATGCCGTTGCCGGACTCGACGAGTTGTTCGGCGATCTGGTGCCGGTTTACTCCGATCCAGAGCAGCTGGAGGAGAGAGTGAGGGCTCTCATCACCGACGACGACCGGCGGAAGGCGATTTCACATGAGGCTCAGGCTCTAGTGGCCGCCGAACACACCTTCTCCCATCGAGCCGCACAGATGATGGACCTCATCCAACCGCTGCTCGCCTCACGGCCTCTCGATCTGGAGTCTCGCCCGATCGGCGAGGCAGGGACAGGGACCACGGAGCCACGCGTGCTCGCCGGTCCCTGATAGGAGAGCAACCAGAACAAACTTCAGATCCATGCACACTCAGGACATCCGATGATCTGCCGATACCGGTGCTGATGCCCCCCTTCCGCCACGGTCGACTACGACGGCTCGCTATCAGCATCACGCTGGTCGCCGGGCTGGTCCCGTTTGGCTCGACCCCCGCGGTAGCCGCACCGGAGAAACCCACTCTCCTCGGGTTCGCCACGGGTGGCGATTTCCGCCAGGACCTCGCCGACTTCACGCAGGAGGCCGGGCGGCCTCCGGCTTTCTACCAGCTCTTCTGGGGGTTGGAGACGAATTGGTCGGCCCCATTCATTCCCGGCATTCTTTCGGATCTACAGAATTCGGGGCTCACGCCGTACATCGAGATCGGCACTCAAGACCTCGCCGCGCTGAACAACGGGGGCAAGAGCGCCAACCTGCACGCGATGTCGACCGCTCTCGCCGGCTGGCTCGGCCAAAACCCGGGCCGGCACGTCTTGGTCGCGCCCCTCCCCGAGATGAACCTGGGCGAGCACCCTTGGGGACTGAACCCCTCCGGGTACAAGGCCGGATACCAACGCATCCGCGACTCTTTGCTGGACAAAGGCCTGACGCCAAGTCAGATCCGATTCGTGTTCTCGCCGAATGGGATCGCCGGTGACTACGAGGCTTACTACCCAGGAGATCAAATCGTAGACCTGATCGGCTTCTCCAAATTCAACCGCGGGAATCCCTGGCGTGACTATGAGGCCACTTTTCAGCGGCACATCGACCAGATGCGATCACAGATATCACTGGTCAAACCGATCCTGATCACCCAGACCGCCTCGGTGGTCAGCCCGGATCGGGGTGCGTGGCTGACTGAGATGTTCACCAAATTGAAGGCCCACGACCAGGTCATCGGCGCCGCGTATTTCAACCGGCTCAAGGACTTCGACTACCGGGTATTGGCCAACGGGCAGCTCGACGAGTCGTTCCGGAGGGGATATGCCACCTGGAGCGCCCCCAATCAAGCCTCATGGATATTCGACGGGCGGATGGACGCATGGATGGGCGAGCGTCAGGCGAGGTTCGGCAGCGGATTTCTCGACGTCCACGGGCATACCTTCGAGGCGGCCATTGGCTGGCTTGCCGACCAGGGAATCACCAAGGGATGCAACCCCCCGCTGAACACCAGATTTTGCCCCGACGACAGCGTCACTAGGGGGCAGATGGCCGTCTTCATCGCTCGCGCTCTGAATCTGCCCTCTGCGACCGCGGATCATTTCACCGATGACCAAGGTGAGTTCTACGAAAACGCGGCCAACCAGCTCTTCGAATCCGGGATCACGCAAGGTTGCGGAAGACGTACATATTGCGGGGGCGAGGCAATCACCCGCGAGCAGATGGCGGCATTCCTGGCGCGGACTTTCAACCTCGCTCCGGCCGGCGCCGACTTCTTTGGCGATGACCGATCCTCGATCTTCCAAAGCGCCATTAACAAGGTTGCAAGGGCCGGGATAACTCTGGGGTGCAACCCGCCAGTCAACGACCGGTTCTGCCCGACTGACCTCGTGACGCGGGGCCAGATGGCCGCATTCCTGCGTCGGTCCCTGTCCGGCTAGCGGGGCTCCGACCGCGTACGTGGCCGCTAATCGTGGCTCGGCTCGACGCTGTCGATCGGGGAGCCCTCGAGCTCGGGCACAGCCCAGAAGGAATGCCACATCGATGCGACTTCGGAGAAGCCTTCCCTGACTGAAGAGTCGTTAGGCGTTTCGGCCTCGAGTGCCTGAATCCTCCCGTAGAGCTCACGACTGAAATCGAACAGGCGGTGTAGAGACTTCCCCTGCTCCCGGCGTGCCCGCTGCTCCTCCAACCAGAGCCGACGCTCTGCGCTCAAGAGCTGATAGTCGCGCATCATCGGAAGGGCACGTCGCACCACAGAGTAGCTCTCCCAATCGGCGCTCGACCTCACCTCCTCCTCCATGTCCGAGCTGAGGTGAGAGGGCCGACTTATTCGGTTGGCCCAATCTGCGGTAATTGTCTCGAAGGCTCGCAAGACCTCGTCGGACATCTCGAGCTCGAGGAACCGATAGAGGGACCGAAGATAGTTCGAGTCTCCCGAATAGAACGTGTCGTAATCGATGAGGAATATGGCCCCGAAACCATGGTTCTCGAGGAACGCCAGCAATGCGGCGACACTTTCGTTCCAGTGCTCGATGGCAAGTCGATAGTCGTTCTGCGAGGGCCAGTGATCCGCCGGGTCTTCAGCACGACGCTGGTAGGAATCGGCGACCGAGACCGGGTCGCGGATGGCGATCAGGAAGCGCGCGCCGGGGAAGGTCCTGGCCAGGTAAGGCAGTTGGAGAACATAGAAAGGGGACTTGTCCCCCAGATACTGCAGGTCGGATGAGTCCCACTTCTCCTTGACGAAATCTTCGTCCTCCGGCCAGATCGTGAACCCGGGCCGGTCGGGTGGCACGAGCCTCCTCGGCAGAAACGTAGTTTCGGACTCGTCGGGCGAAAAGAACCGGCCGCGGGTGAAATGCTCAGGGGTGATGTCATCCCTGATCCGACGGAACCGCTCCATGCCGAGAACGATCCGCCGGTCGTGGTTGAGCAGATCGCATAGGGCCGTGGTCCCTGACCGCGGATTGCCCCCCATGAATAGGTACCGCCGACCGTCGGCCAGCAACTTGTCACGATGTGGGTGGTAGGCGACCAGCTTGCTGTCCCAGATGTCCTCATCGATGGTGGCGACCGGAAGCCCGGTTCTCCACAGTGTGTTGGCGAGCGCGGGCTGATCGCGGACACTGGAGTCGAGTAGTTCCGTCATCCAACGCTCGTTGAACTCGGCGACCTGATCGGTGTGTCTCCTGATCAAGACGCCTGCGGCATGCAGGTACCCGGTCTCGGGCATTCCCTGCGCCCGGTACCGCTCCTCCGCGAGGGTCGTGATTTCACGACGCTCCTTGCCAAGATCTGCACATGCGCTCAACTCGGCATACACCCCGTCTCGCTGGGGATGTCGGAACAGTGCCAAATCGGCGTCTGTCAGGTACCGATCCACCATGCGACGCGGGTCAACCAGCAACTCGAATGTCCCGTCGAGATACAAACTGACATCAGCGTCGGGAAAGACGCGATGGGCGAGAATCTTGTAGGAGCGTTGGATGTATGGATGCGGAACCAAGGGGCGAGCCACCAGGTGGATATCCCAACCGTTCCGTTTCAGGGGCGCCTCGTCCGTGATGCAGACGTACCGAACTCCCTCCACCGCGAGTGGCGGAGATTGCAAGAGGTCGTAGTTGTTGAAAATTGCTGTGTAGACGATCATCGATCGTCGGGCTCCCCGAGTGACAGCCGTACAGCCTATGTCCTGGGGAGGCGTCAGTCGCCTGGTGGTTCCCTGTTTTGCCGATAGAGCGGCTTGACGAGAGAAGCACCTTGCAGGGCGAGCCGCACCGACCTGCGATTACGGAGACGTGCCAACGCGTCACGAGCGCTGTCCCGCTCCTGGCGTAACGTCGCCATCTCGTAGACCACTTGGTACATGTGGTCGTCGAGACGTGCCAAGGCGTCACGAGCGGTGTCACGCTCCTCGCGTAACGTCGCCATCTCGGAGACCACTTGGTACATGTGGTCGTCGACGGAACCAACCATGACGTTCTCCAGCCTTGGCTCGATGCGATAGTTCCCGTTGCTGCTCCGAAATCTTCTTTTCAACTCTGCGAGATTCGGATGGGACTCGGGAGCCACGACATGGAACGTGCGATCGGCGGTCACCGGAGGGGGCAGCACTTTGAAGACTGAGGCATACCCACTCCTCAGAAGAAGCCGATAGAGCGATTTCTCGGTCAGCCAGAACGAGAGTGGATTGCCCCATGACGCGGTGTGTGCCGACAATGTCTCCTCGAAGAAGTGGCCGAGATAGCCCTCCATGAGCGTGGTCGGGCGCATGGAGACATGGGTGTCGATGACAGTAAGTGTCGACGAGCACCGCCGCAGGAGATCGGCCTGAGCCTCGAGCTCCAGGTGGTAGAGGAGTCCCAGAATCGTGATCACGTCGTACCCGTCGGTGGGGAACTGTCTGACGTCGGCTTGAATCCACTCGATGCCAGGGGTCATGGGCATGCGCTCGGTCCTGGCGTCGACGGCAGTGACCTCCCACCCCAGCTCCTGGCCAATCAAGGCGAACCCGCCATGTCCGGTGGCGAGGTCGAGAAGACGCCCGGGAGGTAGCGCACTGAGCAGATCGCGGAAGATCACTAGGCGGTCGCCGTGTGTGCCGCGTGGCTGATCAGGACCTTTCGCGTCCAAAAGCCTGCCTTTCGAATCGGAGGGAAACCGGCTGGATCGGGATGAGCTTTTTCCCGAGGGTAACGCTGGTCGAAGCGACACCGGCGTCGAGGCCGAAGATATCCCGGTGCACTCCGGGGCCATAATGAGCCGATGAAGGTCGTAACCGGAATGCATCGGTCTGGGACCTCTCTCGTCGCCATGACGCTGGACGCCCTGAGTCTCGATTTCGGTGACCACGACGAGTTCTACGCCGCCGACGAGTGGAATCAGAAGGGCTACTTCGAGCGACGCGACGTAGTCGACCTCAACAGTCGGCTCATCACTGGTTTCACCCGGACCCAAGGAGTGACCTCCTCCTCCCTTGGCAAGATTCGGTACCTCACACAACCTTCGCCCCAGGTGATAACGGCGAGGGGCCACGAATTACGTCGGGAGATCGAGCAGATGGCTTCTCAGATCGGGGACCTGCATGTCAAGGATCCCCGGTTCGTCCTGACCCTCGACTCGTGGCGACCCCACGTGAGCCAGATCGTCGTCTGTCTGCGCCGTCCGGATCAGGTAGCCCTTTCTCTCAAACGGCGTCAGCGGGTGCCGCTGGGAATTTCGTACGGCTTTTGGAATTACCACGCCCGAGCCATCCTGGCCATCGCCCACAAAAGAGTGCATTACGTGGACTTCGATATCCTCGCCGGTGAGGCCCCCGAAGCCGAACTTGCGGGACTCGCCCGGTTCTTGGGCGTCGAAGCCACACCTACCGAGCTGGTCGCAACATTGCGGGCCCGTTTCGCACCGACGCTCAAGCATTTCGACCCATTTGAGGCCGTTGATCTCCCCTCGCCCACGCGCGAGCTCTGGGAGCAGCTGTCGGCGAGGCGAGCCTCACTCACCAATGGGTGATCAGCGTCGGCTCAGATATTTGCTGAGCAGTCGCGATATACCAGTTCGAAGCGGCTCCGGATGAAAATCAGGTGCCTTGAGCGCCGAGTCGAAGGTGATGTCTCGGGCGTTCCACGCGTCCTCGAACGACACCAGCAATCGTCGGCGGAGCACCTTCTCGACCAGGTCGACCACCTGGGCCACAGAGGTGGGCCGCCCTGACACCAGCATCTCGGGTTTTCCACCCGTCGGCGCCCACTTCATCACACGCCTCGCGATGTGGCGCCCCACTTCCTCGTCCCCCACGTAGTCGCGGAGGGTGTCCATAGCCCCGTAGAGGGCACTCGGGCGACGTTCTACACCGTTCTTGATTAGCTCGGCGATCAGACCGCCTCGATGCCCTGGCTGCGGGTATCCATATACCGAGCTGACTCGATATATCCGCACCGGGATTTCTTGTGCCATCACGCTGGCGCGCCGCTCCTGTGCCTCCTTGAGGATCCCGTAGGGACGCTTGGGACTCAAGGGTGAGTCGGTGGATACCCGGGTCAGCCCCTCGTAGAGACCCCCGGCCGAGCTCACGAGATGGAGAGAGACCCCACCCGGGCCGCGCTGTGCCACCAGGCCATCGATGGCCTCGGCTGCATCCTGGAAGGCGGCCAACTCAGACTCGCATGCGTCTGTCGAGGCCGAGAATCCGGCACGACCTGCCGCCCAGACAACCGCATTGCGCGCGCTGCCGTCGGGGAAGCTGCCCAACGCCAACTCCAAGGCCCGTGCCCTCCGTCTCGAGGTCCAGGGGATTGAGACTGGCCGACTCCTGCTCAGGCCATTCGAGGAGAGCCCTTTGGCTATCGCCGAGCCGATCGAGCCCGCGCCCAAGACGAGCACCGACCCGGCGTCGATCGTCCGGGGATCATCAAGTAGAGCGGACACCTGATTGCAGATCCTTGGCGAGACGTTCGTCGCCGCTTCGGTCGACCGCGAAGAGCGTTGGCTTGCCCTGTGTATGGAGGGCAATGTTGGTCACGTATTCGGTGATGCCCACCAGCATCAGCGCCAGGATCCCTCCGAACACCAGCGTGACAACCATCAGGGATGCGTATCCAGGCACGTAGACCGCCTCTGTGCCGGTCACACGACCCACAACCACTCGCAGGGTCAGGAGTAGGGCCAAGAGCACCGCCGTGACCCCGACGAGGACGCCGATCCCCGCGATGCGACTGTGTGAGGAGATCAGGAGCCGGCGGGCATGCGCAAGCAGCTTGAGGGGCGAATACCCGCTCTTTCCCGATTCCTGATATCGCTGATCGATCATTGCGAGCTCTTCCGAGACGAACCTGTCGGTGAACCATGTAAGAGCTACGTCGAGATAGGTCTCGTGTCCCGAGACGCTGGCTGCCGCCCGGGCGACGGGGCCACGGCAGACGCGAAAGCTCGAGAACTTGGTGATAACCGAATTGCCAGTGATGATCGCCAGGAGCCTCTTGTAGAAGCGGGACATCGCGTCTCGCCACGAGCCATGGACCGACCCGAGCGGCTGCCCATAGACGACGTCTGCCCCGTTCGTGGCCGCCGAGTAGAGCAGGTGTTCAATGTCCTCTGGCCGATGTTGTAGGTCCTCATCGATGGTGGCCACCCAGTCACCGCTGGAGTAGAGGATCCCGGCGCTGGTCGCAGGATGCTGCCCGAAATTCCGGGCTAGGGTCACCACCTGGATCCACTCGTGACGCGCTGCGAGCACCGCCAGTATTTCCGCCGAGCCGTCTACGCATCCGTCATCCACGAAGATCGCTTCGTGCAGGCGCACATCCTGGAATCGATCCACCCAGTCGCCACGAAGCTCGTCGAGACGGGTAGTCAGCTCTTCCAGATGGTCCTCGCCTGAATAGACAGGTATCACCACCGATACGTAGGTCATGTCCTGCGCAATGCCATCACACCATCAGTCTCGCAGACGGATGAAGACCCGTGTTGTTGGCTGGGATCGGCGGCAACGGGCGATGCGGTAGGCAAGGACCAGGCCGATACCATCCCCACCCGTGTCCAGCAGATCACCGACGGCGCTGTGGCGCGATCGCTGGGTGATCGTCGCCGGATCGGCACTCGCAGGAATCGGCGCGTTTGTCTTCGTCCTGGTCGCCACGCGAAGCCTGGGTCTCGAAGGGTTCAGTCCGATCTCCCAGTTATGGACCGTTTGGGCGATCGCCGCAGCCGTCGTCACGTTCTCGACACAGGTGGTGACAGTTCGTCGAGAGGTCCTGATCGGGAAGACGTCGATCTCTCGTTCATCCGAACTGATGCCCCTGGTCCTCTTGTTGCTCCTCGTCATCCCGGTTCTCTTCTTGTATCGGGTCCGGATCTTCGGCGAGTCGAGCTTCCTGTGGCCCATCGTAGGGACGCTCATCCCACTCGGGTCATACGCGACCGGAAAGGCGAGAGGATGGCTCGCGGTGCACGGGTCCCCCACTCAGTTGGCTGGCGTCGTCGGTGGGGAGAACCTGGTCAGGGCTGGCATGGCCATAATCCTCGCGTTTCTCGAAGCAGGGGCCATTTGGTATGCCGTGGGCATTCTCGCCGGCTATTCGGTTGCACTGATCGGGCTTTCGGGCCGAACCCCGCAGTCTGCGGTCGATGAGGGGTCGACGTCGAATGAGGATCGTTTGCTTCCCTTGTCAGCTTCGACGGCTGGAATATGCGACCACCTCCTCCTTGTGGCAGCACCCACAGTCCTCGCCACTTCCTCGGGGAACCCGGCCCTGGTTTCTGCCCTCTTCGTGGCGATGGCCGTGTACCGGGCGCCGTACCAGGTCGTCCTCGGGTTGGTTCCGTCGATGACGCGGAGGTTCACTCAGCGGCTTCCCGAGATGTCGCGGCTGGACCTGAGATTCCACGCACAACGCATCGGCCTTTGGACTCTTTTGCTGACATTCGTCGCCGGAGTGGTCGGTGTGCTCCTGGGCGAAGCTGTGATCGCTCCAATTTTCGGGGCAAAGGGAGTGCTGGATCCAGTGGATCACGCCTTGGCAGCTGCGCTGACCGTCGTTGCTACCGGCGCCCTGATCTGCTCGGTGGCATTGCTGGCGTTAGCCCAAGCGAAGAGAACCATGGCCACCTGGATCGTGGTTGCACTGTTGACTATTGGTGTCGCCTACAGAGTTGGTGATACACCAACAGCAGTTCTGTCCGTGATGCTCGCTGGCCTGGCTGCAGGGTCGTTGGCCTTGGGCCTTCCACTTCTGGCAAGTCGCGATGGGTCGGTGTCTCACTGACCAAATGAGTATTCGATCACTTGCACATCATGAAATAGATGCTCTTCCACGTTGGGGTAGTTCGCCCGAAGGACCGGATCGACGTTCTCGTTGTTGGTCACCAGAACCGCCCGGTTCAGGACCAACCAGACCCGTTCTCGTCCGTTTGCGATGTCGAGGATTATGTCGAAATCGGACGGACGGAGAACCATCCCTTCTCTCTCCCGGTCCGGGAGGTCCCACGGGATACCGACAGTGTCAGCCGGAATGGCGTACTGCTCGAAGTAGCGATTGAAGGGAATCTCGTTGTTGGGAGACATGACAAAGACGACGTCATCCGGTCCAGCTTCGGCAGCGACCGCCTCAGCCGCCTCGTCCCATGCCGTTTTCTCGAATCCGAGGTGGTATCCGAGTGTGCCGAGCACAGGGATCACCAAGAGCGCTCCAATCGCAAGAATCAACCTGGCTCCGCGCAGTCGTGAGACCGCAAATCCGATCGCGATGACGGTGGCCAACCCAATCCAGATCAGGGTGCGAGCAAGGAAGACCGGTCTTCGCAGGCTGTAGAGCAATTCAGCCAACGGATGGACAACGATGAACGAGAGGATGATCGGTCGGTAGGTCGAGCTCATCCTCCGGATACCGAGCCAGACGAGCGCAAGAACCCCGACAATCACCAGCACGTCGAACCACCACGCCCTGGCGAATGGAATGATCTTGTCCAGGTCTCCCTCCGCCTGGACGGCGAAGTCCCGCAGCAGGGTTTGGATCGTGGGAAATGTCGCCCAGAAGCTGGTACTGACCCGGTCGAGCTGATTGAGGAAACCCGGTATCCAGGTGGCCCATATGGCCAGGCCCAGGAGATTTGCCACGATCCAATTACGCGCAAATCGGGCAGGTTTCGGCTTCTGCCGTAGCCACCAGATACCTACCCCCACGTTGGCCGCCAACGCGATGGTGAGGCTCGTGTTGTGCATGTGCAGTGCCAAGCCGAGAGCGACTCCGTAAACCGGCCAGGCCAGGTCGGTCCAGGTGATGGCGCGTCGCAGGCCCTGGCCGTTGCTCCTCGGCATCCAGGGTCGGTTTCGCACCGGTCGTGCCAGGTCACCATCGGGCTCAGTGACCAACTGGACCACAGCGAGAAGAATCACAGCAACGAGAAAGGCAAGGATCGCGTAAACACGCGCCTCCTGGCTGTAGTGCACGTGATAGCCGGCCAACGCCAACAGCAGGGCGGCAACCAGGCCGGCGCGGCGATTGCCCATCCGGGCGCTGATGGCGTAGACCAGCGGGATCGTGAGCACACCTGCAATCACAGAGGAGGCACGGAACCATTCATCCGAGCGGCTGAGTTGCACCCAAGCCTTCATCAGGACGATGTAGCCCGGAGGATTCGCCTTGTTGTAGACCGGGTCGTAGGACCAGAGCTCGCCGAGAGTGAGTTTGGTGAAGTCGGCGGTGTATGCCTCGTCCAGCCACAACGGCTCACTGCCCAGACCGACGATGCGCACGACGGCTCCGAGAAGCGTGATCCCACCGATGGCGAGAAGATATCGATGCGCGACCCACCATGAAGTGGTCGCAGGAGGGAGCGAATGCTCGACGGTGGCCGTCATGACGGCATCATGTCACAGGTCCCCATCCTGACCACAGCCGGGGGCGTTTCCACGAGTCGAGTCGAATGTCGCGTCATACCGCAAGCCCGGAAAGTAGAGCCGCCAAGTCCGCGGCTCGTCGGTCGAATGAATGCCGCTCTCTCACCACCGCGCCCAGCTTCTCGACCAATGCCGCTGTGCCCTCCGGATCGTCGAGTAGTTGGTCGACGAGCGGGTTCAAATCCTCCGCGGCGTTGTAGGTCGGCACGTCCGCCAAGCCCAGCGAGTCGAGGCCCCGGTTTGAGTTCGTGACCGGCAGGGCACCAGCGGCGATCGCTTCGAACACGCGGCTGTTTACTGCTCCCCATGCGACGGTGGTGCGATTGAAGTCGTCCAACACGACGTGGGCGCCGGAATAGACCTTGGGGAGCTCGAAGAAATGCACCGGGCCCTGGTCATAGCGTGCCAGCTCCAACGGGAGCCCGGCCGACTGACCATGGATTCTCAGCGGGAAATCGATCGGCATGGACCGTAAGGCGCGGTAGACGTCGCGTTCTCTCCCCCACTGGTTCACTGTCGAAACCACCCCGACCCGATGTCGGGTGGCGCCCCCGTCCGGCAGGAACAACTCGAGGTCGACTCCAATAGGCAGGACATGGACGGGGCCGGCGAAGTGCCGCTCGAGCTCGGCCGCAACAGCTGCCGAAGAACAGAGGATGGCATCGAACCGATCCAACTCGGGATGGGTGAGCCAATTCATGAATTCGTTCCGGGCCCACCCAATGACCTTCGGGCCTGGTATAGACCGGGAGGGCCGGAACGCAGGCATCATGGCCACAACCCATCGCGCATCGTGCTCTTCCTGGTACCAGTGTCCCTGGCGGAGATAGCCGACACTGAATCGGCGACGGCGCAGATATCGCCCGAGTCCGGTCGCCACGAACAGATCACCCCGCCCCTCCCCAAAGCTGGTCGTCGAGACCATGAAGACGGTCCCGGCGTCGCCCGGCTCGAGCGGGTGGGCGATCTCCGCCTGATAATCCGTCCAAAGCGGGTGCGGGTCCGCGGGAGGCGAAGCTTCGACGAACACGCTCCCCGGCGTTTCCTCGAGGGCCAGCGACGGCGACACCGGTTCCACCTCCCCCGGCGGTGACAACGGGCGAGCCAGTCGGCGCAATGCTTTGCCCGCCGCCCATGTCTTGCTTTCGTAGATCGACCCGATCCGGCGTTCCGCCTGGTTCAGGGCTCGCTTCAACTCCCGCGTGCGAGCGATCTCATCATCTATACGGGCGGACAGGTCGGCACGAATGACCCGGAACTCTTCGATGACCTTGGTTAGCTCGTAGTCGACGTCCGGCTCGTGCTTGGCCGCGGCATCATCGTCTTCCGGTCTCGACGGCTCGGGCGGGGCTTCCCCGGGCGGACTGCTCACGCCAGCCCTCGAGCCCTCATCTCTCGCAGAATTCCGCCAGCTGTCGCACCGCGTGGCTGACAAAGACAATGCTGCCCGAGCGACCGAGGAGCTCCGGCATGGTGGCCATGCTCCTCTCCTTGAAGCCCTCGTCGCCGACGGCGAGTACCTCGTCGAGGAGGAGGATCTCTGGGTCGAGATGCATCGCCACCACCCGTCGCCCCGTCGAGGGCCTCAGGCCAGTGCTGGCGGGTTCGAGGGATGATGCGCCGTCCCACGCAATTGCACAAGAATTCACCTGTGGTTGCCATCGATCATTCGAAGTATCTCGGCCAACGGGAGCAACCTGTATTCGTCGCGATTGGTGACTGTCGCTTCGAAAGGTAGGCGACCCACTTCTTCGACACGACGATCGACGATCGTCTCGGCACTCCGGGTCTTCCTCCACACCACGAGTTCCCCATGGTTTTCCATCACCGTCGCGGTCTCGAACTGCTGGAAGAAGCTTCGGATGAAGAAGACGAGACGATAGACGTCGCCCATCCAACTCTTGTTCGTCGCACCCAAGGCGGTCCTGACCCGGACGGATGTCCGGTGATCGCGTATTGAGGCATGATAGGAGCTCGGAAGCACATCATCGATCACGATTACGCCGCCGGCATTGAGTCGTTCGATCGAGTTCGTGAAGTCCCGCAAGGTCTGTTCGAAAGTATGCAATCCATCCAGATAGATGACATCGAACACATCATTGACCGCTGGGTCGCCGAAGTACTCGTCGCTGGTCACGGCGTAGTACCGAACCTCGGGTGTATTCGGTGGCGGTGTGAAACCGAAAGCCGGATCGACGGCGACCTTCCGCTTCGCACGTACGGAATGAAAGGTGTCGCCTACGCTCACTCCAATCTCCAAGTAGGTCGGATCGACGAACCGGTCCAACATCTGCTGCACAACCTCAGCTCGCGCCAATGCCATCTTCTTCCTTCAGGTTTAGGTGGGTCGGACTCTCCAGGGCATAGATGTTGGGGCCGCGATCCTCTCCGAGACTCAGGTCGCACCGCGATAGCTTGCGCGCCGCTGCGTCACTATCGAAAGCTGCTCCTCGCCAGCTTCTGGCACACCCCGCCAGTAGGCCAGCGTATCTGCTCGTTCGGACGCTTGGAAGGCCTCGGAATCGAACGGTTCGACCAGCAACCCGTTCCGCACCATATCGATGTGAAGCGAATGCGGATCCAGGGTGTAGCTGGGTGAACGGGGGCCAATCCGGCCCAAAGTATTCGGTAGGCGCGCGATCGCCTTGTCGTCACCGAGCAGGCAGAAAGATGCCCGAGGACGAAGGTGGTGGACGAAAAGTTCCTGACCGTTGCGTCGACGCGGGATCATGAAGAACCTGGCTTTGCTTCGTCCGACGAGCGTGATCGAGTACACGGCGCTGCCTTCTGCAAACACAACCGTTTCCGCATTCTTCACAATGGCCATCTGCTCGTGAATGGGAAGCTCCTCAGGCCGGATGTAGGCAAACCCGCGTCGGATGAGAAGGTCGCCGAAGTAGCTCTCACCCATCAGCCCGCCCTTCGATCGCATATGCGTGCGCCCGAAGTAAACGAGTTGGGGCACGACGGTGCTCAGGCTCCCACATCGCTCCTCGAGGAAGTTCAGATACCAGGGCTCCACGTCATACCCCACCATCGACCCCGGCCTGGGGAAGTCGAGAGACTCGACCACGGTGGGTTGGCGAATGATCCGCAGGTCCAACTCTGATACACCGAAGAGCGCCAGAATCTCGAACAACCAGCCAGGGGTCGTCGGGCTCTGTTCCAGTCCGGCGAACACGATGCCCGCGTGACGCTCACGATCGAACGCCCAAAGTCGCGTCGTGGAATCGACGAGGACATGCCCGAAGTGGAGATACAAAGGACCGCCGTAGAGAAAACGACCGGGGAGGAACTCGGCCTCGACGTTCCTCATCTGCTCAGGAAACTCGTCATCGAAATTCTCGCCATGACGACGGCGAGCGTGGTCGGGGATCACCTGCAGATCAGGGCCGCCGACGTATGGCCGCACGTACGGGACGATCAACACGTGCTCCCGACGCTCGATCATTCCCCTCGATTCACAGGGTTGGCGGGCGCAAGCACGCACCCACCTCGCTGATCACTACTCACCGGACCGACCTAGTTGCCCCTCCCGCCGGCGCTGCTGGACGAATGCCCGATACTGTTCGACCACGTCTTCGGCGTCGCCGATGGCCACCAGCTCTCCCCGGTCGAGCCATGCGGCTCTGTCGCAGAACTCCGCCAGTTGGC
>Ga0105092_10000676_pt1 | contig 17793 bp, 18 predicted proteins | sample PPLLak2March2015_FD_87021 | JGI IMG/M metagenome (GOLD analysis project Ga0105092, IMG submission 87021) | Freshwater sediment microbial communities from Prairie Pothole Lake near Jamestown, North Dakota, USA - PPLs Lake P7 Core (1) Depth... | ecosystem: Environmental > Aquatic > Freshwater >... | reverse complement strand
TAAAACCGCTGCCATCAAATCATACAACCACCAGATGCTGGAAAACTTCGGCGCCGGTAAACACAAGGATTTTAATTTCTGAAGCATGATGGTTAGGCAGACACTGATTTCCCGACTGATTCAAAAAGATATTGAAAATTATGGCCTTTTAAAAATGGATGATAAAGGCCTTGAATATCTGAATAATCCTTATCCCTTTCCCCTTTCTGAAGATCATGACTATTCCGATACGGATGAAGAGGAGGATAACATTGCTGGTCCGGATCGGCCTGGCACGGTGGACGAGGAATTGTTCAACATTCTCAAAAGCCTGCGGAAAAAAATGTCCAAGCAGCTTTCCCTTCCTCCCTTTGTGCTTTTCCAGGATCCCTCGCTGGAGGATATGGCCATTCAGTATCCAATCACCCTCGAAGAACTGCAGAACATTATGGGGGTTGGGGCAGGAAAAGCCAAACGATATGGCGGTGAATTCATTAAAATTATTAAGAGTTATGTTGAAGAAAAGGAAATCATCCGCCCCCAGGATATGGTGGTTAAATCAGTGATAAATAAATCGAATTTGAAGGTATTTATTATTCAAAGCATTGACCGCCAGATGGATTTTGAAGATATTGCTGCAGCAAAAAATCTTGATTTATCCAGCCTTCTGGATGAAATTGAGGCCATTGTCAATTCAGGTACCAAGATCAATGTAGATTATTATATCAACAGTGTGATGGACAAGGACCATCAACAGGATATTTACGACTACTTTATGGAAGAGGCTGAAAACGAATCGATTGAAGAGGCATTAAAAGAATTGGGCGAAGAAAATTATTCAGAAGAAGAAGTTCGCCTGATGCGCATAAAGTTTATCTCCGAGTTGGGAAATTAAACCGTTTCGCGCTGATATGCCCTTCCTTTCCAGGTATACCGGTTAAAAATCCCCCGTACTGCTGTAATAAGAATATATAGCGGGTAGACTATTTCAAACAGCACAAATAGCCCGGGTCGAATTCCTTTCCTGTAAAAACGCAAAAAATCCCGGAGAAATAAAAAATCGATTACGCATTTTACAGCCAGCAAACCGGGAAATAACCAGGCATTTCTTCCCAAAACCATCGCTATGGCTGAAAACAGCAGAGCCATTGACATCCCTAAAACAAGACAGGCTGTGTACAGAATATCCGTATCAGTATAGTACCTGCTTTTTGATGCCCAGCGGCTTCGCTGATCAAGGAACTGCCCGGGGCTTCGGGCACCGTTGGTAGTTACCATGCCTTTTAAGGATTTAAGCAAGACGATCCGGTGAGCCGGATTTTCTTTTACCCGGAGCATGAAAAGCGTGTCATCCCCTGAAGGAACAGCCATGGACAACGGATCGGCATATGACAGGAAAAGATCCTTTTTAAAGGCCAGGTTGGCCGCGTTGCAATAAATCGGATTGCCTCCTGCTGCTGCAGCCGCTCCGGAAGCAACCAGACTGAGAAATTCAATCTCCTGAAAGTGGTTGAAAATCCCTGGTTCCACATCCACATCCACCAGCCCGATGACCAGGTCCGCCGATTGCTCACTATATACTGCTGAAATAGCAGAAAGCCATGACTCGCCCATGGTGCAATCAGCATCAGTAATAACAATGACACTGAATGCGGCATGATGCACACCTTTCAACACTGCGGCCTTCTTGCCGTTTTTACCTTTTTCATTGGTAAAACAACGAAATCCGGGATGCGTACAGGCAAAATTTTCAGCGATTTGCCTGGACCGGTCACACGAATGATCGTTCACCAGGATGAATTCCCTGAATTCTTCAGGGTATGTCTGTTTATCCAATGAATACAACAGCCCCGGTAATGAGTCCTCCTCATTCCTGAATGCCACCACTACACTGATCCCTACCGATGGATGTTGTTCGGCATGTTCAAAAGCGGGGAACTTGTTCCAGAAATGGCGATACATGCCTATTTTAAGCATGTATAACAACATTACCCCTACACTGATTAAAACCGGGAATATCATGCAGAAATATCAAACGGGCAAGGTGGCAGGTCCAACCGACAGCCATTTATCGATCTTCGCATATAATTCGGTTATGTTAACCGGCTTGGTTATAAAATCATCACAACCGGCCTGGATGCATCGCTGCCTTTCTTCACTGATCGCATTGGCAGTTTGTGCAATGATCGGAATACCCTGGTTGAATTTTTTAATTTCTTCTGTGGCAACCAGTCCATTCATCTCGGGCATCTGAATATCCATGAGCACAAGATCAATGTTCTTGTTATTCCTGCACATTTCCACTGCTTCTCTGCCATCTGAAGCCCTGATCACCTCCGCCCGTGTTTGTTTCAGAAATCCTTCCAGGAATTTATAACTGAATTTATCATCCTCGGCAATCAGGAAAAGTTTTCCTTCCCAATGATAATTGGCACGGGGATGCTTGTTCTCGATCCTTTCCTCTACTTTCCGGATGACCGGAAGAAATGGTATGGTAAAATAAAATGTTGAACCCTCATGCAGGGTAGACTCGGCCCACATTTTACCGCCCAGCAATTCTACCAGTCCGCGCGATATGGCCAGCCCAAGTCCCGATCCGCCATATTTACGCGAAGGTGAACTGTCGGCCTGCATAAAACGCTCGAAGATAAGCTGCAGCTTGTCCTTTTCAATTCCGATACCTGTATCTTTTACGTAAAAAAGCAGGTATTTGCTGCTCTCCAGGTTATACCCGAATTCAATGTAACCTTTGTGTGTAAATTTGATGGCATTTCCAACCAGGTTGGTCAGAATCTGCCTGAGCCTGATGGGATCGGTCCGTATATATGATTTCTCATCCGGAAATGATTTTTTTGTAATTATGCGCATCCTGGATTTGTCGCGCTTTAAACGGCTGGTGAGGAAAGTCGATTCAACCTGGTTGAGCAGGTTATTCAATGAGAAATCATCCTGGACAATATTCACCTGGTCGGACTCGATTTTGGCGAAATCAATTATATCATCGATGAGATTGATCAACATCTTACCATTGCTGTTGATGATCTCCAGGTATTTTTTCCGGTTCGCCGAACTCAGCGTATTATCATTCAGCATTTCTGCAAAGCCCAGGATACCATTCATTGGTGTCCGGATCTCATGTGACATGTTGGCCAGGAAAGCCGTTTTTAGTTTGTCCGATTCCTCTGCCTTGTCCTTTGCCTTGATCAGTTCATATTCCAGCTGGCTCCTGTGAAGCGCAACAGAGACCTGGTGAACAAAAGTTTCAATAATGTGCTTGAACTTAATGATGCTTTTGTTCAGCGTAAGAATGGTAATATTACCCAGCTGTTTTTCATCCCTGGCCAGAATGATGTTATAGATCTTATGTACGTTTAACAGTTCCTTTATCAGGTCAATTTGTGCAAAATTTATTCCGCCCAATCCTGCCTCCAGCATTTCATCCTTCATCGTCATTACCATTCCGGCATGATCCATTATATCCTGCATGGCATACATAGGAAATGACAGTTTTTTCAGCGGTTTGGCAATGATTTCCTCTACCTTTTGTTCATATTGTTCCAGTCCGGAAATACTTTCCACGATAATCTTGTTTTCATCGTGATTATAGGATGTGACAATTACCACTGCATTTTCAAGAAAGGTTCCGAGCTTTTCAGGAATGTATTTGTAAATCTGGTCTTTGGATGAAAGGCTCAGCAACTCAAGCGCGGAATTACTGAGGAAAATAAGGTTGTCGTGATAAACTCTTTCCTTCAATTCCGCCATCTTCCGGTCGGAAATATCGCGGGAGTTAACGATTACGCCCTTAATGGCAGGATTATTTAACTGGTTCGAAAAAATGCTCTCCACATAGATCCATCTTTTGTTCTTGTGGAGGCTTCTGTATTCTTTTTTAATCTGGCGGCCCGGATTCGCAAGGGCTTCCTTGAATGTCAGCTTTATACTGGCTACATCATCGGGATGGACAGTGTCGAAAATAGGCTTTTTCAACAGTTCATCTTTGCTGAAGTCTAATATTTTGTTTTTTTCTGAACTTTCAAATGTGATCTTCCCGTTTTTATCAATGATGCTTATGGCGTCGGAAGAATTCTGAAGAAGTGCACTGAATTGTTCTTCCCGGTCGCGGAGTGTTTTTTCCATCCAGGTGCTTTCTGACACATCCCTGGAAATGCCGCTGATACCAATAACCTTGCCCTCACGGTCGAAAACAGGTGTTTTATAGGTTTCAAACAAGGTAGGGCCCTTGGAAAGTTCTTCGATCTGTTCTACAAACTGCCTTTCACCCAACCGCTTGATTTCATTATCATTTCGCTGAAATTCAAGCGCTTTTTCATAAGAACATATATCAAAATCGGTTTTGCCGATAATATCTTTTGCATGAAGATGATATGCCTGGGCAAAGGCCTCATTTACAATAACATATTTTCCCTCATTATCCTTGAGCCAGGCAAGGAAAGGGATATTATCCAAAATTATTTTTTCAATGTCGTTATTGTTCCCCATGGCTGTCTACGCATGAATATATGTCAATCCAATCACCTATTCCTTCTTCCGCCTGTTTATTTCATCACGTATCAGGGATGCCTTTTCATAATTTTCATCTTTGACCGCTTCTTCAAGCAATTCCTTCAATTCCTGAAGATTACTTTTTCTGATCTCCTCCATGAATGAACTATCCAAAATCTGAACATTTCTTGCAGAGGGCACCGGTTCTGCACCTGGTTGTACTGCAGCTTCTTTTTCAAAATCCAGAATTATTCCTGCTTTTTTAAGTATGTCTTCTGTGGTGTAAATCGGACATTTGAAACGCAATGCCAGGGCAATGGCATCCGAAGTCCTGGCATCAATTTCAATGATCCGCTGTCCGTTATCACAGGTAAGTTTGGAATAAAATACTCCCTCTTCGAGCTTATAAACAGTAACTTCCAACAAATCGATGTTAAAGGTATGTGAAAAATTCAGAAACAGATCATGTGTTAGTGGTCTGGGGGGTTTCAGACCCTCAAGCTGAATTGCAATTGCCTGGGCTTCAAAACCTCCGACAATAATGGGTATCCTTCTTCTTCCATTTTCTTCTGCAAGCACAAGTGCATATGCACCCGTCTGTGTCTGACTATATGAGATACCCAATACGTTGAGCTTGACTTTTTCCATTATGCCCTGCCGGTATTATTTTACAATAGTACACAAATATAATGAATTCATCCTTTCGTTCTTTCATACCACCATATAGAATCTGAACATCAATAAACAGGCGAAATGATTTATTTTATTATAATTTAGGTGTTTTTATTTGTTCTTAAAGCAAACTTTTATATTTTTGCAGACCCAAAATAAAACTGTAATTTAAAATTCGATGTACGCAATAGTAAGTATAGCCGGACAACAATTCAAGGTTGAAAAAGGTAAAAAAGTGTTTGTTCACCGGCTTCAGGGTGACATTGGTGACGAAGTCAGCTTCGACCAGGTATTGCTCATCAGCCAGGATGATAAAACCAATATAGGCGCCCCCTATCTTCCTGATGCTGTAGTTCTTGCACAAATCCTGTCACATAATCGTGGCGACAAGGTTCTTGTTTTCAAGAAAAAAAGAAGAAAAGGATATCAAAAGCTGAATGGCCACAGGCAGGATTTCACTCAGATATTAATAGAAGATATTTCAGAATCCGGAGCACCCAAAAGGACGGAAAAGAAAAAAGCAGCACCCAAACAGGAAGCTGTTGTTACTGATTCTGCGTCTGAAGCAAATACTGAAGTAGCCCCTGTTGCCAAAGCCCCTGTGAAGAAGCCGGCAGCAAAAGCAAAAACAGAAGAAAAACCGAAGAAAGCCGTTGCAAAAAAAGCGGATGAACCAAAAGCCAAACCGGCAACAAAAAAAGCACCGGCAAAGGATAAGGGTGAAAGCAAGGCAAAATAAGGAACAACAACAATTAAAAGAATATAATCCATGGCACATAAAAAAGGAGCCGGTAGTTCAAGAAACGGACGTGAATCCCATAGCCAGCGGCTCGGCATTAAAATCTTCGGAGGCGAACACGTAAAGGCAGGCAGTATACTGGTACGCCAGAGAGGCACTGTTCATCATCCAGGGTTACACGTGGGAATGGGTAAAGACCATACCCTGTATGCCCTGAGTGAGGGAGAAGTTAAATATCAGCGTAAAAAGGACGACCGCTCTTACGTATCCATTATTCCAGTCGGCGAATAGCCCGGGTACAAAAAAAAGTATTGATCTCCTGCACATAAACCGCATTTCGGCTTATTGTTCAGGGGATTTTTCTATTTTTGTACAAACCCCATTCTAGCATGCTTACACTTAACCTGATCCGTGAAAACACCGGCGAGGTGATCAGCCGGTTGCAAGTAAAAAATTTTGATGCCGATAAAATCATTGAAGAAATCCTGATGCTGGATAAAAGTCGCCGGTCCATTCAAAATAATATGGATGGGAAGCAGGCAGAACTCAATACCACCTCCCGGGCAATCGGTGATCTGATCCGCACTAACCGGAAGGAAGAAGCCGAAACCGCCCGGAATAAAACTTTCACATTAAAGGATGAAATTAAGGAACTTGGAGTTCAGTTAAGCGACACAGAAGCCCGTCTGGATAAGATCCTGGTTGTACTGCCCAACCTGCCCCATGCATCGGTCCCTCCTGGTAAGTCAGCTGAAGACAATGCAGAGATCAGGAAGGGTGGCGAAATGCCTGATTTACCAATGGATGCAGTGCCCCATTGGGACCTGGCAAAAAAATACGATATCATCGATTTCGAATTGGGAAACAAGCTGACAGGTGCCGGTTTTCCGGTTTATAAAGGCCAGGGAGCCAGGTTGCAGCGCGCATTGATCAATTTCTTCCTCGACGAAAATGTAAGGGCAGGATATCTGGAAATCATGCCTCCACTCATGGTGAACGAGGACTCGGGTTTCGGAACCGGCCAGCTTCCGGATAAAGACAGCCAGATGTATCATGTAGGTCTCGACAATTTATATCTTATACCCACTGCCGAAGTACCGGTCACCAACATTTACCGGGATGTGATCCTGGATTCAGTTGATCTGCCCATAAAGAATACGGCCTATACACCCTGCTTCAGGCGTGAAGCGGGATCATATGGCAAGGATGTGCGGGGACTTAATCGTCTGCACCAGTTCGATAAAGTGGAGATCGTACAGGTCCAGCACCCGGATAGATCTTATCAAACGCTCGAAGAAATGGTGGACCACGTGGAAAGCCTTGTTAAAAAACTTGAACTTCCCTATCGCATCATCAAATTGTGTGGAGGAGATATGAGCTTTACATCAGCGCTGACCTATGACTTTGAAGTATATGCGGCCGCACAGAAACGTTGGCTCGAGGTTAGCTCAGTTTCCAATTTCGAATCATTCCAGGCCAACCGGCTTAAACTCCGGTTCAGGGAAGATGGAAACAAAAAACCCATGCTTGCCCATACCCTGAATGGCAGTTCACTCGCGCTTCCCCGTATTGTGGCAGCCTTGCTTGAAAATAACCAGACTGCCTCAGGCATCCGAATCCCTCAGGTTTTGCAGGCATATACCGGTTTCAATATGATTGACGGACGACGCTAAACCAATGGGCCATTCAAATCAGTCCAGGGCCTACATGTTCGCCCTGCTTACCGTTCTTTCATGGTCAACAGTCGCTACAGCCTTTAAGATTGCCTTACGGGAACTGAATTATATCCAGGTGCTGCTGATTGCCAATGTGGTCTCCCTGGGTGTTTATGGCCTAATCCTGATGTTTCGGAGTGAGCGGGTACATATTTTTCCGATTTCCGCAAGAGACCTGGGATTATCCGCTGTACAGGGTTTTCTAAATCCCTTTGGTTACTACCTGATTCTTTTCAAGGTATACAGCATTTTGCCCGCGCAGATTGCACAACCTGTAAATTTTATCTGGCCGGTGGTACTGATGATCCTGTCAGCCCCATTGCTCAAACAGCCTATTAAACTGTCAGGACTTTTTGCCCTGCTCATCAGCTTTTTAGGTGTGGTTGTTTTGTCGAGCCAGGGAAATCTCCTTCATTTTAAGGTGAAGGAACCCGTCGGCATTGCGTTGGCACTCTCTTCCTCCATTGTATGGTCGTTATTCTGGATCATTAACATGAAGGATAAAAGAGATGATGTGCTCAAATTATTCCTGAGCGCCTCGCTTTCATTTGTCTTTGTCTTAATCCTGGCTGCAGCTACGAACAACCTGTCATTTATTTTTTCAAAGCCCCTGTTGCCCGCAGTATACATTGGACTGTTCGAAATGGGCATCCCTTTTGTACTATGGTTAAAAGCCCTGCAGTTGTCAGAATCCACAGGTAAAATCTCAAATCTCATTTATCTTACTCCTTTCATTTCACTATTCTTTATCCACACGATACTGAAAGAAAGATTGTATTATACTTCGCTCATTGGATTGAGCCTGATAATTGCAGGTATTCTGGTGCAACGGATTAAAAAACAACCCTCGTAAATTATTTTCGGGTTTTCCTCGTTTACTTTGTATCGTAAGATTGACATGCATACAAATCCTTAACATCGTAATATTTCGTTATGAAAAATCTCAATAAAATATTCATTCTGTTCCTGCTGGCAATTATTTCTATTACATCCTGCAAAAAGGATGAGGGCAACCCCGATATCAAAGCAGTAAATGAAGGAATTTATGATCTGATGAATGAAGTATATCTATGGAATGATCAATTGCCCACTGTTGATCCCTCTGCATATGCCACTCCGAACGATCTGATGAATGCACTCAGATATGATGAGGTTGACCGGTGGAGTACAGTGATCACCAAAACCGAATATAACCAGTATTTTGTGCAGGGAAAAATGATCGGACATGGTTTTATGCTTGGCCTGGATGCCACTGGCAAAATACGGATCGCCTTCGTGTACCGTAATACCGAAGCTTACAACAAAAGCGTAAGGAGAGGCTGGATCATTACAACCATTAATGGTACTGCAGCTACGCCATCCAATGCTTTTGACCTGCTTGGCCCGTCGGAAACCGGCCGGATCAATACGATCACTTTTATAAAAAATAACGGGGAAACGGTAGACCTCTCTCTGACCAAATCTGAAATTTCAATTACACCGGTAGTGCATTATGAAGTGATTGACCAGGGTACTTCACATATCGGCTACATGGTTTTCCAGGACTTTATTGACACAGCCAGGGTTGAACTGGATGAGGCATTTAATAGTTTTATTGCCCGGGGAATCAATGAAATGATTGTAGATCTGCGGTATAATGGAGGCGGAAGCGTGGATGTTGCAGAGTACCTGGCGGGATGGCTGATTGGAAAAAATCACGGCAACCAGCCATTTGTCAATTTCAGGCATAATGAAGATTTGCAGAATCTGGACACCACACTGAATGTGCCTGGCAATGCCCAGGGTTTGACATTGAACCGGCTGTTTTTCATTGGTACACGCAATTCGGCATCAGCAAGCGAATTGATCATCAATGGAGTAAAACCCTATGTTACCTCGGATATCCTGGCAGGTGACACAACCCATGGCAAGCCTGTAGGTATGTACGCATTCCCCTTTACCAACTATGATTATGTTGTACTTCCTGTCACCTTTAAATATACCAATGCCAATGATGAAGGCGATTTTTATCAGGGCATTGCACCCAACCTGCAGGCGATGGATGACCTGACAAGGGATTTCGGCGATCCGGAGGAAATGAGCCTGAAGGCCATTCTGGATTATATCAATACCGGTTCCGTACCCCTTAAATCAACAACGAAAAATATTGAACGAGTCAGAATCATCGGACCCGATAAGGGAGTCAGACAATATCTGAAAGCTTACTAAGTGAAAGAAAATACAGTTATTCTGGGTATCGATCCGGGCAGCACCATCATGGGATATGCCTTAATTAAGATCAGTGCGAATACCCCGCAGCTTATTGTGCTGGGTTCGCTTGATCAGCGCAAGGTAAAGGATCATTTTGAAAAAATCGCCAGGATCTTCGAGCGCACCCTGAGTCTGATTGATGAATACAAACCGGTAGCATTAGCCATTGAATCTCCCTTTTATGGAAATAATGTGCAATCCATGCTTAAATTGGGACGTGCACAGGGGGCCGCAATTTCTGCCGCTCTTTACAGGGGTGTGCCTGTTTATGAATATGCACCCAGGAAAATCAAACAATCCATCACAGGGTATGGCAATGCTTCGAAAGAGCAGATTGCCCGTTTTCTGCAGCAAATCCTGCGAATCGACCTGAAACCCGAAACACTGGATGCTACGGATGGACTGGCTGCAGCCATGTGCCACTTCTACCAGGAAAATAATCCCGTTTCAAAATCAAATACAGGTAAGGGTTGGGGTGATTTTATCAAAAACAATCCGGATCGTGTTAGCGGCAAATAGGTATTCTCTGCGTACTTAGCGAAACCCCCTGCGCCCTCTGTGTTAAAACCAAAAACGCGAAAGCGTTTATAAAGCAGCAATAATTTTCCCGGCCACCGCCTTAAATTCCTCTTCTGTAAACTTCAGTTTCGGTTTCCCGAAATTGATGTCACCCAGGTCATTTATGGGTATCAGGTGAATATGGGCATGCGGTACTTCCAATCCCAATACGGCAACACCCACTTTTTTACAGGGTACAGCCTTACCGATTGCTTTGGCAATTTTTTTGGAAAATACAAGCATGCCTCCCAGGAGTTCATCCTCCAGGTCGAACAGGTAATCTCTCTCCAGTTTGGGCACCACTAAAACATGCCCTAGCGCCAGTGGATTGATATCCAGGAAAGCATAGTAATCCTTATCCTCCGCAATTTTATAAGAAGGAATTTCTCCCTGAATAATGCGGGAAAATATTGTTGCCATGATTTCAGTATGGGTAATTAGATTGAAATTTCTATAATTTCAAATGGAATAACACCGGATGGCACTTTAATCTCCACCAGGTCACCAACGCGTTTGCCCATCAAGCCCTTTGCAATCGGCGTACTGACAGCAATTTTACCCTGTTTCAGATCAGCTTCATTATCAGACACAATCATGTACTCCATGGTTGCATTGTTCTTCGTATTCCGGATCTTTATCCTGTTCATGATCTGGATCGTTTCTGTGTCAATCTTTGAACCGTCCATTATCCTTGAACTGGCTATCAGGTCCTGCAATTTGGATATTTTCATTTCCAACATTCCCTGGGCTTCCTTGGCCGCTTCGTATTCGGCATTTTCCGATAGATCGCCTTTATCGCGCGCTTCCGCAATTTGTTTGGAAATAGAAGGCCTCTCGACACTCACTAAATGGTCGAGTTCATGTTTGAGTCTTTGAAAACCTTCTTCTGTAATATAAGAAACCTTTATCATAACTACCTCCACGATTGATATAGCGATAAAAAAAAGAATTCCGACAATTTCGGAACTCTTTAATATCCTGATTTAAAAATATTTAACTATTGTCCTTCTTTACAAAACCCTAAATTATTCCTTCGGAGAAATAAGTAGACTAAATTAGTGATAATTATCTTCTTTTCAAAATAAAAAATTACCTCCGGTGCTTTTTCTTTTTAAATATATCCCTGTACCACTTATCATCATCCCTTTTGTTGTAGGCTTCAGCACGCTTATCTGCCTCCTCCATCCGCTTGCGGGTTTCCTTGGTCTGGATCTCCTTGCGGTGTTTGATCGTTTTCTTCCGTGCCTTTTCGTAAGCCTTCTTGTTTGCCTCTTTTACCTGTTCATTCTTTTTTGTTGCTGCGGCAGACTTGCTTTGCTGGGAATAAACCTGTAGTGACAGCACCAGGCAGGCTGTCAGAATAATTATTTGCTTGATTAATTTAGTCATTTTCGAAGGTTCCAAATAACATATAATAGCCTAAATTGTAATATATTATGCATATCTTACAATTGGATGCTTAATATAGTGAAATTATTAATCATTACATAAAAAACGTGGAATATTATAAAATAGTCTTATCTTCGCCGCGGCTAATTGGAAATTTTATTGATTTTCAATTAATTATATTCGTAATCATATTATAAATTTTGGTCCAGAGCAAAATCTTCTTTCCGGCGGATTTTAATCCGGATCACTGGAAATGGAGAAAAAAATGGATACATTCCTTGAAATGGGACTTGCTCCCGAATTGTTACGTGCAGTTGAAGAATTAGGTTTTACAACACCCACCCCCGTACAGGTAAAAACGATCCCGATCATTCTGAATTCGGCCAGTGACCTTGTGGTCCTTGCACAAACAGGTACCGGGAAAACAGCCGCCTTCGGTTTACCGGTGCTGCAGCTTAGTGACATGAAATCACAGCAATTACAAACGCTTGTGCTCTGCCCCACACGGGAACTTTGCATGCAAATAACAGCTGATTTTATAAAATATTCAAAATTTATTCCAGGATTCCGGGTTGTTCCGGTTTATGGCGGCACCAATATTCTGAACCAGATCCGCGCAGTAAAAGACAATCCGCAAGTGATCATTGGAACACCGGGTAGAGTAATGGATCTTATCCGTCGCAAGGTATTGAAGCTGGCCGGCATCCGCTGGGTGGTGCTTGATGAAGCAGATGAAATGCTGAACATGGGCTTTAAGGACGACCTGGATACCATCCTGGCTGAGACACCAAAAGAAAGACAGACTTTGCTATTTTCTGCCACCATGCCGAAAGGAATTGCAGAAATTGCAAGAAATTATATGAATTCTCCCGAGGAGGTTTCGCTGGGTAAGCGAAATGCTGGTGCTGACAACGTGAAGCATGAGTATTATATGGTACATGCAAAAGACAGGTATCTTGCCCTGAAACGGATCGTGGATATGAATCCGGCGGTATATGGCATAGTCTTTTGCCGTACCCGTATTGAAACGAGTGAAGTAGCCGACAAGCTGATGCAGGACGGATATAATGCCGATTCACTGCATGGCGACTTGTCACAGGTTCAACGGGATTATGTAATGAATAAATTCCGCATCAAGAACCTGCAGCTGCTGGTGGCTACCGATGTAGCCGCAAGAGGTCTTGATGTACAGGATCTTACACACATCATCAACTACAACCTTCCGGATGATCCGGAAATTTATATTCACCGCAGTGGCAGAACAGGTCGTGCAGGTAAAGGCGGCGTTTCCGTTTCACTCATCCACACAAGGGAATTGAACCGCGTGAAGGACCTGGAACGAATGACAAGGAAAACTTTCGAAAGAAAGATGGTCCCGGGTGGAAAGGAAATTTGCGAAAAACAGCTTTTTAACCTGGTTGACAAGGTGGAAAAGACGGTGGTGGATAATGAAAATATTGAGAACTATCTCCCGGTTATTTATAAAAAGCTCGAGTGGCTTGACCGCGAAGAATTGATCAAGCACTTTATATCGGTTGAATTTAACCGTTTTCTTGAATATTATAAAGATGCCCCGGATTTAAATACAAACAGGGGTAGTGAAAGACCTGAAAGACAAAGGCAATCTGATCCTGCTGCCTTTACAAGGTTGCATATCAATTTGGGCAACAAACATGAACTGAATGCAGGTTCCCTGATCGCATGGGTAAATCGCCACAGCCGTGGAAAGCGCATTGGTATTGGAAGAATTGAGATCCTTCGGAATTTCTCATTCTTTGAAGTGGACAGCGAACTGGCTACCCAGGTGGTAAAAGATTTGGAAGGTACCTCTTTTGATGGCAACCGTGTTTCAATTGAAACATCCAGTCCTTCAGCCCGTCCACCTGAATACAGGCGGCATGATTCATCATCATTTACACAACAAAGATCGAGGAGAAAACGCAATTAACGCTTCTACTGAAGCGTTTCTATAGCTTTTTCCAATGTATTATCAATTTCCTGGATAATCGGAAAGAATCCGTCACTATCCAGGAAATTTCTGGCAATATAGGCATCCAGCTGAATCTTTAGTATCTTGCCAGACACCTGGATGTCTTTCGGCTTTTCCTTCACCCCTTGTTTATCCGCAAATACTATAAATTTTCGCAATACATTCTGATTGTCCAGATATTTCACAAAATCATCCGATGTTTTAAGGGCTGACAGTGTTTTGCGATTTTCATCCGCATAGTTCAGCGAAAACCGGTACAATAGTCCCTGGTTCCGGACATCGAGATAATAATCGGAAAGGCCAAGCGTGTCAATCGGAACAAAGATGTCGGGCATGATACCACCGCCACCATAAACAATTTTGCCCCCCTGGGTGACGAATTTCAGGGAATCGGAGAACTTGTTGCTATCGGCATTCTGCAATTCACCATGCATGTATCTTGCACTGATGTCGCCGTAGTAATCGTTTATATTCTTGCTGTATGGTTTCTGTATGCTTCGGCCGGTGGGAGTGTAATACCTGGCAATTGTAAGCCGGAGTGCGGAACCGTCTGAAAGCGGTTTTTGTTCCTGCACAAGACCCTTGCCGAATGAACGGCGGCCAATAATGGTGCCCCTGTCGTTATCCTGAATCGCCCCGGCAAGAATTTCACTGGCTGAAGCAGAATTTTCATCAATCATCACCGTGATTTTGAGATCGGTGCACAGCCCTCCAGGTGTACTCCTGTAATCCACCCTTTGCCGGGCCTTTCCTTGAGTATAAACGATTAGCTCATTGCCTTCAAGAAACTGGTCTGCAATAAATATAGCTGCATTCATGTATCCTCCGCCATTTTCACGCAAATCGAGGATAAGCTTTTTCATTCCCTGATCCCTCAGTTTGGATATGGCCTGTACAAATTCTTCCTGTGTTGTGGCAGAAAATTTGTTTAATTTGACAAAACCGATATTTTCTTCAATCATGTAGGACACATCCACGCTATAAAGCGGAATATTGTCACGTATAATTTCAAAGCTCAGTGTTTTATCCACATTCCGTCGTAAAACATCCACATGTACCTCTGAGCCCCTGGGGCCGCGTAAACGGCCCACGATGGAATCACTCGGCATGTTTTTGCCGGCCACATCCTCACCGTTTACTTTGGTGATCCTGTCGCCTGCCTGGATCCCAACTTTTTGGGATGGACCATTAGCAATAGTCTGAATGACTACCAGGGTATCATTTAAAATGTTAAACTGGATGCCGATTCCGCTAAAATTTCCTTCCAGTGGCTCATTTACCCTCTCCAGTTCGGCAGCCGGAATATACTGGGAATGCGGGTCAAGTTCTTCCAGTATTCTCGGAATGGTCTTTTCTATCAGGTCGCTCTTTGAAACTTCATCCACATATTCATTTTCAATGTAGCTGATAACATTGTCAAGTTTATTGGCCTTGGGAATGATGATGAACTTGTTTTCAGCACTTGACCCGCTGTAATAACGCCCTATCAGTATTCCCAGAATCACCGCAACGGCCAGAATGATCGGAACATATACGGCAAGACCCTTATTTTTGATTTCCATCTTTGTTTTTTTAAATTTCAATGTATTCTACTTCAATTCCGGCCTTCTTCAACAATTCTATTCCATCCTGGTTATGATATCGCTCGCAAAAAACCACTCTTCGGATTCCGCTTTGAATGATCAGCTTGGCACATTCCATACAAGGTGACGTGGTGATGTACAAAGTGGATCCTTCACTGCTGTTGTTGGATTTGGCCACCTTGGTAATGGCATTGGCTTCGGCATGAAGAACATAAGGCTTGGTTTTATAGTTCTCGTCCTCACAAATATTTTCAAACCCTACCGGTGTACCATTGTAGCCATCCGAAATAATCATTTTTTCCTTGACAATCAGGGCGCCAACCTGCCTGCGCTTGCAATAAGAGTTCCGAGACCAGATCTGCGCCATTTCAAGATACCGGCGATCAAATTGAACTTGCTTCTCGCCGTATGGCTTTACAGAATCCTCTTTTATCATGGCTGGAATGCAAAAAATTAGGCAGTTGCGACCTTAAATCAGGGGCTACAAAGATAGTATTAATTTGATTTGGCAGAAAGCACTTACCATGATTTCTATCGATCATGCAGCAGCAATAATTTTTACTCGTCCTTAACCTGAAATATAAAACTCAATCGTATGAAAACCCGGAAAATGAATAAATTGTCTTTCCTAACACTGCTCATTGGATGCAGTATATTGTTCTCCTGTGCAACAGATGTACTGACGGGACAGACCGCAAAAGAAACCAGGAATGTATCTGCATTCAACGCCCTTAAACTTTCCATGTCCGCAGATGTCTACCTAAGCCAGGGCGATCAGCAGTCCGTAGAAGTGGAAGCTGATAAAGCGGCAATGGAATTCATCGAAACAGAAATAAATGGAAATACACTGGTCGTGAGAAACAGGGAAGGTCACTGGCGGAACCTCGGACGCATTAAAATTTACATTACAATGCCAGATATCACCGAGATAGAACTGAGTGGATCCGGAAGCGTAATGAGTCAGACACCCATCAGGGCCGCCGCATTGAAAATCGGTCTCAGCGGCAGCGGTAATGTAAAAATCACCTCCCTGCAATCATCTTCATTATTTGCCAACATTACAGGTTCAGGAGATATTTACCTGTCCGGTGAAAACGACCAGGCCAATATGGATGCAACCATTACCGGCTCAGGCAGTATTAAGGCGGAAGAGCTGCGCGTGGCCAATGCCACGGTACATATAACGGGATCCGGTTCAGCCAGGGTGAATGTAATGAAGGAACTGGAAACGAATATTACCGGCAGCGGAAGTGTCCAATACAGGGGTAATCCAATGATCAATGCGCATTCAACAGGATCAGGCAGAACATCAGCCTTATAAGTGTTCATCTGACCGCTTACCCGGATTTTATCCTTTGATCATTACCAGCATCATCTTGAATTTCTCCAAAGCCTGAACAGCATGGGGAATATTTGCAGGCATCACGATGAACTCACCTGCGGCGAGTTCATAGGGGTGCCTGTTGATGATTATCGTACCCTTGCCTTCAGTAACCAGAACATAGGCATCGAAGGGAGCACTGTGTTCGCTCAGACCCTGACCTTTATCAAAAGAAAACAGGGTGATATTCCCGGTTTCCTTTTTCAGTATCATTTTACTAACCGTGGCATTATCCGCAAATTCAACGGAGTTGACCAGGTTGAATACAGTTGATTTTTCAAAATCCATAGGAGTGTAGGTGTTAGTTGTTAGTTGTTAGTTGTTGGTTTAAGGCTGTAGGCTGAAGACTGAAGGCTGAAGGTTTCCAGGCTGCTCGGCTGCAAAATTGCAGAACTTCTTTTCATTGCCATTCCTCTTGTATCACCTTCCCCTCCAGTGACACTACTATCAGCTTCACTGGTATTTTTCTCTGCGCTGCTGAAACAGCCTTATTTACAATCTGCAGCAGTCCTCCACAACAGGGAACCTGCATGATCATCACTGTAATTGTATTGATATTTGCATAATCGATCATGGCAGTGATCTTATTCAGATACACATCTGTGTTGGTATCGAGTTTCGGACATGCAATGGCTATGCTTTTTCCTTTCATGTAATGCTGGTGAAAATCACCCATGGCATAGGCCACACAATCGGCAGCAACAAGCACGTCCGCATTCCTGTAATATGGTGCCTGGGGATTGATCAGATGCATCTGTACCGGCCATTGACGCAATTCCGAAGAGGCACTTACCGTCTCTTCCATCGCTGGGGCAGTTCCTGCCACTGCTTTTACAGGCCTTTCAATTGTCATGGCTTTGCTACCGGGACATCCACCACCCTGTTCGTGATGATGACTCATTGCTGCCGGCTGAACCCGATTTCCATGCACTGCATCGATCACCTCCTGCAATGAAAACCCAAGTTCATTCTCATGTGCCCGCAGGTAGGTAACCCCTTCCTTTAAATAGGTCATTTCCTGGTGTTCTTTC
>Ga0105092_10000675_pt1 | contig 17808 bp, 8 predicted proteins | sample PPLLak2March2015_FD_87021 | JGI IMG/M metagenome (GOLD analysis project Ga0105092, IMG submission 87021) | Freshwater sediment microbial communities from Prairie Pothole Lake near Jamestown, North Dakota, USA - PPLs Lake P7 Core (1) Depth... | ecosystem: Environmental > Aquatic > Freshwater >... | reverse complement strand
GGGGCCGAGCAATTCGAAGAACTTTGCCATTTTGCCCCAGATCGACACCATCGCGCCGTCAACAAGTCTGAGGTTCGGCGCCCGCGTGACGATCACGGGCAGGAGTTTTGGAACCACCAGCGGAACCCAAGTGAAATTCGGGAACGGCGTTATCGGCCGGGGGTCATGTGTGAGCTGGACTAACACCCAGATTGTGGTGGATGTGCCGTCGACGGCCACTCCGGGCACGATGGCAGTTTCCGCCGACTGGATATGGGGCAATTCCGGGAACTACACCTTGCTGTCCCCCTATGTCAGCTCGATTTCTCCTGCTTACGGCCCGGCAGGCACCCAGGTGGCTATTACCGGAGAGAACTTCGGCACTCGTCCTGCCAACGACCCGGATTCGTACGTCACATTTGGGGGTGTTGCGGTTCAGGAGGCGGATTACCTTCAGTGGACGACGACCGGCATCAGCGTCCGAGTCCCCCCGGGCGTACCCGTAGGCTCCGTCGAGCTGAGAGTAACCGCAGACATGTACCCGAGCAATCCGAAGAGCTTCAGCGCGCAGTGAGGTCATAGCGAGGGGACAAAGCACAAGTGACTCAGAGAGTGAGAAAGACCGACCGACGGAATTTAGGAAAGGGGAGAGAGTCATGAACCGCATGGTTGATCGAGCAGAGCCCGCGAATGTAGGCCAAACGACGAGGACGCGGAAAACTATCCGTTGCACCCTTGTTCTTGCTTTCTGCGCGGCGGTCCTGTCACACACAGACTCGCAGTCCGCCTCTGACAAGTATCTGGTTCGGCGGCAGATGACTCAAACAGTAAAGCGCCTGTGCGACGCTTTGGGCAATCGGCTGGAAAAACCCGGCAAGGAGCGGCTGACATGGACAGGAAGAGCCGTCTGGGAACAGGCGGGGAGTCGAAGAGAAGCACTGGTCACCGTCGCCTGGCAGTACCCGGGCCTGCTCAGAGTCGAGCAACAAGAAGGCGCGGTGACCGAAATTATCGGGTTCGACGGGACGGCGGCCTGGCGGGCCAGCGGACCTTTACGGCCCGCGGACATTGCGTTGATCGAGATGCTCCTCTACGATACTCCGGAGCATTTCTTCATCAGCCAGGACACGTCGACCGCTCTATTCCTGTCGTCTTCCTATACAAATATAAAGAAAGACAAGCAGGGCAAGCTGGAGAAATCGAATTCTCTGGTGTTTGGACTGCGGGGGGCGACCGGGTCGCCGCGGTACTACTACTTCGGCGACACGAGCCTCTTGCTCGACACCATCCGCTATTCCCCCCCGGGTGCCGGCCGCACGGAGATGGTCGAAGTGCAGATTCAGAATTGGGTGAAGATTCAAGGCGAGACCTTGGTCAGTCGGATGTCGAAAACGTTCGACGATGAGACGCTATCTCTGGTCTTGGAACAGGCAACAGTGGGGCCGGCGGGAGACACCGGCGTGTTTCGCAAGGGTCAATAAGTAGAAGAGGACCACGATGAGAAACGCACATCCTGATTATTCGGCGACAAACGGGCGAAGTCGAGATCGCATCCTACGGGTGACTCTTCTCGTAGCTGCGCTCACGTCAGTGCCACTTGCTGGGCAGAATATTGTGCATACCGAGAACAAGTTTGACCTGACGCATCGGAGCAGCTTTAAAGTGGACCCAGCCAGCTTGGCGCTTCAGATGGAAATCCCACTCGCAAGCTACCGGGGACGGTCGGGCACGGATTTCCCCATCACGCTCCGCTATTCCTCGAAAGCGTGGAAAGCGGTCTATGGCGGCTTCGTCGACTATGGCGGCACGTTTTACTATCAGTCCAATGCGCTCTATGGCGACGACAGCGAAGCGGGTTGGTCCGGGACTCTGGCGAAGTATCCGGCGCCGTATATCACTTGGAATTGGGGCGAGTACTTTAACGACGGCGACGTTTACGACACGGCCGTTCCTCCGATTCCATGCTGCGGGTCGTGTTCAAAAGGCTATTGGTACGTGGCGAACCAGCTCGAGACGTTTATCTGGAATGCGCCGGTTTGGGTCCCGGGCATCCAAGTCCATCTCCCCAACGGAACCACCTACCAAATGAGGCCGGAAAGCGACTGGACGATGGAGCAGCCCGTTTTCACGGGTACCTACATCTCGGTTGACGGCTCGCAAACCAAGTACGATGCGACCAACAATATCTTCTACCTTCCGGACGGATCACGCTACCACGACTTGGCCCGGGACTACGATCCGGTTCCGAATCACGTCAACCGATATCGAGATCGTAACGGGAATCTCTTCAGTCTGACCGCGGAGGATACTTGGACTGATGCTCTGGGCCGAACGTATTCGAGCAGCAAGGTCACGGTCGGCCGCGGGTATGACAAGACGCTTGATCTTCCGGGCATGGGAACGCGCCTGTACTACACGTTACGATATCGACCGCTTTACGAGCCTGACACCGGCGTTTCTATCCTGACGATCCCGGCTTCGCCCGGGGATCCGCGTAATGGGTTACAGGAAATCTATGCGGTGGACGGTGTTCGACAAATAGTAGGAGAGAACTCGGGCGAACACTATTGGAGACGAGACGACTTGCCTCCTGAGGGCTATGTGAGGCTGTTCAACCCGATCGTCCTGCATGAGATCGTTCTTCCAAACGGAAAAAGCTATACCTTCACTTACAACAACTGGGGTGAAATCGACAAAGTCGTCTACCCGAGCGGAGGGTACGAACGGTTTCGCTACGAGATGGTGACAGCGCTGGGACTCATGCCCCCGCCGAACGATCAGTTTAACCGGGGAGTGGTCGAACGCTGGATCAGCGCCAAGGGTGACGGCACCGACGAGGTTCACTGGACCTATTCGACTAGCACTTATTCGCCGGACACCTGGCACACCTATGTGACTCGAACCGAAACGGCCCCTGACGGCACTAGGAAGGAGCGTGTTTTCCAGGGGGAGGAATCAGAAGACTTAGTCTTTGGCTACAAAGACCCGAGAGCCGGCATGTTACTGGAAGAGCGGGTTTACTCATCAGGCGGCCAGATTCTGAGCCGGGCTCTGAATCGTTGGATCATCACTGAGTCGGACGATTTCTGGGTTTTGCCGTCACGTGACCCCCGGCTGGATCGCTCTGTGGAAATTCTGTTCGATCACGAGACCCAATCGGCAAAATTCAAAGCGGTCCGGTACTTCTACGATTCTGATCTGAACCCCTCGCAGGTCTCCTATTTCGAATACCGCTCTTTGACCGAGTCGCAAGGCACCTCGGCGGGTATCGACGATCCGGCGCTGGTCGACGGTGACCTTCTCAAATACGACACAACCATCTATCGGGTCAACGAACCCGGTGGGCAGGCATATCGTGACCGGCACATGATCTCGCTTCCGAGTTACTTGCGAACTTGGGACGCGCAAGACGTGCTGCAAGCGCAAAGCGAGTTCCGATACGACGAGTATTCGGTCTTCTCCTACGGGTCGACCTCGAACTGGGAGGATCCGGGGGCCATCAGGGGGAATGTCACGACCACACTTCAGAGGATCGACGCGAGCGGTGCGATTATCGAGACTCACGCCCACTATGATCAGTTTGGAAACCAGATACAACGCCAGGATGGGAGGGAGAAGCTCTGGGAAACGGAGTTTTCGGTGGACTACGCTTACGCTTACCCCACACTCCAGAGGACCCCGGTGCCTGATCCGACCGGGCAACAGGGCTCGGATTCAGAATTGGAGACTAGCGTTGGGTACGACTTCGGCACCGGCTTGGTGCTTTGGACCCAGGACGCCAACTCGAAGACGACCAGCTACACCTACGCTGATTCCCTGTACCGCTTGACGCAGGTCGATTACCCGGACAATGGCCTGGTTCAGCTCTTTTACAACGACACGGCCGGGCAAGTGACGCGGACCACTCACACGAGGCTTGATGACTATCGATACATCATCAAGCAGCAATCTCTGGATGGGCTAGGGCGCGCCAAGTCGTCGGTTCTCACCGAAGAAGCCTCCTCTATCCACCAGGACACCGAATACGACGCCCTGGGGAGGGTTTGGCGGGTCTCAAATCCCTACCGCCCGGGTGAGACCATCTATTGGACGGAAACACACTACGATGCTCTTGGCCGCATAACCGAAGTGATCCAGCCGGATGGGGCGCTCACCACCACGGATTACGCCTCCAATCGAACTACGGTTATCGATCCAGCCGGAAAGATGCGCATGTCGGTTCATGACGCTTTGGGACGCCTGGTCGAAGTCATCGAGGACCCGTTGGTCTCTGGCTTCGAGACGTTTTACGGGTACGACGTGTTGGGGAACCTGACGGCGGTTTCGCAGGGGGTCCAGACTCGGGCCTTCACGTACGACGGCCTGTCGAGGCTTCTCTCGGCGTCTAATCCTGAGAGCGGCCAGACGACCTATCAGTATGACGGAAACGGGAACTTGATCTTGCGAGTCGACGCACGGGGCACCTCAACCAGCTATGCGTATGATGGCATCAACCGCATCCTGACCAGGAGTTATGTGGAAGGGACGGATACTGCTTTGACCCCCAACGTCGCCTACACTTACGATGGAGTAGGGACCGGCGGGGCCAATTCTTTAGGCCGGCTAAGTAAGGTCGACAACGGTGTCTCAGTCACGGTGCTTCAGGCCTATGACGCCATGGGTCGTGTGCTGACGAGCCGGCAACAGTTTGGGGTATCGGCGCCGGGATTTCAGTACACCTATGACTTTGCTGGGAACCTGAAGAGCCTGGCCTATCCCTCGGGCAGGCAGATCGTCAACGAGTACGATCTGGCTGGCCGGCTGAGCGGAGTCAAGAAGGGTCCCGCCTATTATGACGACTATTATGCTGGCGGCTGGGCCTCCGGTGACCGAATCAAGTACTCGGCTCACGGCGAAATCAGCACGAAACGCCTGGGGAACGGGTTGTGGGAGCATATCAACTACGATCCGTGGCGACTGCAGCCCACCGAGTCCGGACTCGGGACAAACGGATCAGATTCGAGTGTGCTCAAGCTCACGTATCACTATTGGGGTGAGAACTACGGGAAACTGGTAACCGAGAATAACGGGAACATGCTGGGTCAGGATATCAGCGTTGGAACTACCAACATGTACCAGCAGTTTGAGTACGACGGAGTAAACCGGCTGATAGAAGCGAAGGAAGCCGACAGTCCTGCGCCGAGCGGGAACGCCTATTGGACACAGACCTACAGCTATGATCAGTACGGCAACCGATCGGTAGCAGGGGATTTCGCTCCACAGCTGCCTGGGTTTGAGGCGAGCACCAACCGGTTTGTGGCCCCGGCCGATTATGATGATGCCGGTAATCTCCAGGACGGAGTGGCGCAGTACGACGCGGAAAACCGGCTGGCGAGTTTCGGAGCGACGACCTACGAATATGACGGAGACGGGCACCGCGTCAGAAAGACGGTGGCGGGCACGCCTGACGTTGTGACTTGGCACGTGTACGACGGTTTCGGAAGACTGGCGGCCGAGTACGGTGGCGACTCAGTTTCCGCCGCTTCAACCAAATACCTGACCGCGGACCACCTGGGGAGCACGCGGGTAATCACCGATCAGAGCCAGACAGCGAAGATCAGGCGGGACTACCTGCCTTTTGGCGAAGAGATCGGCTCGACGTTGGCACTTCGTGGGATAATTCCCGGTTACGGCCTAGTCGAGCTCAACACTCAAAAATTTACCGGCAAGGAACGCGACAACGAATCCGGCCTCGATTTCTTTGGCGCCAGGTATTACTCCGGGCCCCACGGGAGATTCACCAGCCCGGATGAATTCAACGGCGGGCCGGTGGAGCTCTTCACCGAAATGGCCTCGACCAACCCGACGTTTTACGCCGATCTCACCAATCCGCAGTCTTTCAACAAGTACGCCTACTGCTACAACAACCCTCTGCGGTACACAGATCCTGATGGGCACGCAACCGACCCGCGCGACAGCCTAAGCTTCTGGATGCAGAGCCCCGTCATCTATTGGAATGCGGCAAAGCAATTCGCCCGCGACGCCGCGGTCGGATACGGGAAGGCATGGTGGTATGGCCCGGAAGCAAAGAACCTCACTCAAAATGAGAGAGTTGCTTTGGAAACAGTGCAGATCGGACTCGCCGTCCTGCCAAGCCTTGGGGGCAGGGTCAGTCGCGGTGGGATCGGTCCGGTTCTCAAGGGCAAGGCCGGCGTTTCAATGAGTGTTCAGGAGATCGAAGCCAGTGGAGGCACAGTCAGAGGTCTGGAGATTTCATTTGAACTCCCGAGCGGCCGAACCACTAGGGCGGACATCGGCGCCTCCCTCGCAGGGAAGGAGATCTTAGTCGAGTCAAAGAACGGTCCGACAGCTGAGTTGAGAGCGGCACAAAAGGAAGCCCAGGCGACAGTCGAGAGCGGCGGCGTCTTGATTCCGAAAGGGCCGAAGGCAGAACGCGCTGGTTACACACCCGGTAAACCTATCAAGTTTGATGAGTATCGAGTCGACAGACACCCATGACGGAGGACCAAGTGAAGAGCTTCGAACGTGAAGTGGAAGACGATTGCACACAAGCACTTACGGTAGTCGGCTTCAAAGAGCGAAAACGAGGGATCTTAACCCTGCCAGCGCCAGCGGGTTTTCAGGGCTGGCTTGGATTGAACACCGCCACCAAAGACTTGCCCGAAGCGATGCAAATAAGCCCGGTGCTCGGGATTCGTGCAGACGAGATACATAAACTGATAGCACAGGTGGAAGGCGACAAATACCACGCTTACTTGCCCCCAACTGTGTCTACAAACCTTGGTTATCTGACACCACAAGCCAGTTTTCTCTCGTTTACATTCCAGTCAGGAGAGAAGCGAAAGCCGGTCGCTGAGCGCCTAGCCGATCAGGTTAGACGGTGGGGAGTTCCTTACATATATGAAAATGCCTCGCTGGCCGATTTGGTGAAACGGCTGCCAAGAGAGGCCGTCTGGGAGGATGCCAGCGAGCGACTGCTCGCAGCTTACTACCTGCTCGGTTGGTCGGAACGCCAACTTGACGATTTCATAAAGTCACGGATCAGCCAAGGCAAAAGCGAAGACCGATTCTGGAGACGATTTGAGGCCTTCGCTGAAAAATTCCAGTTGTTTGTGAAGGGTCGACGTTCGCCAAGAAGTGGGGCAAGCGATGGGGATGTAAACGAGTCAAGCTGAGAATCTCGCTGCGGTCGGCCTGCTGGCTTGGGTGGTAGATGACGGCGGGGGACGCGGGCGGGAAGTCCGCTCGGCTTCGGCGCGATCGCATAACGCCGGCGTTATGCGACGCGGCCGACGGATCACGCCGCTTGCGAAAGGCGCGGCCGGGAGAAAGCGTCAAAGCCCCGGCCGCAGCAAGCGGACGCGCCCGTCGGCTGCCCTCGCCTCGCTTAACATATGTTAACTTCCCGCCCGCGCCCCCGCCTCGTTTGGTTGCCAGTCCCCGCAGGCCGACCTCCGCTGCCGCTGTGATCTCGTCAGTAACCGTTGTAAAAGGGCGGAGGCAAACGGAAAGAGGACAGTCGCACCTGGCTGCCTTTTGTTTTAGTTCGGTACAACGCTTTTTCACCAGAATCCGCCGCCCGTTTGCCGCCCAATTTGATTGGTAAGACTTGGTAAGATTTGGTAGGGGTCCAGCCTGTCAAAACCGGTTAATCCTTTGAAATTGTTAAGATTTGGTAAGACTTGGCAACCCCGGTTCCAAGAACTGCAAAACCTTTATTCAGCGGTTCGAATCCGCTCGCCGCCTCCAGATGCCCTTCTAAACCGTTGAAACTCAACCACCTTACGGCTGGTCGTTTCGGTCGATTCCGGACTGGGGGTTTCAGGGGGTTTTCCGCGCTTACTATCCCAGTTGCTGCAAAGCTTCATTTGACTTCCAAATGGAACGCGGCTTATAGTCTATTGGGATGTCTAATAAAGAACCTTCCAAGGCGGAAGTCCTGCGCGGCACGCTCGACTTGATGGTGTTGCAGACGCTCGCTGCACTGGGGCCGCAGCACGGCTACGCCATCGGCGCCCGGCTCGAGCAGGTCTCGTCGGGCGCGCTCACGCTGAACATGGGCACGCTGTACCCGGGCCTGATGCGCCTGGCGCAGCAGGGCCTGGTCAAGGCCGAGTGGGGTGTCACCGACAACAACCGCCAGGCGCGCTTCTACGCCATCACCGCCGCCGGACGCCGGCGGCTCGCCGCCGCCAAGAAGGCGTGGGATCAGATGGTGTCCGTCATGGACACGCTCTTCGAGGATCCGGCATGACGCTCCAGGAGGTCTGCTCCTCGCTTCGCGAGTGGACACGCCGGGTATTGGGCGCGCTCAGTGGCCGTCGGACCGACCATGACCTGCAGCGCGAGCTTGCCGGACACCTTGCCCTCGCTGAAGACGAGCTCCGGCGGAAGGGCCACGCGCCGAGCGACGCCGCGCGACTCGCCCGGGCCGCCGCCGGCGGCCGCATACAGGCGCTCGAAGCGCTGCGCGAACAGCGCGGGCTGCCCTGGCTCGGCTCGTCGTGGCTCGATGTCAGGCTCGGGCTCCGCCTGCTCGTCAGGAACTGGGGGCTGACGCTGGTCGGCGGGCTGGCGATGACCCTGGCGATCAGCATCGCCGCGGTCGTGTTCGCCGCCTTCGACATCGTCATGTGGAGTTCGCTTCCGCTCGACGAGGGTGACCGGGTTGTCGCCATCCAAGTGTGGGACCGCGAGGCCGGCCGGCGGCGTGACACGACGTGGCAGGACCTCGAGCGTTGGCGCGCCAGCCTGCAATCGGTCGGTGACATCGGCGCGTTCCAGACGGTCCGGCGCAACATCATCACGCCCGAGGGATCGGTCGAGCTCGCGGCGGTCGCCGAGATCTCGGCCGCCGGCTTTCGGGTCGCGAGGGTGCCGCCGCTCATCGGTCGGCCGATCGCCGACGCCGATGCAGCGCCCGGCGCCGCCCCCGTCGTCGTCATCGGCCACGACGTCTGGCAGCGGCGCTTCGCCGGGGCGCGAGACGTCATCGGACGCGAACTGCGGCTCGGCAAGGACGTGCATACCGTCGTCGGTGTCATGCCGGACGGCTTCCAGTTCCCGTTCAACTTCCGGTACTGGGTTCCGCTCCGGGTCGGGGCCGACGGGATGCTGCGCAACACGGGTCCCGAAGGCGTCGTCTTCGGCCGGCTCGCGCCGGGCGCGACGCTTGCGCGCGCGCACGCTGAGGTGTCGGCGCTCGGGATCCTCCCGTCGATCGACGCGCGGCCGACTCCCGAGGCGACCGGAGCGCGCGTGGTGCCGTACACCTTTGCCTTCACGGGGGACTTCGAACGCGGCGAGCTGGGCCTGCTGTGGTCGCTGTCGAGCCTGGTGCTCGTTTTGCTGCTGCTACCGCCGTGCGCGAACATCGCGATCCTGAACTACGCGCGCACCGTCACGCGGCAGCAGGAGTTCGCCGCGCGTCACGCCCTCGGCGGCAGCCGCGCGCGGATCGTCTGGCAGCTGTTCATCGAGGCGCTCGTGCTGACGGCCGCGGCCGCCGGTGTCGCCCTGCTGGTCCTGCGCGTGGTGTCGGTCGTGGTGGCCGACCGTCTGCAGAACATCCCCGGCGGCCCGCCGTTCTGGATGACTTTCGGCGTGTCGTACTGCACGCTTCTCTTCGTCGCCGGCCTGGCCTTGGCTGGGGCCGCCGTGTCCGGCCTCGTGCCGGCGCTCCAGGCCACGGGGCGCCTGGCGCGGCTGGGCGCCGGCGCGCTCGCTGGACGGACCAGCGTGCGGCTCGGCGCCACGTGGACCACGCTGGTGATGGCGCAGGTCGCCTTCTCGGTCGCCGTGCTGCCATTGGCCGCCGAGCTCGCCTGGGGCACTTTGCGGACCGGCGTTGTCGGCCCGGGCTTCGCCGCCGAGGAGTTTGCGACCGCGCGCGTCGCGCTGGAAGGGGGCCGGTTCGTGCTCGATGCGGACGAGGCGCCACGGCAGATGGCCAGCGAGCCGGAGGCCGCGCGGCGACAACGCGCCGTGCTCTTTGGCAACAGCCAGCGCGAGTTGGCGCGACGGCTGTTGGCCGACCCGGGCATCCTGGCCGTGGCGGCCGCCTTGCGGCCACCCGGCGAGGAGCCCTGGGTGTTCGTCGACATCGAGGGCCGCGACGTGCCGACCGAGGTTCTCAACGGCCGGCTGCCGGGATTCCGCGCCCGGTTCAACCAGGTCGATACTGCGTTCTTCGATATCTATCAGGTGCCTGGCCTCGCCGGTCGCCGATTCAAGGAGGGCGACGTTGCCGCGGAGACCGATGCGGTCATCGTCAACCGCAACTTCGCCGAGACCATCGCCCCCGGCGGCAACGCGCTCGGACGCCGTTTCCGGTACGTCCGCACGACGGGCAACGAGTGGCTGCACGGCCCGGAAGCGGACCGTTGGTACGAAGTCGTCGGTGTCGTCGGAAATCTGCCCGTGACGACCGACGCACGGGTCGCGTACCATGCGGCGGTCCCGGGTCAGATCCATCCTGCGCACCTGCAACTTCGCCTCAGAGGCAGTCCGGCCGGTCTCGCTGAACGCCTCCGCGACGTCGCAGCGAGTGTCGACCCGGCGCTGCACGTCGATGAGGTCCGTACGTTGGCAGAGATCTATCGAGAGCACCGCGTCGGCGACAACCTTGGTGCCATCACCATCGGCGCGGTCACCGGCAGCGTACTGCTGCTCTCGGCCGCCGGCCTGTACGCCCTCACGGCGTTCACGGTCGCGCAACGCCGGCGTGAGATCGGTATCCGTTCGGCCCTGGGCGCCCGGCCGGGCCATTTGGTGGCGGCTGTGTTCAGGCGCGTGTTCTGGCAGATCGGTGCCGGTTCGGCGGCGGGGATGCTCGCCGCCTACCTCGCCGGCCGGTACGTGCCGGTCGAACAGGTCGGCGGCTTGCCGATTCCCGGCATCCTTCCCGGCGCGGCCGCGTTCATGCTGCTCGTCAGCGTCCTCGCTTCGCTGGGTCCTGCCCGACGCGGCCTGCGAATCGATCCCACCGAAGCGTTGCGAGGCGAGTAGGGGGACCGCAGGCCCGAACGACGTGCAAAGGCTCCCCGCTTTCCGCGATCACGATCCCGAGCTCCCGCCTGAAATCCTTAAGCTGCAGCCAGCGCGCCCGGCTTTATCCCGCGCTCGTTTGAACGTGTTGTTGATCGTCCGGTAGGCGCGTCTGAGTCTTGGGAGCATCTAGCAGATAGATTGGTAGGCTGCGTCCCGCTCGGTCTCCTCTGCCAGTCGGCGCTGGTACTGCATCCACCACTCCACAATCTTCCATCCTGCCCTCTCCACCGGCGGTCCGAGCGGCCCTTGAAAATTTCGTGACACGCTCGTAATGCGGCCGTAAATGGTTGAAACAAAACGAACGGCGTTCAGGCCTGGCACCTACTTCAGGATGGACCGTGGTCCTCTAGATGGTGCGAGATCCCAAAGTCAAGAACAGATGCCAGACTTGGTCTTCGGTGCAGTCGCATTACGAGCGTGTCACCAATTACCTTGTAACCGCGATCCCTGGCAGTTTTCGTTTTAGTTGGGTACAACGCTTTTTCGCCGAAATCCGCCGCCCGTTTGCCGCCCATTTCGGGTGGTAAGATTTGGTAAGATTTGGTAGGGGTCCGGCCTGTCAGAACCGGTTAAGCCCTTGAAATTGTTAAGATTTGGTAAGACTTGGTAACCCCGGTTCCAAGAACTGCAAAACCTTTACTCAGCGGTTCGAATCCGCTCGCCGCCTCTCAGACGCGTTCTAAACCGTTGAAACTCAACCGCGTTACGTGTGGTCGGTTCCCCACCGGACAGCCCTTTTCGCCGGATTATCGAGATTTGCTGTAGCCGGGCTTTCGGCGAGCCCGGCCAGGATTCTTACAGCAGGAAACTTGGGGTCAGGGCAAAATCGCAATTACCGGGAAAATCGTGAGCAGATAAAAATCAGCCGGGTACGACTGCGAGGGACTGTGCTGCCGCAGTGTCACCGCGCTCAGCGGTTGCGTGCTCGCGACTGTGATGATCCCACCCCTGATGTTCTCCTCATGGATCTGCGGGAACAACTCGGATGCGTAGCGAGCCAGGTGATCCCGTGCCTCGAAAACAGGATCCAAGGTCTTCAGATCGAGAGTGGACCTGAGGTGCCCCCCATTGTCATAGAGTTTCATTATGACGTCCGAAGCCACACCGGATGTATTCGCTAGAGCAAGACCGACGTCGCGGCCGCCTTCCGAGTTATCGAAGTAAATGCACTGGCTATGCGTAGGCACGGCACTTGGCACTCCGGCCTCGAACAGCCGCACCCCGTCTTGCCAGAAGGTGAAGACTGCAGTCCCGCCAAAATCAGCGGGTGCGCTCACCGTCGCATACCCCGATTGCAGCCCACCTTCACCCGTTGTTTCGAGTTCGAGCGTCTGGCCTCGTTCGACTGTCGCGCTACGAGCCGAGGAGATCGACCCGTTCTTTAACGGGAGAGGCAGTGGCTCTCCGTTCGCCTTGTGAAACTCGATCCACACCGCTTCCGAAGTATGGCCGGGGTTCAGGAGAACCAGACTGGTCTTTACCTGAGAACTGCCCGCCCGCCCGTTCGCGATCTGGGGAAAGAACATCGTGCGGTTCGCGGGCGTCCGCGGATTGAGCTCCGTTCGGCTGGGGATGACCGGAAAAGCGCACATAGTGGGCACTTCCGCCGGGTAAGAGGTTGACGATGAGTCTGTCTGGCGCAGTGTCACGGCCGCGATCGGCTGGTCGCTTTCCAGCGTGACAACGCCGCGAGTGATTCCTTGAGCCTTGATCTCCGGAAAGATTTCCGTGGAGTAGAGCGCGAGATGCGCCCCAGGACCGAAATTCGGCTTGAGCTGCGTAATCTCCTTAGACGCGATTTCCCGGCGTGATTGATCAAAAAGCCGGATTGAGACCTTCGCATCTGCGTCAGAAGCATTGACAACCGCAAGGCCGATATCACGTCCCGGCTCTGACGTGTCAAGCAGCATGCTGCAATCGTACAGGGGCGGAGTGGCTGGCACGCCGGCCTCATACATGCAGATACCGTTGTCGAACCGACTGAAGACGACGGTCCCGGTGACTTGTGGCCCGGAGGTGACAATCGCATAGCCTGACTTCAGCGGGTCAGTCCCGGGCGTCCGCAAGGAGACCGACTGCAGTCGCTTGAGTGCAACGACGTGTTCCGACTGGGCGGGACTGTCATTCAGTTTCAAAGCCAGAGGCTGGCCATTTGAATCCCTGAAGGCGATCCTGGCCTGGCTATCATCGCCTCCGTTCACGAGCACGATTGTGCTTCTGAAACTGAGAGAGCCGGCCGTTCCGTCAGCCAGCTGCGGAAAGAATAACTGCCTTTGTTCCGGATATTGCCCGATGAGAAGACCACCTCCATCGGTCCCGGCGAGCACTTCTGCGTCGGTTCCGCTTGTCACAGCGACGGACATTATCGGAGCCCCATTCCGGATTCTCGGCTGGAGCTCGGACCAGCTGTCGCCCCGGTTGTAAGTGTTGAATATCCAGCCCTCCCAAGTCCCCGCCAACACTTCCCCCTGGTGGCTCGGCGTAAAGGACCGGACAAACCGATGCTTGAGCCCGGAGCCCGGGGAGAACCATTTTGTGCCCTTGTCGGTACTTACGAGAAGATCGCCGCCCGCAGCCGCGTATACGACGTTGCTGTTCGACGGATCGACGTATGCCGCATCGAGGGATTCGATCCTCGACATACGCGTCCAGCTATCACCTCCGTTTGTGGTCTTGTACATGCCGCGCGGGACAGACCCGACGTAGAGCGTCTGCGGATCTGCGGGGTCGATCGCCATGACACCCGGCTGACTCACGGGTGATGTTTTCTTGACCCAGGTCGTGCCTTCGTCCGAACTGATGCAAAATGACGTGGCGAGCACGAACAGGTTCGAATTGACCGGCGAAATGGCAACCTGAGTTACGTAGCTTAACACCCCGCTCCCGACTCTCTCCCAGGTGGTGCCGCTATCGGTCGATTTATAAAGACCTTGGTCTATAGCCGCGTACATCAGGTTCGAGTTCTTCTTCTTTGCCACAGACGTTGCGTTTTTCAAGGGGTAGCCGTAAGGGTTGATTGAGGCCCACGTCTGCCCGCCGTCCGTGGTCTTCCAGAGCCCGGTTGTGCCCGTCCCGACATAGAAGGTCTTCGGATTCTGATCGTCCACTTCGATTGCGCTGATAGTCTGTGCCGTCAACCCGGTATTGCGCGGGTTCCAGCTCTGCCCGCCATCAGTGCTGACAAAGAACCCGCCTTCTGTCCCCGCGTAGACGGTACCCGGCCTTTGCTGATGAACCACGAGCGTCGATACGATTCGAGGGCCGGGATCGCACGTGACCGTCTGCCAGTTTCCCCCAGCGTCGGTGCTCTTCATCATCCGACCCATGTGCCTGCCGACATAGATCACGTTTGGATTCGAGGGATCAATCGCGACTGAAAATAGATCCTTAGCATCGCTCCCGGTGTCCACCGGGACCCAATTTGCGCCACCGTCGGTACTCCGGAACAGGCCCTTGTAATAAACCGTCGCGTACAGCGTCGATCCTGTGAGGGCGAGACCAGTCACCGGGCCCCCGGAAATACCGGAGGAAATCAACGACCAGGTTGCCCCGCCGTCCGTTGTCTTTTGCAGAGGTGCCAGGTAGATGGTATTCGGGTTCTGAGGGTCAAAGATGATTTGCTCGACGCTGAGCGCCATCCCTCCGTTAAGCTTCGACCAGGTAACACCGCGGTCGGTGCTCTTGCCCAGGCCGCCCGCGTAAACCTTCCCGTGAGGATCGACGGCGACAGCTCTCACGTCGCTTATGTCGAATGACTGATCGCTGCTCTGCCAGCTCGCGCCCGAATCGGTACTTCGAAAGACCCCGTCGTAAGTTGCGGCATAGAGTGTCGAAGTCTCGACGGGATCGACAGCCACCCGTTTCACGCTCCGCGTTGTGAGGTTTTTGTTGACGAGTGACCAATGGCCACCGGCGTCGGTGCTCCTCCACACACCGCCATTGGTGCCGACGTAAACGATGTCCGAGTTGGTCGGATCGACTGCAATCGTCTTGATGTCCCCACCTTCGGGCCCTCCCCGTCGCCAGGCCGGTGCGCCAAACAGCGGCGAAGAAAGCATCCAAATTGAGAAGAAGAGCGTGATATGGCGCGATAGTCTCGCCGCGAACCGGACACAACCACGCGAATAGTTCATGATCCTCCTAAAGAGCCGCCGCGAAACAGCGGAACGGATCTTACCACCAGGAAAAAAGGACAGCAGTCTGCACTTATCACTTTCTTTCGACGCCCGACCCTGGCGCCTGGCCCGTCGAACTGGACCGCGCCTCCACCTCACATGATTGGCACTTTCTCAATGAACACGGGCCGGGCATTGAGGTGACGATCCTTCCTTTCGAGGGACAATCGTCCGGACAAGCGGCCATCATTCCATCGGCTCGGGAAGCGTTCTAGTTGGGTACAACGCTTTTTGGCCAAAATCCGCCGCCCGTTTGCCGCCCATTTCGGTTGGTAAGACTTGGTAAGACTTGGTAACCCCGTCGAACGGCAGCCGCGCCGACCTCGAACGCCTGGACCTCAAACGCATGTTGGAGGACGTTCAACCCGACGTCCATCTCGTGACGGACCTGATTGCACTCAGCGGCGTTATGCCCAATAAGACCAAAGACACCGCGCGTAGTGGTACGCAAGGTCGTCGATGAATTGATGCGAAAACTGTCCAATCCCACCCGGCAGGCGATTTGGGGTAGTTTGAACCGGTCAGTCCGTAACCGTCGGCCGCGTCACAATGAGATCAACTGGGACCGCACTATTCGCGCTAACTTGAAAGATTGCCAGCTCAGCTACAAGACCCCTCAGGGGTGCAGTTCGTGGCATTGCTGGCGCTTTGCGATGACGGCGCGCCGATATACGATCACGAAAACGCGGCTGCGCTGGCGTCGTTGGGTGTACCTTCCTTCGCCTGCACCCCGGATTTGTTTCCGGAACTAATGGCGGCGGCCATCGCACGCCAGGATTTGACGCAATGAGCTGCAACGCGCGGCATTGGCGCTACCCGCGGCGCAACAAAATGAAACGGCCAATGGGCCTCCTCCCATGTAGCCGCCGAAGACGAGCCGATTAAGCATACCAGTCCGACTGATCCGCTGAATGGGCCTCCTCGGCTGGTCCGGCTCGAATCGATATCGCCTGGGTTAGGTCGCCGGCCGTTCACCCTGCTCGGGCTGGCGAATGGTGAGGACCGGACAGTGCGCCTGTCGGACGACTTTCTCGGCAACGGACCCGAAAACCATGTGCCGCCAACCGGTTTCACCGTGTGTGGTCATCACGATCATGTCAATATCCTGATTCTTGGCAGCTTCAAGAATCTGGTCGGCGACATTCCCATGCATTAGAAGTTTCACCGTTGATACTCCCTGGGCTGTCACAGACTCATCAAGCTCGTCGAGTCTCTTTTCCGCGGCTGCGGTCAAGTAACGTTCGTACTCGGGAACCTCATAATGATAGTTGGGGTCAGGGGCCGCGTAAGGAAGTTCCCGGACGACATGGATCAGGTACAGCTGCGCCTCCATCTGCTTTGCTATCCGAACGGCTAGGGGAAGCGCGGCCCTCGAGGCTTCACTGAAATCCGTGGGACAGAGGATCCTCTTGATCTCGATCATGTTGACCTCCCTTGACTTGAGCGATCGCAGTTCATTGTAGCGAAAGAAGCGGACGTCAAGCGAGGCCGCTCAGGACGGGGGGCACTCATCGCTGAACAGGTCGGGCGCCTCGGGCGAGTCGGTCGGCGGCTCGAGAAACCGGTGGAGGCGGTCCCGTAAATCAACGCATTTGAGCGACACGTCGGGACGGGCGCTGCGAACGGCCTCGAGCGTATCGCAGAAACCTCCCAAGGCGAACCGGATCATCGGTTCGGCCTTCTCGGTTTCAGGCGATCGGGCGCCGTCACCCAAGTCCGCGAAGGAGCGGCAGAGTCGGTCTACCAATTCCGCTTCGATTGGCGTCAAGCCATGTTGGCCTCCGATACCGGTGTCTTGTCGGCGACCACAGCCTTTGGGAAGACGGTTGTCGCCGCATGGCTTATCGCCAAACGGGGAGTCAGCACGCCCGAGGAGGCGACCGGCACAGCTCGAGCCCGCAGTGCCAGCGAGGCCTTTCTGTATCGCCGGCTGGAAACACTGCACGAGACGGCGGGTCGGTTCCGCCTCAACATTGAATTGCCCATCCCATTTAACGGCCGGGGGACGATGGAAGTCGATTTTCTGTGCGAGCAGGCGAGGGTCGTCATTGAGCTTGACGGCGCGCAGCATTTTGCGGACACCGACGCGTACCGCCATGATCGCCGCAAAGATTATCTGCTGCAGGAGCACTGCTACCTGGTGCTCCGCTTTCTGGCCGAGGATGTCAGCAAACACCTGGACGAGATTCTCGACACCATCCTGAGAGCCCTGGCTCATCGCCGCAGCCATCCGGTCTGACCCCAATCGTCCCACGGAGCCGTAACTGGGTGCCAGGGCTTCGATTTTCAGTTTCTCGCGCTGGCCGCCACTTCGTGGAAAATGAAAATTGAGAATTGAAGGGCGTGTTGCCCAAATCGGTATGGAGCCGCGCGTTCCGCGGAGGCTGTTGAAAAAGCGGTTCGGCTCCGTTAGGAGCCGGATGTTTATAGAACAGCGGCTTTGCCGCATGGCGCCCTGTAGGGGCGCGATGCCGTGGACAGTGAGGAACATCGCGCCCCTATAGCAGGGATTTTCAGGCGGTGGTTGATTTGACTTCTGCTTCTGGAGACGCACCGTCGCGCCGGCTTCTGGGTTGTTTTCCCCCGCTTGTTGGTCCAGATAAGG
>Ga0105092_10000674_pt1 | contig 17817 bp, 20 predicted proteins | sample PPLLak2March2015_FD_87021 | JGI IMG/M metagenome (GOLD analysis project Ga0105092, IMG submission 87021) | Freshwater sediment microbial communities from Prairie Pothole Lake near Jamestown, North Dakota, USA - PPLs Lake P7 Core (1) Depth... | ecosystem: Environmental > Aquatic > Freshwater >... | reverse complement strand
TCCTTGACAATAAGGGAATCGAAATAAAAGGATGCCAGAAAATCGATGAGATATCTTTTGACTTTTTAAGAAAGAGGATTTCTGTCGCTGTCAGGGACGGGCAAACTAAAATGCTTTTGACAAAAGGCGCTCCTGAGGAAATCCTGAAGATATGCTCTCACTACGAGCATGCAGGAAAAGTCATTGGCCTTAGTGTGCAGGCAAAGGAAAAAATAGCGGGGCTTTATAGGGATTTAAGTGCGGAAGGTTTCAGGGTACTGGCTGTATCTTACAAAAATCTGCCTGATGACCGAAAAGATTATTCAACGCGCGATGAATGCAGCATGGTATTTTTAGGCTTTATTGCATTTATTGACCCCCCAAAGCAGACGGCAGGCGAGTCATTAGAGCAGCTTAGAAAATCAGGGATTGAGGTAAAAGTCCTGACTGGAGATAACGAGCTAGTGACAAGGAAAGTCTGCCAGCAGCTGGAATTTAAGATAAAGGGCATAATCCTTGGAAGTGAAGTTTCCCGGATGAATGATGATGCGCTGTCAAGGGCTGTGGAAAATGCAAACATATTTGCCCGGGTCACTCCGGACCAGAAAAACCGGATAATCTCCGCCCTGAAAAAAAACAGCCATGTTGTTGGGTTCATGGGTGACGGGATAAATGATGCCCCTTCACTAAGGACAGCAGACATAGGAATATCTGTAGATAATGCTGTTGATGTTGCCAAGGAATCCGCAGACATAGTTCTTTCCCATAAGAGCCTGAAAGTCCTTCATGAAGGCGTCCTTGAGGGAAGAAAGACCTTTGCTAATATGATGAAATACCTGATGATGGGCACGAGCTCAAGCTTTGGCAATATGTTCAGCATGGCGGGAGCATCAGTTTTCCTGCCATTTTTGCCAATGCTTCCGATACAGATACTGCTCAATAATTTCCTTTATGATATCTCTGAATCGACAATCCCTACGGACAATGTTGATAGCCAGTCCCTCGAAAAGCCCGAGCGTCTGGACCTTGGTTTTATCAAGCGCTTTATGCTTGCGATTGGACTTGTCAGCTCCCTGTTTGACTTTATAACCTTCTACCTGATGCTTTATGTCTTTAACGCAACAGCCCCGGTTTTCCAGACTGCATGGTTTATAGAATCCTTATGCACACAGGCATTGGTAATTTTTGTGATAAGGACCCGTAAGTTTCCTTTTTACAAGAGCCGGCCCAGCAGGCCGCTGCTTTTGAGCACACTGGCAGTGGTCTGCATGGCCATATTGATACCATTTACGGTAGTTGGGGAAATATTTGGGTTTGTGAAGATGCCTCTGGTTTTCTTTGCAGTCCTTTCAGCTCTGGTGGTAAGCTATCTTCTTATGGTTGAACTCATCAAAAACTGGTTTTATAAGAGATATTCTAAATAATTCTAATTCTATGAGGGTAGGAGTTTGCGGGATTGCCTCAAGATGGCCAACGGACAGTGCCCGAATGGAGATAAAGGCTGCCAGCCAAAGGAGAGCCAGTTCTGCAGGATTGCAACCTGCGCATTTAACAAAAAAGTGAACCTTTGCTTTGAATGCAGGGAATTTCCATGCGAAATCACAAAATCCGGGCCAATAAGTTATGGCTACTGCTGCTATCTTGCAGGCAAGGAAAAGTAAATTAATCTATTTTCCCTATAAATCCCTTATCACCTTATTCTTGCTCTCCAAAACCTTTCTATAAAGATATAGCGTGTCAGAAGCAACCTTATCTATATTGAATATTCTTTCTGCCCTTTTCCTGCCGTTTTCACCCATGAGGGCAGCTTTTTTGTCATCTTTTAAAATCTCCTTTATGCCCCAGGCAATATCTGTTGGATTCCTGCCGTCAACATGGACGCCGGTCTTGTCTTCTCCTGAATTAATGACCTGCTCTTTAAATCCAGATATGCCCGAAGCTCCTACCACAATTGGCTTTTTCATGCACATGGCTTCAAGAGACACAATCCCAAAAGGCTCGGATGTGCTGGGGAAGACGCACAGTTCTGAGAGGGCATAATGTGCAATCCTTTCATCTTCTGAAACAAATTCTGACCTGATTTTGACCTTGTCTTCTATCCCAAGCTTTTTGACCAGGCTCGTCAATTCGTCATACTGCTCCCCTTTTCCAAGAATGATAAGGCGGGTGCTGGGGTATTCGGCCAGCACTTCCGGAAAGCCCATTACAAGATTTTTGATGCCCTTGACTTCAGTAAGGCGCCCTACAAAGAGCACAACCTTTTCCCCTGCCTGCACGGAATATAATTGCTTCAAGGACCTTACGAACATGCTATTTACATTTTCAGCCCGGTAGGTTCCTGGGTTGCAGCCATTCCACACTACATATATCTTATTTTGGGGGTATCCAAGGCTTACCAGATGCTCCTTCATTGCATAGGAAACCGTAATTATCATGTCAGCTTTTTCGGCGAGAGCCATTTCCATGTTTCTTATCGTAGAGCTCCCATTTCCAACCCGTTGCTGTTCTGTTGAATGGACATGGAACACTACCGGGATATTGGAATTTTGCTTAAGTAAAAGGCCGGAAAATGCAGACAGCCAGTCATTGATGACGATAAGGTCATAGGTCTTTTTTTTCATGAGATCATTAAGGAGCTTATTAGATGAAAGGTAGTTGTATGCAAAGATTTTATTGAAAAAAGTCAAGTGCTCGCCCCAGGATTTCAGGTCATCGTTTACAATCAGGCTCAAAACATCAAAACCCGATATCATCAAAGGCCTGTGAATATCGATATTTTCTATCTTTTCGCTGGTCCTAAGAGTGCCGTCGTTTATTGTGAAGACATCTATGTCATTTCCAAACATCTCCAGCCGAGGCACAGTTTCTGAAGCATAAGTTCCCAGGCCGCCGACAATCAAGGGAGGATATTCCCAGATGAAATAAGCAATCCTCATAAAATAATATATCCATCTATATAAAACCGTATATTTGGCTATCTATATTTAACTAAATATGAGTAATCATTATCTTATAAGATTGTGAAATAGTTTTATGCCTTGCGAAGCGATGACCAATCCCTATATCAACCAAGGGGATGCGGGTTTGGTAAATATTGTAGTAGTTTTGCCACCAGGTTCAATCGAGCATCCTGTTCGAAGTTATGATGTTCCAGCTAATGAATCCGTCGGAGCTATAGAAGATGCGCTTGCTGAACGTTTCTATGTTGAAAAGGGAGGATGGCATCTTTATGCGGGTGTTAATGAAACTTCGTTTAAGTTAAATCGAGACGATAAAATGCGCGATTTTTGTAAAATTGAGAGATTCTATTTCTTTCCAGAATAGAATATTTCTGAAAATAAGTTTAATCCAACCTAAGCTGATTTTTTGGACTTTTCAATTACCCTGACGATGCTTGTTGAAATGGTCAGAGGAATAGGCACAACCGCTTCCAAAAGCTCGATGGTAAGCTCTTTTTTAGCTTCATTCACCCTTACAATCCTTCCCTTTTCGCCCTTGAACGGCCCGCTAAGGATTTCAATAACGTCGCTTACGTCAAGCTCAATCGAAGGCTTTTCCTTTTCAAGGTATTTTCTTATATCTGCAATTGTGACTGGCTTTTTGATAATTCCCTTTACATGAGGCGCTCCATAAATCGCCCTGTTTATGTCCTCCTGCTCGCCATCAAGGAACAAATAGCCTTTAAGCTCATCCAGGAAGAGAATGGCACTTATATCTAGGTTTCTCAGCTTTATTTCGTCCTCTATATATTTTAGGGCTATTTTTTCCCTGCCTATCACCACTCTAATTGGGATTATCATAATTTTTCTCCAAATTTTTTAATAAATAGGCCTCTTTTTGATTCTATTTGAAGTTTGCCGGGAGTTTTCATAAATATAACCGGATATATATTATGATGTCTAGAAATCACTTATTAGCGATATTTTCAGCGATGTTTTTGTGTTCGGCGTTTTCGTTGGCTTTAGCGGACGTAGTAGCTGAAGCGGTTGGAACTTCATGCCTTGGACAGGGGACAGAAATATTTCCTGGAATCAATTCGGACAAGGCCTGCTGTGATGGGTTGACAAGGATACAGAGAAGTGTAAGCCTTGTAAATGGCTCATGTTGGAATTATAACACATTTGTCTGCGCCAAGTGCGGAGATGGGATTTGCAGCAGATGGGAGAACAAATGCAACTGCCTGAAAGACTGCCCAGAGACGATAAGGTGCCTGGCCAAAAATAATTCCTGTTGCATTGGGGACACCTGCAGTGGCCTGAATATGACCTGCCTGAATGGGACCAGCCCTCGTTTCAGGGGATGCAGTGAAAACTGTTCTGCGGAGGGATATTGCGTAGCTCCCGAAAGAGATCATAATTGCATAGCCTCGGCAGGATATGCCTGGTGCGAAGCTAAGCAAAAGTGCATACGGATTTGGGAAGAATCCTGCATGAACAATTGCACGTCAAAACTTAACTCTCAGGACTGTATGAAGGCTGGCGGGCGGTATTACAATGAAAGCTGGCAGGGCTGTATTTGCCCCATGTCTAATTGCGCAAAGGAAGGTGAGCTCTCCAGTGGTGCAGTCACTCCAGCAAGCCAAGTAAGCTGCTGTGATGGTCTGAATGGATATAGCATTTATCCAAAGGGCTGGGTTGGGGGCGGGCTATTATGCTATAACTCCACCAAAGGCACTCCGGTTTGCAACAATACCGGGACAGCTCTGGAAGGCTGGTATTATTCCTCAACAGGAATTATGCTGAAGCTTGGCAAGTGCGAAACTGGCCAGAATAAAGAATGCAATATATCTGTGGACTGTGAAGCTATCAACAAAACCAAGTACAACTGCACAGGGCAATGGAACTGCATGGCAAATAAATGCACTTGGTCCTGCAGGCCTGTTATGAGAAACTGCTCTTCGTGCAACGATGGAACAAGCTGCGGAGAAAAGAACCAAAAGAACATGAAATGCACCTGCAGCGACTATAATGATGACGGGAGAAATGAGTCCTGCATTTTGTCGATGCTTCGCCCAATATGTGAAAAATGCTCTGACGGCACAAAATGCAATGAAACAAACAATAATGGCCTTACCTGCGACTGCACCGATATTGATGGCGGCGGAGACTATAATTTCTGCTACCTGAAATACACTGGGCCAAAGGAATGCCAGTCATGCCAAGATAATACGACCTGTGGGCTGCGAAGTAGCAGGGGTGAAATTTGCGAATGCCGGGACCTCGATGGAGACTCAAAGCCTGAGCTATGCCGCCTTGCTAAATTAAGCCCTGGCAGGAGGTTTTGCGAATCCTGTACCGATGGCACTGCCTGCGGAAAAATAAACACTGACGACAGGGAGTGCGTTTGCCTGGATATAGACGAGGATGAGACAAATGAAATGTGCCGGTTGATGAAGGCAGCGTCCAATGACACCCAGGCCACTTACACTCTACCCGAATTCATAGACCGTTTGATTTCCTGGCTTAAGTAAGCCCTGATTTTATTTTGTTTTATTTCGTTTTTGTGTCTATTACTATGAAAGCCCTTGGGATAGAAAGCACAGCGCACACGTTTGGCATTGGTGTTGCTGACAGCCTGTCAGGAAAAGTGGAAGCTAATGAGAGGATATCTTATAAGCCAAAAGAAGGCATAATACCCGTCGAATGCGCCAAATTTTTGAAAGAAAACGCTTCGAAAGTTCTTGAGGCTGCTGAAGAGAAGTATGATTTAGGAAAAATTGACCTGATTGGAGTATCTTCCGGTCCGGGCCTTCCCCCAAGCCTGTCGGTAGGCTTGGAATTTGCAAAGGAATTGTCAAAGAAATTGGATAAGCCTCTTTTTGGGGTAAACCACTGCAGAGCCCATATTGATGTTGGCGCGTTTCTTACTGGGGCAAAAGACCCGGTTATTCTGTATGTGTCTGGAGGCAATACCCAGGTATTGTATGATAATAATGGCTATCGGGTTCTGGGAGAGACTCAGGATATTGGCCTGGGAAATGCAATCGATAAACTGGGCAGGAGCATGGGCCTTAAATTTCCAGCCGGACCAAAAATAGAGGATTTGGCGAAAAAAGGAAAATTTATTCTGCTTCCATATTCCGTCAAAGGGATGGACATGAACTTTTCGGGTATTTTATCTGATGCGTCAAGGCGTTTGGAGAAGGCAACCCCAACCGTATCTGAGATGAGGGGGCAAGCCCCAACCGGAATGAACTCACGGGGGCAGGAAAAAGAGGACAAAGAGGACAAAGAGCAGATGATGGCAGACATTAGCTATTCATTTCAGGAAATAACTTTCTCGATGCTGACCGAAGTCACAGAGAGGGCGATGGCTGCGATGAACAAAAAAGAGCTTCTTCTTGTAGGAGGAGTCGCACAGAACACTCGCCTGCAGAAAATGCTTGGGGTCATGTGCGTTGAGAGAGGCGCTAAATTATTTGTTGTTCCAAAAGAGTTTGCGGGGGATAATGGCGCGATGATAGCAGTCTCGGCTCTTTTGAACTATGAGAAAAATCTGCTTCTGAAAGAGCCGTTTGATATAAGGCCGAACTGGCGGCTGGACCAAGTGTAGCGGGACGATTTCTAGTGTCGCAACCGACCAAGTAGTTTACTTTGCAGTTACAGGAGAAAATTGTTTTTCTAGACCGGGTGATATTTGAAGATATCCGATATACCATAAGTAACCGGATTTGGTTGTCATGGTCTCAGGGAACAAGTAATATTAATACCCCAAGACTATTATGTCCGAAAAAGGTAAAGAGGCTGCTTACACCGTTCCTGCTTTGAGAGGATTTGAGGAATTATATGCTGCACTTGACCAAAGAGTGGGTCCTAGTGAGAGGAGCGGCAAAGAAAATTTGGTGAGGCTTGCACAGTGGGCACCCACAGCATACGTTGGCCTTACCAATTTTTTAACTCCCGAATATAGATCGATAGCAAACCAGTATATTTCTGAGATTATTGGTGTAAATCTGGAGCTAACTGCTGAGTCTTTAATAATGCTTGTTGCAGTTTCAAGTGGAATTATGGCCGGTGAAGGAATGAGTAAATTAGGAAATATAACTGGATTAGGTACTGAGAGAAATAAACGGATAAGGGATTGTTATTCAGGGATGCTAAAGGATATGAAGGTGGTTGACAAAGGTCTCGAAGAACTTTCTCCCGACGAGAAAACTAAGCAAAGAGAAGATTTACAGTCAATTTATAGGCAGATAACTGCTGATTATCAAGCTTTTTTGGATGGAAAAACCAATGAAGTTCCAGTTGCGATAAGGGAAAAATCTAGTCTGGGAATGGATCTTCCAGATAGGTTCAAGGAGATCATAAGATACTCTGGGAGACCTTCGGGGGATGTATCAAGACAAATTGGAGATTATATAGTATACTCTAGGACATTAAAGCGGCCTAAGGATTTAAAATGACAAAAGGATCTTCAGCTAAGGGAAAGAAAGCTACTGGAGAATCAAATTTAAATAATGAGTTGGAAATTTCCTGCCTGAAAACAATTTTATCTCTTGCTGAGACAAAATACCGTGGGGATGTAGAGATTTTATTAGGAGCGGTATCAAGGGCAAAGGCGAATGGAGACACAAAGAAATTGGATATAGCAAAAAATACTGCGCAGCACTGGATATCTTATTTTGAAAATTTAGATGAACTTTCCAGGGGCATGTCTGATAAAGATCCCGCAAGAAAGCAGGCGCAAAAATTTGCAAAAAGCCAAGTGAATTTCTTCAAAGAAGTAATCGCCGATATTGATAAAACCCTCCATGCTCTGAAATTAGGAAAATTAAAGAAGAATCTTGAACGCTGATAAGGGTATTGATTAAATACCGCCTCCTCTAAAGTTCCTTATGGCTACAGATAAGCAGAGAGTTGCTGCAAGGAAAAACATAAAAAAAGCACAGGAAAAATGGAAATCTATGACTCACCGGGCGAGAAGCATAGCTCAGCCTCAGGGGAAAAACCGCGCAAAGCCGGGGACAACCGGAAAAGGAGAGTATTACCGGATCGAAGTGCGGCCAAGAAGCTCATTTACAACATTTAAGACTCAAGATATTGGCCGCAAAGGCCATACTCAGAGAATTGCCGGGCACAGGGCAAGCGGATCATGGGATACTCAGGCATGGCTGATTGGCAAGAAAGACGCACATGTTGAGGGGGGCAAACTAGTTGCAGACGACACTGAGGTGAGAAAAATCATTGAAAGCCTCCAGTCAGTTCCTTCCTTGGTTAAAGGAGACATTTTTAAGGCCCGACCCGCAAGAAATGTGCCTGAAGCTGAGAAACCAACTGCCGCACAAACAAGGGCATATAAGGAGAATATCCAAAAGGCGCGGCAAGCCAGGCTCAAGATGTCGGCTAAGGCCAGAAAATAATTATTTTTGTTTTTTGAAATAATCTCCGGATACATATTTTTTCTGATTTTAAGCCTATAAATTATTAAAAAACACTTAGTCTATTATGGCAGAAATGAGAAACCTCAAGGAAGGAGGTTATGTAATGGTTGATGGCGAGCCTTGCAGAATATTAAGCCTAGTTAAATCAAAGCCCGGCAAGCACGGCGAAGCTAAGGCCAGAATCGAAGTTGTAGGCATTTTTGACGGCAAAAAGCACAGCATTGTTAAGCCAGTTACAGGCACAATCCAGGTCCCAATGATTTTGAAGAAAAAAGCCCAGGTTGTAAGTGTTCAGGGTGAGTCTGTGCAATTGATGGATTTGGAAACCTATGAGATGTTTGACTTATCAATTCCTGCAGGAAAGACGTTTACCGAGGGAGAAGAAGTCATTTACATTGAAGTTGAAGGAAAGAGAGGATTCTCTGACAGATAATATAATGCCTGCTACTGATGTAGTTGAAGTTGTGATTTATGGAAGAGGCGGCCAGGGCGCTAAGACTGCTGGCGAGCTTTTGGCTGAGGCTGCATTACTTGAGGGCAAATTTGCCCAGGCTTTTCCTGAATATGGCCCAGAGAGAAGAGGTGCGCCGACCAGGGCTTTTGTAAGGATTTCAAAAAAGGAGATTCGAACACATGAGCCTATTTTGAATCCCCAATATGTAATTGTCCTTGATGATACCCTCATGGACATCATTGAGACAAGAAACGCTATTGGCCTAGTTAATACGACAAAACCCGAAAAGCACTTTTCCGAAAACTATATTATTGATGCTTCAGGAATATCTTACCAGCTTATCGGGAGGGATGTTCCTAATACTGTGATGGCTGGAACTTTTGCAAAGGTGAGCGGGGCCGTTGGATTGGAGTCTCTGATTAAGGTTACCCAGAAAGTTTTTTCAAAGAAGTATGATGTGTCCATTATTGAGAAAAATGTCGAGCTAGTTAAAAGAGGATACATTGAATCAAAGCAAATATAATTTAATCAAAATATTATTCATGGCTAAATGCTCTCATAAGGGTTGTCAAAATATCGCCGTTTATGCCGTGGAATGGCACGGATATAATCAGAATGGTGAGGCCCCTCTTGTGGTTTATGAAAATTTATCCTGTGGAAGAATAAAGCACTTGCTTGAGGCTGCTGCTAATAATTCCTCTTTAGGAGAGGCGCCGAATTGCATATCGGATTATGATACTCCTGAGATGGACTATCCTAAACTCTTTAGGAGAGTTCTTGTTGAGGTTTATGGCGAAAAGAGGTTTCCTGAAGTTGGAGTTCAGGCAAAGCTGTGCGATTTTATAGATTCAGAAAGTTCAGCCGAAAACTAATTCTGGAGATAAGGCTTGAATTAGAATATTTTGAACTTCGCCTTTTCAATCCCTGTAGCAGTTATCTCGAACTCGACTTTTTTTCCTTCAGGCTGGCTTCTGTGCTTTCTGATTATTGCAAGCCTCCTGTTTTCATCCGACTTTTTTATCTCAATGAGGCATTTGCTCCAGTATTTTACAACGTCACGGCCTGAAAGCTCAATCTCGTTTGAGTTCACGCTGTAGACCTGGTTTGTAATAATCACTGGAATTTTTTTCTCTTTTGCGAGGTTCGATAAGTATGCCATCTGGCCTGCAAGTTCACGGTTTATATTTGTGATATTTTCTTCATTCAGGACCAGGCGGTAAAGCGAGACAAAGGAATCTACAACGATCAGAGAAAGCTCAAGGTCTCTTAGCTTTTGAAGAGAGGCTTCCTGCTCCCGGAAGTTTGATGGATGTTCATAGATAACATTCTTAAGGTCTTCATGAGTACCACCCATTTGGAAAAACCTCTCTGTGGAAAACCCGCTTTCTGTGTCGATATATGCGACCTTTCCTTTTTTTAGCGCGGAGAGTGTGAAGATGAGGCAGAGATTTGTCTTTCCTGACCCTGCAGGGCCGTAGAAATTTGTAATCACCCCGTTTTCAATTCCCCCACCCAAAAGCTCATCCATGACTTTGGTGTTCGAAGAAAGGCGTTCTATCAGCATAAAAATGTTAAACTTAAATGAATAAGCGGCAATAGTTTTGCTAATCACTACATTCAGGTATGGCCCTTTCTGCATATATAGGGATTAGATAATTATGGTGGAGATTGCTGAAAGTTTTTTGATGTCAAAAAAGGGGGGGTTTGATGGCGGCGAAGACCGGCTGATAGCTGGCCCGAACTTTTATGGGGTTTGCGATGGGGCTACTGACAAAACCGGCCTAAACTGGGGGACAAAAGAAGCTCCCTTGTCTGGAGGGCACGTTCTCTCGGACATAATCAAGGACTATTTTCAGTCCGAATTGTCAAAAAACGCAACTCCTGAAAAGGCGTTAGACCTGCTGAATAAGAAAGTTCAGGAAGCGGCTAAAGAGGCAAATATAGATATATCCATTGTCCATAATCGTGCGGCTGCAGTTTTTCTGGTATATAATGCCCAGAAAAAGGAGGTCTGGCACGTTGGTGGAGTCTCTTACGCGACCATGGATTCTAAGGGGATATTCAGGCAGCACAGGTTTGATTCTCCTGTGGACAGGCTCATGGGAAAAATCAGGGCCTCGGTTTCTGAATGGTATATGAAAGAAGGAGGGCGTGACAGGGGTAGGGAATTTATTGACCCATTTCTTCGCCGCCAGCAGGAGCTTCAAAATATCGAGCCAAAGGGAGATGATGTGTGGCTGCCGGGTATTCCAAAAAGAATGGTTGCCTACAAGGCGATCAACGGCTTTTCAACAAAGATTGAAGTTTTTTCAGTACCTTCAGACTTAAGGGAACTCACATTTGCCAGTGATGGTATCGGCACGATAAGGCCTACCTGGGACCAAACCAGAAAAGCATGGCTCAAGCAGCTTAAGGCAGATCCACACCACATTCACCTTCTTAAGGCGACAAAAGGCCTGGCTACCGGAAACAAGAATTTTGATGATATGGCATTTATCAGGATAAAGCTCTAATTATATCTTTTTTGTTATTGCTTTTTCGGCAGCTTCATGCTCTTTGGTCGTATTGATGGAATACCAGACTGAGGAGGAGATTACCATCCCCTGAACCCTTCTTTCTGCAGCAAGGGCAGGAAGAATGTTGTGCTCAAGCTCGGGGCTTTCCTTTGCATTAAGGTCAATTTTCTTTTCAATTCTTTCAAAGACTTCTGGCTCAAGTATGTACTGTCCGGTGCTGGTGTATTTGTGGATAAATGGCTTTTCAATAAAGTTTGTGACAAACATATCTGCATCCATTTCAGCAACCCCAAATGGGTAGCTTGTGCCTGAGACAAATAAGACTGTAACCAGGGCTTTTTTTTCTTCAACGCCGTGGAGATGCTGCAGGAGAAGTTTTATTGGAAGCTTTCTGTCAGTAAAGACATCATCAGGAAAGCATACAAGTGCCCTTTTAGCTTTGTCGATTTTTTTATTCATTAAGGCATATTTCATAGCCTTTGCCCTTCCCTTGATGGTTTCAGGCTCGACGGAATAAGTGATTTTAACGCCGTGACTGCTACCATCTCCAAGATGTTTTTCGATTTCATCATGCTTATAGCCGATTAAGAGTTTAAAGTCCTTAAATCCGCAGTTTTTTAGGAGGTCAATGGTGTAATCGATTAGTGTAGTTCCATTCAGCTCCAAAAGTGCTTTGGGCTTATCAATCTGGCCCATCCTTTTTGCCCTGCCTCCCGCAAGAATAATTACCTGTGTTTTTTCGATTTCTTTTGAGATATTGTCCAGTTCACTCATAATAATCCCTTTTTATAAAATACTAAGTATCTCCGCCTTCTTAAGCAGTATGTGATTATTTTATGGGCCCATGGTGCAATGGCAACACGCCGCCTTCGCATCAACCCTTTTCTCTTGAAAACAAGAGAAAAGGTCTGAACCCCAAAAGAGAAGCTGTATCATTTGCGAAGCAAATGAGAAAATTAGTTTCTTTGGGATGACCATTAGACCTTTCTTTGTGAAAGAAAGGGATATGGGGATAGGCGAAAATGGCGGAGACTCTGGGTGAGCCTTTTTCTTGCGAAGAAAAACGCTCAAGCGAAGAAAGAAGCAGTTACCTGCTTCGCAGAAATATTACCGCAAAACTGGCTACAGAATCAACTCCCAGTGGGTCCATAAGTTTCTTAATTTTTGTAGCGCACTGATATTAATCCAACCGCAAGAATCGTAACTATATTGAGCCTATTCTTCAGGCATCCTTTTTGGGGCAGTAGCAGGAGGTTGTGTTTTAGCCTCAGAATCAGCAATAATCCTGTCCAAAATGTCTACGAATTTCTTGACATAGCTTCTTGTGAGTTCCACGTCCCGTTCAGAGATTTTTGATATATCGGTTTCAGCGACCTTTTTCATGCCAACTACTTTGTTGAAGGTTTCCAGGTAGCTTTTTGGAAGGTAATTTTTGTCAATGAGATGTGCTTTTATTGCCTGGGGAAGATTCTGTGGGTCTGGAGGAAGCTTGTCCATCTTTTTTAATGCAAAGATTGTTGACTTCAGGAGAACTTCATAATTTCGGTCAACAATTCCTTTTTTCTTCTGATTCTGAAGGTTCATATAGATTTTCTCCATTTCCTTGGAATAGTCTTCTGCCTTGGCCAGCCACTTATCTACCTCTGCACCAGTGATGTCTTTAACATGCTTGTGCTCAACATCTTTTCTGAATTTGATGACTGCTTCAAGCATGGTGTAATATTTTGCAGACAGAATCTTTGTGTCAACTAGGTATTCTTTGACTGCCTTAGGGGTGTTTTTTGGGTCTGGTACAGGCTTACCCAGATACATCAAAACTGCCTGGCTGGAATTCAGCATTGCGCCATAGCAGTCTTCAGTAACCTGGTAAAGCTTAACACTTTTCGCTCTTTCAATCTTCTGCGGAGCTGAAGCAATTAACATCTCTACAGCTTCGATTGTGGCAGGTATTTTTCCTCTTTCCAGAAGTTTTTTAATTGGTATGAAAAAACCCTCGTCATAAAGCGCCCAACCGTCTCTTAAGACTGTGTGCAAAAGCGGGTGCGATAGCCGGACCATGTCCCAGAATTCAGTCACTGTCCAGGCAGGCTGAACGTGGAGGAGAGGGTCGGTCTTCTTAGCGATTTCGTAAGCATCCTGAGTGACACGGTTTTTAAATTCGGGGGTAATGAGCATTTTTGTGTCGTCAAGAAGAATTAAGATATCCAGGTCGCTTTCTTTGGTGAAATCATCCCTGAGATAAGAACCAAAAACAAACACAGTCTTTACAAGGTCTTTGTATTTCTTCAAGAGCTCTTTTTTGAAGACCTCAGCTTTCTTAAAAATTTCTTTTTTTATTTTCTCTTTTTCTTCTTTAGTAAGAGGTTTTTTTGCGTCAACAGGATTCTCCTTCTGCTCTGTAGATGGAGTGGGGGTCAAATCTACTTTTTCCTTCTTAGCTTGTCGGATATTTTTTGCCTCAGGGTTTTTTTCTTTTGGAATTTTCCCAACACCTTTTCCTTTAGAGACTTTTTCCTTTTTGGAAGGATTGACTTTATTTTTTCTTTTAATCCTGTCTTCTTCTTTTGCCATAACATAATGTATTGTGTAATTTATATATTAATAGCGTTTTAGCAGGGTTTTCCCATACTTTAGAGAAATTCGATTTCAATTTCTGGTTTGGGCTCTGATTCTTTACGGGCCAAATACCCCTTCAGTTTTTCTAAATATTCAGGTATTTGGTAGATACCTATTGCCGCTGAAGGGACATTTAATCCGAGTTCTTTTATAATCATCTCCCTCTTGGGGTCACTTAGAATATCATTCGATTTTTTAACGGACGCTCCTCAGAACAGGAGTATTTTTTGTAAAATGTCCAATCTGATTTTGTTGGGTAAGTCATTACTATATAGTCTGCATAATCTTTAAGTTTTTCTAAGGTGTCAGCCTTTCAGTATCTCTTGGGAAAAGGACAGCTTCACGGATATTCTCTAAGCCAAGGAGCTGCATGACAACTCGCTCAATACCCATACCAAAGCCACCGTGAGGAGGCATTCCGTACCTGAAGGCTTCCATATAAGAGCTTAGCGAGCCTACAGAGACGTTTTTCTCCTTTGCTTGCGCTTCCAACACGGTTATCCTATGCTCTCGTTGGCCGCCGGTGACGATTTCCAGGCCACGGAAAACAAGGTCAAATGAATCGGTAAGTTTTGGGTCTTTTGGGCTCTTCATCGCGTAAAATGGTCGGGCGCTAAACGGGTAATTCATTATGAAAACAAAGTCCGAGCCTAATTTTTCGATAACTTTTGTGCCAATCATCTTTTCCTCCTCTGTTGTCGGGTCTTCGGCGGGCTTGCCAATGAGCTGGAAGCATTCCTCCAAAGTGAGGCGGGCAAAGGGCTTATGGTATTCCGGGAATTTAACTCCAAATGCCTCAATATCCGCCTTGTGAGTTTTTTCCAGGTTTTCAAGGACGTATTTCAGGATGTTTTCAACCAGGTCCATCACTTCATCGAAGTTTTTGATAAATGAAATCTCACAGTCAAGGCCCCAGTATTCAGATAAGTGCCTGATAGTGTGGCTTTTTTCGGCTCTGTACACGGGTCCGATTTCAAAGACTTTTTCAAACCCTGCCGCCTGCATCATCTGCTTGTAAAGCTGCGGGCTCTGGGCTAAGTAGCCTTCTTTGTTGTAATAGAGAATTGGGAACATTTCGCTTCCGCCTTCCGCGCCAAGGGCAACGATTTTGGGGGAATGAATTTCGATAAAGTTCTTGCCATGAAGGTATTCCCTGAAAAGGTTCGAGATTTCTGATTTTATCTCGAAAATCTTCTTGTTTTGGGGGTTTCTAAGGTCCAAATAACGATAATCAAATCTCTTGCTCTGGTTTGTGTCGATTTTTCCTGAAAATTCGATTGGCAGCGGTTCGGATTTTGCAATAACTTTTATTGATTTTAGCTCAACTTCAGCGCCGCCAGGAGCGCTTTTGTTTTCTTTCACCAAACCTGTTGCTTCTATTACATATTCTCTTGACAAGTCCTTAAGAGAATCAAAAACAGGGGTGTCTTTTCGGGCAATGGTCTGCACTTTGCCGCTTTTGTCGCGGATAATCACAAAGCTGATTTTGCCTAAAGCCCTGATTGTATCAATCCAGCCTTCCAAGATAATCTCTTTATTTGGGTGGTTTTTGACGTCACTTGCCAGAATTCTGTCCATAATTATTGTAAGCGAAGTTTTTTAGGCAATATGATTCGAAACCGTTGGGCATAACTAATATAGTTTCTAATCTACACCGGCTCTGGAAACATCTAGATATATGGTTCGATACACAATAGACACCCATGTTCACACTCCTGCTTCGGATGGGCGTTCTGAATATGGCAAAATTTTAAACGCGGCCTGCCTAAGGGGGCTAAGCGCTGTTGCGGTTACCGACCACTACACAATGGATGGGGTTAGCCCCATGCAGGATTTAGCTGGAAATTATGGCCTGGAGGTGGTTCCTGGAATTGAAATAAATACGGGTTCTCTGCATGTAGTTGGTTTAGAGACTTATGATATTATACCCAATTTGCTTGGCCTCGATAAAACGCTTTACGAAATCGATAGTCAGGGCGGCCTGCCGATAATTGCCCACCCATTTAACGGTCGCCAGATATTTCTTAGTGAAGTCAGGCCTTTGCTGGATTCGTATTTGGTTGGAATCGAATGCATAGGTGTAAATGGCGGCAATCGCCAGGTTTGCAAGTTTGGCGACGCATTTGCTTTTGCAGAGCACTATAATCTCCCGAAAATTGGCTGTTCTGATTCGCACTCCGCGAAAACTGTGGGGCTTGCGGTTTCTGTCTGCGAAGGAGACAGCTTTAAAGATTTCAGGGAGGCATTTAGGGAGAGAAAAATAGATATTGAAACAAATAATTATCGTTAGAATGGTGGGTAGGTTCTTTTTATACCTTTCCGCATTTTGGAACTAACTTATATTTTTAACATTCCTATTTTATGGCTCGAATGTATGCTAGAAAGAAGGGCAAATCCGGCTCTAAAAAAGTGTATAGAAATAAGGCTCCGGATTGGCAGCCTCTAAAAGAGAAAGAGGTAGTTAAAAAGGCAGTTGAGCTTAAGAAAGAAGGCAAGAAAATGGCAGAAATCGGCCTTTTGATGAGGGATGGTGAAGGCGTTGCATCAGTAAAGCTTGCAACAGGCCTGAGATTAAAGAAACTTCTTGAAAAAGAAGGCTTTAAGGACGAATACCCTGAAGATTTGATGAATTTGATGAAAAAGGCAATACTTCTAAGAAAGCACCTTTTAACAAACAAGATGGACCACCACAATAAAAGGGCTTTGCAGCTTACAGAATCAAAGGTCAGAAGGCTTGGCAAATACTATATAAGGCAGAAATTGCTTCCAGTTGGCTGGAGATATGACCCTGCTGTAGCGGAACTCCTTGTGAGGTAATTTTAGCTATAATCATGGATAAATTGAGTAGTGTTCTTAGTGGAGTATCGGGAGAATATTTCGTTGCTGCAGAATTATCAAGAAGAGGCCATATAGCGTCTATTACCCTTAGAAATACAAAAGGTGTAGATATTCTGTGTTCGAATGCTGAAGCTACAGAAACTGTTGGAATTCAGGTCAAAACTAGTCAGGGTTCTGGCAGAAATTGGTTGCTTAATCAGAAAGCGGAGAATTATTTTGCCCAAAATCTCTTCTATATTTTTGTCAATTTAACCGATGGTAAGAAACTCCCTGAATTTTTTATAGTTCCCAGCGGGGTTGTCGCTAATTTTTGCAAAGAAAGCCCTGCGAATTGGCTGAAAACAACCAATAAGAAAGGTCAAAAACACAATGATAGCCCCATGAGGAAGTTTGTAGATTTAGATGGAAAATATTTGGATCATTGGGAGTTGTTAGGTCTTTAGAAAATTTATCCAAAAAATGCAAATGCAAAATTTGCCAAAATCAGAAGCAACATTAGGACTGAAGAAATATTTGCCACTGTGCTATTTGTAATTGTCTCAAGCATTGCTCCTCCATCAAGAGGCTTCATTGGAAGAAGGTTGAATAGGGCGACCCCAATGCAGACGGCTATTGTAAAGCTTAAGACCTGAAGAATGAAATTGCTTAATGGCTCAAAGCTGGCAAATCTTGATTCATAGGGCTGGGCGTTATATGGGGCGAGAAGGGTCACCATTAAATTTGGCTGGCTGAGCAAAATTCCCATATAAGCGGAGCCATTTTTGTCTGTAAGAAGTAAGTTAAATGTTCCGTTTGAAGTCTCAACTCGAACTGTCTCGCCGGGTTTATAGTTTGCCAGGGCAATTCTTACATCGTCTGGGTGGTTAGTGTTTAGGTCTCCAATTCTCTTAAGCGTTCCTGAAAGCTGGTTTCCGGTTATGCCGCTTCTTGCAGCCGGCAAATCCTCAAAAACCACTAACTGAGTTTTATTTTGCTGTGTTTTTAGAAGGTCTTCGGTTATCAGGTAAGTGGAATTTGCAGTCGTAAGCTCAATA
>Ga0105092_10000671_pt1 | contig 17856 bp, 13 predicted proteins | sample PPLLak2March2015_FD_87021 | JGI IMG/M metagenome (GOLD analysis project Ga0105092, IMG submission 87021) | Freshwater sediment microbial communities from Prairie Pothole Lake near Jamestown, North Dakota, USA - PPLs Lake P7 Core (1) Depth... | ecosystem: Environmental > Aquatic > Freshwater >... | reverse complement strand
CAAGTATTCAGACACTCTCTTATTTCCTGAGTTGAACCTCAGCGGCGATATCCCGGGGACCGTTGCAAGTGAGAGCGCGGGGATAGTACCCGGTCCTTCCACCGGGAAAGTGATCAGACTGGCTGAACGTTATGACATGATCATTGCCTTTGGATTGATAGAGCAGGAGAATAATCGGCAGCGTTGTACACATGTCCTCGTCGATACGGATGGGGTCATCGGCAAACAAAGCAAGATCCATGTCCCTGCTCAGGAGCAGCCCTTCTGGAGTTCAGAGCATTCCATCGAGGTGTTCGATATCGGCAAGGCAAAGGTTGGAGTTACGATCTGCCGCGATTCCTTTTTTGACGAGATGACCTCATCTGCCTCTGTAAAATCAGTTAATTGATTCTTATTCTACGACCAGCGTGATCTTCTCCACGGTCTGTGAACTGCCGCCGACCATCAACTCGAACTGACCTGGCTCCACGACTTTCTGCATGGACTCGTCCAAATATTGAAGCTGTTCCCTGCCGACAGGGAAGGTGATCGTATGGGTCTCGCCCGGCTGGAGGGTAATGCGCTGGAATCCCTTGAGCAGTTTCACGGGGCGGGTGACGTGTCCGCTCAGAACGTCGTGCACATAAAATTGCACGACCTCATCTCCCGCGCGTGAGCCAGTGTTGGTCACATCCACGGAGAGAGTGGTGGTTTCATCCGCGTGAATTGTTCCAGCGTTCAAACGCAGGTCCCTGTACGCAAAGGTTGTGTAACTCAACCCATGTCCAAAGGGGAACAAAGGTTCCTTGTTAGTAAACAGATATCCGCGTCGCGCCGAAGGTTTGTGATAGTAGTAGGCAGGCAGTTGACCGGCAGAGCGCGGGAACGTAATGGGCAATTTGCCGCCTGGGTTAACATCCCCGAACAATACATCTGCCACTGCCGTCCCGGCTGCCTGACCGAGATACCAGCCTTCCAGAATGGCGGGGACATGCTCAGCGGCGAAGTTGATGCTGGCGGGACGTCCATTGATCAGCAGCAGGATCACAGGCTTGCCGGTCGCGACGACCGCGCCCAGGAGTTCCTCCTGCCGACCTACCAGGTCCAGGCTATCACGGTCACCCAGATGATCGGCGGACCATCCTTCCCGGCAGGTCTGTTCGTTGTCGCCCAGCACCAGCAAGGTCATATCCGCTTTTTCAGCGGTCTGAACGGCTTCGGCGATCAGCGCGGAGTCATGAGCGGGGTCGTAAAGCAGGGCTTCATTATCGTGCCACATTTGCCCGGCATCGTTGGTGGACTGGGTCAAGCCGCAGCCCTCGGCATAAAGCACTTCGATCGTATCTCCCACTTTTTGGCGAACGCCCTCCAGCACCGAGATGCCGCAGCCGGGATTCCCGCTGTAGCCACCCAGGCGGATCGGCGCCGCGTTGGGTCCAATCACCGCCAGGGAGCGCAGACCAGACTTGTCGAGCGGCAGCAGCCCACCCTCATTCTTGAGCAGGATCATGGTCTTGTGGGCGGCTTCCAGCGCCAGGGCTTTGTGCTCGGCGCTGTTCGTGACTGTGATGGCGTTCCCTTCCTCTACAAACGGGTTCTCGAACAACCCCAGCTGGAACTTGACCCGCAGCATCTTTGCCACCGCCGCGTTCACTGCCTCTTCGGGAATGCGCCCAGCCTGGACCGACTGCTCGAGGTGACGGAAGCAGCGGCCCAACTCGATCTCCACGCCGCTGGAGAAGGATTTCTCCGCCGCGTCCTCCTCTCCGACAGCGACTGAGTGCAAACGATAGAGGTCATCCACGCCCCAGCCGTCGGACACGACAAAGCCTTCGAAGCCCCATTCGTCGCACAACAGATCTTTGAGCAGCCAGGCATTGACGTGCGAGGGCACGCCGTTGATCTCGTTGTACGAAGCCATGACCGAACCTATCTTCCCCTCCCTCACCACAGCTTCGAACGGTGCGAACAGTTCCTCGCGCAATATCCGTTCCGCGTAGTTCGCCGGTCCGCAGTTCGTCCCGGCTTCGGGCTGGCCATGTGCCGCGAAGTGCTTGGCAGTCGCCAGCACGTGGGAGGCATCACCCGTGAATTGCTCGCCCTGCAGCCCATGTACCGCCGCCACGCCCAGCCGGGAGACGAGGTATGGGTCTTCGCCGTATGTCTCCTCGGTGCGGCCCCAGCGTGGATCACGCGCCAGGTCCAGCACCGGCGAAAGGACGTAATGCGCGCCGCGTACCCGCATCTCACGCGCTACGGCGCTGAACACGCGCTGGTGCAGATCGGGATCCCAGGCGCTTGCCAGGCCGATCGCCTGTGGGAAACTGGTCGCTTCGTGCGCCATGTACCCGTGCAAGCCTTCGCCGATCGCCAAGGCCGGGATGCCCAGGCGGGTCTCCTCGCGCAGGAATTTCTGCATGGCGTTCAAGTACTCAACCGTCTCGCGCGTTTTGCGGTTGAGATGATGGCTGCTGACGTAGGAAATGCCATCCCCAAAGTGCTGGCGCGCAAACTCCAGGGAAAAACGTCCATCGGCTTCGCGCAGCCCAAAGGGACCCACCAGCTGGGCGCATTTTTCCGGCAGGGTCATACGGGAGAGCAGATCGTTCAGGCGGGACTGGAGGGGTTGGGATGGATCATGGTAGGCGAGGAGTGTCATCATGGACTCTTTTCTGGAGGAATAGGTTGATGTATCACATGTCGTTTCGAAGCATGGATCATTTTAATGGATTTGCTCCGGGAGTGACCCTCACAGTTTCGTGAGAACGCGCCGATGCCTTTACGATACATTCACTACGCTGTGTGCGGAAAATAACAAGAACATCCTGCTTCTGAGCAAGACGATGACGCAGGGAAACCTTATTGTTAAATAACAAATCCTATTCCCGGAACACACAACGGAAATTGTTGAGCAACCATCTCTCATTAGAAAGGAATACCAAGATGACATTCCGCAGGAGCAAATTTTTCATGTTCTGGTCTGCCATGCTGATCGTTTGCATGGCATTGGGGAACTTTGGAACAAACGGAGCCAATGCCCAGACAAGCAACCTGTTGACCAATCCGGGCTTTGAGTCCGGTGCCTCCCAGTCGCCCTCCGGCTGGAGCGAATCGGGCAATACAGATGCTTCCAAGAGTGATGCGGGCAGCGCTCACTCGGGCACCTATAAAGGCACCCATTGGAAGACCTCATCCTATACTGTCTACACCTATCAGACGAAGACCGGCTTGACCAACGGCGCCTATACCTTGCGAGCCTGGGTGAAATCAGGAGGCAGTCACACCACCGCCCGCATGGAAGCCAAGAACTGTGGCAGCGCGCAGCAGAACTACAACCTGCCCACCACCAACAATTGGACACAGATCAGCATTTCGAACATCAACGTTACCAATGGCCAGTGCACCATCGGCTTCTACTCAGTATCCGGCGCCAATGGCTGGATGAATTTTGACGATGTGGAGTTTTTTATGAACAGCAGCGGTCCGACAGCCACACCCGTGAGCACTCCTACGCGTACCCCCACACCTGTGCCCGGCAGCGGACTGGAAATGCGTGGTGCAGATGTATCATCTCTGCAGCGCGCCCTGGACCTGGGCCAGGTCTACTACAATGCAAACGGTGTCCAGGGACATCCGTTGGATATCCTTCAGAGTGTGGGGGTCAACTATGTTCGCCTGCGCGTGTGGGTCAATCCGGTAAGTGGGTACAACAATAAGGACAAGGTTGTGGCTTTCGCCCCGCAGGTCAAGTCGCGAGGCATGAAGCTGCTGATCGACCTGCATTATTCGGACAGCTGGGCAGATCCCGGAAAACAATGGCCGCCGGCCGCCTGGTCAAATCATAGCCTCGCCCAATTGAAGACGGATGTGTATAACTATACGTTCGACGTATGTAACTCGCTGAAAGCCGCGGGTGCTACCCCCGATATGATCCAGGTGGGCAATGAAATCACACCGGGTCTGTTATGGGAAAATGGAAGGATCAGCAACAACAACTTCGCCAATGCCGCGGCGTTGATCAAGGAAGGTTACAACGCAGTCAAAGCCTGTAATCCCTCGACGCAAGTGATGCTGCACATCGATCGGGGCGGCGACAATGCCGCCTCACGCTGGTGGTTTGACGGTGTCCGCGCCCAGGGCGTCCAGTGGGATGTGACCGGCTTATCTTTCTACTGCTATTGGCATGGCACGATCTCTGCCATGCAGAGTAACGTGGCAGACATGAAGTCGCGTTATGGCAAGCCGGTTGTCATCGTCGAAACTTCCTATCCGTTCACAACGGGCAGTGGCGATGCCTTCCCTAATGTGATCACCGCCTCGACCCCGTGTTCGGGCTATCCGGCATCCCCGACGGGCCAGGCGAACAATTTCAACGCGATCAAGACGGCCATCAAAAATGGCGGCGGAGTTGGCGTATTCTGGTGGGAGCCTGCGTGGGTGGGCACAGCCGGTAACGGCTGGGATCCGACGAACATCAACGGCACAGGCAGCGAGTGGGACAACCAGGCGGTCTTCGACTTCAACTTCAGACTCAATCCGAACATCAGCTGGAACCCATAAAGCTCTACAGTCCATCTGTTTCCGGCGCGGTGATCTCCCAAAAGAAGACAAGCACTCATCAATGTTCTGCAGATGAGTGCTTGTCCTTTTGTCGTATGTTCAGTGAGATTGTTTTGCTTATCCTATGCGTTTCAGACGATCCGTGACATCCTGAACGAAGTTTTGGTTCCGCCTCGAGAGTGGTTATGTTCTTTTCACCTGTACCGTTTGGCCGGTGCGGTCTGATTCATAAGCAGCCAGCGTCGCCTCGACTGCTCGTAAACCATCCAGGCCTGTCACACACGGCGGCCGGTTTTCGCGAACGGCTGCTGCAAATTCACTGACCATCGCGTGGTTCATGTCAGAACCCCAATAAGCCCAATTGGAGCGCTGCCAGTCATGGCGATACACATTCAGGTTTTGTCGGAACGCGTCCACAATGATGGCGCCGCGCTGGGTGACCATTTCAAAAGACAATCCACCCCAGCTGGGCCAGTATGGGGGTCGGGACCAGCTCGCGTCGATCGTCCCAAACATATCATTTTCAAATGTCAACATCTCGAGCGCGCCCGTTTCCACCGCCACTTCGTCTGCATGGAAAATCCTGTTGCTGCGGGCGTACATGGTCTTGACCTCGGAACCGGTAAACCAGCGCATGATATCCACGAGATGGACGGTATGGTCCATGATCGCGCCGCCACCTGCCAGTTCAGGATCCACGAACCAGGCACGATGTTTAGTGGGCAACTCACCCTGGTTTGTCCCATTGAAACAATAGAGTTCGCCAAAGTTGCCGTGATCGAGACGCGCTTTAATTTCCAGCAAAGGCGCGCTGAAACGCATTGGAAATGCAGTCATCAAAAATACACCGGCTTTTTCACAGGCATCCACAATGGCGCGCGCATCTTCCAGGGTGGTGGCGATTGGCTTCTCACATAACACATGAACGCCGCGCCCAGCAGCCATTTCCACCAGAGGGCGATGCCGATTGTTTTCCGTGCAAACGATCACGCCGTCCGGTTTGGCATCGAGCAAAGCTTCGTAGGAAGGAAAATAACGCGCTTCGTTTTGACTTGCAATTTCTTGACCGCGCGCCTGATCATCATCTGCCACGCCGAGTAATTCAACGCCGTCCATCCGGCGCAGGTTGGAAATATAGGCTTCGCCGTGGTGATGGGCAAATGAGAGAATTCCAATCTTGATCATTGTGCCTCCGCCAGGGGCTGCAGCCTCACCGGTTGGCCGGTGTGGGCAGACTCAAGGGCCGCCTCGGCAATTTGAACGGCAGCCAGTCCATCGGTCGCGCTGACGCGTGCGGTCTTTCCATCAGCCAGTGCCTCATAGAACTCTTTGATCTGGGTTGTGTAGGGACTTTCGCTCACCGGGCTGGAGGGCAAGCCAACATCGGGCGCATCGGCTCCGGAGGTTTTGAGGATCAAGTTTTGAATGGGAGCCGTGCCGTCTGAATCAAATTCGATCAGGCCGCGGTCTCCGGCAATTTCCAGATGGGTGCGGAACGTGGGAGGCGGATAGGCCCATGAGCCAGCGATATGTGACAAGGCACCGGAACGATGGCTAAGAATGACTAATCCGCAATCTATGGGCGCATCCAGATGAAGTTCGGTCACGCGCCGGGCGGAAACGGATTCCACTTCCCCGGCCACCCAGCGGGCGTAATCATAATCATGGATCATCAGATCCATCAGGATGCCGCCCGATTTGACTTCATCGAGGAACCAGTTGCCCGCGGGTTTCTTCGGCCGATAACTGCCGCGCTGCAAACGGATCACCCCGGGCTTGCCAATCTGCCCCTCTGCCACAGCGGCCTGCGCGAGCGCATATTCGGGAAAGAAGCGAACTACGTGCGCCACCAGAAGTTGTACACCTGATTTACGACATGCTGTGACAATCTCCTGTGCCTGTCTGGTCGTGCGCGCCAGTGGTTTTTCACAGATAATATGTTTTCCCGCGGCTGCCGCCTTCAATGCCATCTCATAATGCAGATGAGTGGGTGAGCAGAGGTCGAGGACATCCACCTCAGGAAGCATCTCATCCAGCGAGGTATAAACATTCGTATCATGGCGTTTTGCCAATGCATCAGCTTCGACCGGAGTCTCGGCAGCGAAGCCGACGATCATGGCAGGCGTATCCGCCCAACCCGCCGCGTGAGTCGTGCCCATGAACCCGGCACCGACAATTCCAATCTTCATCGAAGTCTCCTTAGATTTTTAAACCACGGACACTTGCATGATTTGCTAAGCAAATCACACGCAAGTGCAGGCGCAAGTGTCCGTGTTGATCTGTGGTTTCACTCTCCTTATTTGATGGCCCCAGCCGTGATGGAGCGAATCATTTGCCGCGAGAATAAAATGTAAAGGATGAGAATGGGGACCATTGCCAACGTTAGCGATGAAAGGACTGCATTCCAGTCAGAAACAAACTGACCGAGGAATTGTTGGACGCCCAGAGTTACCGTGGCCGTTTTGGCAGATGGCGCAATGATGAGCGGAAACCACAGATCATTCCAGATGGGGATCATGGTGAAAATGCCAATTGCACCCAGCGCAGGCCGAACCAGTGGGAGAACCATGCCAAAGATACGATATTCGCTGGCACCGTCGATGCGGGCGGCATCCTTTAAGTCCTTTGGCACCTGCCGCATGAACTGCGAAAGGATAAAGATGGTTAACGGCAATGACTGCGCGACATAGATCAGGATCAAGCCTGTCAACGTATTTACCAGTTTGAGATCGACCATCAATCGCAAAATACCGACTGTCCCGAGACGGATGGGGATCATGATGCCTATGGAAAGGTAGAGCGCGATCCAGGCATTGCCGCGGAAGTCATATTCAGCCAGCGCGAATGCAGCCATCGCACCAATAAACAAGGTTAATACCAAGGCTACAAATGTGACGATCGCACTGTTGAGAAAATAAATATGGAATGTAGATCGCTCGATCACCGTTTCATAGCCGATCAAACTGAACGTCCCGGAAGTAGGGAATTGGAACGGCGCGCCAAAGATGGCTTTGCGGCTTTTAAAGGAATTGACCAGAATCATCACGACCGGGAAGAGCGCGATGATCGAATAAATCGTGAGGATCACGATGGGCACAAAACGTTCAACGGAATGCCATGTGCGAGAGAGAGGAGTTGTCTTCATGCTGAGCCTCACAGTTCATAGGTCTGGATACGCCGCGCCCATAGGAACATGTAGAGTAACACGCCCGTGAGGATAATCAGAAACATCATCGCCGCGACCGTGGCACCCATCGTCGGGTTCCCGAGTTGCAGTTGTTGGCCAAAGAATGTGCGATAGAAAAGTGTCCCCATAATATCCGTGGCAAAGTCGGGGCCAGCATTGGCGCCTTTCATCGTATAGATCAGATCGAAAGCATTGAAGTTGCCAACAAACGTAAGAATTCCCACAATGCCAACCGTGGGCAGGATGAGAGGGAATTTGATGCGCCAGAACGTTTCCCAGGCGCTCGCGCCGTCCACACGTGCGGCTTCGGTCAACTCATCCGGAATACCGATCAACGCGGCATAGAACAGGATCATGGGAATGCCAACGAACTGCCAGACGGAAATTAACGCCACCGTCACCAGCGCCGTTTCCGGTTTGCCGAGCCAGGGACCGAACCACGCTCCCAGCCCGACAGCTTCCAGCATGCTTTCCGCAACACCCCACAACGGATTAAGAATCAACTGCCAGATAAAACCGATGATGACGACCGATAGCACAGTCGGCATGAAAATGATCGTACGGAAAAAATTGCGCAGTCTGCCACCCTCCGCCAGCAGGGCGGCAAGTAATAATCCGATCGGGTTCTGCACCAGCATATGCACTGCGAAGAAGACGAAGTTGTTGCGCAGGGCTCTCCAGAAGAAGGGCGCAAAGTTGGAATCTGTAAACAATTTGATGTAGTTTTGCAGCCCTGCAAAACTCTGCTGATTTTGATTGACAGTTTCAAAAAAACTCAAGCGTAAAGAATTGATCAGGGGGACCACCATGAACACGGTATACAAAAGAACTGCCGGTCCAAGAAATACTGCGATATGAACTGGAAAGACGAATCGTCGTTTGGTTTGTTGCATGAGGCACTCCTATCAGAGTCGGCAGAGTCTCACAAAAGTCTTCATCCCGGCGGACACGTAAGCGGCAGTCCGCCGGGATGAATTAAAACACAAACTTACTTACTTATTACGGCTTATACCATTGTTCCAGACCGGCCTGCACTTCCTCGCCAGCCTGTTCGGGTGTCAGGGAACCATTCATCACGCCTGCGCTTACGCGCCAGAGTTCGTTCTCGAGGTTAGGTTCGCCACGCGAGAGAATCTGGTAGGAGTTGCGAATGGTGGATTCACATTGCTGACGCCAGCTCAGGAACTCGTTGGCAAGCGGGTCATCCAGCGTCACCTCGGCGTTGCTGAGCGGGAAGAAACCGGGCAGGGCGTTCGCATACAGTACGGCAAATTCCTCGGAAGCAACCCAATCCAGGAATGTCCTGGCTTCCTCGGGATGAGGAGTCGCGGCGTTCATGCCAATGGCAATATCAGTATGATCGCTGATATAGCAGGTATCACCGGCGTTCGGCACGTAGGGAGGGAAGATGCCCATGTTAAAGTCGGCATCCTTTTCGAACACACTGATTTCCCAGGAGCCCGTCGGATAAATAGCGCCCTGGCCGAGTGTAAAGAGACTCTGCGCATCCGGATACTTTACCGCTTCATAGCCTTCCGGCAGGAAAGGCGCCCAGTCGGCGAGATCCTGGAAGGTCTGGATGTAGGGTTCGTCGGTGAATTTAGCGGTGCCCTCGATCAGAGCCAGACGGCCTTCTTCACCCTTCCAATAATTGGGACCGATGTTCTGGAAGCCCATCGTGGCGGCTTCCCACTGGTCGGAAGTGCCCATCACCAGCGGCGTCTCGCCATTGTCTTTCAAGGTCTGCAGCACGCTGAAGAATTCCTCGCGGGTGGTAGGTTCCTCCAGTCCATATTGATCAAACATATCTTTGTTGTAGAAGAAGCCGTGGATCACGGAAGCCATCGGTACGCAGAAAACATCACTGTTGTCATCGGTGATCCAGGCGCTCTTGGCAACATCGCCAAAGTTTTCCATGCCGGGCAGGTCATTCAAGGAAGCCAGGTAACCCTGCTGGAATAACTCGAGCGAGGCGTCGAAGGGGCGGCAGGTGATCAGATCGCCGGCGGTGCCGCCCTGCAGTTTGGTGTTGAGGACACCATTGTATTCAGCAGGAGCGGTTGGTGAGAACACCACATTGATGTTCGGATACTTGGCTTCGAAGGCCGGGATGATCGTATCCTCCCAGATGGCAAGATCATCATTGCGCCAGCTTTCGATCGTCAGCGTGACTTCCTCACCCGTAGCGGGTTCCGTTGCTGCTGGTTCAGTGGCAGCCGGCTCTGTTGCCGCGGGGGGTTCGGTTTCTGCAGGTGAGGTTGCAGGTGCAGGAGGTTGAGTTTCCGCGCCGCCACCACAAGCAGTCAAAATCAGCGTGAGAGTCACCAGCAGGCTGATCATCGTAAATATTTTACGCATTTTCTTCTCCTTATCATATTGGTCTTACAATCGTACATTACCAAACAAACTTCATCCAAGTTTTAAAAACACCACCTCCTTCCCGTGCCTTCCAAACCTTTACCTGTTCATTTCCTTGCCGCAGGCGCTCAGGCACGACCGAAAACACGAATAATATCTGTTGCGGCTTTGGAATAGTCTGTTGAGATTGGAGCTGGGTGGGATGAAGATATTGGATTGTCTTTTCAGATTATACAATACGGATCGGCGAAGAATTTTAGAGAATGGAAGCGACATGAGCGGACCTCCGAGTTACAAAACTCTGACATGTCTCCTGCTGCATTCGGTGGGCTTGTGTTGCTTAACCTACGCGCTGCAGGCGGTCTGTCACGTCCTGAGCGAATGCCCGGATCAGAGATGTGGCGTACGCGCCTGGTTGGAGGTCTGTATGCTGGAGGAGCGGCGTCATATCCATGCCGTACGACAACCCGCTGGTCGCGTCGACGCCGTGGGACTCGAAGTAGGTGGCGTTCGCCCGGCGGCGGCCCATGGAGGCCAGGTCGTAGCGTTTGCCGCCTGCGATCTGCGAATCGAACACGCCCAGCAGAGCCGCCTGCAGGTTTTCATGCTCGGTCACATCCATGGTGACTTTGGCATCGTCGACCATCCAATCGAGGGCGCGCCAGACCTCACAGCCCACGAGTCGCTCGGGACGTTCCGCCGGGTCCAGGCTGCGAAGAGCCGCTACCACTCGCAGAGCGACCGCGACGTGCGTATCGTGCTTGTCCGCCAGATTGTGTGTGAAGACAACCCGTGGTTTCGTCGCGCGGACCAGTTGCATAAGGTCTTCCACGACCTCAGACTTCGACGCATCCTTGACGATCCTGCTGGGGATGTCGAGCAGGATCTGCGCGGCATACTCGCCGACGATGGCAGCCTTGCGTTGCTCCTTGAAGCGCACGAGCCGCATCTCTTCATCTGTGTACTCTTTGTACAGGTTATCGCGCGGCGAGCCGCGCCCGTCGGTCACGACGACACCGGTGAACCATTTGTCCTTTTGCTGGAAACATTCTAGGATGGGCTGGGCAGCCATGATCTCGATGTCGTCCTGGTGGGCGGAGATGCACAGATGCGTGGTCCGTGCCAGCGCCTGCTCGAGCGGCAGGTCATCGGGGATGTAGACTTCGGCGGTGGGGAGGTGGAAGTTCATAGTTGTTCCTTTCTATCGTACTTCGTTGGTCGAGTAGCCCGAGTGTTCTTCGAGGGCATATCGAGACCAACAGGTAAGCCACATACAGAAAATTGCTTGCGAATATGTGGTCTCGATGCGCCCCGCCACGAGATCGCGGGACTACTCGACCACCGGGTTGCTAAATAACCGGCAAACTCGCCGCCGCAACGGACTGTCCGACGCGGCGGATCTTTTCATCGGGCAAATGCAGAGCGATCTTATCGAGCAGTTCCGGGAACTCCGCCTGGAAGACCTGTCTGGCTCCCTCGAGCAGCAAGTCGCCGCCACGCCCGGAGGTGCAGCGCCCCAGGATCAGGACATGCTTGATGTCATAAAAGTCGGCATAGTGCGCGAGACCATAGCCAAGATACGTGCCCATGCTTTGCCAGATCCTGAGGGCGCCTTCATGGCCTGCTTCCAGTTGTTTCTGCACGACAACAAGTTTTTCGGCATCAGTCAGATTCGAGGGGAGTTCAATGCCAGCCTTTGGCGCCAGGCGGAAGACACATTGCTGCGAGAAATACAACGCGCCGACGCCGCGGTCGCCGGACCATTCATCCTGAGGGGCATCGGGGTTGTAGTCGATCGGTGCGAACGCCAACTCGTTCAGCCAGCCCATGATGTGACCTTCGAGATTCACATAGCCGGCGGCTTCACTCGAGCCGAGCGCAATCCCCAGGATGCCGTTATCTTCGATCGACATCGAACCTGCCAGGGCGGTCACGTCGCCATCGTTGATCACGTCCAGAGGCACGTTCATTTCCTTCTGGATACGGATGAATAAGTTGCGGATCTCGTCGAAGCGTTCCCTGGGGATGCCGCGGAACAGCGAAGCCACCATCGGGCGGTTGTCGATATAGATCCCGGCGGAGCTCCCGCCGATGGCATCGAGACGCGGCATCTTCGATGCGGCAGTCTGCAGGGCAGCCGTGATCTCGCGATAGTGATAGTCGGGGTCGGTCTGTTTGCGTGGTTCCCAGACGACCTCTTCGCTATAAACCACCTTGCCATCCACGACCGCGCTGACCTTGCGGTCAGAGGCGCCCAGGTCGAAGCCGATACGGTGACCCTCCAGATTGCGGCCGAGCCGCTGTCCGGTCTCGTGCGCAGCGGGCACGTCCTCCACCGCACAGGGCACGATCTGGAAAGTCTGCTCATAGACCTGTTCGCCCATGAAGTGATAGTCAAATTTGCGGCTGCCGTCGGGCGCGTAACATTTCGTGATGTAGTCACCGATCGGGCGTGGTCCGCCGATATAGACTTTGAACCCGCCGCGCTGCCAGAGCAGGAACTTGATGATCCGTTCGACGTAGGGGAAATTGAACTCGAAATTGGGATGACCTTCAGGGAAGACGTTCGTCTCGTAGCGCGAGATCTCGGCGTTGCTCCGTTCGAGGCCGATCACCAGGGGCACGCCGATCTGAGCGACCGCCTCCCGAAACATTCGGCTTGTCAACGCAGCCGGTTGGAAGGCATCGTCGAGCGCGGGTATTATCTTTGGATGGACGAACTTGAGCATGTTAGCCATAGCGAATTAGTTCTCCTGTTGAAAGAGTAATGAATAGTCATTGAGCAGCAAATATGCAGCGGACCCGAGGATGCAGGCACGGTAATCCAGCTTTCCAATTTCCAACTGCGTTTCCTGCACCATGCGTCCCAGCGCCGCCCCGGACATCGCCTCACGGATCGCTTCCCGCCAGGATTCGCCGAAGCATGTCATGTCGCCGGTGAGGACGATCTTCTTGATATTAAGTGTGCCGACCAATCCCCCGATGGTTGTCCCCAGGGAACGCCCGGCCTCCAAAATGATCTCTTTGACCAGTGGATCGTCCGCATAAAATTTTGTTTGGAGTTCGTCGAGTGTTGTCACATCTGATAAACCCGGCAGGCGTTGCATGGATTGCAGGACCGCCCAACCGCTGGCGAGGGTTTCGAGGCAGCCCTTCCGCCCGCAGCGGCAGAGCTGACCGTTTTCCCTTACAAGGATGTGACCGATTTCACCCGCGCTGCCTCCATCCCCCTGAAAGAGTCGACCGTTGATCAGGATTCCCGCGCCGATGCCGTGACTGATGTTGATGACAATCAGGTTACCGTCCGAGTCATGCTCACCATAAACGAATTCGCCGATGGCGGTCGCCTGGCTGTCGTTCAGGATTCTGACGGGAAGCTGATAGCGCTCCTCAAGCAGATGGGCAAGAGGCAGGTCCTGCCAGTCGAGGTTCACCGCATTGACCACAACGCCCGCGCGGGTGTCGATCAGACCGGGCGCGCCTACGCCGATTCCCATAAGCGACTTCCACTCTTCCTGAATTAGATGGTCCACGATCCGGTAGACGAGCTGGATCGCCTTCCTGCCATCGCCATTTTTGATGGGTACTTCGAATGTCTTTTGAATCTCACCACGTAGATCCACGACAGAGCCAATGAACCTGTTTTGAGCAAGATTGAGTCCGATCAAATAACGCGAATCTGGCACGAGGCCGAGTTGGATGGAGGGTTTCCCTCCAATGGAGGAGCCCAGCCCAACCTCCTTCACCAACCCTTCGGACAGTAGACCTGAAACCACCTCTGAAACGGTAGTGCGGGTAAGCTGGGTCAGGCGCGCGATCTCAGCCCGGCTGATCGTTTCATGGTCGAAAATAATTTTCAAGACCAGATCGCGGTTGTGCTGCTTCGAGAATTGACGGGTGGCTTTTGTGACGGACATCGTTGGAACGGAAAGAACAGGCGTACTTTGTCCAGTGAGTTTACAAAGTCATTATACGGCGATCAGACGAAAATGCAATAGCGAAAGGGGGCAACCAGCATTTTTTAAGGGAAGTGTAAAGTGAATCAGAAATTAACCGCGAAGCTCACAAAGCTTTTCTTTGCGCCCAGCGCGGTTCGAAACTCCTGTCACTAGAAGGCCCCATCCGAGACTGCTTCCTCCTTGACAATTTGTCCCCTTGACCTACAATCGATTTATAGCGATATCAACACTGAGCCTCCGCTCTGCGAGGACACCTGTGCAGGTCCACAGGCGGGAAGGGGTAGCCGTCAAAAGGAGAAGAACATGCAAAAGCATCGCAAGATCATCGTCCTGGTTTTGATCCTGATCGTGTCCCTGTCCTGTCGGTTTTTGACTCCGGTGGAAACGCCTGCCCCCGCGACCGCGACCGAGCCTCCGGTCCAGACCGAGCCGCCTGCCACCACACTGCCTGCCCCCAGCGAAACTCCGCTTGCTCCCACTGAACCACCGGCTCCGACCAGCCTGAACCCGACCGGTCCTTACATTGTTTATGGAGGGGGAGACGGCATCTGGATCTCCAACCCGGATGGCAGCTTCCTGACCGAGCTCACAAACCTGCCCATCGGTCTGCACGATCTGCGCAGTGCCATCTCCCCGCAGGGAGACCGTCTGGCATTGATCGTCAGCGATGACGCCGGCGCGCTGGATCTGGTGGAGGTAATGATCCCCAGTGGGGAAACGAAGACCATCGTTCATCTGTACAGTATCACGAACGACGAGATCATGGAAAATCCCACCAGCGCGAAAGCCTTCACGGCCTACGCGATCCGTGATTACGACAACGTCGCCTGGCAGCCGGGCGAGGGAAAGCTTCTGGCATTCATGGGCGCGATGGAAGGTCCCACCTCCGACCTGTACATGTACGATACGGAGAACGGTGAGATCACCCAGTTGACAGACGGACTCTCACAAGGTGTTTTCCCGACCTGGTCACCGGATGGAGAATACGTTTTGCACTACGGCGTGAGTTGGAAGGGTCCTTTTGGGGGCGCGATCGTCGGGCATGACCACCTGGATGGTGTCTGGGCCGTTCAGGTCGCGGACGAGAAAGTGATCACGATGCCCACGTCGAAAGGTGTGACGTTCAATTTTGTCGGCTGGCAGGATGAGACGCATTACATCACCTATGACAGCGACGATACCTGCTTCTCCCAGAATCTGCGCAGCGTGGACGTGGTCACGGGCAAGGCAACTCCGATCATGGATTTGAGTTTCGCCTTCTACATCGCGCGTTCCCCTGAAAATGGTGCCTTGCTGTTCGCAGGTGCAGAGGGATGTACGACCTCCCCGGGCGATGGGGCATTCCTGCTGCTGCCGGACCGGGCGGCACCGGCCCAATTGCTCGATAAAAGAGTCTGGGGAGTGGAATGGATATCGGAAAGCGGAGTGTTTCAAGCCTACCCCGAGGCTCTCTTTTCCGCTGATGGAAGCAGGCGCTATGATCCGCCCGTCTATGAAAGCTCCTATCACCCGGCTGTCTCTCAAAAAGGGTATCAAGCCTGGGAAGTGATCGAGAACCGGCAGGGCCGTGTCGAAGTCAAAGTGCCCGGAGCGGAGTGGCAGACGGTCCTCGAGGGGACGACGGTCGAACAACTGATCTGGGATCCGGCTGCGGGGGAGACTCTGCTGATCGTCCTGAGGGATGGTTCTCTCTACGCGGCTTCCTATCCCGATTTCACGCCACGGAAAATGGGAGAGGTCCCCGGCGCCAATCAAGCCATCTGGCTGCCGTAGGTATATCGCCGGGAAAGCTTGGAACAATGTCCAGCCGGAGTGCGTTGAAATAGTCGGAGGCAAGCTCATCACCCCCTTCAGGAAATATGTCTGGTGCGGTGTGGTCCGGGTCTGAACCGGCGCGCATGCTGTGAAGCGTGCTGTGGCGGCTGCCTCCGGCAGGCGGGATGATTAACCCCTGTCTCACGATCAATTTACAACAATATATACGAATATCAAGCTTCCCCGCCACGGGAATGTGCAGGGTATCTTTTGCGTGCGTATGCCCCTGTTTAGCCGGAGAATCCACCGAGACCTTTGAAAGAGACATTCGCAGGAGGTCTCATGATCCAAAGGAGAACGAACATGCCAAAATATCGCAACAGCCTCGTCCTGTTTCTGTTCCTGATCGGACCCATATCCTGCAAGTTTTCCTTTCTGAATGGAACAGCCATGCCGGTCACTGCCACAGAGCCGCTGGCGCTGGCTCCTGTCACCGAAACTCCGCTCGTAGCAGGCCCTGCAAGTGCTCCTGCTCCAACAAGCCTGAACCCGACCGGACCCTATGTTATGTATGCCGGTTCCTATGGCATCTGGATCTCCAACCCGGATGGCAGCTTCGTGACCCGGCTCACGGACCTGGCGGTCGAGCGGGATGACCTGCACCGCCTCATCTCTCCCCAGGGAGACCGCATGATGTTGATCGCCGTCAATGACCAGGGGATCGACCTGGTGGAGATCAAGATTCCCAGCGGGGAGACGAAGACCATTTCCCGTCTGTACGGCATGACGCCGGCCGAAGTGGCGGCAGACCCCAAGGGCGCGCGCGCCATTACCTACTACGCTCTCGCTGACTACCAAAACGTGACCTGGCAGCCGGGCGAGGGCAGGCTCCTGGCATTCATGGGGGCGATGGACGGTCCCACCTCTGATCTCTATCTGTACGACACGCAGAGTGGTGAGATCGTCAAACTGACCGATGGACCCTTCCAGGCCGTCTTCCCGAACTGGTCACCGGACGGACAGTACGTCCTGCATTACGGCGTGAGTTATGTGGAGCCTTTTGGAGGACCGATTGCCGGTCATACCCGTCTGGATGGCGTCTGGGCCGTCCGGGTCGCGGACAGGCAGGTCATCACACAGCCTACGCTGCAAGGCACTCATTTGAATTTCGTCGACTGGCAGGATGCGACGCATTACATTACCTACGATGGCGACGGGAACTGCAATTCCACAAACCTGCGCAGCGTGGACGTGGTCACCGGGCAGGCGACCACACTTATGAATCTGAGCTTTGATCCTGAGATCGCACGTTCCCCCGAAAATGGGGCGCTTCTGTTCTCGAGCGGGGCGGATTGTGCGAACTCTCCGGGCGATGGCGTGTTCCTCCTGCTGCCGGGCCAGACCACACCCACCAGGGTGTTCGATAGAAGAGCCTCCATGATCTACTGGATGCCTGAAAGCCGGATCTTTCAAGCCTACCCCGAAGGTCTGTTTGCCTCCGATGGCACCTATTACGGACCGCCCGCCCAGCCGGGGAGTTTAGATGAAGCAGCCGTTTCTCAAAGGGGGTATCAAGCCTGGGGTGTGATCGAAAACCAGCAGGGCCGCCTCGACCTGCGAGTCCCCGGCCGGAACTGGCAAACGATCCTTGCTCAACAGCCCAATCTTCTGACCTGGGACCCGGCTTCCGGCGAGACACTGCTGATCGTGCTGACGGATGGTTCCTTCTACGCGGCGGCCTCCCCCGATTTCACACCGCGCCGGTTGGGAAATCTCGAAAATCCAAGCCAAGTCATCTGGGTGCCATAGCCGCACTGAGCGTGATAGGAGCCGGGTCCAGGGGGACCCGGCTTTTTAGATGGGAAGGGTGGATTTGGGCGCGATATAGGTTAAGCGAAGGATGAGCGAAGGATGGCTGAAGGATGACCGTTCGATACGCCCTGCAGGGAATTGTAATTTTTCCAGAAAATCCTGCCTGGCTGAATTTTTGCGTCATCGGTGCGGTGCAATTCCCTCATATGAGGTAGTTTATCCCTGCCAGTTCGTCACGGCGCGTAT
>Ga0105092_10000670_pt1 | contig 17883 bp, 17 predicted proteins | sample PPLLak2March2015_FD_87021 | JGI IMG/M metagenome (GOLD analysis project Ga0105092, IMG submission 87021) | Freshwater sediment microbial communities from Prairie Pothole Lake near Jamestown, North Dakota, USA - PPLs Lake P7 Core (1) Depth... | ecosystem: Environmental > Aquatic > Freshwater >... | reverse complement strand
GTCCACAATGCTTTTCTTCTGGAACAGGTGTTTGCGGGCCTCATGAAACGGGCAGAAGCGCGCGCGATCACCGTGAACTCTTGCATGGGTACGATCATGCCCATCTCGAAAACCACCGCGTGCCTTACTCTCAGCCTGCTGAATGACGCCGGCTACCTTGCCTTCTGCGAATCGGATTTCGTTGTCATCCCGTCGGGCATGCTGCTGGCCAATATCTCCGGCAAACCCGTTTTTCTTAATGATCCGACCTACCCTCACGACGGTCTGATTACCCTCGCTCATTGCACCGCGCCCCGCAAGAACGACGGCCAAACGCTCGATCCGGCCCGCATCATGACTCATTTCGAGTCCGACTACGGGGCGGCGCCGAAAGTGGCCATGAAGATCGGGCAGGAGGTTACCAACATCATCCCCGACTTCAAGGCGGAACGCTGGGTGGGACTCCGTGCCAAGGTCGCCGAAAATCCCACCATGGATATCTGTCGCTCCCAGATCGATGTCCGGTACACTTGCGATTCGGGCCTGGTTGCGCGCAACATGGCGGGTTTCCATTGGATGACCGGCCACGGCGACTACACGCGCGAGCTCGGATACGCGCTCAAGAAGGTGCCGATCAAGTGGGAGGTGCTGGGGTAGCAAAAAGGACCTCAAGGACCCCAAAGACCTCAAGGACCCCAAAGACCTCAAGGACCCCAAAGACCTCAAGGACCCCAAGGACCCCAAAGACCTCAAGGACTTGAGCGCCGGACTCTGTCCTTGAGGTCTTTGAGGTCCTTGAGGTCTCTTACCCGGGCGAATCCCTACGCCCGAAACCTTCGGCAGTCTATCGCATACTTCCCGATCTTGTAGCCGATTATGCGCTCCGTGGTCGAGAGCAGCCGGGCCGCCTTGGCACGATTCCCGCGGGCACTCTTGAGCGCGTCCTGGATCAGGTCCTTTTCGAAGCCGGCGACCGATTCCTCAAGCGACATTCGCACGGTCGTTCCAGACGCCTCCGCCGTTTGCAGTGTCGGCGGAAGGTGGTGCCCATGAACAACCTGTCCTTCGCACACCAGGACGGCCCGCTCGATCGTGTTTTCCAGTTCCCGCACGTTGCCGGGCCAGTGATAGGACATCAGCATGTCAATGGCCGGGGTCGAGATCCTTTTGATGTTCTTGTTGTGTTCGGTCGAGAATTTTTCCAGGAAGTGATCGGCGAGCAGCAAGATGTCAGGTTTTCGCTCACGCAACGGCGGCACGAAGATAGCGAAGACGTTGAGCCGGTAGTACAGGTCCTCCCGGAAGGAGGCGGCCGTGATGGCCTTCTCGAGATCCTTGTTCGTTGCCGCTATGACGCGAACGTTCACCTTGATGGTCTCGGTGCCGCCCAGTCTCTCGAATTCACGCTCCTGCATGACGCGGAGGAGCTTCACCTGGGTCTGCAGGTCGAGATCTCCGATCTCGTCCAGGAAGAGACTCCCGCCTTCAGCCAGCTCGAAACGGCCTTTCTTGCGCGCCTGGGCGCCGGTAAACGCCCCCTTCTCGTATCCAAAGAGCTCGGATTCAATAAGCGTGTCGGGCAGGGCGGCGCAGCTGATTTTGATGAACGGCTTGCCGGCGCGCAGTGAATTGTAGTGAATCGCGTGAGCGATCAACTCCTTCCCGGTTCCGGATTCGCCGCGGATGAGCACCGTCGTATTGGTACGCGCGACCTGGCTGACCTGCTCGTAGACGCTCTTCATCGGGCCGCTGCTGCCGATGATGCTCGAAAAGTCGTATCGTTCGCGTAGCTCCTCGCGCAGGTGGATGTTCTCCTCCATGAGCCGGCGTCGATCACTTTCGATCAGCCGATGGACTTTGATGGCCTGAGCCATCATGGAGGCGACGATTCCAAAGAACTTCAGTTCGCGATCATAGTCGCGGTCCTTCTTGAAGGCGAGGTCGACTCCAACCGCTCCGACGGGTTTCCGGTTCACGATGATCGGGACGCAGATGAATGTAGTCTCGTCCTGCTCGGTCGCTTTTCTCCGGCCCGCCCGGTTCAGGAACATGGGCTCTCGGCTGACCTGAGGGACAACGATCAGTTTTCCGCTTTCGACCACACGCCCGGTGATGCCTTCTCCCAGTTGGTAGTGAACTTGCTGGCCCTTGGCGCTTAATCCGTTGGACGCTTCAATGTGAAGCTCCGAGGTCTCCTCGTCCAGGATTGTGACGGCCCCTCGGATCACGCCATGGAAGCGCTCCAGGCTTTCCAGGACTTGGTGCAGCGACTGTTTCAGGTTGATGGTCCCCGACAGTGTCTGGCTGATCTCCAGAAAAGTCGCGAGCCGACGCACTTCACTGCTGCTTTTCTCGCCCATCAGGAGAATATACAAGAGAAGCTACAGGATTGGAAAACCGGGTGGCCCGAATGACAAAAATGTGGGGAGCGGTGAAGTTTAAAACGGACCTCAAAGACCTCAAGGACCTCAAGGACTAGAGCGAGTCATCGTCCTTGAGGTCTTTGAGGTCCTTGAGGTCCTTTTTTAACTAGGAATTCCTAGCTGCACCCCGACGTGTTCCCGCACACGGTGCAGACGTGGCATTTGCCGTTGCGCTGCATGAGATTCCCGCAGGAGCAGGTGGGAGCTTCCCCTTGACTGCTGTCCGACAGCAGGCGCTGGGTCGCGCTGCCCTTCACCGGCTTGGCCGACTCCGCAAAACTCACCTGGACTCCATTCTGGACGGATCCGTTCCCGTTCTGCTTCCGCTGATGAATACCAAGCGCTTCCTGCGCGTCAGGCGCGAGGAAGCGTGTGGCCAGGTAGCGAACCACATAGTCCGGGATCGAAGTCGCAAACGGGATTTGCTGGTTGTCGGTGTAGCCGGCCGGCTCAAAGCTCATGTGGGAGAACATCCTCACATAATCTTCAAGCGGCACGCCTCTCTGCAGCCCCATCGAGATCGCAATCGCCCAGGCCATCGCCATGCCCTGCAGCGTCGATCCCTGTTTCGCGAAGTTGATGAAGATCTCTCCCAGTTCCTTGTCTTCGGGGAAGAGCCCCATGGTCAGGAACCCTTTGAATCCGCGAATCCGGAATTCATGCTGGTAGGCGCCGTGATCCTTGGGCATGTTCCGGTGAATGGGGACTCCTGCCGCCTGAGCCGCGCGCTCCTTGTTGGACAAAGGCTGAACGAGCTTGCATCCATCTCGGTAAATGGAGACCGACTTCATCCCGTGCTTCCAGCCCTGGATATAAGCCTCCATGATGTCGTCAACGGTCGCCTCCGCGGGCAGGTTGATGGTCTTCGATATTGCTCCGGAGAGGAACGGCTGCACGGCGCCGCACATCTTGATGTGGCCCAGGTAGTGAATGGCCCGCTGTCCCCGGGCCGTCCTATCGGCGCAGTCGAACACCGGCAGATGCTCGTCCTTCAGATGGGGTGCTCCCTCGATCGTCTCTTCGGATTCCACGTACTTGGTGATGTCCCTCATCTGCTCTTCGGTATAGCCCAACCGTTTAAGAGCGCGGGGAATGGTGTTGTTGACTATCTTGAGAGTCCCGCCTCCCACCAGCTTTTTCGTCTTGACGAGCGAGAACTCCGGCTCGATTCCGGTTGTGTCGCAGTCCATCATGAAAGCGATGGTCCCGGTCGGAGCCAGCAGGCTGACATGGGCGTTCCGGTACCCGTGATCCGAGCCGTTGAGTATGGCTTGGTCCCAGGCTTCGATGGCAGCGTGCAGCAAGTCCATGGGGACCAGGGCCGAATCGATCCGAGAGAGGGCGTCCCGGTGTTTATGCATGACCCGGGCCATCGGCAGGCGGTTCTTTTCGTAGCCTTCGTAAGGTCCCATTCTCTCGGCGATCTGGCTGCTCGTCAGGTAGGCCTGGCCAGTCATGAGGGCCGAAATGCCAGCCGCCAGGGACCGCGCCTTGTCGCTGTCGTAGGGAAGCCCTCGGGCCATCAGGAGCGCACCGAGATTGGCATATCCGAGCCCCAGCGTCCGGTACTCGTGACTGTTTTTCGTGATCTCCGGAGTCGGGTACGTGGAACTGTCCACGATGATCTCCTGCGCCAGGATCACGATGCTGACGGCGTGCTTGAAGCTTTCGATGTCCAGGTGCCCCTCGTCATCCACGAACTTCATCAGGTTCAGCGAGGCGAGATTGCAGGCCGAGTTGTCCAGAAAGACGTATTCGGAGCAGGGGTTGCAGGCGTTGATGGGGCCGGAATTGGGGCAAGTGTGCCAGTCGTTTATGGTTGTGGAGAACTGAAGCCCGGGGTCTCCACACGCCCAGGTCGCCTCGGCTATCCACTTCATCATGTCGCGGGCTCTATAGCTTTCGGCGGGCTCTCCCGTCGTCACCTTGCGGGTCTGCCACTCCCCGTCCCGCGCGACAGCCTGCATGAAATCGTCGGTCACGCTGACACTGTTATTGGCGTTCTGGAACTGGACACTCCGATAAGCCTCACCGTCGATTGAGTCGTCGTAACCCAGCTGGATCAACTGTTGGGCTTTCTTCTCCTCCTTCGCCTTACACCAGATGTATTCCTTGATGTCCGGGTGCTCGGCGTTGAGGATAACCATTTTGGCCGCTCGGCGGGTGGCCCCGCCCGACTTGATGGCCCCGGCGAAACTGTCGTAGCCCCTCATGAATGAAACCGGGCCCGAAGCAAGGCCGCCCACCGAGAGCGCTTCAGCCGAAGACCGGATGTGGGACAGGTTGACGCCGGACCCCGATCCTCCTTTGAAGATCATGGCCTCGGTCTTAGCCAGTTTCATGATCGAATCCATGTTGTCATCGACCGAGTTGATGAAACAGGCGGAGCATTGCGGGTTCTTCTTGATCCCGACGTTGAACTGTACGGGTGAATTGAAGGCGGCTCGCTGGTGGAGCAGGAGATAGCTCAGCTCGTGGTTGAACGTCTCGGCGTCGTCGGGCGCAGGGAAGTAGTTGAGTTTGCGGCCCCAGTCCGTGATGGTATCCACAATCCGGCTGATCAGCTGGCGGACACTGCGCTCTCGTCCATTGGTGCCGATGTGGCCTCTAAAGTACTTGCTGGCAACGATGTCCGTAGCTCTTTGGGACCAGAACGACGGAAACTCAATATCCTCCTGCCGGAAAGTCACCTTCCCGGTTTTCCAATCCTTGATTTCGGCAGTCCGGGTTTCCCACTGCACCTTGTTGAACGGATGAACACCGTCGGCGCAGAAGTGACGTCTGACCTTCAGTCCTTGCGAGGGCTCGGGCTTCTTTGCCAATTTCTTCATTCCTACCTCCCCTGCATTCTCACCATTGACTGCCCTCATGGGTTAGAGGGCGAAAAGTGTGGGCCTTATCCTAGTACGGGGGTGTGACATTCGCGGGAGCGCGTGTCCTCGTTGGCCCCAACTTATTGTTTCGTTGGAGTCTAATTATACAAAATGTTGTGGAGTCGGCGGGCTAAATCTTCGGTGGAAATTCCCTTGACCCCAATTGTCTTGGCCCGTGATTTCTGGCCGTGAAGAAGAACGACATCCCGGCGTGGAAGGTCGAGCAGATCGGCCAGGAACTCAACCAATTGGCGGTTGGCGCGATCCTCGACAGGCGGGGAGGTGAGCCGGACCTTGAGGCTGTTTTCGACGACACCGGCCAGCTCATTGCGGCTGGCCCGCGGCTGGAGGCGAACCTGAAGGCAGCTGTAATCGCCTTGGGTGGTGATGCGCAGTTGGTTGGTCATGAGGCTTGAAAGGACCTCAAGGACCTCAAGGACCTCAAGGACCTCAACGACCTCAAGGACATTGAGGTCGTTGAGGTCGTTGAGGTCCTTGAGGTCCTTGAGATCCTTGAGGTCCTTTCTCCGGCCGTGCTAGGCCTTTCTCTTTCCGAAGATCGCCGTTCCGACGCGCACGAGCGTCGAGCCTTCCTGGATGGCGACTTTGAAATCATGGCTCATGCCCATGGACAACTCCCGCAGGGGCGTGTCCAGAGACCTGTTAACTTCCCGCAGGAGTGCCGCCAGCCGCCGGAAGTAAGGGCGGGACATTTCCGGGTCTTCACTCCAGGGCGGAATCGCCATGAGCCCGCGCAGTTCAAGGTGGCTCAAGCCCCGCACAGTGCCGACCAGCGCCGTCAGCTCCGCAGGAGGTACTCCCGCCTTCTGAGATTCCTCGCCGACGTTAACTTCTATAAAGACCGGAAGGCGCTTGCCGAGCTCCCCGGCGTTCCTGTCCAGCAGACTCGCGACCTTCGAAGTGTCGACTGTTTGGATGACGTCAAAGAGCTGGACGGCGCGTCGTGCCTTATTCGACTGAAGGTGGCCGATCAGATGCCATTCTAGACCGTCAGACCTTACGACGGGGATCTTGGTTTCCGCCTCTTGCACCCGGTTTTCACCGAACAACCGCTGGCTGAGGCGGCAAGCCTGATCGACTTCTTCCGGGCCGAACGTCTTGGAAACAGCCAGGAGTAAAACAGAAGCCGGGTCTCGATCACATTCCACCGCAGCCTGCGTAATTTCTTTCCGCACCTTTTCGAGGTTTGCACCGATGTCGACCACGCCCTAAGTATACCAACGCGCTATGGTAGTATAGGCGGGTCTTTTTCACGTGCTGGAGTGAGAGTGAAGACGGGGAAGTTCATCACCTTCGAGGGAGTCGAGGGATCGGGGAAGACGTTACAACTGAGCCGCCTCGAAGCCGAGCTGAAGAAAAGAGGCGTTCGTTTTCTGACGACGCGCGAACCGGGCGGGACCGAGTTCGGTCTGGAGGTCCGCAAGATCCTCCTTCACCGAGACGGGCCGCTCCGCGAACCGACGGCGGAGCTTCTCCTCTATCTTGCAGACCGCTTCCAGCATCTCAAACAGGTCGTTGAGCCGGGCTTGGCGTCTGGCTGTCACGTATTCAGCGACCGGTACCATCACGCGACTTTGGCTTATCAGGGGCATGCGCGTGGCTTGGGGTTCCCGGTGATTGACCGTCTGGCGGAGGCTCTTGAGCTGCCGATGCCCGATCTCACGGTCATCTTCGACCTCGATGTCGAAATCGCGCTGAAAAGGGCGAGAGCGCGAGATGCGGGCGAGGCGGAAGTGTGGGGACGGTTCGAATCGGAAGAGCTCGACTTCCACCGGAGAGTGAGAGAAGGCTATCGGCTTTTGTCCGCCCGTGAGCCGTGGCGCGTGCTTCTGCTGGACGCCTCGGGCTCGCCCGATGAGATCTTCCAGGAACTGCTGGGAGTCCTGAAGGAGAGGGCAATCTTGGACTGACACGGAAAAGCAGGGGCGAAGGGGCGAAGGGACGAAGGGGCGAAGGGAAAGTAGACAAGGAACTCGATTTCCTGCTTTTCCCTTCTCCCCTTCTCCCCTTCGCCCCTTCGCCCCTGCTTTTCGCCCGTGTCTGCCTTTATCACATGCGTCTTTCGAACCTCATTGGCAACGAACAGCTGCTGGGCCTGCTTCGGCGCAATCCGTTGCCGCCTGCGGCCATTTTTTCCGGGCCGGACGGGATAGGGAAGCGCTCGGCGGCCCTGGCTTTGGCCGCTCTCGTGAACTGTCGCCAGCCGACTTCCAACGACATCTGCGGCTCTTGCAGTTCCTGCGTGAAGGCCGAGGCCGGGAATCACCCGGACATAACGCTCTTTGTCCCTGAGAACAATCACATAAAGATTGATGCCATGCGGGAATTAAGCCGTGAGGCCCATTACCGGCCTTTTGAAGGCCGGGCCAAGGTTTTCGTGGTTGACCAGGCGGAGAAAATGACCGAGGAGGCGGCGAACTCCCTGCTCAAGACACTGGAAGAACCGCCTTCCACCTCTCACCTGATCCTTGTCACCGCTTTCCCGCAACGGCTCCTCTCGACGATCCGCTCGCGCTGTCAAACCTTCAGTTTTCGATCTTTGACGCGGGGGGAGATCAGCTCCTGCCTGGAGAAAACCGACCAGCGGGAGGCCAGCGAGCTTCGAGCCGCTTTTGCCGACGGGAGTATCGGGAAAGCGTTGTCGCTCGATATCGAAAGCGTAGTGCGGAACCGGGACGTCATGCTCGATGTCCTGACCGCCTGGCAGGCGACGAAGTCATTCCAGGAGGTCTTCAAGCGGGCAGAATCCCCTCCACTAAAGGCGGATCTCAAGAGTCGTGACCGGGCCAAGGAGCACCTGGAGCTGCTGCACGGCCTGGCCGAAGACCTGTACTTTCTTCTGATCGGCACCCCTGACCGGCTGATCAATATCGACAGGCGCGAGACGCTCGAGAGGCTTTCGCGCCAACTGACTCTGGACGTAATCCGCAATCTTCTTTACCATATCGGCCAGTCCTACTGGGACGTCGATCATTACGTCAGCCCGCTGATGTCTTTTGAGACACTCTGGCTGCGAGCGGAACAGGGTGCGCAGTATGGCCGAGATTCTTACCGTTAAGCTCGACAATAGCCCAACGCCTGGGGTTTGCTTCTCAAGCGAGTCAGGGTTCCGGGTCGGCGATCGTTGCCTGATTGCTACGGATCGCGGGGTGGAAGTGGCAGTCGTCCTCGACGGACGGAGTCTGGACGGGGCCCCCGCTGACGGGAAGCTCCCGAAGGTCCTGCGCAAAGCCACCGAGCGTGACCTTTACCTTTACGAGAAGAAGAAAGACAAGGAAGAAGTTGCCTACCGCCTTTGCCGAAAACGAATCAAGGCACGGAAACTCCCGATGAAGCTCTCCACCGTCGAATACATTTTCGACGGAAGCCGGGTCGTTTTCTATTTCACGGCCAATCGCCGGATCGATTTCCGGGAGCTGGTCAAGGACCTGGCCAGGGAGCTGAGAACTCGGATCGAAATGCGCCAGATCGGGGCCCGGGATGAGGCGAAACTCATAGGCGGAATGGGATGCTGCGGAATGGGGCAGAGCTGTTCTTCCCGTTTTCTCAAGCAGATGAGGTCGGTCAGCGTGAAGACGGCGAAGTCCCTGGACCTGGGAATGAACCCGAACCGGTTGTCAGGCATGTGCGGGCGACTGAAGTGCTGCCTGAACTTCGAGCTCGATCAGGGGTGCTGCCGGAACTGCCAGCTGGAAGAGGCCGACGAAGAGGATTTTCTGGTGGACGACGAGGGCCCGACAATTGACGATTGACGATTGATACGCCGGTCACTGGTTTTTCTTAATCGTCAATCGTAAATCGTCAATTCGGTGGTGGGACTGTGCCCTACTTTTCCAGCTTCGATCTCATGTCTTCCGCTCGGTCACGGAAGCGGGAGATTTCCTTCGAAGACGGGTTCGCGGCAATGAACTCCTCGCACACGCCAATCGCGTCGGCCAGCAGTTTCTGCTTTTCCAGACTTCGGGCCAGCTTCTCGTAGGCTTCTACCGACCTGCGGTTGTACTTAATCGCCTCTCGATAGCGTTCCGCCGCCGCTTTGTAGTTATCCCGCCGAAAATAGAAATCGCCCACGTGCAGATTCTCGGCTGAGAGCCTGGAATTGGGCTGTATGACGACTTCCTGCTCATCGATCTTCGTCTCATTCGGATCTTCCCGGATGAGGACCGGTTTGCGGCCTTTTCGGGGCTCCTGCTGTTGCTGTTGTGGTTGAGCGCAAACCGCCGGGAAAAGCAAGAGAAATGCCAAAATCAGGGAGAGGAAACGCATGGTCGTGCCCAATAGTATAGACAGGCCCTTTCCCCTTGTCAAAACTGGGAGCCTGATGTTAGGCTATCTCCACCCAACACGTTTGTTCTCGAGCTTTGTTAGACCTGCCCGCCTCAGACAACGGGTTAGTGGAATATGGTTCGACTGGGGAACTATGGTGAATAGGAAATTAATCCGACCTTCTCTATCTGATTTACGGGAGCAGCAACAACAGCCGTCTAAATTCGGCGGCGGCGGTAATGCCCAGCGGAAACGGGTCCCCCCGGAACAGACCAACGCGGAACAGTACTATTACTTAAAACAGATGTCCAGCAAGACACCCATGGTGATCAAGCTGGCTGACGGTGAACTTATTCGTGGTGTCATAGAGTGGTACGACCGCGCCTGTATCAAGGTGAACCGTGAGGCTGAGCCGAACCTGCTTATCCCCAAGCAGCAGATTAAATACATGTATAAGGAAAACGAAGTCAAAGGCAGTGATGAGAATGTGATGACCTCGGAGATGGAAGAGTAGTCCGCACTCGCGGCGTTTGCGTGCCTCGTTCAGCCGAGACTCGAGAACGCCGCGACTCACCGGTAATTCGAACACCCTACACCTGCCCCAGGAGTTCGTCGCAAGCCCTTTCGCACCCCGCCCGGTTAAGATCAACCAACGCCTTCGTCACGAAGCGGAAAGCGTCGGAAAGCGCCTCCCGGAACACTTCGATATCGGCAGGAGCGAAGAGCGGCAGCAGACCTGTTTTCCGGTAAAGCACCAACAGGGCAAAGAGGTCGGCCGTGACTCCCGAACCTGCCTCAAACGGCCATATCTCGCAGAGTCTCACCTGGCAGAGACTCATCTGTTCGACCGGGTGCATTTCGCCAAAAGCATCACTCGCTGTCCACTCAAAGAAGCGAGCGAGGGCCCTCGGCACGGCTGCGGCTTCGAGCGGCTCATGACCTGCCAAGATCCGGGGAGCCGGCACGCTGCGAAGCGTCGATGCGGCCGGCTCCAGAGTGGCGTGGAGCCGCACCAGATCGTCCATTCCGACGGCACTCACCGGCGTGTCGTTTCCAGTCACCAGCATCAGCCCGTCTCGCAAGCGGGAAGGATCGGGGTCGGCCGCATAGCAGGCGCGGGCTTTAGTCACCTCGAATTCGACAAGCGGCGGGGTGGCGAGCGCCTTTATACGGGCCTTCCAGTCGGGCGCTTTTTCAGAGAGCAGTCGGCGCTTACGCTCGAGCGGCGCGTACTGGACAAACGAGCGCAACGGAGAGGACATTTGTTTATTATAGGCATGGACCACCACGGACGAACACGGACAGGCGCCGTCTAGCTTGTCCGTGTCCGTCCGTGGTGGTGTGCGCCTCGTAACCCGATTGCACGATCGTGGCATTGGTGGAACAATCGGTGAGGCTGCTTCGTACGGAATGAGTGGGGAACAGAGAAACCGGGAAACGGTATATGAGTCAAGTGATAACCCGCGAACGACCCGTAAAAGTGCAGATGGGAGCCTGGATTAATCGTGGCTGGGATTGTTTTGTCCGAGACCCCGGCGTCAGTCTCTTGGTCGGCTTAGTCGCGACCGTTTTGCTCGGTACTTTGGCCATTATCATTGGACCGATTGCGGCCGGCCTTGCGCTCACCGGAGTACGGAAGGCGGAGCGAGGGAAGTGGGATGCCTACGACTTCTTCTCGGGTTTCGGCAACTATTTCCTGCCGGCCCTGTTCGGCTCCATCCTGATTGCCCTGTTTTCGCTGGTGGGCCTGATCTTCTTCATCATCCCGGGAATCGTGATCCTGTCCATGTACATGTTCACGTTCCACTTCATGGTCCACCGGGGTGACGACTTCTGGCAGGCAATGGAGGCCAGCAGGAAGTTGGTGTCGCGCGATTACTTCGGGTTTGTGTTGTTTGGCATCCTGCTCGGCCTGATCAACATCCTGGGGCTCATGCTGCTCGGCGTGGGCGTGATCATCACGCTTCCCGTAACTTCCTACGCCGTGACGGCCGCCTATTTGGATGCCGCGGGTGGTCTCCCCCCGCCCCCGCAAGCCGCCCCGGTCCGGATTGATTGATGATTGATGATTGGCACTTCGATGGTTTTTCCGCTCATCGACCGGACGTACAGCGAACAACTACCGCCCGCGGCGCTTGATTTCCATCTGGATGTCGCGCTCGACGTCTTTCCGACGTTCGCTTTCCCGCTTGTCGTAGGCCTTTTTCCCGCGCGCGACGGCGATTTCCACTTTGACTCGCCCCTCCAGGAAGTAGAGAGACAACGGAACCAGCGTCATACCTTTCCGGGTGGTATCTCCGGTCAGTTTGCTGATCTGTCGCTTGTGGAGGAGCAGCTTGCGGGGACGCATGGGTTCATGATTGTAAATGTTGCCCTGCGGGTAAGGGCTGATGTGGCAGTTCTGAAGCCACAGTTCGCCCTCCTTCACCAGGGCGTAACTGTCTTTGAGGTTGACTCTGCCCTCGCGGACCGACTTCACCTCGGTCCCCTGGAGGACGATTCCAGCCTCATAGGTTTCCACGATCTCGTATTCGTGGAATGCTTTTCGGTTCTTCGCAACCAGTTGTTTCATCGTGGGCCGTCGCCCGTCGACCGCAGATACCGGGCCACGGCGTCCTGCCAGGGAGGGAGCAAAGGTATACCTTCGCACTTAAGCATATAGTTGTCCAGGACAGAGTATTCGGGGCGCACTGCGGGGGCCGAAAAAGCCGAGCTGTTGACCGGCACGACGGTTGTCTCAAGATTTCTGCGAGAAACGATCTCGCGGGCGAACTCATGCCACGTGCAACTCCCCAGGTTGGTGACGTGGTAGATACCCTGGCTTCCCCGTTCCAGCAGCTTCAGTGTCATGTCCGCCAGATCGAGAGTGAAAGTGGGCGACCCCCTCTGGTCGTCGACGACTTGAATCCGCTGATTCTGCGCCGCCCTCTGCAGGATCTTCTCAACGAAGTTGATGCCCCCCGGCCCAAAGAGCCAGCTGGTTCGGATGATCAGGTGTTTGGGGCACAGAGTCTGGACGTAGATTTCGCCCGCCAGCTTTGATTGCCCGTAATGATTGATCGGATTGGGCGCGTCCCATTCCCGGTAGGGCTCCTTCTTGCGTCCGTTGAAAACGTAGTCGGTGCTGAAATAGACTACTCCGGCACCTGCTTCCTGAGCGGCTATTGCCACATTCCTGGTGCCGACCGCGTTGATGCGATAGGCCTCGAGAGGCTTGGTTTCAGCCTCATCCACCTGCGTGAAGGCCGCCACGTGGACGACCCAGTCGGGTCGTGCCTGGGCGATCTGCCAGCGCGTGTCTTCCAGCGAAGTAATGTCGAGCCGGTCGATTGGAAGCGGTTGAATGTCGTGGTGGCGCGACAGCAGCGGGCAAAGCACCTGCCCCAGCATCCCGGTGGTTCCCGTCATCGCGATTCGCATAGCCCCTCTTACTCGTAATACCGTTTGTAGGCCCCCGAACGCACTCGTGACACCCACTCGGGGTTCGCCTGATACCACTCGACCGTCTGCCTTAAGGCCGTTCCGAACGCCATCTGCGGAGCCCAACCGAGCTCTCGCCTAATGACATTGGCATCGATGGCGTAACGGCGGTCATGCCCTGGGCGGTCGGGTACGTGTTCGATCAAGTGGTGAGGTTTGCCGAGGATGTCGAGAATCCGCTTCACCAGATCTATGTTCCTCAGCTCCTGGTTGCTGCCGATATTGTAGACGCTGCCCGGCCGGCCTGCCCGAAGTGCCATTTCTATCGCGCGGCAATGGTCCTCTACATGGATCCAGTCGCGTGTATATAAACCATCTCCATAGACCGGCAGACGACGGTCCTCCATTGCATTGAGAATCATGACCGGTATCAGTTTCTCGGGGAACTGGTACGGACCGTAGTTGTTGCTGCAGCGAGTAATGACGGCGTCTAAACCGTAGGTTTTGGAATAGGCTCGTACGAGCAAATCCGCTCCTGCCTTGCTGGCCGCATATGGGCTGTTCGGTGCCAGCGGGCTCTGCTCGGTAAACAGGCCGGATGCGCCCAGGGAGCCGTAAACTTCATCGGTCGAAACCTGGACGAAGCGGCCGACGTGATGCGCGCGAGCGGCCTCGAGAAGCACCTGGACGCCGAGGACATTTGCCCTCACGAATGCCGAGGAATCGACGATACTCCGGTCTACATGGGTCTCGGCGGCGAAGTTGACAATGGCGTCAAACCCGGCGGCCAGGCAGCCGTTGACCTTCTCGGCGTCCGTAATATCCGCTTTGACAAAGCGATAGCGCGAGTGGCTTTCGACGTCTTTGAGGTTCTCGAGATTACCCGCGTAAGTGAGGGCATCGAAATTCAGAATCTCCACATCAGGCCGGGTCAGCATCAGCCGAACGAAATTGGATCCGATGAATCCGGCACCGCCGGTCACGAAGAGTTTCATAGGCATTGGTCGTGGTTAGAAGAGTAACAAAACAGCCAGTTTGGAACTAGTAGCGCCTGTCACCTTGTCACCCTGTCACCCTGTCACCCTGTCACCGCCCGTCAGTCCTCAATCCCACTGCCCCGGCACTTGCGGGCGACGAGGTTTGTGGCGCGAAGCAGCGATTCAATCGTCCCGGCGTCCGTCCACCAGCCCGGCAAGATGTCGTACGTCATCGAACCCGACTCAATGTATCCGTTGTTGACGTCGGTGATCTCCAACTCGCCCCGCTTGGACGGCTTAAGGGTATGGATGATCTCGAAAACGCGAGAGTCGTACATATAGAAGCCGGTGACAGCGTAGGATGAAGGTGGAACGGCTGGTTTCTCGATGATGCGCAGAACATTGCCGTTCGGTCCCAGCTCAGCTACTCCAAATCGCTGAGGGTCGGGTACTTCCTTCAACAGGATCTTGGCGCCCCGCCCCTGCTCTTTAAATCTCTCAACGTAAGGGCGAATCGAATCTTCAATGATGTTGTCTCCCAGTACGACGCAGAGGAGATCGTCGTCGACGAAAGATTCGGCCAGCGAAAGTGCTTGGGCTATTCCCCCCTCGCCTTCCTGGTAAGCGTAGTGAAGATGGCTTAAGCCGAACTCCTTCCCATTACGCAACAGGCGCAGGAAATCGCCCGCGTTGTTTCCGCCCGTCACCACCATGATTTCTCGAATCCCCGCCTCAACCAGCGTCCCGAGAGGGTAGTAAATCATGGGTTTGTTATAGACCGGCAGCAGGTGCTTGTTGGTGACATTCGTCAGCGGCCGCAGCCGAGTTCCCAAGCCTCCAGCCAGGATTATTCCCTTCACGTCGCTTCCTTTCGGTTATGGTAACGAAAAAGTTTACTCGGAATGGTTCGATCCGAGCAACTGCGCGTAGAGTGTCTCGGTTTGGTCGAGCTTTTGCTGAAGAGTGAAGTGGGCTTCAATTCTTCTGCGGCCTTCCTGGCCCAGTTGGGACCTCAGTTCCCGGGAGTCAAGCAGTCGGGAAAGTGCTCCGGCCAGCTCAGACGGGTTGTCCGGCTCGACCAGCAGGCCGGTCTCGCCGTTGATCACGAGCTCAGGAATTCCTCCCACGTTCGTCGCCACTACCGGCAGGCGGTTCGCCATCGCTGCAAGGATTGCGGAGCTGAGTCCCTCGGAACGGGAAGGTAGGCAAAAAACGTCGAAATGCTTCATCAGGGCTTCGCAGTCTGATCGGAACCCAGTGAAGTTGACGTGTGAGTTCAGCCTCAACTGCTCGGTCAGTCGATGCAGCCGGGCCCGTAGCTCGCCCTCACCGACAAGGAGGTAGGTCACGTTCTTGAACCGGGAGGAGAGCGAAGCTGCTGCTTTGAGCAGCGTCTCATGGCCCTTTTCTTGACTGAAATGGGCCACCGTCCCGACGACCAGATTGCCGTTTCCGAGTCGTTCGCTGGGCGGTTCTTGCCGGTCGATCCAGTGCAGGTCGACTCCCTCGTAAATAACGCGGACCAGCGACGGTTCGACTCCGCCGGCGAGCAGGGTCTCACGGATCGTGTCCGACACCGTGATGATCGCTTCCAGGAGCAGATTGTATTTAAGGCGGCTGAACCTGGACTTCAGCGGGAAGTTCACGCGGCGTGAAGAAATCCGGACTTTCACTCCCTCGAGTTTGGCCACCAGGCTGCCGGCGACGATAGCACGGGGAGTATTGAAGTGGATGACGTCAAAATGCCTGAGGCGGAGGATCCTTCTCAGACGCCATAGGGCGCCTGGGCTCAGTTCGTTGCGCTGTTCAAAGGCGTAAGTGGTGATCCCGAGCTGGCGCACCCGCTGAGCGAGAGGTGCGTCCTGGGGAGCGGCCAGGCAGACGGTATGGCTCCGTTCCTTCATTCCCTTCATGAGGGAGAAGAGCTGCTCCTGACCTCCCCGCCAGAAATGTTCGGTGTCTATATAGAGGATCGCTAGCCGTTTCACTGCTTTCCCTTCTCCCGCTGGCGATGCTGTAATTCCCACAGTTTGAGGTACTTGAAAAGAGTCGAGGCGGAGGACAGGATGGAAACGACCAAACCCTGGGCTCCGTCCCTGAAACCTCGCCTCAAGATGTAGTTCTTGAGGAAGACAAGTGGAGGATTGGCGACGATGTGGAACAGGCGGGCGTGTACCCCACGGTCGAAAAGATCCGCAGCGGCCAGACTGGAAAAGTTGTCCAACTGCTGCACAAACTCAGACAGGTTCGAATAAGTGTAGTGATAGAGATGTCCACGTAGCCTGCCGGCCGTCCCGGAGACCTTAAAGGACTCGTGGACGTGCCCCCCTTCCCACCGGCCGGCTGAACGGCGGAACAGCCGCAGTTGCCAGTCGGGGTACCAGCTCGTGTGTTCGATCCATCTCCCCATAAAGTAGGTCTTTCTCGGCAGGAAGTAGCCCGCGTGGTGTTCCGGCGGGGCGCACCTCCACTGGGTGAGTTCTGAATGCAACTCCGGACTCACAACCTCGTCCGCATCCAGGCTCAGTGTCCAGTCGTACCGCGCCTGGTCGGTCGCGTATTGTTTCTGCCGACGGTAACCCTCCCAGTGCTTCTGGAAAATTCGGTCCGTGTAGTGTCTGCAAATATCGATGGTTCGGTCGTGACTGCCGGAGTCCACGATAACGGTCTCATCTGCGATTCCCTGGAGGCTCTTGAGCGCTCCTTCGATCTTGGCCTCTTCGTTACAGCAGATGATGACTGCTGAGATCTGGTTCAATGCGACGATTATACAGACATTTAGGCTTTGGGATTAAGTGTTGTCCTTCAGGTCCTTCCGGTCCTTTCAGCGTGGGGGCGCACCGAGAGCGGTTCCTCTTCTGGTGAAATTTGTGGTCCTCTCTCCCAGAACACCCGAATGGGCGCTTCCCGATAGAAGCGTTTCAGAAGCCGAGCCACGTCCGCGTCTGAACGGACCGCCTTGGCTTTCTCTTGCCGGCGCAGCTGCCGCACCTCGCCGAGCCTGGTCAGTGCCTGAAACAGCGCCCGGTAGAAATCGAAATCCAACACGAGGACCCGGGTCATGAACATGACCGCGAGCATCAGGATGTGTCGGACGAGGAAGGTGGGGGAATGGAGATTCACCCAATGGAAGAGGAGGCGATTACGAAAGGAAACGGCGTCGACGTGCCTTTTCTTGAAGTTTCGGTCTATCGTCGCGCTCACTTTGTGGTAGGCGACACTTCGTGGCTCGTAACGGACGTCCCAACCGCGGCGCCATCCGCGATAGGCAAGATCCACGTCCTCCCAGTGAAAAGGTGACAGGAGCGCGTTAAATCCGCCCAGCTCGATCAGCCTGTCCCGCCGGTACGTCGAGAATCCACCGATCGCATAGGCAGACAGCAGACGCCGCTGCTCGATCCACTCGCGGGCTTTGTCGGGGTGGACATCGTAATTGAAGTAGACACTCCAGAAACCGCGCCTGAAGCGGCCGTATCGCCCGCCGGTCATGAACACCGGCTCATCCCAACCGAAAACCCGAGCTGTCACCGCAAACACGTCGGGATCATCGAAGTGTGCAGCCTGGTGAATGAAGTAGTTCTCGTCGATCCAGACGTCATTGTTAAGAAGGCCGATCAGGGGATACCGGCAGCGGGCGAAGCCATCGTTACACGCCACGGCAAAGCCCCCATTGACGGGCCGGACGACCAGGCAGACTTCCGGAAATTCGGCCGGTAGGCGCGACAATGTCTCGTCGCGGCTCCCATCGTCAACAACAATGATCTCGGTTGAGGCTCGGGTGCTGTGGCGATACCTGGCGGCGGCTTTCAGCACGGACGGCAGGCACTCGCGCAACAGCTCCAGCCCGTTCCAGGTGGGAATTACGATGCTAAGACCTGGTGCCATTGCGTCGCGCCGAGTTCCAAGGGACACAAGGGACACAAG